>ENA-ORNI01000065-ORNI01000065.1-human-gut-metagenome-genome-assembly--contig:-NODE-65-length-115196-cov-17.569_pt1 | contig 115196 bp, 107 predicted proteins | sample MGYA00242118_ERZ509028 | MGnify/ENA primary metagenome ERZ509028 (study PRJEB26280, sample SAMEA2338755) | human gut metagenome | biome: human gut; feature: human-associated habitat; material: faeces...
CGGGGATTTAATCAGATTCATCTGAATGCTCTTTTCGACCTGTGCGAGAAGCGATATATTGATCTTGTGATACAACCTGCAAGGCTAGAAAACGAATCATTGGCAATGACACAAATGATTGACCGTTATAAAGGAGAGAAAAAAACAATTTTTATCGCAGACAGAGGATATGAAACATATAATATTTTTGCGCATGTCCAAGAAAAAGGAATGTATTATCTGATTCGTGTAAAGGATGGCGGTGGGGGAAGCATGACAGGAAGTTTTGACCTTCCTAATGACAATGAGTTTGACCACGACATAAGGAATTTATGCCCATTACAGAACAGATTAAATATACTAATGAAAAATTTGGTGGGAAAAAGGATTTATTATTACTAGATAACAATGTTTTGGCATCTAAACAATACAATCATATAATAGATGAGATAAAAGAAGCTGTCCTAGAAACTTATGATCTTGTAAAGCCTCTGTTTGAAGAGTACTATGAAAAAAAATGCGGAAAGAAAAGATACGTTGATTTTAACCAGGGGATTGATTCAAGATTAATTAGTGAATCAAATATGAAAAAAATGTTTGAAATACCTGTTAGACCAGTTCGTATAGCATTTGATCATTGGAAATTACATGATATATATGAAAAGTCTATTCGAATAGCGGTAAAAGAAGGTCATACACAATTATCAAATTATGTTTTATATAATTTTGAGGATAAACCTATAGAGTTGTATTGGCGTCTAAAATTGAATGTGGATCTTTGTGAGGAATTAGGGGTTAGCATATATTCTTTTCCAATGAAATATCATCCTATTGAAGATCCAGAATATTTTAGTAATCGAGACTATATAGGAAAATATTGGAACAGAAAATATATAAGGACTATACAAGCAATCTTAAATTCTACAAAAGGGAAAGTAGGGAGAGGAAAGGATTTCTTTGAAAAAGCTTTTGGAAAAAGTGAGTCGGAATTTGAAAAATTATTAATAATGCCAGAGGCGATGATTATATATCGTTTCTATTTTGAAGAAAAAGGCTTAACAGATGCTTGGTGGAATAGTTATTGTTCTTTATCCGAACAGCAAAAAGAACGCATAAAGCCTATCATATATGGCAATCATTTTGAAAATTATGAAACTATAATTTCTGATAAAGAATGTTTGAAAGTGTTATCGTATTATAGAATAAAAAGAGAAGATGCAGAAAAAGAGATAAAAGGAGAATGAAAATCCCCCAAAAAACTTAGTTACAGTTATAACTGCAGCCAGTTCATGCATCCAGAAAGATGAGGCTTCATATTCTCGTGGTTCTGATAGCACCGGAACGGTAAGAATATCAGCAGGTACGCAAAGTATTTGCGACGGTGTGAAAGTTTTTCTGTAAATTGAGATCTTCTATGATAATTGGGCGGCTTAATGGCAGTTTTCTGCGGTTAAGCCGTTGTCTATTTAATAGCAAAAATGAATGAACATGTCAAGAGCACCCAGAAAAATCCGGGTGTGTGTTTTCTTGACATATTATTTAGAATTACACCCTCAATCGGTCAGGGTACATGATTTCCAATTCACCACGTACTTTTCCCTAGTTGCGGGTCGACATTGTCCACTTTTTTGCGATTTCAAAAGTACCCAGGTATAATGCCTTCATCAGCGCCTGAGAACTTGGAAATACGCTCCTCTGCTTGTTCAATCTACGATAGCATGAATTTAGTGATTCTATGGCATTTGTAGTATAAAAAGCGGTACGGACATCCTTGGAAAACTTGAAGATTGGAGAAATCGCATCCCAGTTATCATGCCAGCGGTTCATGGCACTTGGATATTGCCCGGACCAATTTCTTTGTCACAGGCTCGTATTTGCATTTGTAAGCTTACATTCTTTATCAAAAGACATCGAATCACAGTTGAGATCATCCATGTAGAATTCATCTCTTAAAAGACTTCGCCCCATTTCGTCTTTTATCTTTTTCCCCGTACTCTCATCGTGATGGAAAAGCAGATAATCAATGGCATCTGAATAGTTGGCATTTCTACTTTTGATGTGCTTTAGTATCGCCATGAAAATCACCTGCCATTTCTAACACCTTTTTTCGTAAGAGGAAGAGGTCAGAGATACATTGATGAATTTCATTTTCCATAGCCTGGGAATGAGTTCCACCGGTATTAAAATGCTTGGCGATTTGATTCAGATTGGAACCGATTTTGCCGTATTGTCCGACCAGATCCCGAAGTAGTTTGATGTCTGCGACAATTTCTACATTGTTATAAATCTTCTTTTCAGTTAGAAGTCGGCGCAAATATTCGGAACGGGTTGTGCCTAAAGAAGCACAAGCCTGATCTAATATCGTTATCTCCGTGTCTGATAGTCGCACAGCGACAAAATTAGGATGTGATAATTCGGTTTGTTTTCTTCTTTTCATACTTCTCCTTCCATATGATCTTTCCATCATGCAGTGATGCCACTAATTAAGATATCGGCTGTCCCTTCCGATATAAAAATTAGTGATGCGTACACCTTTTGGTGGAAGCCAGCAGACGCAAACAGCGCCTAAATATTCGAGGGTATGGGGCAAACGAAATCCCCATCAAGAAAACTCAGAAGTTGAACGTGGAGCAAAATGGCATAACGTTAAACATGAGTGGATCTTGCTCTTGAAAGATTTACCCTCCCATATAACGAAAGGATTAGGGAAGAAAATACAGGGTGAGATAGAAAAAAAATGAAAAAATTTGATGTGGAGGATATTGGATTAAAGAGATACTTTATAAGTAAGTGAGTTGTGGGTGGTAAAAGTAGGACAATTGCAAACAGACTGTTGGCGCAGGAAAAAGGTTTTTAAATACAGAAGTGTGGAAAATGCCCAGAGTGCAATCATGACCGATGCGCAGGTGGAAGAAAACTTTGAAATTACTGATTACAGTTTTATCAATGCGTCACCGGCTGATGGGACAGATGTAGAGAGTGTAAGCAATCAAATCTTGCAGACAGGGATTCTGTAAGAAGTGCTGGTAGATGTGTTCATCTTTTGGCTATATCATCTAGTTCTTAGAAGAATGATGGTTTACTATATGGCTCATGTGCTGCAGTTTTTACATCTGACTTCCAATATTCCGAATCTGGCTTTGATTGGAATTATGATATTAAAGGTAGGGATTGCAGTAATGATTCCGGCATGGAAGATGGGAAGAGAGAATATCATAAGCGAAAGATAGATTGTTAAAAAGAAATTTGTCTGGGATTGTCATTGGTCAATTAAACCTGCAAAAACGAGTTAGAACAAAATTTAATTGACACTTTTGCGGAGAAAATGCAAAATCAATCAATAAATATTGATTTAAACATTTTTAACTGTTATAATGGTTAGTAAAAAAGAGAATACTAAATATAGGGGGTGTTCATTTATGCTAATTCAGTTTACAGTTGAAAATCATAGATCTATAAAAAACAGTGCCGTGATCAGTTTTGCGGCCTCCAAGGATAAGTCATTTGAAGAATATTTGCTTCATCCAGACGCAAAAAAAACATTGCTACCCACACTTGCGATTTACGGTGCCAATGCTGCCGGAAAGAGTAATGTGTTGCACGCGATGATGACCATGAAAGAAATGGTAGTAGGCAATGCAGCAAAGGCATCTAAAGGGCAGAAGCTGCCGTGGGAGCCATTTGGAAGCATGAAAGAAGCGACAACCTTTGAAATCATGTTTATTTTTCAAGGTGTTCGCTACACATACGGTTTCTCTTTTGATGCTAAAAAGATTTATAAAGAATATCTTTTCCATTGGCCGAATGGCCGAGAAGCTCTGATTTTTTTCAGAGAAAATGGAGTATATGAGTTCCGGGAAAATATAAATGAACAGATGACTCTGAGCAACAGAACACCGGACAACAAGCTCTATCTGGTATCCTCTAATGACTGGAATTTGCCGCAGACAGAAAATGCTTATCGGTGGTTTCTTGAAAAGCTTACTTTCTTGATGGACGAAGAACCAGCCACCTCGGAAACAGTTGCCCAGATTGCCAGTGGTGATGATAAGAAAGCACGTATCTTAAAGGAATTGCTGCTTGCTGATCTTGGAATTACCGATGTTGCAATCAAGAATAGTCAAGGCAAGATATCGGTCATTACGACAACCCATCGAATCATGAACGAGGATGGAACAACAGAATATTTTCAGCTTTTAATGGAGCAGGAGTCTGCTGGTACTCAGCACTTTTTTGCCCGAATTGGAGGCTGGCTACAGGCACTTGAGAAAGGCGCGCTTTTGGTTGTAGATGAAATCGAAGATAGCCTTCATCCTCTTCTGACCAGACGGCTCATTGAAATGGTGCAGGATAAGACCATCAATACAAAAGGCGCACAGTTGATTTTTACAACACATGATGCAATGCTGCTCGATTTGAAATTTTTCCGCAGGGATCAGATCTGGTTTGCCGAAAAAGATGACAGGACTTGTGCAACAGAGCTTTACTCACTTGTTTCTTTCTCACCAAGAAAAGGGGAAAATGTGCGTAAGGGGTATCTCCAGGGACGGTTTGGTGCGATTCCTTTTATCGGAGGTGACACCGAATGAGTAAGATGAGGAAAGAGTACGATCCCAACAAAGTTACCCGGCGAAAGCGCAAACCGATTATCTATATCATCTGCGAAGGAAAAGAAACGGAAACGCTTTATTTCAAACATTTCCGTTCACGGAATTGCCTGGTGGATATTATACCGATTTCATCAAAGCACAAGGCAGCTGAATATTTGGTAAAACACGCAAAATCTTTGATTTCTCAAGCAGATTATTATCCAAAGGACGGAGATCAGCTTTGGTGCGTATTTGACTGTGATGATAATAAAGATTCTGAGCTTCAGGCAGCAATTTCGTATGCGGAGAAACATGGGTATAAAATCGCATATTCCAATCCGGCATTTGAATACTGGTATTTACTTCATTTTGAAAAGCGGAGTGGATATTTGAAAGATTCTGCTGCGGTAATCGACATCTTGAAGAATAAAGGGTATTTGGAGAATTACGGAAAAAGCGAGGATGTTTTTGAGAAATTGCAGGTACATCAGGCAGAGGCCGTTCAACGTGCAAAAGAACATAAAACAGATAATTAACACAAGGGGGCTATTTATTTCTTGATATGCTCCCTTTATCTTGCGGCAAATAATATTTTACTTGAAATCTTGTTTTTTAAATAGGAGCATGTGGAAAATAATTCAATATGAATAGTAGTAATCCGAAACGATAGTTGTTGAAGAAAATCTTCGATGACTATTTTTTTTACTTTTTTTCATAATCACCCTGTAAAATACATCGTTTTCCTTTCGTTATGTGAGAGGACAAATTTGTTTTCTTATTTTAAAAGGAAAGGAGTTTTGTAAAATGGGTTTTGCAAGAAAAGATGTGGAGGCAACTAAGAAACTAGAAAAGAAATTTGTAAGATATCCAGAAGGTGCTGAAAAATATAGTTTGGGACTGACAAAATTTCAGGCATTAGCAAAAGAGGCGAAGCAGTCTATAAAATTGATAAAGTAGCTTTAGTTAACTGTGAGATATTTGAAAAATATTTGGAAACATTCCGAGAGTATTAAAATTTTAAGAGAGAAAATAAGAGAGAAAGAAGCTAAACTGATGAAGGATCAGTTGGACGGATTGGATCTCTATGTTGCTGGCAAGGCAAGTGTGAATGATACGTTTGATCGGTATATGTCCACGAAGTATAATTTGTGTGAATCTACAAAAAGTTCATATTTATATACGTACGATCATTATGTGCGTGATACCTTTGGGAAAAAGCGGATTGCAGAAATAAAGTATTCTGATGTATTGCAGCTTTATTATTATCTTCTTAACGAAACAAAAATTTCATTGGGAACTTTAGATACGGTTCATTGTTTACTTCATCCGACATTTCAGTTGGCAGTACGGGATGAGATTATACGAAATTACCTAATTTTTCTTGCCATCATCTGAGACATACTTTTTGTACACGACTTTGTGAAAATAAAACAAATTTAAAAGTTATTCAATACATTATGGGACATAGAAACATTGAAACAACGATGGACATCTATGCAGAAGCAACAGAGGAAAAGAAACAAGAGTCATTCGAGAATTTAGCAGCAAAATTAGATATTTTTTGAGAAGTGCTTAGTATTACGGATGACAACAATTTGTTTGGTTTGCAACAAATTGACAACAAAGAAAATTTGATAATGAAGAATTGCGAAGAATTTATAAGGTTTATAAATTTGATCAATATAGTATAATGAGCCATCCCGAAGAATCGTGAAGAAAACGTGAAATCTTTCCCGACAATGAAGTCACAGGGTGCAGCTAAGAACGAAGCAAACAATGCAGGGCAGAAAGCGGCATCAGTTGAAGCGGCTCCGGCTGTGGAAGAAAAAATCGACTTTTCTAACGTGAAAATCGAGCCATTATTTGAAGAAATGGTTGATTTTGAAACATTCAGTAAATCGGATTTCAGAGCAGTTAAGGTAAAAGAGTGTGTTGCGGTACCGAAATCTAAAAAACTTTTGGCTTAGGTACGTCTTCAAAACTGATACTTGGTCTTGTGATTGGAAGCTTATGTATTGTAGACTTTGGTGGACCGATCAATAAAACCGTCTATGCGTTTACTTTGACATTGCTTGCTTCTGGAATTAATGAACCTGTTACAGCGCTTCAGCTTGTAAATACAGCAACTCCAATTGGATTTGGTTTTGCCTATTTTGTAGCAAAGGCATTACATAAGAACATTTATGAAGCAGAGCAGATTGAAAATTTGAAATCCGCAGTTCCAATGGGAGTGCTCAACATTGTGGAAGGTGTTATACCAATTGTAATGAGTGACCTTGTGAGGGCATTGATCGCATCAGCGGTTGGAGGTGCCTGTGGCGGCGCAGTGACAATGGTACTTGGTGCAGACTCGACAGTACCGTTTGGTGGATTCCTGATGCTTCCGACTATGACACGTCCGTGGACAGGATTACTGGCAATTTTAGTAAATGTAATTGTGACAGGATGTTTATATGCAGTGCTTGCGAAAAATAAAGTTGCAGATGCAGATGTGATTGAGGAAGAAGAGGAAGAACCGGATATCGAAGATATTCAAATTTTTTAGTAGAGGATAATAAAAAGATCTTGAGTATTTCTCAAGGTCTTTTTGCATATAAGGCATGTGGATAAGTGGGTGTATGTTCCTTTTTAGTAAAAATAACAGGTTGAAAGCATAAATGTTTATCCAGCCAGCTGCCAATAATCCCGACCATTTTTCCAATGGTAAGTGCAGCTAAAACAGTTCCGATTCCGAGACCGTCCAAATGTCCGAGAAAAAGTTTTGTCATACATGCGGTGGCTACCAGACAGAGTACATCGAAGGAAATTTTAATCCTTGGATAATGAATTCCGGAAATCTGTGATACTTCTCTAGGGAAAAGATCGGTAGGAACAATCGGCAGACCGCACCGGTTGGAAAGCGCAATTCCCACACTGAGTAACAGATAGCTGATTATAAAATAAAGAATGCGGCAAAACATGGTTTGTGGAAGGATATGAATCCAAAGTTCATGGACATCCACCAATTGTCCGAATAAAAATCCGACTACAAAACTAAAAAGGTATTGTGGGACAAAACGTTTCTGCAAAAACATCAGAATTAAGACGAGAAGTCCTTGAAAGAGGTATGTCCATGTCCCGAGTGACAAGTGGGGAAGTACCTCTGAAAAAGCGAATGGTACGCTGGAAATCGCAGAAATTCCGGCACCGGAATACAGCATGAGCACTACTGCGAAGCTGTTGATGATAATGTTAATTGCAAGAGCTAACTCACCGGAAAGTATGGGGAGCTCTTCTTTTGTGATTGGTCTTTTCATTTGACCTTCCTCCTTATGATACAACATTTGTCTCTTGTTTTTGACGTGAATAAAATCATTTCAAACTTCTTCTAGTGTATAAAATTATTTGTGATTAATCAAATGAATAATTTTAATCAAACTATAGACTGTGTCTATTATGCGGTGATATACTGACGGTAAGAAAGGAGGCGGTATCATTGAATCTGTCTTATATACGTTATTTCGTCACGCTGGCACATGTTCGACATTACACGAAAGCAGCAGAACAGTTATGCATTACACAGCCGAGTCTGAGCCATGCGGTGACACAGCTGGAAAAGGAATTGGGAATTCCGCTGTTTGAAAAAAATGGGAGAAATACGACATTGACACAATTTGGAGAAGAGTTTCTTGTCTGTGCAGAGCACACGTTATCTACTTTAGATGCAGGAGTTGCCTCGATTCATCGGAGTGCAAAGGGAGAAGGTGTCATTCGCCTTGGTATGCTTCGCACGTTAGGGATTGAGTATATACCGAAGCTGGCTGCGCAATTTTTGAGGGAAAATAAAGAGCGAGATATACAATTTACCTTTCATACGGGGGCAACGCAGACACTCTTAGATGGTTTAGAGAGCAGAAAATTTGATTTGGTATTTTGTTCGCAGCCATCTGAAAAGGCAAATTTAAGCGCGATTCCGGTGCAAAAGCAGAATCTGGTATTGATAACTCCCAGGAACCATCCGCTGGCAGGTCAGGATACAATTGATCTGAAGGAGACGGTCTCGTATCCACAGATTTATTTTGAGAAAAGTGCAGGTATTCGCAGCGTGATCGATCAGATGTTTTTGAACATTGGAGAGACGCCGAATATTGCCTATGAGACCGAAGAAGATCAAGTGATTGCAGGTCTGGTTGCACAGGGATTTGGGATTGCGATTGTTCCGTACATGGATCTGCTCTTAAAGCTGGATGTAAAAATTCTTCCAATTGTCTCACCAAACTGTGAACAGGTGCTGTTTATGGTCCATGACGAACGTGTATTTATGCCGCCGGCAGTGCAGAACTTTCGTCAGTTTGTATTGGAGAGAAATAATATTTTTGAAAAAAACTGAAAAAATTTCGAAAAAAAATCAACGCCGAAAAATTTTTGATATGATAAAATAAAAAAAATAAGGTTCCGGGAGGAAAGGCATATGAAAAAGAGATATATTGCAGGTATGATGGCTGGTGTGGCAGTAATAGCGATTTTTACAATATGTTTTACGCAAGGGAAAAAAGAGAACATAAAAGATGAGAAAGAATTGATTACAATTGGATTTTCACAGGTTGGAGCGGAGTCAGACTGGAGAACTGCAAATTCCATTTCGATAAAGGAAACATTTACGCCGGAACGGGGATATGATTTGATATTTGAGGATGCCAGACAGGATCAGTCAAATCAGATTATGGCGATTCGAAGTTTTATTCAGCAGGATGTAGACTATATTATTTTTTCACCAGTGGTGGAGGACGGATGGGATACGGTCTTAGAAGAAGCGAAACGAGCAAGAATTCCGGTTATTGTAATAGACCGTATGGTGAATGTAAAAGATGACAGTCTGTATACAGCATGGGTTGGATCAGACTTCTATATGCAAGGAGAAAAGGCCTGTGCGGCATTGAAAGCTTACGTGGATGCACAGGAGATGGAGAAAGTCAATATTGTACATATTCAGGGGACACTTGGAGCGACAGCTCAGATTGCAAGAACGCAGGCGCTAACAGAAGCGGCAAGTCGATACGGATGGAACATAGTTGCACAGGAGAGTGGAGATTATACAGAAGCTGGAGCCTATGAGATAATGAACCGCGTTTTGAACGAATATGATGATATTGATTTTGTGTATTGCGAAAATGACAATGAGACATTTGGGGCGTTGGAGGCGATTAAAAAGAAATATTCAAATGGCGGCGGAATTAAGTTGATTTCTTTTGATGCGACAGAAAAAGGACTTCGATATACAATGAATGGAAATATCATGATCAATATGGAATGTAATCCGATGCAGGGATCAGAGGCGGAGAAAATTATTAAGCAATTACAAGACGGAAAAACACCCCAGAAACAAGCATTTGTACCAGAGCAGATTTTTGTGGATGGAAACGTTATTACTGACGTGTGTGTAGATGGGAAAACATATGATGTTCAGCCAGTGACAGAGGAACTGATTGAAATGAGAGATTATTAGAAGACAAGGGGGAGTATTAGCATGATAAGGAAAATAAAGGTATTTCTTGTAGAAGATGAGGTGATTATTCGCAGCGGAGTCAAAAAAAGTATCAACTGGGAACAGGAAGGATATGAATTTGTGGGTGAGGCAAGTGACGGTGAACTGGCATATCCTATGATCTTAAAAGAAAAACCAGATATTTTGATTACGGATATTCGTATGCCCTTTATGGATGGTTTAGAGTTGAGCCGTCTGGTAAAAAAGGAACTTCCGGATATTAAAATCTTGATTTTAAGCGGATATGATGAATTCGAGTATGCAAAAAAAGCAATTAAGATTGGTGTGACAGAGTATTTGCTAAAACCAATTTCGGCAGCCAAGCTTACGGAGGTGCTGAATGCAGTGGCAGAGACAATCCGGCAAGAAAATGAAGAAAAAAATCTTTTGGAGACATATTTTGCGGAGATGCGGGAAAATACAGAACGGGATAAGATGAGGCTGTTTGAGAAACTGCTGATGGGAGACTTATCTATGGGAGAGATTTTGGAAGCAGGAGAACGGTTTGGTATGAATTTGGGAGCCTCCTGCTACAAAATTGTGCTTTTTAAAATTCTTGCTAATTTAGAAAACCACGTGTATGCAGAGCAGATGGTAGATGCCTGCAGTTCAGTAGAACAAGCAGCGTCAATGATGGAGGGGGTATATGTATTTCAGAGAGGTGTAGAAGGCTGGGCGTTTCTTTTGACTGCACAGGATGAAAAAAGTATGGAAGAAAGTGCAAAAATATTATATCAGAATCTGAAACAGGCAATGAAGAATTATACGCAATTGGAGTATTTTGGTGGAATCGGCAGCACAGTCCCGAGAATACGGAGCTTGAAACAGTCCTTTCGAGAAGCAGACAGGGCATTTGCGGCAAGATTTGTAGAAGAGACAAATCAGATTATTTCTCAAAAAGAGTTTGAGAAAAGTCAGATGGAAGAAGGATTGAAAATGCAAGGTGTAGTACAAATTGGAAAATCCAGAGAGATGTTGCAAAAATTTCTGAGCAATGGAACGCGCGAGGAAGTGAAAGCCTTTTCTGATGCTTATATATCAAGGATAGAGGAGGAAAATATCCGATCGACGATGGTACGGCAGTATGTTGTGATAGATGTCTGCATAGTCATCTTGTCATTTTGCGAAAGAATATCTTCGGCAAATAGACTGCAGGAGGAGGCAGAAGAGCTGCAAAAGATGATGCAGAAAATACATTCTTTGTCAGAGATTAAAAAATATGTTGTACGCTTATTGAATGAAGCGATAGAATTGCGTGATGCGGAGAGTGGAAGAAGGTATTCGGATCTCATTGCGGCGGCGAAAAAGGAGATAGAGAATCATTATATGACGGAAGAAATTTCGCTTAATACAGTAGCGATCAGTGTAGGAATGAGTCCAAGCTATTTTAGTTCTATTTTTAGCAAAGAGGCAGGAAAAACGTTTGTGGAGTATTTGACGGAAGTACGGATTGAAAAAGCAAAAGAATTTTTGATGTGCTCCTCTATGAAAACGTCTGAGATTGGATATGAGGTAGGATATAAAGATCCACATTATTTTAGTTATATATTTAAAAAAGTGCAGGGATGCTCACCCAAAGAGTACCGAGCGAGAGGAAAGGAATAAAAGATGAAAGACAAGAAAAAGGTCTCTTTGAATACGAGCTTGATCACAATTGCAGTTACGGCATTTGTGCCAATGCTGCTTGTTCTTTTTTATGCATTGTATACGCTCTCCGGCGCTACAACAGCGTATTCAAAAATTACGTACAGTGTTACATATGCGAATGAGGCGCTGGAATTCAAGGAGCGAATGGATTACAGTATGTATCTTGCAGTTGTGAGGAAGATGGCATTTGAAGAGCTGGGGGACGGAGAAATGACGGTCAATGGAATCGTCACAGTGAATCCATATGAATATATTGGAGAGATGGAAAAGCGGTGTTTGACGTTATCGGACTTAGCTACAGTAGACATTAATCGGAACCAGATTACAAGAATCCATAACACATTAGAATCTTTAAAACAGAATATATCAACACTTCAAGAAAGAATACAAAGCTCTGTAGATTATGAGGAAAACATGGTATATCTGGATGAAAATATTTACATGCTGACAAGTGTTATTCAGGAAGGGATTCAGGAGTATATTCATGTAGAGACAACAAATTTGCAGGAAGTCCGTATTGAGCAGGAGCGGCACAACCAAAAAGTGTACTGGCTTTGTCTCGTAATTGTGATGTCTGTCATTATTGCGGTGCTTTTTCTTACTGGAAAAGCACTTCGAAATGTTATGGTTCCGGTTAAAAAATTGTATGAACGGACACAGAAAGTTGCAGGCGGGGATTTTACAGTGCAGAGGCAGGACAGCCGTATTAATGAGATTGCAGTGCTCATGGATAATTTTAATGATATGACAAAAGAAATCGGCAATCTTGTGATAGATATTAAAGAAAAAGAAAAAAATTTACATTTGATGGAGACTAAGCTTTTACAGGAACAAATCAATCCGCATTTTCTTTACAATACGCTAGATACAATTGTGTGGCTTGCAGAAGACAACCGAAATGAAGAAGCCGTAGCCATGGTAACTTCACTTTCAGATTTTTTCCGTACAACACTTTGTCAGGGGCGGGATTATATTACTGTCAGAGAGGAAGAGGCACATATTATAAGTTATCTTAAGATTCAGCAATTTCGATATCAGGACATTATGGATTATGAGATTCAGATAGAAGAGGAAATGAAGAAATTTGTGATTCCAAAGTTATTGCTTCAGCCACTTGTAGAAAATGCGCTTTATCATGGTGTGAAGAAAAAACGAGGGAAAAGTCTGATTCGGGTAAAAGGTTTTCAAAAAGATGAAAAGCTTATTTTTCAAGTTATTGACAACGGAAAAGGTATGTCTTCTGAAGAGCTGAACACACTTCGGGAAAATGTTCAGAAAGGACCGGATGAAAGAAAAAATAAAGGTTTTGGTCTGGCAAATGTAAATCAAAGAATTCGACATTATTATGGGGAAACATATGGTTTATACATAGAAAGTACAGAAAATGAGGGGACGGAGGCAACAATTATTATAGCAGCAAAAAATATTGAACATTTACCTTAAAAAAATTAACATTTTGAAAAAAATTAAAAATAATTGAACTTTTTACGGAAGATTGTTGGTTTTAAAATAAAAGGACTTCCAGTATATTAAATGTAACAACCGGAACAGAAAAAAGAGAGACCGGAATACATAGTACAGGGAGGAATTATCATGAAGAAAAAAATTGTAAGTGTTTTATTATGCGCGGCTATGACAGCATCAATGCTCATTGGTTGTGGAAACAAGGACAAAACAACAGGAGAAGATTCAAATGGAGGAGGCTCTGATTTAATTAAAGTTGGAATTATCAACAATGATCCAAATGAATCGGGATATCGTACCGCAAACGACAAAGATTTGAAAGCAAAATTCACAGAAGAGAACGGATATGATGCACAGTTTGCGTATAGTTTAAAAAATGATGAACAGATTACAGCGGCGAAAAAATTTGTGCAGGATGGAGTTGATTATTTGCTGATTTCAGCAGCAGATACAGCAGGATGGGATTCCGTATTAAAAGATGCACAGGCAGAAGGAATTCAGGTGATTTTGTTTGACCGTACAATTGATGCAGACGAAAGTCTTTATGCAGCATCCATCGTTTCCGATATGGATAAAGAAGGTGAGACAGCAGTAAATTGGTTAAAAGATCAAGCGCTTTCGGAATACAACATCATTCATATTCAAGGTGTCATGGGATCGGCAGCACAACAAGGACGTACAGGAGCTCTTGACGAAGCAGTGAAATCAGAAGGCTGGAAACTTGTTACACAACAGACAGCAGAGTGGAATGCAGAGAAGGCACAGCAGATCGTTCAGTCAGTAATAGATTCAGGTGAAAAATTTAATGTAATCTATGCAGAAAATGATGATATGGCAAAAGGTGCAGTGGCAGCTCTTGACAAAGCAAATATTTCCCATGGTGTAGGGAAAGATGTGGTTGTTATGGGATTCGACTGTAATAAATGGGCATTAGAAGAACTACTTGCACAGAATTGGAATTATGATGGACAGTGTAATCCATTCCAAGCTTCTTATATAGATGAAGTTATTCAAAAATTGGAAGCAGGAGAAGAAATTGAAGAAAAGACAATCATCATGGATGAAAAAGGATTTGATGCAACAACGATTACTCAGGATGATGTAGATCAATATGGCATCTAATTAAAACTCAGATTTCGAAACGAATAATGTTTGAAAAAAGGAGCGTGGCGCAGTGATAGTACGCATGCACCACGCTCCTTTTGCGAAAAAATTAAGGGGGAAAAGAACAGTGAAAGAAAACACAGTATTAGAAATGAGAAATATTCACAAAAGCTTTCCCGGAGTACGTGCTTTAAAGGGAGTGGATTTTACACTATGTGAAGGTGAAATTCATGCATTAATGGGTGAAAATGGCGCTGGAAAATCAACTTTGATCAAGGTTCTTACTGGTGTTTATGGAAAAGATGAAGGCCAGGTTTATATCAAGGGGCAGGCACAGGCAGTCAGCATTCGTTCGCCGCAGGATGCGCAAAAATTCGGGATTAGTACTGTATATCAGGAAATTACGCTCTGTCCGAATCTTTCTGTGGCAGAGAATATGTATATAGGAAGAACAAATAAAGTCTGCCAAAACTGGAAGAAAATGAACAAAGATGCGGATAAGATTTTACAGTCTCTTGGAATTCCGGCAAGAGCGAGTCAACAACTATCCAGCTGCTCTATTGCAGTACAGCAGATGGTAGCTATTGCACGTGCAGTGGATATGGACTGTAAAGTTTTAATTTTAGATGAACCGACATCTTCTCTGGATGATCAGGAAGTAGAAAAATTATTCAAGCTAATGAAAGACCTCAAATCAAGAGGTGTTGGAATTATTTTTGTCACACATTTTTTGGATCAGGTATATGAGGTATGTGATAAGATTACGGTTCTTCGAGACGGAGCCCTTGTTGGAGAATACGAGATTAAAGATCTTCCGCGAGTCAAACTGGTATCGAAGATGCTTGGAAAAGAACTTGATGATGTTGCAGAAATTAAAGACGATAGCATTGTGTACAAAGCAAAGACAGATATTCCGGTATTTGAGGCAGAAGGACTTCAGAGCAATGCGGGAATCAAACCGTTTAACTTCTATATCAAAAAGGGAGAGGTAAATGGATTTACAGGATTGCTCGGTTCCGGACGAAGTGAATGTGTTCGAGCAATTTTCGGTGCAGATAAAGTGATTCGTGGAACAGTTAAGAAAAATGGAAAAGCTGTAAAGATTACAAAACCAATCGATGCTATGAGACAAGGAATTGCATATCTTCCGGAAGACCGTAAGAGAGATGGTATTATTGGAGATCTTTCGGTAAGAGACAATATTATTCTTGCGCTTCAGGTTATGAAAGGGTTCTTTAGACCATTTTCTAAGGCAGAGGCAAATAAATTTGCAGAAGAATATATTAAATTGCTTTCTATCAAGACAGCGTCTGCAGATACGCCGATCAAATCATTGTCAGGTGGAAACCAGCAGAAAGTAATTCTTGCAAGATGGCTTTTGACGAAACCCGAATATTTGATTTTGGATGAGCCTACACGTGGTATTGATATTGGTACTAAAATTGATATTCAGAAACTGGTATTAAAACTTGCTTCTGAAGGTATGAGTGTTACATTTATTTCTTCAGAGACAGATGAGATGCTACGCACATGTTCCAGATTGATTGTAATGCGCGACCGTAAAGTGGTAGGGGAACTTTCAGATAAGGAGCTTTCACAGAGCATGATCATGAATACAATTGCAGGAGGTGAAAAGTGATGAAGACAAAAACAGGAAATAGTTTAAAAGCTATGGATAGATTTAATGGACTGTTTAGAAAGCAGATTTTTATACCGATTGCCGCCCTTGTAATTTTGGCATTGTTTAATCTGATTGTAGATCCATCTTTCTTTAAAATAACATTGGGACATAATGCAGCGGGAGATCCGGTTTTGTCTGGATATCTTATAACAATATTGGATTACGGGTCAGAACTTGCAATTCTTGCAATTGGTATGACGCTTGTCACGGCGGCTTCCGGAGGACAGGATATCAGTGTTGGTGCAGCGATTGCAATATCAGGAAGTGTTGTACTTCGAGTCCTTTGTGGAACAAACTCAAGACCTGACGAACTTCAGGCACCGATTATTATAGCATTTTTAATCAGTTGTCTTGTAGCAATGCTATTTGGGGCATTTAATGGTGTGCTGGTTGCTCATTTTAAGATACAACCAATGGTTGCGACATTGATTCTATATACGGCAGGGCGCTCTATCGCAGCTTGGATTAACAACAATGAACTTCCAATCGTAAGTGATAAGACATTTAGTTACATAGGTGGATTTATACCGGGTATTCCAATTCCAACACCGTTTTTCATTGCAGTGTTGTGTATGATTATCATTGCCCTGGCAATGAAATTTACAAATTTGAAGTTATATACACAGGCAGTTGGTATCAACGAATTTTCATCTAGATTGAATGGTTTGAATCCGACATTTATCAAGTTTTTATCATTTGTAATCTTAGGCGTATGTGTGGCGGTGACAGGGCTGATTAAAGTAAGCCGTTTATCTTCTATCAACTATTCTGTTATTGCCAAAGATATTGAGATGGATGCAATTTTAGCAGTTGCCCTTGGCGGAAATGCTTTGAATGGCGGAAAGTTTAATATGGCAGCATCTATTCTTGGCGCATATGTAATTCAGTTCCTTACAACAACATTGTATAAATTCAATGTGCAGGCAGATGCTCTCCCGGCATATAAAGCAGTTGTTGTTATCGTACTTGTTGTGTGCAGTGCACCGACAGTAAGAGAGTGGTTCAAAGTACTTGGAAAAAAAATAAAAACAAAACCAGAAGTAAAGGAGGTCGGTTAATATGGCAGCAGTTAAGAGCAAACCTATGGCAGCAAAACCAGCAGGTAAATGGAAATTAGGAAATATGACCGACACAAACATGCTGCTTTCAATTACGGTTGTTGTATTTTTCCTGATGTATATCGGAGCAATTCTTTTTCAGGGAGGCGGCTTTTTAAAACCACAGACTTTTTTTAATATTTTAAATGCAAATGCAGCTTTGTTGATTCTTTCAGTAGGTATGAGCATTGTTATGATTACCGGGGGAATTGATATCTCTGTGGGTGGTGTGACAGCGCTTGTAAGTATGAGTTGTGCGGTTTACTTGGATTACCATGATGGAAATGTCATTGGAGCGATGGCGATTGCAATTGCGATTGGTCTTGCATTCGGAATTGTACAGGGAATTCTTGTTGCGTATCTTGATATCCAGCCATTTATTGTTACATTGGCAGGAATGTTTTTCGCAAGAGGTATGACAACAATCATCAATAACGATCCATTCAATGTGCAGAATGAATCATTTGTAGCATTGAAAAATACACGTATTATTGTACCTGGCTTTGGCTCTGTGAATCGTTTGGGTAAATACGTAGATGCCTATGTAGAGATTGGTGTAATCGTTGCAATTCTTGTTGTAGTAGTAATGTTCTGTGTTTTAAGATGGACAAAACTTGGTCGTTCATTTTATGCAGTTGGTGGAAATAAACAAAGTGCGTTGATGCTTGGAATTAATGTAAAGAGAACAAAATTCCTTTCACATCTGCTTTGCAGTGTACTCGCAGGAATCGGTGGATTCGTATACTTTTTGTATGTAGGTTCAGGCTCACCGTCCCATGCAACTGGTATGGAGATGAATGCAATTGCATCATCCATCATTGGTGGAACGATGCTGACAGGTGGTGTAGGAAATATTATAGGTACATTCTTTGGTGTGATTTCACTTAGCACGATTCAGAATATTGTATCGTCAGCTGGTCTCGATGAGGCATGGTGGACAGGAATTACCGTTGCGGCAATGCTTTGCCTGTTCCTTGTGATCCAGAGTATTGTAATGGCACGTAAGAAAAAATAAATAGTATACTCCGAGGGTTTCCGCCAGGGGAGCCCTTGTTGTACATAGTCAGATTAAAAAATTGCGAAATATTAGGAGGGAAACATAATGCTAAAAACAAAGAAATATCAATTTTGGTTTTGCACAGGGTCACAGGATCTGTATGGAGAGGAATGTCTGGAACATGTAGCAGAGCATTCACGCATTATCGTAGATAATTTAAATCAATCGGGAAATCTTCCATATGAGGTAGTGTGGAAACCGACATTAATCACAAATGAATTGATTCGGAAGACATTTAATGATGCAAATATGGATGAAAATTGTGCAGGGGTCATTACATGGATGCACACATTTTCACCTGCAAAATCATGGATTTTAGGACTACAGGAATATAGAAAACCATTGCTTCATCTGCATACACAGTTTAATCAGGAGATTCCGTATGATAGCATTGACATGGATTTCATGAATGAAAATCAATCGGCGCATGGAGACAGAGAGTATGGACATATCTTCAGTCGCCTTGGAATGGAACGAAAAGTCGTAATGGGATATTGGGCAGATGAAGATGTGCAAAAGAGAATTGGTTCATGGATGAGAACAGCAGTAGGTGTCATTGAAAGTAGTCATATCCGTGTGATGCGTATTGCAGACAATATGCGAAATGTTGCAGTGACAGAAGGAGATAAGGTTGAAGCACAGATAAAATTTGGCTGGGAAGTAGATGCTTATCCGGTAAACGAGATCACAGAGATGGTCGACAGTGTTTCAAAAGGAGATATTGATACACTTGTAGAAGAATATTATGACAAATACGAAATTCTTTTAGAGGGGCGCAGCGAGAAAGAATTTCGTAATCATGTGGCAGTACAGGCAGGAATTGAGATTGGGTTTGAACGTTTTCTGGAAGAAAAGAATTACCATGCTATTGTGACTCATTTCGGGGATTTGGGTGGATTAAAACAACTTCCGGGACTTGCAATTCAGCGTTTGATGGAAAAAGGCTATGGCTTTGGCGCAGAAGGGGATTGGAAGACAGCGGCAATGGTACGTGTTATGAAGATTATGACAGAAGGAATGAAAGAAACAAAAGGAACTTCTTTTATGGAAGATTATACCTACAATTTAGTACCTGGAAAAGAAGGAATTTTGCAGTCACATATGCTTGAAGTTTGTCCAACAATTGCAGATGGAAAGATTTGTATAAAAGAGCAGCCTCTTTCTATGGGAGACAGAGAAGATCCTGCAAGACTTGTGTTTACCGCAAAGACAGGTCCGGCAATTGCAACATCATTGATTGATCTTGGTGACCGTTTCCGCTTGATTATCAATGATGTGGACTGTAAAAAAGTAGAAAAGCCAATGCCGAAACTTCCGGTCGCAACTGCATTTTGGACACCGCGTCCAAATCTGCAGACAGGAACAGAGGCATGGATTTTGGCTGGAGGTGCACATCATACGGCATTTTCTTATGATTTGACAGCGGAACAGATGGGAGATTGGGCAGCAGCAATGGGAATTGAGGCAGTCTATATTGATCAGGATACAAGGATTCGCCAGTTTAAAAATGAACTGTTATGGAATAGTGCTGTGTATCGGAAATGATATTTGTTTGGAGGGAAAATAGATGGGCAATGTAAAAGAGACAATTGAAAGTGGAAAGGCAGTGCTTGGAATAGAATTTGGTTCGACGAGAATTAAAGCAGTTTTGATTGATGAGGAACATGTGCCAATCGCATCTGGGGATTACGCGTGGGAGAATCGTTTAGATAATGGAATTTGGACTTATACTTTGGAGGATATCTGGACGGGGCTTCGTGAAAGTTATGCAAAAATGGCAGCGGATGTCAAGGGAAAATACAATGTAACGATTAAACAGCTTGGGGCGATCGGTTTTAGTGCAATGATGCACGGTTATATGGCATTTGATCAGGAAGGAAATTTGCTTGTGCCGTTTAGAACATGGAGAAATGGAATCACAGAGCAGGCGGCAGAAGCGTTGACAGAATTATTCCAATATAATATTCCGCAAAGATGGAGCATTGCACACTTGTATCAGGCAATTTTAAATAAAGAAGAACATGTGAAAAAAGTGGCATTTTTTACAACACTTTCAGGATATATTCACTGGAAATTAACCGGGCAGAAAGTACTTGGCGTAGGAGATGCATCAGGAATGTTTCCAATTGATCCAAATACGAAAAATTATGATGAGAGAATGATTCAGAAGTTTGATACACTTGTGGAAGGAGAAGGATTTTCCTGGAAAATAGAAGAGATTTTACCAAAAGTGTTACAGTCTGGAGAACGAGCTGGGATGTTGACACAGGAAGGTGCGAGGCTTCTGGATATAAGTGGAAATTTGGAATCAGGTATTTTGCTTTGTCCACCAGAGGGTGATGCCGGAACCGGAATGGTAGCGACAAACAGTGTGCGAAAAAGAACAGGAAATGTATCTGCGGGAACATCTGTTTTTGGAATGGTTGTATTAGAAAAAGAGCTGGAAAGGGTGTATCCGGAGATTGATCTTGTGACAACACCGGATGGCAGTCTTGTCGGAATGGTTCATGCAAATAACTGTACATCAGACTTGAATGCATGGGTGGGACTCTTTCGAGAATTTGCAGAAAGTTTTGGCATAAAAGTAGATATGGACAGTCTGTTTGGGACATTGTATCGGAAAGCCTTGGAGGGAGATGACGATTGTGGCGGTCTGCTCTCCTACGGATATCTTTCAGGAGAAAATATCACTGGAGTGGCAGAGGGAAGACCGTTATTTGTGCGTTCGCCAAAGAGCAATTTTAATTTGTCAAACTTTATGAGAGTACATTTATTTACATCACTTAGTGCATTAAAAATTGGTATGGATATTATGATGAAAGAGGAACATGTTGAAATAGATACAATTTTAGGACATGGAGGACTTTTTAAGACCAAAGGAGTAGGACAGAAAATTCTTGCGGCGGCTATCAATGCTCCAGTATCGGTCATGGAGACTGCGGGAGAAGGAGGTCCATGGGGAATGGCATTGCTTGCTGCTTATATGATTCAGAAGGAAGAACAAGAAAGTCTTGGGGATTATCTTAGCAAAAAGGTATTTTCAGGAAATGCAGGAGTCAGCATGGAACCGGACGCAAAAGATGTGGAAGGATTTGAGCGCTTCATTGAAAGATATAAAAATGGAATTGCTATTGAGCAGTCTGCATTAAAAAATTTAGTATGAGGAGGAAGGCATGATGTTAGAACAATTGAAAAAAGAAGTATATGAGGCAAATATGCTGCTTCCGAAATACGGATTAGTAACATTTACCTGGGGCAATGTCAGTGGAATTGATAGAGAAAAAGGGTTGTTTGTCATTAAACCGAGTGGAGTAGAGTATGATTTGCTGACACCGGAAGATATGGTGGTTGTTGATTTAGATGGAAATAGAGTAGAAGGAAGATACAACCCTTCTTCGGACACGGCAACACATGTTGTACTGTATAATCGATTTCCTGATATTGGCGGGATTGTTCATACACATTCTTCATGGGCAACGAGCTGGGCACAGGCAGGGCGCGGTATTCCATGTTACGGAACAACTCACGCTGATTATCTATATGGTGAAGTTCCGTGTGTGAGAAATTTGACAGAAGAAGAGATTGCAGAGGCCTATGAGAAAAATACAGGAGTTTTAATCGCAGATGAGTTTGAGCGAATGAAGATTGATTATGTGGCGACCCCAGCAGTACTTTGCAAGAATCATGGACCATTTACTTGGGGGAAAAGTGCAAACGAAGCTGTCCACAATGCAGTGGTGCTGGAAGAGGTAGCAAAAATGGCGGCTAGGTGTGAGATGTTGAATTCACAAAACACGCCGGCTCCGCAAGAACTTCAGGATAAACATTACTATAGAAAACATGGGGCGAATGCCTATTATGGTCAATCTGAAAAATAAACATTGCAATTTGGTTGCTATGTGCGACAGCAGCAGTAATTGTAATTCTAAAAAAAACAAATTACTATCATAAAAAATCAAACTTTTCTAGATAAAATGCAAAAAAATCAAACAAAAGTATAAGAAATTATATTTTAACTATTAAAAAAGAACGTTATAGTATCTGATAGGATGCTATAACGTTTTTTTAAAGGAGGTTTTTAAATGAGGAGGCATAAGAGGTTTATGGCAATTCTATTGTGTGCGGCAATGACGTTTTCAGTTCTTCCTTCGGCGGCTGCAAAAGCAGAAGACGAAGAGAAAGTTCTGGAAGTTGTGGCAGAGTATGATATGAGCCATGGAGATGGAAAATTGAGGGATATTTCAGGAAATGAAAATGATGCAGAATTAGTAGGATTTGAAGACTCTGATTTTGTAGAGGAAGATGTGGACACAGTTTTGTGCTTTTCAGGAAATAAAGAAAAGTATGTGAAACTACCGGCTGAATTGGTTGAAGGGGAAAATTTTACAATCGAGGCACAATTTCAGACTGAAATTACAAAGCAAAATTATAATCAATGGCTATTTTGCCTTGGCAGTAAAGTAGATACATGGGCAAACGTAAAAAACTATATTTTTTTCTGCCCGGTACAAGGCGGAAATAACAATGGAAAAGACAAAAATATGCGTGCGGGAATTAAAAATGCAACGAGTGAAATTCTTCTCGGACAGGATGCCCAAATTCAAGAAGGATATAATACGGTAAAGTATGTCTTTGAGGAAGGCGAAGTGACATTATCTGTAAATGAAGAAGAGGTTGAAAGTATAGAAACAGGGTACTCTATTCAGCAGATATTAAATGGTGGAACAGATGGAAATGTTTCTGGATACATTGGTAAGTCCCTATATAGTCCAGATCCAGCATTTCGAGGAAAATTAAAGTCTTTTAAAATTTGTGCGGAAAAGAAGGACAATTCGGATGAAGGGAAAGTTGCAGAGGCAAAAGAACAATTACAACTTCCATATGAAAATGTATATGGAAACATTACACTCCCGAAAAAAACAGAAAATGGTGCAGTGGTGACATGGGAAACGGATCATCCCGAAATTGTGGATATAGAGTCCCATAAGAATGAAGGATATGATGAGACACCGGCAGGGACAGTGACACGTCCTCAAAAAGACACTACTGTAACAATGACTGCAACATTAACATACGGAAATGCAAGTGATACAAAAGAATTCAAGTTCACAGTTAAAAAGGTAGCTAAGAAATTGAAAGAGGAAGACTATAAAGGCTACTTTTTCTCTTATTTTGCGGGAGAAGGGTATGCAGATGGTGAACAAATTTATTTTGCGGCAAGCAAAAATGGACTGAAATGGTATGACCTAAATGATAATGAACCAGTATTGACTTCTGATCAAGGGGAAAAAGGTGTACGAGATCCATTTATTCTTCGTTCTGCGGAAGGCGATAAATTCTATATGATTGCAACTGATTTAAAAATCAATGGTGGAAATGGCTGGGGAGCAGCACAGACATCAGGCAGTCAATCTTTAATGGTTTGGGAGTCAACGGATCTTGTTAATTGGTCTGATATGCGTATGGTGGAAGTGAGTGCCTCGATTAATGCAGGATGCACATGGGCTCCGGAAGCAACTTACGACCCGATCACAGGCGAATATATTGTATACTGGGCATCGAAAGTGAGTGAGGACAATTATGGGAAGCAGAGAGTGTATTATGCAAAAACCAGAGATTTTTATACATTCACAGAACCAAAAGTTTATATTGAAGACAAGACAGAGTCTTGTATTGATACAACAATCATTTACAACAAAGAGGAACAAATGTATTACCGGTATACAAAAAATGAAGGTAGTGCAACCAATTCAATTGGAGCAAAGACAAAAACAATATTTGCAGAAAAAAGTAAGACTCTTCTTGGCGAATGGACTCATATTCCTTCAGAATCCTTAAATAATAACCAGTGGGTGGAAGGACCAACCATATTTCAGTTTAATCAGCAGGATAGCTCCAATGGGAAATGGTGTCTATTAGTAGATGATTTTGGTGGACGCGGGTATTATCCACTTGTTACAGATTCACTTTCGACGGGAGAATTTTCTTCGCCGGAGATATACACCATGCCTTCGCGGGCGAGACATGGTACTCCTATACGTGTGACAGAAGAAGAATATAATGCCGTTATGCAAAAGTAGGGAAAGGGGTCTGCGCAAGAGAATGATGAAGAAGAACAGAAAGCCCCAGTACTCTCGTATGACTTCGAAAATACAGAAGGCTCAGTTATTACAGATATAAGTGGAAATGGAAATAACGGTACAATGTATGGAGAGGCAAAGGTGCAAAAGGATGAGGAAAGAAATTCAAATGTACTATATTTAAATGGGACATCAGAAACATTTGCAGAATTGCCACAAGGATTTTTTGACGGAAGAAATACATTTTCCATTTCAATGGATATGAAAGCAGAAAAAGTAGACGGAAATTTCTTTGCATTTTCGATAGGACAGGACAGTAAGAAATATCTGTTTATGAAACCGACGCAAGATGCAATCAAATCAGTAATAACAACTGGATCATGGGGAAGCGAGAATGGTTTTACGGAAAAAACGGGAACAAGTGTAAAAGATACATGGCTTCATTTGACGCTGATTGTCGATGGAATCGATATGAAGTTATATTTGGATGATCAATTGATTGGGCATAATAAAAATGTAAAACGTGAAATAGTAGAGCTTGGAAAAGAACTCAAGTCATATCTTGGAAGGTCATTCTATAACGGAGACACCTATTTTAAAGGGGCATTTGATAATATAAAAGTGTATAATCGAGTGCTCAGTGATTCTGAACTTAAAGGAGAAGAGACAGATTCTGAGTATAATGCAGGTTATCTTTGGACATTTTTTGATTCATCAGACGGATATGAAAAGATTTTTCTTGGATATAGCAAGGATGGATTGACATGGGAAAAATTAAATAAAGATGAAGATGGAAATGCACAGCCGATTCTTGTCAATGATGCACAAGGCAGTGATCTTGGGGTGCGAGATCCTCACATTATTCGATCAAAAGAGGGAGATAAATATTGGATTTTAGGTACAGACCTCCATGCAGAAGGAGGGGGCTCAGGAGGAAGCGGATGGGATCAGATAAATGCAAGTCAAAATTTAGTGGTATGGGAATCCACAGATCTTGTGAATTGGAGTGAACCGCAGCTTGTTTATGCAGGATTTGATAATGCAGGATGTGTGTGGGCGCCAGAAGCAATCTATGACGAAGCAACAGATGACTATCTTGTGTACTGGTCTTCCAGAGATAAATCAAAAAATGGAACAGATCAAAATGCATTGAGGGTATATGTTTGCAGGACAAAGGATTTCCATACATTTTCTGAACCGAAGGTATGGCTGAGTGAAGATCAGGACACAGGAAATGAAGTCAATATTATTGACAGCACGATTGTAAAATCAGACGGTAAATTTTATCGTTTTTCTACCTCGGATTGGAATACGGTAATCGATGTCAGCAATTCATTATCCGAAGATGTATTCGATGTACGCCAAGGGGAAGAATCGAGCGAAAATGGGGACTGGAAACGTATCGTAAAAGGAAGCGAAAGCAGTCAGGCAGGATTTGACAGAAGAGAAGGGTTTACCGTATATCAACTTCCTGATGGGAGATGGTGTGCAATGGGAGACAATGGAGGCTATAAAGCATTTTTGACAGACGATTTGGCAAGTGGAAAATTTACAGTTGAAAACGCAAACTTTGTGGATGGAAGATTCAGACATGGTACGGTTATTCGGCTTTCAGAAGAAGAAGAGAAAAAAATTTTGTCAGCTTACGGGGAAGATCGAGAGGAAGAGCCGGATCCTGAACAAAAGGTTTTGGCAGAATTTAATTTTGACGAAGAAGGTTCAGGATTTGAAAGTAAATATGCAAGAGCAACAGGAGCGGCATATGAGCTTGCAGACAGCTATTCTGAAGAATCAGGGAAAGCATTATATTTGAATGGAAAAGAGGATAATTTCCTAACGGTAACAGATAAAGAGGGAAAAAGTCTGCTCACAGATGTGACAGAACTTACAGTTTCTTATGATGCAAAAACAGACAGAAGTGATACAAATTGGATTATGTATGCGGCGCCGAACAAAAATACACCACAATACCAATACGAAAAATATATTGGCATTATGGAAAAAAGTGGAACGACTACAGTTGAGCGATATAAAAACAGTGGAGACAGACCGGCTAATCCTTCAGCACAGACCGGGAATGATTGGAATCACATTGATGTTGTTATGAGCAAGACGGACACAACTATTTATGTTAATGGACAGAAGGTTTCTTCCGAAACAAGTGCTTATAGCTTGAGGAGTATTCTTGGGAAAAACAGTATTCTTCAGATTGGAAAATCAAACTGGGGAGAAGGGGAATATTTTAAAGGCTGGATTGATAATTTCCGCATTGAGAACAGAGCGTTGACAGAGGAAGAGGTAAAAGAACTTTCCGAAGAGTTTTTGGCAGCGCAACCGATTATAAAAGCGGTGACGATTGGAAGCGTTCCGGAAAGGGAGGAGGCATTAGAATATCGAGGAACTGATGATCATACGGCGGTCTTTACTAAGATTGATACAAAGAATAAAGTGATGACTCCATATATTAAAGATGAAGCAGATCTTACCAAAGTTCCAGTCACTTTTACATTTAACGGAAAAGTTGAAATAAAAGTTCAGGATAAAACAATCAGCAATGGAACAGAATTAGATCTATCCAAAGATTTGAAGATCACGCTGATAAGTAATGAAAAAGAAGAAGAATGGACAATTCAAAAACCAATACTTTCCAATAATCCTGTGCTTCCGGGACAGTATGCGGATCCTGATATTGATTACTTTGATGGGAAATTCTGGATTTTCCCAACGACGGATGGGTACCCAGGATGGAGTGGAACAAAGTTTCATGCATTTTCATCAAAAGATTTGGTGAATTGGACAGATGAAGGAATCATTATGGAATTAGCGAATGAAAATCCAGGAAAAAATGAAAACGGAGTGGAGATTGCAACATCACCATGGGCAGAGGGTGGAAGCGCATGGGCTCCAACCATTGAAGAAAAAAATGGAAAATATTATTTTTATTACTGTGGGAAGTTCAGTAATGGACAATCTGCAATTGGAGTTGCAGTGGCAGATCATCCGGCAGGACCTTATAAAGATAAAGGGGAAGCATTGATAACTGTAGATATGTGTAAACAAGCTGGTATCAAGATGGGGCAGGCAATAGACCCATCAATTTTCACAGATGATGATGGAACCTCTTATATTACATTTGGAAATGGAGCTGCCGCTATTGCACAGTTAAGCGATGACATGATGAGCATTGAAAAAGATACTTTAAAACAAATAAATGGATTGACGGATTTTAGAGAATCTGTAGTAGTGACAAAGGCGAATGGGAAATATCACTGGACCTGGTCTTGTGATGATGCCAATAGTCCGAATTATCATGTCAATTACGGTGTATCTGATACTTTGCTTACCGATGATGGAAGTGCATCAGTTACTCTGGTAAAGAAAAATTTACTGGCAAAAGATGAAAGTCTAGGAATACTGGGATCCGCACATCAATCGATAGTACATGTTAAAGACGGTAAAGGTCAGGATCGATATTTTATGGCATATCACAGATTCTACACGCCATTGAATATATTTACGGCAGGAGATGGACTCGGTGTACACAGGGAAACTTGTATTGATGAGATTACTTTTGATAAAGACGGTTATATGCAGGTTACTCCTACACACGAAGGGGTAGACGCAGTGAAAATGATACCGGATGAACCAGAGGTTCCAGATACGCCAGATACGCCGGAACAACCAGAGAATCCTGAAGAACCAATGAATCCGGAACAGCCGGATACGCCACAGAATGATAATGGACAAATGACAACATCCAAACCAGCTCCTACAGGAGATGGCACAAATGTAATACTTTTGATTATGACAATGATGATAGCGTTGGGTGTAGTGTGGAGAAAAAAAGAAACGAAAACCAAATAGAAATCCAGGAGGGGGAGACTATGAAAAGAAAGACAAAAAAATGTATTTCATGGATCACAGTAGCTGCGTTATTGGGCGGAATTACAAGTCCTTTCAACAGTGGAGCAGCTTCCGTGGAAGCGGCGGACATACCGGAGCCATTGGTAAAATTTGATTTTGAGGATTTATCGGAAAATGCAGAAATCACTTACAAAAATGCAAAGGCTACCGGAGAATATTCGTTGGCAGAAAGTTATAAAGGTGGAGGTGAAGCGCTCTCTTTAAATGGGACGGGACAATTTTTAGATGTAAAGAAAAAAGATGGAGAAAGTCTGTTGACAGGAGAAAAAGAATTGACGGTTTCTTACGATGCCAAATTGGAAAAGGGAGCCAAAGGATGGATTTTGTATGCTTCGGACAGTAATAAAGCTCCGTCCTATCCAAATGAACGTTATCTTGGAATTCTGCATGGCTCGACCAATAGTGAAAACGAGATGATTGCAGAGCGCTATAAAAATAATGGGGCAAGACCAGTATCTGCAACTGCAGATGTATCTGAAATTTATACGAAGTGGGTACATATAGATGTTGTACACAGTGAAAAGGATACGACAATTTATGTAGATGGTGTAAAAAAAGCGACACAGGGAAGTGAATATGCGATTGATGATATTTTAGGAGAGAATAGTATTTTGCAAATCGGGAAGGCCAATTGGGGAACGGGAGAATATTGCAAAGGCTTGATCGATAATTTCCGCATATATGATACAGCACTCACAGCACAGCAGGTGTCAGCGGAATATAATGATTATGTTTTGGAGAGTGATTGTGCTTTGCTTACACTTCCGGAAACGACAGACCGCTCTTTGACGCTTCCAAAAACAGGGGCGAGTGGCATGACACAAATCAGCTGGAAGTCTTCGGCATCAGATGTAATGAAAGATGATGGAACGATTATACGAGGTGAGAAAGACAAAAAGGTAACTATGACAGCAACAATATCTCTTGAAGATCGTTCGGTGAAAAAGGAGATAGAGGTAACCGTACTCAAGAAAAATCCTGAGGAGGATGTGGTAACTTATACGAAAGAATTGACATTAAATACGGGATTTGTCTCAGAGGATATAGAGCTTCCGACAAAAGTGGGAAATGCGGATGTTGTTTGGGAGACAAGTGATGCATCAGTCATAACAAAAGACGGAAAGGTCAAAAGATCAGATGAAAATAAAACAGTTACATTGACAGCGACAATAAAAGTAAATGGCGCTTCAAAAAATGGAACAAAAGAGTTCCCGTTGACGGTCATTGCAAAAGGAGCAAATATTGCTGCCTATGTAAGTAATGAACCTGTAGTTGCACAAAATGGTGGTATGAAGATTGCGTTGCAGAAAGAAGGCGAGTATGAGGCGCTGCATAAAGATCAGCCGATTCTGTATTCTTCTGTGGGAACTAAATCTTATGTTGCTCCACAAATCTTTCGAAAGGCAGATGGAAGCTTTGGGGTTATTGCAGCGGATGGAGGAAACAGTGGCTCTGTTGTTCTCTATGATTCCAAAGATTTAATTACATATTCGAATCAAAGAATTGCCACGATTGAGGGAATTACTTCAATACAAAAAATGTATTGTGTATATGATAGTGCAGATGCAGTGTATAAAGTATTTATAGAAGCAAATGGACAGACTTATATTACAACTTCAAAGAATCTTACCGAATTTGAGGAAGCAAAAGTAACAGACTATGCGATTCCTGAAGCTGGTGAAGTGGCAGAGGATGCTGTTTGGGCAGAAAAAGAAGCATTGACACAAAAAGAATGTGACGCTATTGAAAAACAATTTACAACTCCGTACAATACATCACTTTCAAAAATAACCAAGGAAATTACGGTTGATACAGGAGCAGATGTGAAAACAGAACTGAAAAAGGCGGTTAGAGAAGTGACTGCACAGTATTCAAACGGAGAAGAAAAGACATATTCCGTGCGTTGGAATGAAGCAGATATTGAAAAAGCGGATACAGACAGAGCGGGAATGGAATATACTGTGCGAGGAACAATTGGAGGTTCTGCATATTACACAAAGGCAGATTCACCATTGATTGAAGAACGTGCAGACCCATATATTGTCTATGATGAAGAACGACAAATGTACTATTTTACAGCATCCTATCCGGTAAATGGAAAAGGCGGAGCAGATGGTTATGATCGATTGGTTATCCGTGAGGCAAAAACAATTGAGGGACTTGCTGATGCTGAAGAACACGTTATCTGGGATGAAAGCGAAGTGCAGGGATATGGAAGATGGATTTGGGCACCGGAATTACATAAAATTGGTGATAGCTGGTATTTTCTCAGCACAGCATCACTAGATGAAACAACTGGAGGAAACTTTAATATTCGTCCATTTATGATGAAATGTAACAATTCAGAGGAAATTACGAATCCAGACAGCTGGGGAGAACCAGAGCGTGTGAAGACGATGCAAGGAGACAAAACTGGATTAAATGCAATGTCTCTGGATATGACATATTTTGAAGCAGGAGGAAGACACTATCTTGTGTGGGCTGATTTCACTAAAAATGACGGAAATCCTGCCGGTATTTCAAGTCTCTATATAGCAACGATCGACCCATCGAATCCTACTCAGCTGACAAGTACCTGCTCTGTTATTACAGTACCGGAATATGTATGGGAATTAGAGAGATATAAAGTAAACGAAGGACCTGCAGTATTACAAAAAGATGGGAAAGTATATCTGGCATTCTCGGCTTCGGGAACAGGCTCAGAATATTGTGTCGGACTTTTGACAGGAAATGCAGATGATGATCTGACAAAAAAGGAAAATTGGGTAAAAACACCATACCCAATTATGACAAGTGGTGATTTTAATGATGAACTATGTGGACCGGGGCATAACTCTTTTACAGTTGATGAATATGGAAATGCAGTGATTGTATATCATGCAAGACCGGCAGATACTCATGCAGGTCATACGGGAGATCCACTTTATGATCCATGTCGTCATGCATACGTAAAACCAGTTTTGTTTGGTGCTGATGGAGCGCCGGTTTTGAATCTTTCGGACGAAGAGTTTGTAAAAGGTGGTTCGGAAATTACAGTCAAAGTAAAAGTAAAAGGAGAGTCAGAAGAAAGTAAACCATCTTTGGAGTATAACTTCGATGAGGATTATACAGGAATTGTGAAAGACAGCGCAGGAAATCAGGATGGAACAGTGACAGAAGGTGCATCTTATGTATGGGATAAAGAATATGGTCAGGTATTATATTTGGATGGAGATAAAACAGATGGAGGACATGACAGTTATTTGGAATTTCCAGAGGGATATTTTGATGGAAAAGATAAAGTGACAATTTCAATGGATGTCAATGAAGTGACAAGAAGTGGAAACTACTTTACATTTGGTGTAGGACAGAATAATCAAAAATATCTTTTTTTAAAGACCGCACCGACAAGCACAAAACTTGCGGTCACTACGTCTGGATATCAGAATGAAAAGTTAGCAAATAGGAACTCGGTATATCCAAATAACAGCAGAACATGGATTAATATAAAAATGGTTGTGACACCAAAATCAATCAGCCTTTATCAAGATGGAAAATTAATTGCAGAAAATCTGAATACAAATATCTCCTTAGATGATTTGGGGAGAAACCTTAAAGCATATATCGGGAAATCATTTTATTCAGAGGATAAATATTTCCGTGGATATTTTGATAACATAAAAGTATATGATTATGCGATGACAGATGAAGAAGTGAAAAAAGTCACGAAAGAAGAAAAAGAAGCCAGAGAAAAAAAGATGGGAGAAGTTAAACTTGTAGCAGAGAAGTTTGAGATTCCAAATGCAGATAATATTAAGGGTAACATTACCCTTCCAAGTGAAAAAGATGGTGTATTGATTCAATGGTCTTCCTCTAACCCGAAGGTAATCAATCCCGAAAAAGATGGAGAAAAACCAGCAGGCGTTGTTACAAGACAGAAAGAAGATACAAAGGTAACACTCACGGCAGTTTTCTCAAAAGAAGGAAGTAAAGATGTGAAAAAAGAATATGAGGTGATTGTAAAAGCAAAGGCAAAGACAGTAAAAGAGGAAGATTATGCCGGTTATTTGTTCGTGAGGTTTAATGGAACAGAAGAAAATGGAGATCAAGAGCAGACTTATTTTTCACTGAGTGAGGATGGCCTCAATTGGACAGATTTAAATCAAAATCAACCAGTATTGAAAAGCACGATTGGTGAAAGCGGATTAAGAGATCATTTTATAGCTCGAGCACCGGAAGGTGACAAATTTTACATGATAGCAACAGACTTAAGTATTGCCTTAAATAAAGTAAATGGTGGAGCAGATTGGGGGTCAGCAGGAGGAAGCGGAAGCCACAGCATTGTCGTATGGGAATCTGATGATTTGGTAAATTGGAGTGAACCTTGGCTTGCGGAAATTGCACCAGAAGGAGCAGGATGCACATGGGCGCCGGAATTTATTTACGACGAAACAACCGGTGAATACATTGTCTATTGGTCTGCAACAACACTTCAGGTAGATGAAGAAGAAAATATTACACAGGAATATGAAAATCACGCAATTTATTATTGCAAAACCAGGGATTTCCGAACATTTACAGAAGCAGAATTATATCATGATGGTGGCGTAGACGCAAATGGAAAAATTGTAAAAGTAATTGATTCTACAATGATTCAAAATGGGGATACATATTACCGTTTTACTAAAAATGAAAGCAAAGGAACCATTGTTATGGACAAATCGGATTCTATACTTGGAGAATTTTCAGAGATTGACTCTAACGTGCTTTCTTCGGAGCTTCCAGCAAAGAGAGGCGCAGTAGAAGGTCCGATTATCTTTAAAATGAATGAAAAAACAGAAGATGGAAAAGATCAATGGTGTCTGATGGTAGATCGTTTTGCAAGAGGACAGGGATATTATCCTCTCATTACCACAGATTTGAATTCGGGTGAATTTAGAATGTTGGATGACAGTGAATATAGTTTTCCAAGCAAATACCGCCACGGTTATGTAATGCCGGTAACAGAAAAGGAATATGGTGCACTGCAAAGACAGTGGGGAGACGGAAGCTATGTTGACAAGTCCTTGTTAAAAGAAGTGATTGAAGAAGCGAAAGATATTTTGACAAATCAGAAACAAAACTATACCGAAGAAAGTATTCAGCAACTAAAAACGGCATTAGAGTCTGCCCAAAAAGCTTTGGATATAGTGACTACAACAGAGGAAGCTGATCAGGCGGCAGAGAATCTACGAAAAGCAATTGAAGCATTGGAGAAAAAAGAGGATATTCTGACCAGGATAGAGGTTACACTTCCAGATAAGACAGAATATCAGATTGGAGAAGAACTTGATTTGACAGGAGTGAAAGTAACAGCGGTGTATGAAAGCGGAAAAACAGCGGATGTGACAGAGGCAGCAACAGTTGATAGCGGTGCTTTCAATTCTCAGAAAGCAGGAAGTTATACTATTACAGTTACTTATGCAGAGAAGACAGAGACATTTGTTGTTACAGTGAAAGAAAACTCTCCTGAAATTCCAGACCCAGTACCGAGTCCAAAACCTGAACCTAATCCTGACTCTAATACAAAACCAAAACAGAACGAAAATAAAGTTGTAAAAACAGGAGATGAGCAAAACCCGCTTCTTTCGATTAGTATTTTTGCTCTTGCAAGTGTTGTAATAACCGGAAGTTTTATAAGGAGAAAAAAATATAACTTGTAAATAATTGAGAGAGGTAAGGATAAAACAAGAAGCCGCACTTCCCATGAGGCATCCTTACACTTTTGAAGGCAGAGAGTGCAGTACGAATTTGTTTTTATGGAATTCCAATATCCCCTCGTCGCGCATCTTTCCAAGCTCTTTCGATAGGGCGCTGCGATCCAGATTGAGATAGTCGGCAAGTCCCTGACGGTCAAACGGAATTTGGAATGTTGTACTTTTGGCTTTTGCCGCTTCTGTAGAAAGATAGATAAAGAGACGGCTGCGAACGGTTTTAGGAGTAGTGCAGAAAATGCGTCTGGAAAGTATTAGATTTTTTTGCACAGAAATATAGAGAATATTCTGCATGATTTTAGCACTCCAGCTCTCTTTATCTTGAATCTGTTTCAGAGGCGCGATATTTAGAAAGAGGATATCAGCAGCTTCGGCAGTGACTGCGTCAACCATCATCGGTTCTTGACAGAGCGCGTAGGATTCGGCGAATACCTGTCCTGCTGAAATATTGCTTAAAATACTTTTGTTGCCCCAGAGATCAATATTTTCAATATTGACACTTCCGCTTAAGACGATACCGATTTCATGGATATGTTCTCCGGTGTGAAAGATAATAGTATTTTTTGCAAAGTGCTGTGTGCGCATGCAGCCAAGATCCAGCATGTGCATCCACTCATTTTCCGTAATGCCCTGAAATAAAACTGATTCAATTTTTTTCATAAAATCCTCATTTCCGTGGTTATAACCACTGAATTATTGGATTGATTATATTATACTCAGGTTACAAATGCAAGGAGGAAAAAATATGATTAGAAGAATTATTGAGATTGATGAAGATAAATGTAATGGGTGCGGAGCTTGCGCAGCGGCTTGTCATGAAGGAGCAATCGGTATGGTAGATGGGAAAGCGAAACTTCTTCGTGATGATTATTGTGATGGACTTGGAGACTGCCTTCCGACATGTCCGACAGGGGCAATCCGTTTTGTAGAGCGAGAGGCAGCAGCGTATGATGAACAGGCCGTTTTGGAAAATCAGAAAAAAGCAGCACCGGCGGGAATCCAGCCGTCACAGCTTGCACAATGGCCATGTCAAATCAAGCTTGTGCCAGTAAATGCACCTTATTTTCAGGGGGCGAAATTGCTGATTGCAGCGGACTGCACGGCTTATGCCTACGCTAATGTGCATCAGGAATTTATGCGAGGAAAGGTGACAATTATCGGATGTCCAAAACTGGATGATGTCGATTATAGCGAGAAACTGACACAGATTTTGGAGAATAATGATATCAAAAGTGTCACAATACTTCGTATGGAAGTCCCTTGCTGCGGTGGTCTTGAGATGGCTGCGAAAAAAGCACTTAAGGAAAGTGGAAAGTTTATTCCATGGCAAGTTGTCACGATTTCGATTGATGGGAAAATATTAGATTAAGAGCAATTTGAAATGTTATTAGGAGTAGTGTTTTAAGAAAAAAGCTGATAAAATAGGTATCTCAGATGAATGAGGTATCTATTTTTTTGTAACAGTTCAGTAAACTCGAGCTGTTATGACTGAACTGTTACAGATTGGAAGGAAAGGAAGGAAAAAATGGAAATCAGGCAGGCAAAGTTGGCGGATGTGCCAACCATTATGAAGATATATGAAAAAGCAAGGGTATTTATGGAGAACAGTGGGAATCCTACACAATGGGCGGTTGGCTATCCGGGGCAGCAGCTAGTTGAAAAGGATATTATAGAAAAAAATTGTTACATCTGTGAGGAACAGGGGAAAGTTGTAGGTGTGTTTTCGTTTATAGTGGGAGAGGACCCGACATATCAGAAAATCGAGCATGGTGCATGGCACAGCGCAGAAACATATGGAACAATACACAGACTTGCATCAGATGGACAGGCAAAGGGGATTGCAAAAATTTGTTTTGATTTTTGCAAAACAAAATGCCGTTATCTTAGGATTGACACGCATCAGGATAACAAACCAATGCAGGCGGCAATCCTGAAATACGGATTTCAAAAATGCGGAATTATTCACGTTGCAAATGGCAGCGAAAGGATTGCGTTTGATATTTCGTTTGATTGAAAAAAGATTCACTGCATGATATGATATTTAGGATTAGAAATATGGGAACGGCAAAGACAGTTAGTGAGGTGAAAATAATGCCATTAACAAAGATGGAAGCGGAGAACTTTACAGTATTTGAGAAGATATCAATCCCGTTTTGTAGAGGGTTGAACGTACTAGTAGGAGAAAATGGAGTGGGGAAAACGCATGTTATGAAGATTGCGTATGCTGCGTGTCAAGCATCAAAGCATGATGTGTCATTTTCGCAGAAAAGCGTAATGTTATTTAGACCTGATCAGTCCAGTATCGGACGTCTTGTAAATAGAAGAAAAAATGGTAATAATACGGCGAAAATTTCTGTTGAGTCAGATGTAGCAAAAATCGGAATGTCATTTTCTATTAAAACAAAAAAATGGGATGCAGAGATTAAGACTGAGCCAAATTGGGAAAAACAGATGTCAGATTTGACAAGTGTATTCATTCCGGCAAAAGAAATTTTATCAAATGCATGGAACCTTGATGCAGCAGTTAAAATGGGAAATGTAGAATTTGATGATACGTATCTTGATATTATTGCAGCTGCCAAGATTGATATATCAAGAGGTGTTGATACAGGGGCAAGAAAAAAATATTTGGAGCTTTTGCAAAAAATCAGTTCAGGCAAAGTTGCTTTGCACGATGATAGATTTTATCTTAAACCAGGTACACAGGCAAGGCTGGAGTTTAATTTGGTAGCTGAAGGATTACGTAAGATTGCATTATTGTGGCAGTTAATAAAGAACGGTACATTGGAAAGAGGTTCTGTTTTATTTTGGGATGAGCCCGAGGCAAATATTAATCCTAAATATATTCCCGTTTTGGCAGAATTACTTATTATGTTGGAACGTGAAGGTGTTCAGATTTTTGTTTCCACGCATGATTATTTTTTGTCTAAATATATTGAAGTCAAAAAGAAAAAAGACAGTGAAATTCAATATATTTCGTTATACAAGGATAAAACAAGTATAATAAAGTGCGAGGTAGAAAAAGAATTTGAACTATTAGAACACAATGCTATTATGGATACTTTTCGTCAACTGTACAGAGAGGAAATCGGGGTGGTGCTTCAGTGAAAGTAATACCAGAATCAGACATGAGATTTGGTCAATTTGAGGAAATGAACTTATTTCATATAGAGAACTCGCTGAATCGGAACCATATATAGAGACAAAGGACAAATATCTATGAGTATAAAAAACAGAATTCCAAAGGAGTTTTATAAGTTATTTAACAGTAAGTACGTCGAGTATTTTCAGCGGATTTTGATTGCACTTTATGAGCAGTCGGCAAGTTCGTATTCATTGCTTGGACTTACAGAAGAGGAATGTCAGGACACGATCGAGATGGAGATTTCTACATTTACGATGGATTTTAGTCAAAGTGACCTGGAGGAAGAGGGAGAACTTCTCACGCGGGCGAATATGGAGTCAGTGATGCTTCGAAAGCTGGAAGAGTGGGGATGGCTCCGAAAGGATTATGACGAATCTCTGAACTGCTATGTCGTTTCATTTCCGGATTACAGCCAGATGTTCACAGAGTTATTTGGCAGGCTATATAATGAAGAAAGCAGTATGGAGCGTGAGAGTCTGTTGACGATATACAGCCATCTGTTTACATACCACTCTTCTAAGGAAAAGGACAATGAGATTTTGAAAAGTGCGCTGCAGTCTTCGAAGGCATTGCTTCAGATGCTCTCGAATATGCAAGAAGGAATTCGTGGATTTTTTGAGGAAATGACGAAGCAGAAGACATTTCTTGGAATTCAGGAAGTGCTTGTGCAGGAAATGAATAATACAGATAGCCAGAAGTATGCGATTTTGACGACAACGGACAGTTTTTACCGGTATAAAGAAGAGGTGAAAGAGCTTATTGATCAGAATCTGATGGGAAATGAGGCTAGAAAGCAGGAGTTGCTTCAGAGGAGAAAAGAGCTGGAGGCAGATTCTTTTGCGTGGAGAAGAAATGAACGTGGAGTACAGAGCTGCGATGAGGCAATGGAGATCTTGTTTCAGATCAATCGGGAGTTTGACGGGATTGAGCGCAGATACAATCGTCTCATTGATCAAAAGAGAGTATTTGCAAAACGTGCGGCGGCTCGTATCCGATATATTTTGGCGGAGGGTGATGTGGAGGAAGACCACACAAAAGCGCTGATCAGGCTATTAAATATGAGCGACCGAAAAGATGAGATATTGAAAAAACTTGGTGAACGTATGGGCATGACAGAGCGTTTTGCAGTGCTGAAAGAGAGGAGCTTTGCAAAACCGAGAGATGCGAAAAAGAAAGCGTTTGAACCACAGGAACTTGTAAAGACGGGACAAAGTGAGGAACAGTTGGATGAGTTTGTTGTAAAACCATTATATACAAAGGCACAGATTCGGGAATTTCGCAGACAAAATGAGGTGGATGGAGCATTTCAGGTGACAAAAGATACCGTTCACACAGTGGAAGATTTAGAGAAGCTTTTATTTGTATGGCAGGAAGCCACTGAGATTGCGCAAGAGACAGAAGAGATTGTGATCGGAGAGGAATTTACGACAGAGGAAGGCTTGCAGTATTCAGGATTTACAATCAGGAGGAAGTAATATGGAACAATATTTAGAAAGTTTATCTGTGACGGAAGCAGAAAAATTAAAGAAGACTATCTTGAGTCTGTTTCGCCAGACGTGTATTTTGCAGGAAAAATATGACCCGGTTACACTGGTCCCAAGTGACAACGAGCAGTTTGCAATATGCAGAACACATCGCAACTTTATTGAAAACTATCTTTCGGTTCTCGGATGTGAATTGCTGTATGATTCACAGGAGCGCATTTTCAGGCTTGTCGGAGAAGGCGTGGAGGCGGAGGTCCTGTCGAAGGAGACAACGATTATTGTTCTGCTCATAAAGATGATCTATCGAGATAAGATCATGGGAAAGGGACTTGCTGCGACGGTGACAAATTTAGAAGAAATCAGAGAGTACGGGAAGAATACGAATCTTTTGAATCAGAAACTTCCGGACGGTGAATGGAAGAGCGCTTTGGCGATTATGAAAAAACATCAGATTGTGGAGTATCCGGGGGCGCTTCGTGATCTTGAGGACGATACACCGATTTATATTTACAGCACGATTAATTTATATTGCAGTTCGGCGTTGATTAACGAGCTGATTGAGGCGTACAGAGAGGAGAATGCAGAGGATGAAGCAGGCAAAGAAGATATTTACACGAATTTTGATGAATAACTGGGGCGGAATTGACCATCAGGTACTTTGTCTGAATGAATATGTGAATCTGTTCAGCGGAAAAAGCGGTTCCGGAAAATCATCCGTGATGGATGCCATGCAGGTCGTGCTATATGGAAGTGTCGGAAATGATTTCCTCAACAGAGCGGCAGATGACAGCGCCAATAAAAGAAGTGTGTTAAGCTATTTGCGCGGAGAGCAAAAAGATGGTACGGCGAACCGTGAGAATCAGGATTTTTATGCCCATATTGTCTTGGAGATACAGGATACAGGGCGGAAAAGTTACACATGTATCGGAGCAGTTTTCGAAGTCGGAAAAAATGATATGGATCTGAAACGGTTCCGTTTTTTCAGCCATGCCGGAAAATTTCCGGAAGATGAGTATGTCACTGTGTCTGGAATTCCATATTCAATTGCACAGATTCAGAAACTGGTCCATGAAAGAGAACAGTCAGAAGATGCAAAAAGCAGAGGAAATATCAACCGGATCTATCCGTCCAGAGAAGCGTATCTGAACATCGTAAATGATATTATTTTCGGGTACGTAGATGCAGGTCGGTTTAAAACAATGCAAAAAAGTGCGATCGCGCTTCGCATGACAAAGGGAACGAGTCAGTTTATCAAAGACTATATGTTTCCGAAGAGCAAGGAAGATACGATCACTGCAATCAGTGAACAGCTTGCGGCTTACCGGGAGATAAAAGGGCGGGTCGAAGATTTGGAAAAACAGATTACCCTTTTAGAGGAGGTGCAGGCACATGACAGAAAGCTTACGCTTGCAAAGGCAGAGCAGGTAAAGACAGAAACGCTTTTACGGATTTTGGAGATTGAAAACAGGCGGGTACAACTTTTGTCAAAGACGGAGGAGTTCTCAAATACATGTGAGAAAATCGCGCAATTCGAAGAACAGATAAAAGATCTCGAGATGACATTGAATGGAAAACGAGAAGAACTGATTGGGGTGCGCACGGAACTTCGTGCCAGTGATTTTGAGAAAAAGAAAGAAGACCTTACAAAATTGCAGGAGACAATCCGTCTGTGCGGAAATGAGGCAAGAGAGTGGGGAGAATTGCTCAAGCGACTGAATCGTTGGAATGAGACAGACGGAGTCTGCGAGTATGTCAGTAACCCACTTTGCAATCTTCTGGAAGAAATCGAAGAGAGAAATATCACAGAAGAGAATGTGAACGGACTGAAAAAGCGACTGAAGGAAACGTATGAGAGTATCAAATCTGAGGTGGAAGAGCTGAAGGCAGAGCGACGACGTGTGGAAGCGGACTATCAGGAACAGAAAGAGATGCTTGAGGATTTGCAAAATGACAAAAAGCATTATTCCAAAGAAGTGAAAGTGGTCAGGAGAAAACTGCAGGAAGAATTGTCAGCAAGATACGGCAGAACCATATCGGTTGAAGTATTCGCAGATTTGTTCGACATTACAGACGAGGCATGGCGAAATGCAATCGAGGGAAGACTTGGAAGAATCAAATACGGTCTTATTGTGGAGCCAAGATATGCTTTAGATGCAGCGAATATTTTCCGGGGAATGAAGAAGCGAGAATACGAGACGGTGGATTTGATCAACACGGCAGCAATACAGCGGGATGAGCCGCAGGCGATGGATGAGACGCTGTATGATGCAGTAAAGACGGACATTCCATATGTAGATTTTTGCCTGAAACGTTATCTTGGACATATCAAAAAATGTGAGACCGTGGAAGAACTGCACGAGGTCAAAGACGGTGTTACTCAGGATTGCTATTCATACAGCAATTATATGTTCCGACATTTGCGGGAGAAAGATTACAGATATCAGACAATCGGCAGAAAGGTTTCCAAAAAGCAGATGCAGGAACTGGAGGAAGGCGTATACAGGCTGAATGTGGAACTGATTCGTCTTGGCGGGGAAATCTCAGAGCTTGAGCAAGCGGAGGATTTTGAGCGTCTGCAGACATATGATTACGAGACCATGCTGCAGAAATCTAATGCGGCAAGCCGGCTGAAAGAGTACTACGAAGAAGAGGCGCGTCTGTCGGAAGAAATCCGAGAACTTCAGGCAGGTACAAGAGTTGCAGAGCTTCAGAAACAGGAACAGAGTCTGAATGAGTCCATTCGAAAGCTGGAACAAGAAAAAAATGGGGCACAGAAAGAGGTGACAAATTATTCGGCGACAAAAGGAAAGCAGGAACAGGATATAAGGGAACGCACAGAATACCTGGAGAAGCTCGAGGAAGGATTTGTCCCGAATACAGAACTGAAAGAGACCGTTCTTGCGGTCATTGACAAAGGAAATGAATACCGTTTTGAGAGAGAGCAGAAAAAGACATTCGAACAGCTGCGCTCACAGGAAGAGGAGGAATTCAAGCAAAGAGGAGATGCGAGAGAGCAATTCAATAAAGCATTTCCATCGTATGATTTCAGTCCGTTCGAGAAAGATAATACCGCCTATGATGAGTTGTTGGAAAACTGTAAGCAGAATTTTGAGCCGAAGTATAAGGCGGAGTTTGACAAACAGTATCAGCTTATCTATCAGATGCTGCGGGAAAATGTGATTGCGACAATCAACAGTGAGATTAAAGAAGCGAAACGACACCGCCGAGAGATCAATGCGATGCTTTCTGAAATCCGTTTTTCCGACAGTATTTATCAGATTGACATTTTGCCGACTGACGATGAAAACCGACAGTTTTATGAGATGCTGACGGCGGAGGAACTGAACATGAAAGTGATCGACCGGGACATGGAAGGACAGTTAAGTTTTGGTGAGGATGCCTTTTATCAAAAATACGAGGCGCAGATTAAGCGCCTGACTGACAAATTCATGCCGCCGAAGGAGGACGAGCCTTCTGCGAGAGAAAGACATAAACGAGATATGGAAAAATATGCGGATTACCGCACGTATTTGAAATTTAGCATGTATGAGCAGACCGAGGATCAGGACGGAAATATAAAAAAGAATTACGTGGATGATATGGCGGGGCGTGATTCCGGAGGAGAAGGACAGAATCCGAAATATGTGGCGCTGCTGGCGGGATTTGCTATGCTCTATCATCAACAGACAAACCGTGACACCAAAATACGTCTTGTACTTTTGGATGAAGCATTTTCCAAGATGGATAAGGAGCGAAGCGAAGTATGCCTTGCATATGCGCGCAAACTGGGACTCCAGCTTGTCGTGTGTGTGCCGGATGAGAGACTGCAGTCACTTGTACAGAACGTGGACTGCGTGTACGCATTCCGAAGAGTCAACAATCGGATTTCGATGATTCATATTGACAAAGGGGCATATTTGCGGATGATAGAGGGAGAAGCAGATGAAGAAGAAAACAGTGACGCTGTCACAGTGGCTCATCGAACAGAATGATACCGAAGCATATCGTGCAGGAAAACTTGCAGGGAAGAAACATCCGAAAGTAGACCAAAAACTGATTGATGCGGTCGGTGGGATGCAAAACCTTATCCGTCAGGCAAGAGTGCTTGAACAGGATGAGGCACTTGGCAAAAGCGGGATGATTCAATTTCGGTGGCGTAATTTAGGAAGTGACATCTCACAGATTGATTATGAGGTTGCCGCAATTCCATCGCTTTGCAGAAAGCTTGGTGTGAAAGATGTTCGGGAACACCAAGCGGAGTTGATAACACGGGTACAAATGTGGAAAAATAAAGTCAGCGAGTGCGAGTGGGTGGAAAACTATTATGATACGCTTTTGAGCAGGCTTACACTTGGCAAAAAAGTCTCAGAAGCAGAAGATGAGAAATTGTTTTTGTGTCTGAACGCAGTGGCAGCACAACAGGAATTTATTTGGGAGCGTGTGTTCAGCGTCAGAGTGTTCCACAATTCGAAGACATTTCAGAACGAATATAAGAACAGTATTGTTACGATTTTGAAAAATTATTCTCCGTACTACGAGGAGGAAATAGACGCAGAGATGCTTCTGGCAGCACATAATATCCACTCCTACGCGCAGACACTGGAGTGGAAAGGCTGTCTTGAATATAGGTTGGATAATAGTAATGTTGTGGATACAGACGAAAACACCTATGGAACAGTGATTAATTCTCAGACGATGGAACACGCCAGCGTGACAGACCTTTCCGGATGCAAACGGATTATGACAATTGAAAATAAGGCAAATTACGAGAGTATGATTTTCTCAGAAGAAACGTTGTACATTTATTGTCATGGGTATTTCACGCCAAAAGAAGTGAGATTTTTAAAGAAAATCCCGGAGCTTGCTGACGCAGACTGCGAGTTTTTACACTGGGGAGATATGGATTACGGCGGAATCAGTATTTTTCAGTTCATCAAAAAGAATGTATTCCCAGAGTTGAAGCCTTATAAAATGGATCGAACCGCTTTTGAGGGAGCTTTGAAAGACGGTGCAGGCATTGTGCTGGAACATGAGACAAGGAAGAAACTGGAAGCGAAAGATGCGGGTCTGTTGGAAGAGTTGAAACAGGTGATTTTAGAGACAGGAAAGACGATAGAGCAGGAGCTGGTGAGAGGGAAATAGGGTGGAATTTTAATTGATACGCGGATAAAAATATGATAAGATAATTTACAGAACAATCGTGAACAGGGTGGGCTGACCTCTCATTTACATACGGGAGGTGATGCTAATGGACAACAAACATTTTGATTTCAAAGATTTGATGCAATTTGGTATGTTCATACTATCACTATTGACTTTTATTTACTTGATAAGTAATTAGTGCATAAAAAACCACCCTATAAAAAGTCTTGGCGGACTAGGGTGGAATTTTAATTCTCATTTAGAGGCCAACCACTTTGAACGGTTGTTCTTCTATAATCATATTATACACCTTCGGGCGTACCTGTCAAGAGTCATTGACAATCGAAATCGAGAGTGTTAAACTAAGAAAAACAAAAACATAGGGGAGCTTGTATTGGCAGGCTGAGAGGAAGTAATCAACTTCGACCCTTTAACCTGATGCGGATAATGCCGCCGTAGGAAATCATAATTGCTGATTTTTTCGGAGATATCGTATTAGGTATCTCCGTTTTTTGTGGCAGAAAGGAAGTAGAGAAGATGAAAAGAGAACAGACGAAAAAATTATGTATGGCAGGAATTTTATGTGCCGTGGCAGTGGTCGGAAGCACATTGTCCGTGCCGGTATTTGGGAGCAAATGTGCCCCGGTACAGCATATGGTAAATGTGCTCTGTGCGGTATTGTTAGGACCTGGATACGGAGTTGGAGTTGCATTTTGCGCAAGTTTGATTCGTAACTTATTAGCGCTTGGAAGTATTTTGGCATTTCCGGGAAGCATGTTTGGGGCGCTGCTCTGTGGAGTTGTGTACTGGAAGAGCAAGAATTTATTATTGACGCTGCTTGGAGAGGTACTTGGAACAGCGATCCTTGGAGGACTCTGTGCATATCCGTTGGCAGTTCTTGTCATGGGTGTGTCAGCAGGCGAAGTTGCATTTTATGCATATGTACTTCCGTTTTTTGTATCTACAGCAGGGGGAGCAATATTGGCGGGCATTCTGATCGAGATGCTGAAAAAAGCCGGAGTGCTCCGTATGGCAGCTAAAAAATAGGGAGAATGGAAACATGTTAGAATTAATGTCAGATCAGGTGAGAAAACATGCACCTTTGATACATAATATGACAAACCGGGTGTCGATCAATGACTGTGCCAATATTCTGCTAGCCTGCGGAGCATCTCCGATTATGGCAGAAGCAATCGAGGAAGTGGAAGAGATCACGGCAATGTGTGATGGGCTTGTCTTGAATATGGGGATGCCGAACAGACAGAAGATAGAGGCAATGAAAAAAGCCGGAAAGCGGGCAAATGCACTTCATATTCCGGTTGTCTTAGATCCGGTTGGAGTCGGCGCATCGGCATTTCGAAGAGAAGCAGTATCCGAGCTGTTAAAAGAAGTCAGATTTACTGTCATTCGTGGAAATTTCTCAGAGATTCGGACGTTGATGTGTGGAGTGTGTGGCACAAGAGGGGTAGACGCAGAGCCTGCAGATCTGATGGTGGAGAAGAATCTGTATCAGAACGTAAAAATGGTAACTGCATTTGCAGAAAAAAGTGGTGCGGTTGTGGCGGCAACGGGAAAGAACGACATTGTATCGGATGGAAGAAAAGCATATTGGATTCAAAACGGACATTCAATGATGCAAACAGTCACCGGAGTAGGATGCCAGCTCTCAGCGCTGGCTGCGGCGTATGTGGCTGCGAATCCGAAGCATACACTGGAGGCGGTGACAGCGGCGGTCAGTGCGATTGGAGTTTGTGGAGAGCTGGCGTATGAACGTATGAGTGATCTGGATGGAAATGCATCTTATCGTAATTACCTGATTGATGCAGTTTATCGGTTGGATGGAAAGAAGCTTGAGCGCTTGGCTCGAGTAGAAAAAGTAAATGAAGATGGAGAGAAAAGTAATGAGATGTAGACCGGAGATGATGCGATTATATGCGGTAACAGACCGTGCGTGGACAAAGAAAAAGTCCTTGATCGAGCAGGTGGAGGCGGCAATTTGCGGAGGTGCAACCTGCATACAGCTGCGGGAGAAAAACCTTGATGAGGAAGCATTTTTGCGGGAGGCGATGGAGATGCAAAAGTTGTGTGAGACGATGGAGATGCAAAAGTTGTGTGAGACCTATCAGGTTCCGCTGATTATCAATGATCATGTAGAGATTGCGAAACAATGCAAAGCAGCAGGAGTGCATTTGGGACAAAAAGATATGGAAGCGGGGAGAGCACGGGAGATACTTGGACCCAAAATGATTCTTGGAGTGTCAGCAAGAACGGTGGAACAGGCGGTGCAGGCAGAGCGCGCCGGAGCAGATTATCTCGGCGTGGGAGCCGTATTTCAAACGAGTACCAAGACCGATGCAAAAGAAATTTCCCATGCGATATTGAAGGAGATCTGTGAGAGTGTGAACATTCCGGTTGTCGCAATCGGCGGCATCGGAAAACAGAATATAGAAGCGCTTGCAGGCAGCGGCATCGCAGGAGTGGCGCTCGTGTCGGCAGTTTTTGCAGCGGATGATATTGAGCAGGAGTGTCGGGGACTATTAAAACAAATAGAAAGAATCGTGTGAGGTGAAGAGAGAATGAAAACAGCATTGACAATTGCAGGAAGTGATTCCAGTGGAGGAGCCGGTATTCAGGCGGATTTGAAGACGATGATCATGAACGGTGTATTTGGGATGAGTGCGGTAACTGCATTGACTGCTCAGAATACAACCAAAGTGACAGGAATCATGGAAGTGCCGCCAGAGTTTTTGGAAAAGCAGATTCAGGCGGTATTTGAAGATATTCGACCGGATGCGGTGAAGATCGGCATGGTTGCAAGCAGTGAACTAATCAGTACGATTGCAGGCTGCCTGAAAAAATATGGGGCAGACAATATCGTTGTGGATCCGGTTATGGTTGCGACGAGCGGTTCTAAGTTGTTAAAAAATGATGCGGTTCATACGTTGGAGTGTGAATTGCTGCCGTTAGCGACACTTGTTACACCCAATATTCCGGAGGCAGAGATTTTAGCGGATATGAAGATTACAACTCGGGAAGATATGATTGTGGCAGCTAAAAAAATCGGTGACAGATATCTCTGCTCGGTATTGCTGAAGGGCGGACATAATTTAAATGATGCAAGCGATCTTTTCTATAGGGAAGGAGCTGTTCGGTGGTTTGAGGGAAAGCGGATTGAGAATCCGAATACACACGGAACGGGCTGTACGCTATCCAGTGCGATTGCATCCAATCTTGCGAAAGGATTTTCGCTGGAGACAGCGATACAGAGGGCAAAGGAATATATTTCCGGCGCATTGGAGGCGATGCTTGATCTGGGAAAAGGAAGTGGTCCGATGAACCATGGATTTGATTTACAAGGAAAATTTGTGAAGGAGGAAAATTAAGATGTACCATACACAGATGGAAGCAGCAAGAAAAGGAATTATCACAAAAGAGATGGAAATTGTTGCGGAAAAGGAGTTTCGGACAGAGGAGGAAATACGTGATCTCGTTGCAAAAGGACAGGTGGCAATCTGTGCCAATAAACGACATACTTGTCTTGACCCAAACGGAGTAGGTTCTGCGCTTCGCACAAAGATCAATGTCAATCTTGGCGTGTCAAAAGACTGCAAGGATTATGACGTAGAGATGGAAAAAGTGATGGCGGCGGTTAATATGGGAGCTGAGGCGATCATGGATCTGTCTTCTCACGGAGACACACAGCCATTTAGAAGAAAACTTACAAGTGAATGTCCGGCGATGATTGGAACGGTTCCGGTTTATGACAGTGTCATTCACTACCAGAGAGATCTTTCAACATTGAGCGCAAAAGATTTTATTGATGTCATCCGGCTTCATGCGCAGGACGGTGTGGATTTTGTGACACTTCATTGCGGAATTACAAGAAAGACGATTGAGCAGATCAAAAAGCATAAAAGGAAAATGAATATTGTTTCGCGTGGAGGTTCTCTTGTGTTTGCATGGATGAGTATGACCGGAGAAGAAAATCCATTTTACGAATATTATGATGAAATTCTGGAGATCTGCAGGGAGTATGATGTGACAATCTCGCTTGGAGATGCTTGTCGTCCGGGATGCCTTGCAGATGCGAGTGATGTTTGCCAGATCGAGGAGCTGGTTCGTCTGGGAGAGTTGACGAAACGTGCGTGGGAAAAAGACGTTCAGGTGATGGTAGAAGGACCGGGACATATGCCGCTTGATCAGATTGAGGCGAACATGAAGCTGCAGCAGACAATCTGTATGGGGGCGCCGTTTTATGTACTGGGACCGCTTGTGACGGATATCGCGCCTGGATATGATCATATCACTTCAGCGATCGGTGGCGCGATTGCTGCATCAGCGGGGGCGGCGTTCCTTTGTTATGTCACGCCGGCTGAACATTTGGCTCTTCCTAATGTGGAAGATGTCAAACAGGGGATCATAGCCTCCAAGATCGCAGCTCATGCGGCGGACATTGCAAAGCATATCCCGCATGCAAGAGATCTGGACGATCAGATGGCAGATGCAAGAAGAACATTCGATTGGGAGAAACAGTGGGAGTGTGCCATTGATCCCGAGACGGCAAAGCGCATTCGCGATGAGAGAAAGCCGGAAATCGAGGAGAGCTGTTCGATGTGCGGGAAATTCTGTGCGGTCAGAAGTATGAACAAGGCGCTGAATGGAGAGCATATTGACATTTTGTAGTTCGGTATTGATTTGGAAAATGAACATCTTTAAACTTCATTTAAGGTTGACATATTATATTCTTGCTATCATGAAACAAAAGAGGAGGAATGAGTGATGCGTTTATTGCTTGCAGAGGATGAAAAACCATTATCAAAGGCACTTACAGCAATTTTAGAAAGAAATAATTATTCCGTAGATGCGGTCTATGACGGTGAGGAGGCTTTGGAATATCTGGATGCAGACAATTACGATGGTGTGATTTTGGATATTATGATGCCGAAAGTAGATGGCATTACGGTATTAAAGACGATTCGAAATCGTGGAAATCTGATTCCTGTCTTACTGTTGACGGCAAAGTCAGAGGTTGATGATAAGGTGGCGGGGCTGGATGCCGGAGCAAATGATTACCTGGCGAAACCTTTTCATTCAAAAGAATTGCTTGCGCGGATACGGGCGATGACAAGAACCCAGACAGCACAGGCAGATTCCAAGCTTCAGATTGGAAATGGCACGTTAGACCGAGCGACTTTTGAGCTTTCCACACCGGCGGGAAGCTTTCGGCTGGCAAATAAAGAGTTTCAAATGCTGGAATTGATGATGAGCAATCCGAGTCACTTGATTTCCGCAGAACGGTTTATGGAGAAAATCTGGGGATATGACAGTGAAGCGGAGGTGAATGTAGTATGGGTCTATATTTCTTATCTAAGAAAGAAACTGACTGCGCTGCATGCCAATATTCAGATTAAGGCAACAAGAAATGTGGGGTATTCTTTGGAGGAAGTCAAATGATAAAGAAACTGCGTATGAAATTGATCATTGCATCTATGATGTCATTGTTGGCAGTATTGCTGATTATAGAAGGAATTGCGGGAGCGTTGAACTACAATAGAATTGTTGCGGAGACAGATCAGACGTTGGAGATTTTAGAAGAAAATAACGGAAAATTTCCGGATGTTCCACCGCCTGAGAAGCCAAGTGAAAAAAAGAAAGAGGGCAGAATGTCATCTGAGCTTCCATATGAATCCAGATATTTTTCGGTACTGCTTGACAGTGAAGGGGAAGTGCTCACAACAGATACAGGAAAGATTGCCAGAATTGATACTTCTGATGCGGTAGAGTATGCGAAACAAGTCTTAAAGAGTGGAAAAGAACGAGGATTTTTGGAGGGGTATCGATATGTTGTAGTGAATTCCGATTCCGAAGTGAGAGTGATTTTTCTGGATTGCAGCAGAAATCTTTCTACGTTTCAGAATTTTATTGTCACAGCAGTCGTGGTCTCCACCGCCGGTCTTTTGGCAGTACTTATCCTGATGATATTTCTGTCGGCACGGATTGTAAAGCCGTTTTCGGAAAACTATGAAAAGCAGAAACGTTTTATCACAGATGCCGGACACGAGTTGAAGACACCGCTCACGATCATAGATGCGGATGCGGAAGTATTGGAGATGGATTTTGGAGAAAATGAGTGGTTGAGTGATATCCAAAGCCAGACAAGGCGCCTTGCAGACCTTACAAATAACCTGATTTTGTTATCTAGAATGGAAGAGGAGCGGACGAAAGAATTGATGGTGGATTTTCCGTTGTCGGATGTAGCGGAAGAGACTGTCGGGACATTTCAGGCGCTGGCAAAGACACAAAATAAGGTATTGGAGAGTAATATCACACCAATGATTGCAATGAAAGGAGATGAGAAGGCTATCCGACGCCTGATCACCATTCTTTTGGACAATGCAGTGAAATACGCAAAGGAGAATGGACGTATATGTGTGACATTGGAAAAGCAGAAAAAACGGATTCGTTTGTCTGTATTTAACACGACAGAACAGATTTCCAAAGAGCATATGGAGCATTTGTTTGATCGATTCTATCGAACAGACAGGTCAAGAAATTCCGAGACAGGAGGATATGGACTGGGACTTTCCATTGCAGCCGCTACAGTGGAAGCACATAGAGGGAAGATTACAGCGACAACGGAAGATGAAAAATCCTTGTTGATCACAGTTATATTTCCGATTTCATAAAACGAGAGTTTGTTTGCAAAAATGCAGACAGGCTCTTTTTTTGTCTGTAAAAGTATTTAAAAAAAGAAGTTAAATATTTTTAAGTTTGTTTAAGGTTCGTTGCGTATAGTATGTTTAACGAAATGAGAGAGGAGTAATGATTATGGCTTATCAAGCGACTTTTAAACGTTATGAATTAAAATATCTGCTGACACGGCAGGAAAAGCAAAATGTGTTGAAAAGTATGGCAGAACATATGAAGCTGGATGATTATGGGCGAACAACTATTTGAAATATTTATTTCGATACAGACACATACCGGCTGATTCGTCATTCTTTGGAAAAACCGGTTTATAAAGAAAAATTACGTGTTCGCAGCTATCAGCCGGCAGGACCGGACGATCCGGTGTTTGTAGAATTAAAAAAGAAATATAAATCGGTTGTCTATAAACGAAGATTGGTATTGCCGGAGGCACAGGTGATGAAGTGCTTTGAACACGGAAAACCACTTCCGATTCATTCACAGATCGGGGAGGAGATTGCATATTTCTGGGATTATTATGAAACGCTTCATCCGACCGTATTTCTTACCTATGAAAGGGAAGCGTACTATGCGCTGGATGGAAGCGATTTTCGAGTGACATTTGATGAAAATATCCTTTATCGGGAGGAAGATATTTCACTTGGAAGTAAGATATATGGCACACCGATATTAGGAGAGAATCAGACACTGATGGAGATCAAGACATCGGGTGGGATACCACTTTGGATGAGCGAGACACTTACAAAAAATACATTATTTAAAACATCTTTTTCGAAATACGGAACTGCATATCAGCAGATGATGGATGAAAAAGTACAGAGAGGAGTTCAATATGCTTAATAATATGTTTCAGGGGATTTTTGATACGGATATGACAACGGTGATTGCGGTGCCGGATTTTCTGCTTTGTGTAGGATGTGCGCTGGTGATTGGATTAATTTTGGCAGGAGCCTATATGTATGTGACACGATATACAAAGAGTTTTGTTGCAACACTTGCGGTACTGCCGGCGATTGTCTGTGTTGTCATCATGATGGTAAATGGAAATGTCGGAGCCGGAGTTGCGGTGGCAGGGGCATTCAGTCTGGTTCGTTTCCGGTCGGTACCGGGATCCGCAAAAGAGATTGGAGCTATTTTCCTTGCAATGGGAACCGGTCTGGTAGCAGGAATGGGATATCTTGGATATGCATTTCTCGTTGCAGTGATTTTAGGAGGAGTGACCTTACTATATAATAAGGTGGATTTTGGAGCAGGGAAAAAAGCTGCATTATATAAGACATTACATATTACAATTCCGGAAAATTTGGACTACACAGGTGTATTTGACAAAATCTTAAAACAATATACAAAAACGTATGAGGTGGTGCAGGTAAAGACAACCAACATGGGAAGTTTGTTTAAGCTTACATATAATATTACATTAAAAAATGCGGAGGAAGAAAAGGCATTGATTGACGCACTTCGGTGCAGAAATGGAAACCTTGAGATTTCCGTATCAAAACAGGAGACAATTATTGGTGAACTATAGGAGGGATGCATATGAAAAGAAAGGTAGTATTAGCATTTTTACTGACTGGAGCACTGGTTCTTTCCGGATGCAGCAAGACAAATAACAGCAACGAAACATCATCTGGCAGTACGAGCACGGATTCATCAGCACAAGGCATCGATGTCTCAAACATGTTTTCAGACAGAGATAAAGAGATTGGATATGATGAAGAAAACAGTACAGTGATCAAACTTTCCGATGATAGTACGACATGTGATTCCGATGCGGTTCAGATATCAGGAAATACAGTGACAATCATCGGCGAGGGAACTTATATTCTCTCAGGAACGCTGACCGATGGTATGGTGATCGTGGATGCGGAAGATACCGATAAAGTCCAGCTTGTGTTAGATGGAGTGGATATTACAAGTGCAGAATCTGCAGCCATTTATGTACGTGAGGCAGATAAGGTGTTTATCACGACGGCGAGTGATTCCCAAAATACACTCACGAATGGAGGTACCTACACTGCAATTGACGACAACAATATCGACGCTGCGATTTTTTCAAAATCAGATCTGACGTTAAACGGCGCCGGTTCTCTGACAATTACAGCAAAGGCGGGACACGGTGTCGTGTCAAAGGATGATCTTGTACTTACCAGCGGAACTTATCAGATTGACGCGGCATCACATGGACTATCCGGAAAAGACAGTGTCCGCATCGCCAGCGGAAGTTATACAATTGTATCCGGAAAAGATGGAATTCATGCGGAAAATGCAGATGACACCAGCCTTGGATTTGTCTATCTGGCAGACGGAACGTTTGATATCACATCTGACGGGGATGGAATCAGCGCAGGAAACTGGCTTCAGGCAGATGGTGGTGTCTACACGGTCAAAGCAGGAGGCGGCAGTGAAAATGTCCAGAAAAGTGACGGAGAATGGCAGTTTGGACCTGGACAGCAGACAGAGAGTACCGATACGACAGAGGAAGACACTGTCAGCATGAAAGCGATCAAGGCGGCAGGAGAATTGATTCTGAAAGGCGGAAAGTATTCTTTGGACAGCGCGGATGACACGATTCATTCCAATGCAAATATCACAATCAGTGATGGGGAATTTACACTTGCTTCCGGTGATGACGGAATTCATGCAGATTCAGCGACAACCATTTCCGGAGGAACTATTGATATTACAGAAAGTTATGAGGGAATTGAAGGGCTCAGCATTGATATTACAGGCGGTGAAACTTATGTGTCAGGTCCGACAAATGATGGAAACAGTGCGTTGGATTACAACGGAACAGGAACAGTCACGGGAGGAATCTTTATTGCTGCCGGTTCATCCGGAATGGCGGAGAATTTCGGAGATTCTTCTACACAGGGAGTTATGATGGTCACAGTGAATTCTCAGGCTGCAGGAAGTGCGGTTTCTCTTTCTGACAGCAGCGGAAATGAACTTGTGTCATGGACTCCGGAGAAAGAATACACTTCTGTTATCATCAGCTGTCCGGAAATTACAACAGGACAGGAGTATACGTTAACAACAGGAAGCGATACGACACAGATTACGATGGACAGTATTGTCTATGGCTCAGGAAGTGGAATGGGAGGCAACCCAGGAAATGGCGGAGGTCCGGGAAACGGTGGAGATATGGGACAGAAACCAGATGACGGCAATGGAACGGGCAAAGGCTCGGGAGACGGCGGAAACATGGGAACGCCTCCGGAAAAAAGTTAATAATCATAATAAAGAAGGAAGGTGATAGAAATGCAAAACAGACGAGTTGCTTTGATACCGGCTTATCAGCCAAATTCGGATATGGCACAGCTGGTGCAGGAGATCAAAGATACGGGATTTCAAATTGTTGTGGTAGATGATGAAAGTTCACCCGAGAAGGAAGAGGTGTTTCGAATGGCTGCGAAAAATGCAGTCATTCTGAAACATAATGAGAATCGGGGAAAAGGACGGGCATTGAAGACCGGACTGGATTATATTTATTCGAAGTTTTCGGCAGACTGTGTTGTAGTTACAGTAGATGCAGATGGTCAACACAAGCCAAATGATGTGGAAAGAGTCTGCAAAGAAGCAGAAAATCATGCAGGCTGTTTGATACTTGGAAGCAGGAAAATGAAGGGCGATATTCCACTGCGGAGCAGATTCGGCAACACAGTGACTCGTCTGGTCTATCAGCTTTTTACAAAAATTCGGGTATATGACACGCAGACAGGACTTCGAGCTTTTGAAGGAGTACTGATTCCAAAGTTTTTGGGAATCGTGGGAGAACGCTATGAATATGAAATGAATGTGCTGTTAGAATGCTCAGGATGCCATATTCCAATCAAAGAGGTCGCGATTGAGACGGTGTATTTAGATAATAATTCGTCTTCCCATTTTGATACACTAAAAGATTCTTATCGCATCTACAAGGAAATTCTGAAATTCTCAGCGGCGTCGTTTGGAAGCTTTTTGATTGATTACGGAATGTACAGCCTGTTGACTGCGATAACAGCGACCGGATTTGCAAATGGTGGTGCGGTAGCCTTTTCAAACATAGGGGCAAGAATAGTAAGCGCAGTATTTAATTATATGGTCAATCGCAATATGGTGTTTCAAAGCAAAGAAAATCCGGTGAGATCGGCGCTGAAGTATTTTACACTTGCAGTTGGAATTCTGGTGGGAAACACAATTATGCTGGAGATACTGGTCAATGCAATCGGAATGAACCATTATGTCGGTAAACTGTGTACCGAATTTATATTTTTCTTTGCAAGCTGGTTTATACAAAGTCATTTTATCTTTCAAAAGAAGGAGGAATAGTATGCATCGATTCAAAAAACATTGGTGGGGAATGATTAGCAGTGTCATTTTGATTGCATTTACCGGATATATGCTCATGGATACATTTCTGCTTACAAAAGTCTATGTCGTTGCCAATGATAAAAAGGAAAACAAAAGTGATAATGATACGGAAAATGAGCAGCAGGAAGCTGTTTCGACAGGGACAACGTACAGTGACGACAACATACAGATTGCGCTGACAGAATATCGGGAAAATGACACCACCGTTTATGTGGCAGATGTTGTGCTCTCCTCACCGGAATATTTGCAGACAGTATTCGCGCAGAGCAGTTATGGGCGAAATGTGACAGAGAAAACATCTGAGATGGCACAAGATGCGGGCGCGATTTTGGCAATCAACGGAGACTATTATGGAGCACAGGAGAAGGGATATGTGATCCGTGATGGCGTATTGTATCGGGATACGGCAAAAACAGACCAGCAAGATCTGGTAATCTATGAAGATGGGACAATGAAAATTATCTCGGAAGATGAGGTGACGGCAGAAGAATTGCTGGAAGAAGGGGCGAAGGAAGTACTTTCTTTTGGTCCGGCGCTGATCACAGATGGTGAGATTGCGGTGACGGAGTCCGATGAAGTCGGAAAAGCGATGGCGAGCAATCCGAGGACTGCGATTGGAATGATTGATGATTTACATTATGTGTTTGTAGTTTCAGATGGGCGAACAGAAGAAAGTGAGGGATTGTCACTTTTAGAACTGGCGGAATTTATGGATTCCCTCGGGGTAAAAACAGCTTATAATCTGGATGGCGGCGGATCTTCCACAATGTACTTTAACGGCGAGGTCATCAATCAACCGACCACAAATGGGAAAAGTATTCAGGAGAGGAGCGTGAGTGACATTGTCTACATCGGCTATTAAAACAGGATTACAATATTTTACGGCAGCTCTGTTCTGCGCTCTGTTCGGAGCAGTCTATGAATTGTTCAGTCACAGTGTATTTTCCTATTATATGTTATACGCATTCATGATTCCTCTGGTGGGCGGAGCATTGTTATTTTTCCTGATGGGGTATTTTCAGTGGAAGATTCCCGGGAAAGTTTCTCGAAGCTTATGGCAGTTTGGGATTGCAGCATTGACTGTCGGTTGTCTGCTGCAGGGCGTTTTGGAAATCTACGGCACGACCAACCGGCTGATGATTGTTTATTGGGTGACAGGAGGAGCATTTCTTATCGGAGGAGCAGCTGCATATTTTGCAGGCGGCAGACGACGTATGGAGTAACGGATAAAAAGGAGTGGTATTTTGACCTTAGAACAATATTATGGTGAAAAACTGCAGATGCTGCGAAACGGGCAGCAATATCTATCAGATATGATCGCGGAATATCCGGTGAAAAAGACGGCGGACGGGATTCAGCCGATTCTTTATATAAATTCTCGAATCAAAGCGCCGGAAAGCCTGATGCTAAAATTGCAGAAAAAAGGACTGCAGGCGGATTGTGATACGGCGCTGAGAAAGATACACGACATCATCGGAGTCCGGGTGATCTGTTCTTTCGGGGAAGAAGTATATCGGGTTGCACAATGGATTTCCAATAGAGAACATGTGGAAGTGATAGAACGTAAAGATTATATTGCCTATCCGAAACCAAATGCTTATCGAAGCCTTCATTTGATTGTAAAGTTTACAGAAAAAGGAATGGAACAGATTACCGCCGAGATACAGCTTCGGACAATTGCCCATGATTTTTGGGCTGTGCTGGAGCACCAGATGAAGTATAAAAAAAGTGTAGAGCATGAGACTGTAATCAAAAGTGAGTTGAAACGATGCGCAGATGAAATCGCATCACTTGACGTGTCCATGCAGACCATTCGGGAGCTTTTACGGGAGTGGGAAAGTCACAAATAATTTTTTGCACTAATTATTTTTTATGCAGTTGCTATAAATGGATATACCTCTGGACTATGCAAATGTTGAAAGAAATGGTAAACTAGGGAGTGTTGATCAAGTGAGCTAATTACATAAAGACTTTATTTTAGGTGATTTTTGCGGACGCGGAAGTAATGATTATTGCTATTTTAAAGGCAATTCGCGTTCTTAAAAATATTAGCTGTGAAGCAATGACTGGACAAGTCATTGCTTCCGTTTTCAATTGAAGGTTAGAGAAGACTAAGGAATATAAGGAGGGAGCAACAAATGAAGTTAAGTGAATTATCAATAGGAAGCACTGCAACCATACTTCGTGTGGGAGGGGCAGGCGCACTGCGCCAGCATTTTTTGGACATGGGGCTGATACAGGGAACGGAGGTCACTGTCGTAAAATATGCACCGATGGGAGATCCGGTGGAATTGCGTATCCACGGTTATGAACTGACGATTCGATTAGCAGATGCAGAAAATATCGAGACCAGTGAGCCTCATAAGCCAAAAACCTCGAAAAAGAAAGTGGCAAAGCCAGAGAAACATCATCCGGGATATGGTGAGGGAGGAAAATTCCATGATAGAAATCACGAAAATCCTCTTTCGGACAGTGAGACACTCACATTTGCCCTTGTAGGAAATCAAAACTGTGGAAAGACCACATTGTTCAACCAGTTGACCGGCGCCAAACAACATGTCGGAAATTTTCCGGGTGTGACGGTGGATCGAAAAGATGGCGTAATCAAAGGACATGACAATACACTGATTACAGATTTGCCGGGAATTTACTCTATGTCTCCATATAGCAGCGAGGAGATTGTGACAAGAGAGTTTGTTATCCATGAAAAGCCAAAGGGAATCATCAATATTGTAGATGCGACGAATATCGAGCGAAATCTTTATCTGACCATGCAGCTTTTAGAACTGGGGATCCCAATGGTTGTCGCCTTGAACATGATGGATGAGCTGCGGGAAAATGATGGATCTGTACTTGTCAATGAGATGGAGGAAGAGCTGGGGGTTCCAGTTATCCCGATTTCAGCGGCAAAAGGAGAAGGAATCGAAGAACTGATTCGGCACGCAATTCATGTGGCAAAATATCAGGAACAGCCTTTGGAGACCGACTTTTGTAAGCGGGAGGAAGGTATCCACAGAGGAATCCATGCGGTCATGCATCTGATTGAAGATCATGCGGAAAAAGTGAGGATTCCAGTGCGCTTTGCGGCGAGCAAGGTGATGGAAGGTGACACGAAAATTTTGGAACAGCTGAAGCTGACAGCGAATGAGCAGCATCTTTTGGAAGAGATTGCAAAACAGACAGAGGAAGAGACCGGCATGGACCGTGCGGCCGCGGTTGCCCAGATGCGTTTTGATTATATCGAGGATATCTGCGGCGAGACTGTCATCAAACCCAAGGAAAGCAAGGAGAGGGTAAGAAGCAGAAAAGCAGATGAGTTCCTGACCGGGAAATATACAGGAATTCCGGCATTTATCGGAATCATGGGAGTTGTGTTCTGGCTCACGTTTAATCTGATCGGCGCGTTTTTACAGGGGCTTTTAGAATCTGGAATCACAGCTTTGACAGATCTGGCGGACAAGGCGATGCAGGCGGCAAATGTCAACAGTGTGGTACATTCTCTTGTGATCGACGGAATTTTTAGCGGTGTCGGTGGAGTCTTAAGCTTCCTGCCGATCATTGTGACACTCTTTTTCTTCTTATCAATTCTGGAGGATAGTGGATATATGGCACGTGTGGCATTTATCATGGATAAATTACTTCGAAAACTTGGTCTTTCCGGAAGAAGTATTGTGCCGATGCTGATTGGATTCGGGTGTACGGTCCCGGGTGTTATGGCGAGCCGTACATTGCCATCAGAGCGAGACCGTAAAATGACGATTCTGCTGACGCCGTTTATGAGCTGTACGGCAAAGCTTCCAATCTATGCATTTTTTACTGCAGCATTTTTCCCGGATCATGGAGCTTTGGTGATGATTGCACTGTACGTGTTTGGAATTGTGATGGGAATCGTTATGGCGCTGATTTTCAAAAAGACAGCGTTTAAAGGAGAGGCAGTGCCGTTCGTCATGGAACTTCCAAACTATCGTATGCCGGGAGCAAAGAATGTGGGACATTTGTTATGGGATAAGGCAAAAGACTTCTTGCAGAGAGCATTTACGGTTATATTCATTGCGACGATCGTCATATGGTTTTTGCAGAACTTTGATACAGGGCTGAACATGGTATCCGATTCACAACATAGTATTCTGGCTCTTGTCGCAGGAGCACTTGCTCCAATCTTTATTCCGGTTGGATTTGGAGACTGGAGAATGGTGACAGCGTTGATCTCAGGATTTCTCGCTAAAGAAAGCGTGGTCTCATCGCTTACAGTGTTGTTTGGAAGCACAGTGACTTTGCAGGGAAGCCTGACGACAGTCGGCGCAGCTGCACTCTTAGTATTCTGTCTGCTTTATACACCGTGCGTTGCTGCAATCGCATCTGTAAAACGTGAACTTGGCGGGAAATGGGCGGTGGCTATGGCCATCGGACAATGCGTAATCGCATGGATCATGGCGTTTGTGGTATATCACATTGGAATGCTGTTTTAGTGGTAAACGACAGGGAAGAAGTACAGTATAGAAAGAATTAACCGATAAGGACTTGTAAATCAAACAAAGCTCTTATATAATAAATCTATTCATTAAAAAGTAGGAGGATATTTTTGTGAAGAACGAAACGGTCATCGTCCTTGACTTTGGGGGACAATACAATCAATTAATTGCAAGACGTGTCAGAGAATGTAATGTATATTGCGAAATATATTCTTACAAGAAAAATCTGGAAGAAATTAAAGCGATGAATCCAAAAGGAATCATTTTGACAGGCGGACCTAACAGTGCGTATGAGGCAGATTCACCGACATACGACAAAGAATTGTTCGAGCTTGGAATACCGGTGCTTGGAATCTGTTACGGTTCCCAGCTGATGATGCACCTATTGGGTGGAACAGTAGAGAAGGCTCCGGTTCGCGAGTATGGAAAGATTGAAGTGACAGTGGATACAACATCCCAATTGTTTACAGATATTTCCGAGAAGACAATCTGTTGGATGAGCCATAACGACTATATTTCAAAAGCAGCACCGGAATTTGATATCATTGCGCACACGGCAGACTGTCCGGTGGCAGCAGTACAGAACGTAGAGAAAAAATTATATGCAACACAATTCCATCCGGAAGTACTTCACACACAGGAAGGAAAGAAGATGCTTTCTAACTTCGTATATAATGTATGTGGCTGCTCAGGTGACTGGAAGATGGATTCTTTCGTGGAAAACTCAATCAAAGCAATCCGCGAGAAAGTAGGAGACGGAAAAGTGCTCTGCGCACTGTCTGGTGGTGTGGATTCCTCTGTGGCAGCAGTTATGCTTTCAAAGGCAGTCGGCTCACAGCTTACCTGTGTGTTCGTAGATCACGGACTTCTCCGCAAAAACGAAGGAGATGAAGTAGAGGCGATTTTCGGACCGGAAGGAAACTACGAGTTGAACTTTATCCGCGTCAATGCACAGGAGCGTTTTTATGCAAAATTAAAAGGCGTGGAAGATCCGGAAGCAAAACGTAAAATCATCGGAGAAGAGTTCATTCGTGTATTTGAAGAAGAGGCGAAAAAAATCGGAGCAGTAGATTTCCTTGTACAGGGAACGATTTATCCGGATATCGTAGAGAGCGGACTTGGCGGTGAATCAGCAGTCATCAAATCTCACCACAACGTAGGTGGACTTCCTGACTACGTAGATTTCAAAGAGATCATCGAACCACTTCGCGATCTCTTCAAAGACGAAGTGCGTAAAGCCGGATTGGAACTTGGAATTCCGGAATACCTTGTATTCAGACAACCATTCCCAGGACCGGGACTCGGTGTTCGTATCATTGGAGAAGTCAATGCGGAGAAAGTGAAGATCGTACAAGATGCAGATGCAATCTACCGTGAGGAGCTGGAAAAAGCAGGCGTGGCAAAAGATATCGGACAATACTTTGCAGCGTTGACAAACATGCGCTCTGTAGGCTGCATGGGTGATGAGAGAACATACGATTACGCAGTTGCGCTTAGAGCGGTTACAACGGTGGACTTTATGACAGCGGAATCTGCAGAGATTCCTTGGGAAGTGCTTGGAAAAGTTATGAACCGAATTGTGAATGAAGTGGATCATGTGAATCGAGTACTGTATGATATTACAAGCAAACCACCAGGAACGATAGAGTTTGAATAAGAGCCACAAGTCTTGGAATCCGCTAAACAAGCGGATTCCGAGACTTTTTCTTTTGCTCTGCTACTAATTTGCTACTAATAGCAACTACTCTTTTTTCTATCGTCTTCATATGGTTATTATTAACTTTAATAGCAAGAAACCCTGATGACTGCTGGATTTCTTCTATATGATCTTTCTTTGTGGCATCTGGATGATTTTCCCTGATGCGGTATTTGGTGGTACTAACGCAGGTCCAAACTGAGGTCGGATTGTTACATCTGAGCCGTTGTCCTGAGCATGAGATACTTCACAGGTGATACCTATTGCTTCAAGCAGAGGGTTATCAGATGGTGGTTCAGGTGTTGGCGAATCTGTTGCCTGCAATGATTCCAGACTATGCACAAGCTCCTGCTGTTTATGTGGAAACAGATGAGAGTATGTGTTAAGTGTTGTGGATACTTTCTCGTGTCCGAGCCTGTCTGCTAACATCAGCGCATCACAGCCCTGATTAATAAGTAAGCTGGCGTGCGAATGCCTGATATCGTGGATTCGTATCTTCTTTACATCTGTGTTTTTGCAACCTCTTATCATCTCGTGTGAGAGATATGATTTTGTTACCGGGAACAGCCTTTCATCTGCGTCAGGCATATACCTTGACTGGATATAGTCTGATAGCTCCTGGCAGAGAAAATCCGGAATCGGAATCTTTCGCTTACTTTTTCTTGTCTTAGGTGATGTAAATACATCTTTTCCTTCTATCCGCTGATATGTTCTGTTGATGGATATTGTCTTGTTATCAAGGTCAATATCAGCAGGTGATAGAGCAAGCAGTTCACCTTCTCGCATACCAGTCCAGTACAGGACTTCAAAGCATATATACGATAGCGACTTGTCTTTTACACCCTCACGGAAAGCAATATATTCATCGTAAGTCCAGTAATCCATTTCCTCAGCCTTTGCTTTTCCAATGGTGCCTGCCTTGCCGCAGGGATTGGTGTTAAGGTCATAGAAACGCTTGGCGTAATTGATGATGCTGTTAAGCTCCGTGTTAATCTTTTTCAGATAGGTCTGGGAGTAATTATTCGGCGAACTCATAAGCTTCGCCTGCCATCTTCGTACATCAGAGGCTTTGATTTCATTTATCGGCTTGCTACCGAAGAATGGAAGAATATGCGTCTGTAGTACCGCCTTTTTTGTCAGAAGAGTTGACTGCTTAAGTCTTGCAGCCGTATCCTCCATATAAATTTCATAAAGGTTTTGAAATGTCATGTCAGGATTGGCAGACTGCTTTTCCAGAAAATCCCTTTCAAATCCTAAGGCTTCCTTTTTGGTGGCAAAGCCTCTTTTCTACTTCTGTTTTTTGATTCCCTGCCAGTTCGTATAATAGAACTTGGCGAACCATTTACCAGTTTTTTCATCTTTGTAAGCTGGCATGAATATCATCTCCTTTTTGTAAAATTGTTGTGCAATCATCAAAAGGCTATGATATAATCTACTTGTTCAGGGTGATTATAAAGCCTTCGGGTCAATCACTTACATAGCTTCGGTTATTCCTTTTGCGAGAAGGAGTGTGCCGGAGCTTTTTCTTTACTAAAGGTGTAAGCCTGCAATTATTCAGTTTTTGAATCGGCTTCATTATCCAGTCTGGAATCCTTATAATATGCCAACATATCTGATTTCCATGAATCAAACTTTTCTTTTGAAATTTTTCCTGTCTGAAGCATATTCTTCTTTTCTATCCAGTTTTCCATAAAGAGACAGAAGTCTGCATCATATTTTCCATTGCCTTTGCCATTAACCTTGATCCCGGCAGTCCATTCAGGACTTTCAGGAGGTTTGGTGTTGGTCAGCTCAAATGAAAAATCAGTAAGTTCAGTTATGGCAAAGAGAGCATTGATTACATCTGACATAGTGTGGAATTCATATGCCGGATATTCAGCGGTAGTATTATCTTTTGGAGTATTAGTATCTTTTGCAAATAAAAGCTCCTGCCATGGAACATTTAATTCATTAGCAATCTGTTTTAAAACATCTATCTTTAACAGTATTTCACCAGATTCATATTTCTGGATAGTACGTTCTGATTTTCCCAGACGCTGTGCAAACTCCTTTTGCGTGATCTTTTGTGCTCTGCGCTGCTTCTGTATTGCCTTTCCGATTTCTTCTGAAGAGGACATAGTAAGTTTAATGGAATCAGAGTAAGCCATTCTGTTCACCTTCCTTTATATGAAATAGTCCGTTGTAAAGATACGTATTAGGTTGATATTAAATGAAATACGTATCAGTAAGTGACTTGTTTATGATTGTACGATTACTTTATCATAAACAAAAACGAATTGCAAGTGCGTAATTATAAAAAGTTCTATTGACAAATTTTGAAAAGGATATTAAAATAAACACGAATTAGAAATACGGATTAAATGAAGAACAGGATAGCTGTTTTGTAAAACACGTATTTAAAATAACGATTTATGAAAGGAGGAGCTGCATGAAGGGTATAAAGGAAGCATTCATAGATGCAGGTGAGATAAGCCAGATGCTTGGTATCGGGATGACGAAGGCATATGCAATTATAAAGGAATATAATGCAGAGCTTGAGGCAAAAGGTTATTTCACCATGCGGGGTAAATGTCCAAGGAAGTACTTTGAACAGAAAATCTATGGTTACGAAGATTATTACAATCTGGATTATGAGCCACAGCGTAAACGAAGCAAGGTTGCAGAAGAAATGGATTATGAAGCGGCAGTTGGGGATTCTGTGATAAGTGAACAGGATGAAGTGGATATACCGCCTGAAACAAATGAATTGTCGGAAGATGGTGCTGAGATAGCAGAAAATGTGATGTTGGATGCAGATGTAATGGTGAAAGAGACAACTGAATAGGTGAATCCAGCGAGTGGGGGCAAAAAGCGCCCCCGCACAAATCAGAGCCGAAAAAGTGTGGAGGCAAAAAGTGCCGTCAAAATGCAAAAGTGGGGGCAAAAAGCGCCGTCAAAACAGCAAAGTGACGGCAAAAAGCGCCGTCAAAACAGCAAAGTGACGGCAAAAAGCGCCACCACTCAGATAAGCGAGAAAAAAGTCATGGTGGCGGAAAGTGCCATCAAAATGGAAAAGCGGTGGCGGAAAATGCCACCAAATAAGCAAAGTGATGGCAAAAAGTGCCACCACTTTTAAATCAGGTGGAACTTCAACCACCATATCAGTAATTGTGGTGGTACATTAACCACCACATATCATATACAGGGTGCAGGTGCTCCTGCCAAGACGAAAAATTATGTAAACGCTGATGCGTTTATATTTTTTCGGGAAAAGGTCCGACCTTTTCCGCATCTTGCAAAACCTATAAGCAGAACTTTTAGAAAGGATGAAAAAAGCAATGGTACAGATAAAAAGAGATTGGTTTGATACAGAATTTGGAAATTACGAAAGGGGAAAAACGTATGGCAGATGGAAAGAGAAGATACAAGTCTGACAGGAAAGATTATAAGATATCGGTGAAGCTGTCAGAGAAAGATATGGATATTCTGAAAGCGGCACTTAAGCGAACAGGAATGACAGCAAGTGCCTATATAAGAGAATTAATTCGGACAGGAGGCAACATTGATACAAGTTATCCAGAGGACAGGGCAAAAATAATTCGTGTTATTGCAGGTATTGCAAATAATATTAATCAGGTGGTTAAGCTTGGCAATTCACAGGGAAGATTGTATTACAGCGATATTGATAAATTGCAGAGCAGTATGGATGAGGTAAAGAAAACATTCGGGGAGGTGATGGAAGTATGGCGATTACAAAGATCCTAAATATCATGGAATCGGAAGGTAGAAATCCAGCATCACACCTAAAGAATGCTTTGGAATATATTCAGAATCCAGATAAGACAGAAGAATGTGTACTGGTGGGCGGTATTAACTGCCTGCCGGATACAGCATTTGAGCAGATGGAAGAGACAAAGAACATTTTTCATAAGACGGGTAAAAGGCAGGGGTATCATGTGATCATATCATTTTCACCGGAAGAAAAAGTGACGGCAGAGCAGGCAATGTATGTGCTGGAGCACTTTGCGAAGGATGTGCTTAGTGATGATTATGAGGCTGTGTATGCAGTCCACACAGACAGAGAGCATATGCATGGACATCTTATCTGGAACAGTGTCAGCATGACAACCGGCAAGAAATACAATTCACCGAAAAGCAACTGGAAGAATCATCTCCAGCCTATCACAAATAAATATTGTGATGAACTTGGACTTTCCATAATGCCGGCAGAGTACAGCAAGAATCCAAAGAATATCAGAAGGGACAAGTGGGAAAAGGAAATGTCCATGAAAGAAATAATTCTTCGTGATGCCAAGATGTGTGCATATGCAGCCGGAAATGTGGAGCATTTTAAATATCTGATGAAAAGACTTGGATATGTATTTAAGAAAGACGCATGGATGGAGGTGCAGGCACCGGGATTTCGGTATTATCATAAACTGGCAAAGCTGTACAGGTTAAGGATTGTAGAGCAGAAGCGCTTTGTAGTCGGCGGAGCAAAGTATACAGAGGATTTGAAGAGGTTTCATCGGTTGCAGGACGAATATCTGCTACTTGTAAATAATGACATCAAAAGTGTTGTGGATCTTGTGGATTTCATAGGTGAGCAGGAAGAAAAAATCCAGCAGATTGAGGACAGACAGCATGAGATATACAGAGAAAGCTCTAGTCGGAAACGCAGTATAAAGAATGAAGAGCAGTACCGGGAATATCAGATATGGCATGTGGAAGTGCAGGAAGAACTGGACGAACTGAAGCAGGAGAAAAGGGAAATTAAGAGGCAGATACAGCTTGCGGATGACATTATGAAAGAAGATTTGTATACAGTTTATTATGCGGTGTCGGGGAATGAGGAGATTGTTGCTGACAGGGATGTTGAGATACCGGGGATGGAAGAGAATACTGAGGTTGAGAAAGTGGCGGCAGCAGTTGTTAAGCCTGATGCAAGTGTTGAGGTAATGAATCTTAATAATAATCAGAATGAAATAGGCAGACAGAAAGAGCAAACAGATAGTGCGAGAAAACAACAGACTGGTTTAGAGGGTATAGGAATACCAGAGGTTCATAATTCGTCTTATGTGAATGTGGCAAGACTGGACGAAAGTACAACTGATGTAACAGGTAAAAGTGAATTTGTGGAAACTAAAGAAACTGAGCCTGTGGACAAAGTTGGTTGGATTGTCAGGAGAATATTAGAGCTTGGCGGTTATGAAAATATCAGTGATTCAGTTAAGGCAGATGTATTCGGATTCGATATTGCTGATGTGAGTGGAAGCATAAGGTTGTTCTCAGATGTAATGAAAAGGCTGGGGATGAAGCTTGATGGGGATGAGCTTTATGAGGAGTTTCAGAGGATTTATGATGAAGCAGTTAGCAGAGATGTTGGTAAAGATAAAGCAGAAGATAAGATGTGGAATAGGGGCAGAGGGAGATGATTCCTCTGCTGACTTATTTCAAAACTTGAAAAAAATGTTCGAGAAATCAAATAAAGTATTTTACAACGAAATTGAGATAATATATAATAAAATAGTGAAATTATATTCCTAAAAGCACGGAGGATAATATGGCTGTATCATACAATAAATTATGGAAATTAATGATCGATAAAAAAATAAATAAGAGCAAGTTGTGTAAAAAGATAAAAATTAGCAGTAGTACTATGGCTAAAATGACAAATGAAGAGATGGTTGCTATGACCGTATTAGAAAAAATATGTGCCGAATTGGAATGTGATATATCTGATATTATGGAGTTTACTGATTTAGCTGAAGTAAAGAAAAAAATCCATAATGAGAATACAAGTCCAGATAATGGGACAGTAAATGTGAGATAATGAGGTAGAACAACCATGAATGAAAATGGATTAAATTATATTGATCTCTTTGCTGGTGCCGGTGGACTTTCAGAAGGATTTATTCAAAGTGGCTATAGACCAGTAGCACATGTGGAAATGAATGAGCATGCAGCAAAGACAATAGAAACAAGAATAGCATATTATTACTTAAAAGATAATGGCAAAATTAAAATTTGAATGGATGCGAAGGAGAACGTATGGATGATATAGAAGACACTAATTATAAGTTTTATTCCCAAGATATTGAAAATATATGGTATATATTCTTTTGTTTAGCAGATTCAGCATTTTCGTCTGTAGATGTATCTTATGGAAAAAAAGGACCATATATGTTATCCGGAGAGACAATGATGTCAATATGTAAAACCCTAGAGACTATTGATTTTTGTTGTAATAGAGATGCCTATTCGGATGCGTATACTTTATTACGGAAGTGTAGAGATGATTTAATGCAGTATTTATTTGTATTGAATGTTATACAGAACAAACATGGTTTAACGGATGAAGAAGCAGAAAAATTCAACATAAACTCGGAATCTATGATGAAAATGATAGAGTTAGATGTGTCTATATTGGTTTCAGGTGAAAGAAAAACAGACGCAGAACTAGCTATGGAAAAATGGATTTATAATGTATTGGAAAGCTCAGAAAACAATAAGGATAGAAAACAATTTTTTGATACATCAAAATACAAATCATATTTGGTAAGTAATAATGAAAAGGTCAAATATATTTTTGATAATTTTCTTGTAGATAAGTGGTTGAGAGAGGACAGAAAGTTAAATAATTATGTCCATGCGAATGGCATTAGATTTGTAATGGATAATTATATATATCAGAACAAAAAGGAAGATAAAGATAAAGAGCTTATAGAGACACTTCAAAATATTACAGATATATTTTTGAGTTTGTTGTCAGTTATAGATAGTATAAAATTTCATTCTTCGGATTATCTTGATGCTTTAGAAATGGATATGGAACCTCAGGAGGGAAGTCAATATTGGGTATGTCCAATAATTGTTGAATATATGAATGAAAGGTTTGATAAGAAACTATTACAGTATATTCAGGATAATGAAGAAAATGGTATGCGATTTATGGCAGAATATTATGCTGATTAATAAATACAGGAGGCGATTAAATGACAACCGAATTGATGAGAAATTTGCTCACAAATGATGAGAAAATAACAATTGAGTACAAGACATGTCAGCATGGGATACAGGCAGATGTTTATGAAACAGTGTGCTCATTTTCTAATAGATATGGTGGCTATATTATCATGGGCGTAGAAGATGATGGAACACCAATCGGGATTAATAGAAATATGAGTAAAGATATGAGAAAAAACTTTGTTAATCAGCTTAACAATCCTGATAGAATGTCACCTACACTATATCTTTCCATAGAAGAATTTGAATATGAAGGTAAATTATTATTATGGGTGTATGTACCACCAACATCAACTGTCGAAAAATGTATTAATAGAATATATGACAGAAATGAAGATGGGGACATGGATATTACAGATTCACCTATTCAATTACAAAATATGTATAACAGAAAAAGCAACACATATGTAGAGCATAAGATTTTTCCATATGTTACTAAGGATGATCTTCGTATTGATTTAATGGATAAAGTAAGAAACTTGGCTAAAAGTAAAAATCCAGACCATCAATGGCTTAAAATGTCAGATGATGAAATTATGAAGAGTGCCGGATTATGGGAAAAAGATTTTTCATCAGGTATTCAAGGATATAATCTTGCAGGTGTGTTATTGTTTGGCAAAGATGATGTGATAAGGTCTTGTTGTCCTGGATATATTACCGATGCATTATATAGGGTTGAGAATCTAGATAGATATGATGATAGATTGCAGGTAACAACTAATTTAATAGAGGCATATTATCTTTTAATGGAATTTGTTGCAAAGCATACATCAGATAAATTTTGCTTAATCAACAATATTAGCACGAGTATTAGAGGTATTATTTCAAGAGAGGTTATTGGTAATATACTTGTGCATAGGGATTATTCAAGTGCATATCCAGCAAAGGTGATTATCGAAAAGGATTGGCTGAGAACAGAAAATTGGTGCATTCCTAGACGGCATGGAAATATTATGAGTGATGAGTTTACTCCTTATCCAAAGAATCCTTTAATTCAGCAATTTTTTGCTAATATTGGTAGAACAGATACTATTGGTTCGGGAGTAAGAAATCTTTACAAGTATACACCAATGTATTCAGATGGTGGTAAGCCAGAGCTAATTGAAGATGATGTATTTAGAATTAATATACCATTAGACAGAATAGCTGCAGATGAAGCAACAGAACAGAAAACATTATCTGAAAGAGAACAGAAAATTTATAATATGATTTGCGAGAATCTGCATTTATCAGTTGAACAGGTAATGGCAGAATTGGATATATCAAGATCAACGGTGTTTAGAGATTATGCGAAAATTAAGAAAGTAACAGGTGCCGTTTACGATAAAAAGACTTCAACATGGACATTGTAATGAGACAGTCTCAAGTTAGTCTCAACAAAGTCTCATAAATTTTGATACTTTATGAGACTGAAGAAAAATCTAAAAACGTGATAAAATAGGGACTTTTAGCGTGTCGGAAAAACTTAGTCTCAAGTCAGTCTCAACTGAGTCTCATTTTTAAGATGAGATTATGAGACTCAGTTGAGACTAAAAATGATTAATGAATTTATATGATTTATCGATTGGAGAAGATAAAATGAATCAATTTCTATCAATAGCATTAAAAACACATTTTGAAAGTCTGAAGGTTGGCGGAAAGGGAGAAAATTATTGGCAATGTTATCAAGCTTTTTTAAAGTACTGTGATATATATGGAGATTGTGATCTTAAGGATTTATTCAATAACAAATTATTAAGGCAGGATATAGTGTGCGCATGTGCGTCATATTATAATTCTAGCGCAAAGGCGCATAGAAAAGAGGCAGTTAATAGATTTTTGTCTGCAATCGATTTGTTCTATAAAAACTATATAAAAAAGATGGGTGGGATAGAATGTAGTGCACTTGAAGGTGGATGTAGGAACAATGAAATGATTGAAGATATTGAAAAATGTCTCAATACAAAATTAAAGCAAGAAATATATTGTCCGATAGATGATAAGATTGAAATTGAGATAATAAAAATTTGTAATAATCTAAAAAAGAGTGATTTTTATAAATTCGGTCAGAAGATATTATGCAACCTTCTCTTAAAATATGGATTTAAACTAAACTTATTAGTAAACTTAAAAAAGGATGATGTAAATGACATTGATGGAATTATTACAATTAGAAATAAAGATAGTGTAATCAATCTAAGTGTGGATAAGTCAATGGTATCTGATATTAGACAATATAATATGGTACATAGATATCCTAATAGAGAATATTTCTTTTTGAATACAAAGGGAAAGAAGATTACCTCCAGTTCGGCACTGGCTACGATACAAGAAAAATTAGAAGAAGTTAATAACATAAATACAACAACACTTGCATTAAAGGGCGTTTCAAAACTTATTCAGAAAGGGCTGACTCTAAGTGAGATAAAGTATCTTACGGGGTTTGAAACTAAGAAGATAGAGGATGTTTCTAGGTGGTTGATGAATCAGGAAGATGTAGAAAGTGTTATAAATAATAAGCTTAATCTAATTGATATATAATTGAACGCAAAATCATAGACAAAGAAAATAATAAGTAATGAGAATTAGAAATCCTTTTGAGAGATTATCAGATTGGCAGGGAAATTATATAGAATGTCTCAGTAGAGCATGTGTAATTTTGGAAGTAGGATTAAAGTTTGCATCAGAAAATTCAGGGAGTTTGAAAAGCAAATAAAAGGAGATAAACGTCATTTGGGAGTTTATTGTAGTAATGCCGAACCTGAACTATGATGTTCCTCAAGATTTTGAAGAAAATGAGATAAGGTCCGAATTGGAAAGAACAAGAAAACAGATTATTTCGATACAAATAAAGAAATAAATAGCTCTATTGCTGCAAAATTATTGAAAGTGGAAATAAAGAAGTCGGAAAAGGATAAAAGATGAAAGTAAAATTAGAAGACATAATCGAGGCAATGGAATTTGCCAATATGGAAACAGAATATTATTATGATACCCACAATGAAAAAGTTCTGATGTTGTTTGATGGAATGGTGGATGGTGAAGACAATCCGGAACTCTTCGAAGATATTAAAGAGGGATTTGTCGAGGATTATATACCGTTACCGGGACAATACGATATCAATGAGTATCGAATAATGGAAGAGTTTATATACGAGCTTCCGGCGGGAAAGAATCAGGATGTATTGGCAAGGACAATTCAGGGAAGAGGTGCTTTTAGAAGATTTAAGGATAAATTGTATGACTTGAATCTGGAAAAACAGTGGTACCAATATCATGAAGAAGCCTATGAAAAAATAGCAAGGCAATGGTCTGAAAGACATAAGATTGATATTGTTGAATGAAAGAAAGAGGTGCTGCTATGATACCCACAGAAGATATTATGCCAATAGTGAAAAATACAATCGCTGCATCAATTAAATGTAACACCCATCGCGGATACATTGGTTGGAGTAGCTGCGATAATATTTGTATGGATATGCATGACTGTCTTGATATGTGTGCTGAGACTTTAGAAATGCGTGCTTATTTGGTTGCACTTGAGGCGACTACATACATTTTGATAGCCGGTGTTAAGTTAGCATCTCATGCAGATAGTAGTTCGGGAATGCTTACGGATGTTATCATGTGTACATACGAACTGATAGATCAATGCACAAAAGAAATCAAAAAACAGGACAAACAAATGAGGGATCAAGCACTTGCATTGATGATAAAAGTGGCAAAAAGGAGTGTGTTTGATGGTTGGACTGACTGGCGTTATGATTTGCTGAAATGTGGGATTTGCCTATGCGATGAAAAGAGTGCAAAGAAGCTTGAAAAGGTTTTGGATACCCTTTTGGAAATTTCACGGGAGGATTATTACCCGGAATATACGAAAAAAGAAGATTTGATTGTAAGATACCTTTTACATAGACATTTATATGGCAAAAAGAATACACAGAAGGAACTATATCAGAATATTGCAATAAATGAACTCCGTATTATTGCTATCAAGGATGCTATGGAAGACAAGAACTATGATGAAGCAGAGAAACTTTGTTTAGAGAAAGCAAACGAAGAAGAGACATGGCATTATCGTAGCAGTAATCTGGAAGATTGGAATAATATGCTATATGACATATATAAGACAGCAAACAGTACGGAAAAGCAAATCACACAGGCAAAAAAACTGCTATTAATGGGAAATGAGAAGTTCTGGGATGTTTTGAAACAGATTTATAAAAAGTGTGGTGCGTGGAATGAAAATTACGAGAGCCTATTGGATGAATTAAAGGATAGCAAGCGAACTGTTTGCTATCGTAGTGTTCTTATTTCTGAAAATGAAAAGAAGAGATTGCTTGATGATGTAATGGAGAATCCGTATGATTTGTTTTATTATGGGAAATATTTGGTGAAGGAATATCCGGAACAGGTATATGAGTTGTGTTATAAGAAAATAAGTGAGAGTTGTGCTCAGGCAAAGGATAGACGTGAATATAAGAAGATAACGAAGAATATTGCACAGCTTATAAAATGGAAGGGTAATGATACTGCCAAGTTGTTAATTGAGGAATTGAAGCAGAGATATCCAAGAAAAACAGCATTGTTGGATGAATTGGAGAAGGTGGAGAAGAAATTGTAATTCAAATAAAATACTGGAATTTTAACATAGTCTCACCAGTCTCAAAATATTCTTGAGACTGGTGAGACGTAGATGAGACTAACCCCAATAAAATGCTCTTTTAATTTTGGAAAAATCAATTAAATTCATTCATAGCATTCACATATTCCTGTAATCCATTAGGTTTGCAAGCCAATTCAGCATAAAGCAGAGAGCTTTTCTGTGCCAGCCGATATAGATATGCAATATCATCCGGTGTATCAAGCAAGACAGATGAATTACATTTTTTGCAACTGATAGTAAGAGGCGTGCCCGTATATGTATTATTGAGGGCATTAACAATAACGGAATTTGTATCAGGTTCATACATACCAAACAGGTAACAAGGCTTATTTTGTTTCATGGTGTTCTCCTTCCCACAGATACTTAGCACCATCAAGCAGATCAATGATGGCTGTAAGCATATTGTTATAATCGGTCTGTAGTTCCTTGATTTCATTGCTTGTAGGGAGATTGTTTAAAGTTTGGTGCTCACGGCATTCAGTAAATGTTTTCTGCATTTAATCTTTTTTCATCATGCCACTGGCAAGGATGCGGGTTTCGATTTGTTTGCGTTCAGCATCGCTGATTCTAAAACTTATAGTTGGATGTTTATGTTGATTGCTCATAGAAAAGCTCCTTTCATAGTGGGTGTGGCAGCAGGCACAGTTAATCACCAGCAAGCCACATTTGATTATTCGTTTTTAGTAGTAAAAGTAGATTATATCTGCCATGGATTTCGTAGATGCAATATTGAATAATTGCAACTAATTTGCTACTAAAGTTTTTGAAAACGATATGAAAAGAGTAACATTAGATGAAACAGATGAGGTGAAATGCCGCATAAAATCAGCATTTTTGATTTGATGATACTTCCTTGGGGAAGAGTTTGAATAATCCACACAATTATAAGAACCCAGTATTTATGCGGGTTGCAAATAAATATGTTTAGTGATTGGCAACAAAATGGCAACATTTTGCGATTATTCAAGAGATAGAAATTTTATTTCATAACGTATATAAAGAAACCTTACTGATTTTCAGAAGTAAAAAACTGAATATCGGTAAGGTTTTCTTTTTCCTTATTTTTCTTTTTTAGTCAATTCTTTTACGAGGTAATCACTCAATTCCTGAGATGGTATCTTGGCACATTTCTGGTAAGTATCCAGTTCCGGATACTTATATCTCCATTCATCATATTCTTCCTTGCTGATTTCACTGTTTTCCAGTTTGTCAGCTTGTTCCATCCATGCACGAAGCATTTTATCGACAGATGAGCCGGGAGCAGATATGGAAGCGTCAAGACAGAGATGGGGCTGTCCATCTACATTTCTTACCTTTAGACCATATATATCTTCCAGTGCAAATAGTGTGTGCATCAGACCTATATGAGTATCAATATCGGGCACGGTTAAAGCATGAGTATTGACATCAAAGATCTGAGACATTTGTTTTACAAGATCAATCTTAGGAACTCTGGCTTCAGATTCATACTGAGCCATGCGGACATCTGATGTTTTTCCCTTGAATCCAAGTTGTTCTCCGAGTTGCTTTTGTGTCATGCCTTTGCGGTTGCGAAAAAATTTGATACGTTGTCCGATTGCCATTGTTGTTTGCCTCCTTATAATGGTCATTCGTGTTGCCATAATTAATTATGATAGAAAATAAAACAATTCTGTTTAGGTTCAGTATAGCATGAGCAATTTTGGATGGCAAGAAGAACTTAAACAAAAAAATTTAATATTCTCGTTAAATCACTTGACTTAAATTAAAATGTTTAGTATCATGCAAATGTAGAAACCTAAACAAATTGCGTTAAGATAGAAAGGAGAGATGCGATGTGACGAACAGAACTTTTATGACAGTAGAAGAAGTTGCAGCGGAACTGGGAGTTTCCAAGTCTTATGCTTATAAGATTGTCAAACAGCTAAATGAAGAATTGCAGAAGCTGGGTTATCTTACGGTAGCTGGCAGAGTAAACACCAATTATTTCCGCAAAAAAGTATGTTACAGCGAAATGTAAGAGAAAGAGAGGAGAATTTGTATGAGTATTCATAAAGATAATGCCACTGGAAAGTGGCGAGTAGTCTATCGTTATACCGATTGGACAGGAGAAACGCACCAGTCATCCAAAAGAGGATTTCCTACAAAACGAGAAGCGCAGATGTGGGAACGAGAGCTATTGCTGAAGAAAGAAGCCAAATTGGATATGACTTTCGAAAGCTTTTATGAGATTTATGTGGAGGATATGCAAAATCGAATTCGTGATAATACCTGGGGAACGAAGACAAATATTGCTAGAACTAAAATTCTTCCTTATTTCGGAAAGCGTAAAATAGGAGAAATTGAGCCAAGGGACATTATTGCATGGCAGAATGAATTGCTTGCGATCCGGCAGCCAAATGGAAAGCCGTATTCCGCCTCTTATCTGCAGAAAATTCACAGTCAGTTAAGTGCTATTTTCAACCATGCAGTTAATTTTTACCATCTTCCATCTAATCCGGCACAGAAAGCAGGAAATATGGGAAAAGAGGAACACCGGGAAATGCTGTTCTGGACAAAAGAAGAATATTTGAAATTTGCAGATGCCATGATGGACAAGTCTGTTTCCTATTATGCGTTTGAAATACTTTACTGGTGTGGGCTTCGCATGGGCGAATTATTAGCACTTACACCGGTAGATTTCAATTTTGATACGCATACACTACGGATTAACAAGTCCTACCAGAGGTTGCACCGGGAAGATGTGATTACACCACCAAAGACATTAAAAAGTAATCGAACCATTAAGATGCCGCAGTTTTTGTGTGATGAGATGCAGGATTATCTGAAAATGCTGTATGAGCCGAAAGAGGACGAACGGATTTTCACGATTTCCAAATCTTATCTGCATCATGAAATGAACAGAGGATCAAAAGTGTCTGGGGTGAAGCGGATCCGTGTGCATGATTTGAGACATTCCCATGTATCGTTATTGATCAATATGGGATTTACGGTATTGGCAATCGCAGATCGAATGGGACATGAGAGCATTGATATCACTTACCGATATGCGCATCTGTTTCCAAGTGAGCAGACACAGATGGCAGAACAGTTGGATATTGAAAGGATGGAAAAATTAAATGGAGAAAAATCTGGACAGTAAAGGAAGATGGAGAAACAAAATCGTAGCATTCCGGGTATCACCGGAAGAAGCAGAGCAGATTGATGCATGTGTCCGATTGTCAGGACTTAGCAAGCAGGACTATATCACAAAACGATTAACTGATCGGGAAATTGTGGTACAGGGAAATCCAAGAGTGTATAAAGCATTGCGAAATCAGATGGCAGAGATTTATGAAGAATTGAAACATCTGGAAAAATGCAGTGAGGAAAACGAAGAGTTGTTGAGTACCCTGAGATTGGTCGCAGAGACATTGTATGGATTGAAAGGGGAAAATGAATGACAGCAAAAGAAAAAATGACTGCTCCGATTGCATCTGTTGGCGCAGATGTGGAACAGCCATTAGAAAATTTAAAAACCAACCAAAGTATAGCAGATTTGCCCGGTAAGGGCAATCTGCAAGCCACAAATAATGCGGAAAATACAGCAAAATCAGCAAATAAAAAGAATCAAGATGATCTGGAAACAGTTTCCATGATGGAATTATATGATACTGCATATCCACCAAAACTGCCGATTATAGATGGACTTCTGTATAACGGAACTTACCTGTTTGTTGGTTCACCGAAAATTGGAAAATCATTTTTCATGGCACAGATCGGGTATCACATCAGTAAAGGACTTCCATTGTGGGGCTTTTCAGTCAGACAGGGAACGGTTCTGTATCTGGCATTGGAAGACGATTATGCAAGGTTGCAGAAACGATTATCACAGATGTTCGGAATGGAAGGCAGTGAAAACTTTTATTTTGCTACAAAGTCCAAATCATTAAATGCTGGATTGGAACAACAGCTTGTGCAGTTTGTAACAGATCATAAGGACGCAAGGCTCATTATTATTGATACGCTTCAGAAAGTCCGGGAAGTCGGTGGAGATAAATTCAGTTATGCCAGCGATTACGAGATTGTAACAAAGTTGAAAGCATTCAGTGATAAATATAGCATCTGTTTTCTGGTTGTGCATCATACAAGGAAAATGGAATCTTCCGATAGTTTTGATATGATTTCCGGCACGAATGGATTGCTTGGAGCTGCGGATGGAGCATTCGTCATGCAGAAAGAAAAACGGACAGATAATAAGGCAGTTCTGGAAGTGGCAGGGCGTGACCAGCAGGATCAGAAACTGTGGTTGAACTTTAATCGGGAGAGATGTGTCTGGGAACTTACCAAGACAGAAACAGAACTTTGGAAAGAACCAGAAGATCCAGTGTTGGAAAAAATCAAAGAACTTGTAACAGAAACTATGCCAGAGTGGGTAGGAACAGCAACAGAGCTTGTGGAAGTATTGCAGGTGGAAATGCAGCCGAACGCATTATCACGAAAATTAAATGTCAGCCTGGAACGTCTGATTCCGGAATATGGAATCCAGTATAAAACAGAACGAGGACACGATGGAAGAAAAATTAGATTAACCTTTGTCGGAAAACAAGCGTGACGATATGTGACGGTTGTGACGGTATTTTATATAGCGTGACGGTAGTGAAAATATCGTCACTATCGTCACGACCGTCACGGAAAGGAGAAACATGGAAAGAAAATCACAGGTGCAGATACCAAAAGATTTATTACTTGCATTGTTCCAGTATCATCTTGCCAGGAATGAGAAATATCTGCCGGAGATAGAAAAAGCATTGATGGAAAAATTAGACAGTATGGTAAAACGTCAGTTATATACAACATTCAAAACAGCACCAACCGAGGAAGAACGGGAAAAGGCAAGACAAGAGTATTTGAATAAGTGTGGAATGCATGAGAACTTTCGTTGGTAAAGATTCTGCTTGATGACCTTATGACAGGAGCGTGCCACGCACCTGTAAATAGCAGACAAAGAGAAGGTTTGTAAGGTGTAGCCGGTAGTTGATTGGCGAAGAAAAAACTTTTCAAAAGGGGGCCCTGATTCAGGGCGTCCCTGCGGAAATGATAAATGAAGGGAGAATGACACCATGAGAGAAGGAAGATTAGGTTACAACAGTTATAACAAAAAGATATGGATTATTGTCATCAGACTTATGGATTGATCCAGGATTTCACTGCGGAGAATGTCTGGAAGTTCTAGTTGATGATCAGTGGGTAAAGACACGAATGGAAATGAATCTGGCGAGAGAATGGTATTTGGTTGGAACACCATATTGTGGAGATCTGGAGTATGTACGGGCAAGGATACCGGAATAAAGCAGACAGGAAGAGTAATAGTCGGTTGGTTGTTAGTGAAAAAATAAGCCCGGATACGGGCAGAAAAAGAGGGCGGATACGCCCAAAATGAAAAGCGAAAGCCAAGTTATGGTAGATGTAAGAAGCAGCTCACAAAGCCCTCGGCGTTTGAGAGCGAAATACACCCATCGCACAAATCAAAGATTTGTACTCAGGATATTTCGCCCTGCCGGGAGCTGTTCCGCCGACAGGCGGATAGTTCGTAAACGGATGCCGATGCATCCACTCACAAATGATATGGCAGAATTTATTTTGCCGAAGACAAGGAGGGAGTGCCTATCGGAAGAAATTCATTTATTCAAATGACAAAACTAAGCAATGTAAAAGGCAGAATCACTTATATATCCAGTCACGCAAAACAGGAAAATCTTTATGCGGTTTATGAAACTACAGAACGGAAATTCTGGCGGGAACTTGCAAAATGTAATCAGGAAGAATTTGCAAAAAGTGGAACAGAAGGAAAATGCATTGAGGCAAGAGAACTGATCATTGCTTTGCCAGAGAGTTTTACAGAATATCAGCCGGACAGACTGCTACAGCTTTTTACAAGTCATTTTAAACAGAATTATGGAGCAGAGTGTATTGCTGCTTTGCACCACAATAAAAGCAAGACCAATTATCATATTCATCTGATCTTTGCAGAACGGAAGCTATTGGATGAACCAATCATTAAGATTGCCAGCAGAAATATGTTTTACAATGAAAATGGAAAACATGTCCGAACCAAGAAAGAGATACTGGGAGAAAATGGTGAGATACGAGAAGGCTGCTGTATTGTGAAAAAAGGAGAGGTCTATGAGAAGAAGTTGTTTACAGCGAAAGAGGAACGCTTCAAGAGTAATTCGTTTCTGGATGAGGTAAAGCATTCTTATACAGATTTAATCAATATTTATGTGCAGGACGGGAGCCAGAAGTTGCAGGTATTTGAGCGTGGTGGCGTGTATCTTGCAACAAAGAAAATTGGAAAGAACAATCCAAAAGCACAAGAGATAGAATCTGATAATCAGAAACGCCAGGAATGGAACAGAGCTGTTGATATGGCATTGATTAGTGGAGTGCCGGAACCGAAGATAATGGAAGTGAAGCGAAAAGAAATCACAGAACCAATCAGGAAATCCATTGCCCGGCGTGGAAACAGACCACGATTATTTTCCAGAGTTGTAACAGTGGCTGTTGAGGCATTGGAGTTTTTGATAGCAAATGTGCTGTTTAAGAAACCCAGGGAAGTGCTAAAACAGACAGAGCAAACGGAAATAGAACACCCAAAGCATGTTGCTGAAAATACCGGAACAACCTAAAATGACGAGGCTTGCATCAAAGTATCCGAAACTATTTAAAGTGAATAAAGAACTGGAAGATCAAAACGGTGCAATTCAACAGAAACAAAAACAGCTTTCTGCAAAGAAGAAAGAACTGTCAGAGGTTAAGGGATGGTTTAAAGGAAGAAAGAAAAAAGAATTGCAGAATGAAATTGATGAATTGAAAAGTCAGATTAGAGATATGAAAGATTATCTTCCAAGGATTGTGCAGAAAATCGGATATAGAAGTGTACAGGAATTTTTAAAAGATTTTAAGGCTTCTCAAACTGAGTATAGCCAGTATCGAACTGCAATAGAAAAATGGAAGAAAGAAACAGGAAAAGAGCCAGTAGCGCATGGTATTAGGGCGAAGCTGGCAGAAAAGAAACAAGAAATACAGAATGAACAGAAAAATAAACAGCATACCCACAAACAGAATAAAGATTGGGGTGCAAGATAGGAGGACAATCATGGAAAAACACATTATGGGAGAAAATGGAATCAGTTATACTTTAGGAGAGGATGGTCTGTATTATCCAGACCTGTACCTCCCGGATGAAACAGAGTATCCGATTGGAAAGTATGGAATGTTACGAAAGACGTATTTAAAGGAGCATCGGAAAGGGCTGTATCTGGAGCTGGTACTTGTCGGGAAACTGAATGAGCATTTGCACCAGATTGACGAGGAGTGTCATCAGATGATGGATAGGCGGGTGGAGCAGATGAAAGAACAGCAGGGCGTGACAGAAGAATTGAAGATGCAGGATCCGATGGAATGGGTTGGGAGAATGAATAATATCCGGGCTTGTGCGGAGGAGATGATATTGAAAAAAATTGAATGTTAAAAATAGGATTGCGAATAATAAAGACATATCTTTATTATTGAAGATATATATAGTATGATATAGAAAAAAGATTGGAGAATGTATATGTCAGAGCAAACTATTCAAGAGGGATTATATTCAATACCGGTACAACTTGATAAATATATTTGTAGAAGTTTAGGAGCAACTACAATTAAAGATTTAGTAAAAAATAAAGAAGTCACAGGTCTTACAATTAAAGAATGCGACAAAATAAAAGCAAATAGGCCAGATGTATTAATTCTTAATAAAGATAAACAGATTGTAGTTTTTATAGAGATGAAAGAACCAGATAAATTAAAGACGGAAAAGCTTCAGCGATTAGCAAAATACCAAGAATTAGGAGTTGCAAGACAGGTAAAGGTAAAAATATATATGTTGTCGGATGGGGAAACATTTATATGGATTAATCCTATTACAGGTGCTCGTATTACGGATGAAAATGATAAACCAATAACACGAAAGATTAATCCAAAGAACTTGTCACCTGAGCAGAATAAGGAACTTGCTGAGTTTATAGATGATGTATGCTATTGTATAAATGATTCAAACAATAAAATAATGCCAAAGGAGTATATTGATCCAACGCCTTTGGCACAAAAAGTAGCACGTATCTTGCAGAATATGTCATTATCTTCAGCTAAAAATTCGCTATATACATTTGTAGAATTTTTTACTTTTAAATTTTTATCAGATATAAGCGTTTTAAGGGGAATTTATTCATTTGAAGGGATATATTCTGTTTATGCAGAACAGAGTTCAAAAGATGCATTTATTCAATATCTGACTACAGTAAGAAAAAAATTATTAGAGCTTTTTCCATATAATCCAGAAGATGGAACAACAATAATAAATGGAAGAATTTTTCATACAGAGACAGATGATATCGGTAATCCTGTAATACATGAAAGTTCGGTGGATTGTTTTGGTAAGCTACTCGATTGTTTTAAAGAATATGAAGATGAACATGGAAAGTTCTTATATATAAATAAAGATTTCAAATCAAAGCTTTTCGAAACTTTTATGAAAAATAGTACGGATAAAGATGGAATGGGGCAGTTTTTTACACCGCTAAAAGTAGTGCAAGAGATGGTTCGCATGGTTGATGTAAAGGAAGGAATGAGTATATGTGATCCGGCATGCGGAGTTGGTAAATTTTTGCTTGAAGCAGCATCGAAAATTTCTTCACCATTTTATTTTGAAAATGGAAAGTTAAAAGCCAAAATTGAATTAGTAGGTATGGAAAAGAAAATGGAAGATAACACATACGATTTAACAACAATACTTGCGAAATCAAACATGTTAATCTATTATTCGGACTTGTTTAAAAATAATTGTGATTCTATTGAAAAAATACAAGAATTATCAGAACAACTGTTAAATAAAGTGATTACTTCCAGTCATACTACTTTAGGAACTTTAGAAAATTTATATTTAGACAAATATGATTTAATACTTGCTAATCCACCATATTATCAGAGTGCTGCGATTAGTGAGGCGAGCAAGTCGGTTAAAATATATGGAACAGAGACTAAAGCATATACATCTGGAGGAAGAGGAATAGAGGCTCTTTTTACAGAATGGATTGTTAAGTCCATAAAGAAAGGTGGAATAGCGAATATTATATTGCCAGATGGTATCTTTACTAACATAGGAAATAATAAGTTAAAACAATTGATAATAGAAAATTGCTATATAGATAGTATTATTTCATTACCGGTGGGGACATTCTTCAATACTCCCAAAAAGACATTTATTCTTACAATCCATAAACGTACGGAAGAAGAAATGAATAAGATACAGTCATATCCGGTTTATACATATCTTTGTAGTACAATAGGCGAAACTATGGATACTTATAGATTTGATATTGATGAAAATGATCTTCATGATGCGGTTGATTTATATAATTTGTATCGTGGAAATAAAGAAAATAAAATTGCAATATCTGCGGTAAATGATAATCCAAGAGCAAAATTAATTCCGGTAGATAAATTTGGAATCGAGGAGAATTGGAATATTGAACTGTTTTGGTCGGATGAAGAAAAAATAGAATTAGGTATTAAAAAGAAAGATACAATTATGTCATTAGAAGAATTTCACGGATATATATCAGAATTAATTGATGATATAAAAAATTATCAGGAGGCTATAGAATGCCTGAAGTAAGAAAACAATCTTTTTACATTTATGAAATATGTGATGTGGCTAATAGTGATAAAACCATTACGAAAATAAAGGCCAAAAATAATGTGGGAGAATATCCAGTTTATGCAGCAACAATAAACAAGCCATTTGCATATATTAATTTTTATAATAATGAAAAACCATGCTTGGTTGTAATTAATGATGGAGCGGCAGGATGTACATATTTAGTTAACGATAATAAATATACAATAGGAAAACATGCTACGGGGCTAATTCCACATGATGGAATTGATATAAGATATTTGCAGAAAGTAGTAGAACCAATATTTACCAATATTGCTAAAGGATATGGATTAGGAAACTTGCCAAAAGCAGATATATTAAATACTAAAGTTGAAATTCCTGTTAATAAAGACGGAACTTTTAATTTAAATCTGCAGAAAGAGTTAGCAGAAAAATATTCAGTTATAGAGGAACAGAGAAATGTTCTTTTGCAAAAGAGAATGAAATTACAGAATATGTCTGTTATCCTGCCAGAGGATAAGAATATAAAATGGGCTCATCCGTTAGTTACTGATTTATTTTATCCTAAAGGCGGAAATGCTGACTTTACAAAAACATGGGTGTCAAGAAATAAAGGAGAAATACCACTGTACTCAGGTACAACTACTAGTGAATATGCTAGAGTAAATATTGCTGAATACTCAGGAGAATATTTAACATGGTGTATTGATGGATTGGCTGGTTATATTATGTATCATAATGAGAAGTTCAGTATAACGTGCCATAGAGGCATTTTGTTACCAACAGATAAATGTGTAGATATTGATTTGAGATATATAAAATATGTGTTAGAACCTATTTTTAGAAAACGGAAAAAAGGAAGGGAAGGTGATATGGGTAAGAATGAATACACATCACTAAAACCTATAGCAATAAAAAGAATGACAGATACTATACCTATTCCGGTTTCTGAGGATGGAAAATATGATTTTCAAAAACAAAAAGAATTGGCAGATAAATATGAACAAATTGAAGAAATAAAGAGAAGTATCGCTCAAAAGATCTTAACCTTATCTGAAATAATAGTATTGTAGGAGGAAATATCAAAATGGCACGAGAAAAAAAAGATGGACGACATATAAATTTGTATATTGAACGCGAAATAATAGAATCATTAGAAAAATATTGTGAAAGAATGGGACAAACGAAAACAGTTGCTATAGAGAGAGCTTTAAAGCAATATTTATCGGAATATCAAAATAACCAAGAAAAATAATGTATTGAATAATATACTGTGTTTTCTGAAAATAAAGAGAAATACGGTTTATAGTGTTATTAGATTTAAGATAAATGAATGGCATTGAAAATAATTGAAATCTCGCACCATTGGTGCGAGAAATGGAGGCCAAAATATGGAAAAGAATGAAATTCGAGGGTATGAACCATTAGTTGAGGAATTAAAACAATTAATACATAAAAAACAATATCATGTGTTAAAAGTAATAAATGCAGAAACTATCAATCTTTACTGGGAAATTGGAGAAGAGATTTATAAACAGCAGCAAGAAAAAGGATGGGGGAAATCTATTGTTCAGGTTTTATCAAGAGAATTACAAAAAGAATTCCCTGGAGCAAAGGGATATTCAGCAGCAAATTTGTGGAGAATGCGGAACTTCTATTTAACATATCGTCATTCAGAAAAACTCGCACCAATGGTGCGAGAAATTAGCTGGAGCAATAATATTATTATTATGGAGAAATGCAAAGACGATTTAGAACGAGAATTTTATATACAGATGGCAAAGCGTTATGGTTGGACAAAACGGGTTTTGACAAATTTTGTTGAGGCAAGGACTTATGAAAAGTATTTGCTAAACCAGACGAATTTTGATTTAACGATTCCAGAGGATAGAAGAATACAGGCGAAATTGGCTGTGAAAGACGAATATACTTTTGATTTTGCGGAATTATCTCCAGAATATTCGGAGCATGAACTGGAATTGCAATTGGTCAATAATATCAGGGATTTTTTGATCGAGATGGGTGGAGATTTTACTTTTATAGGAAATCAATATCACTTAATGGCGGGGAATAGAGATTTATATATAGATCTTTTATTGTTTCATAGACGTTTGAGAAGTTTAGTTGCCATAGAACTAAAAATAGGAGAGTTTGAGGCAGAATATGCAGGAAAAATGCAATTATATTTGACAGCGTTGGATGAACAGATAAAGTTACCGGATGAAAATCCATCTATTGGAATTATTATATGCAAAAGCAAGGACAAGACATATGTAGAGTATGCTTTGAAAAATATTAATATGCCAATTGGTGTAGCTACATATCAGTTGAGAAATACATTGCCTGAAGAGATGAAGGAAATGTTACCAGAACCGGAAGAAATTGTAAAGAGATTAAAAGTATTTGAGAAATTGTAATGATGGATTGATGGGGAACTAAATGAACAATGACGGATTAACACAAGTGAGAAGGAGTGAGCATATGGCTTTAGCAAAGTGGTATAAGATAGATTTTCATACGCATACACCGGAAAGTAAATGTTTTCCAGATAAGAAAGTGACACCAAAAGAATGGTTAAAATCGGCTAAAGAATCGGGCATTAATGCAGTTGTAGTAAGTGATCATAATTCTGTTGGATGGATTAGTAAAATAGAGGAGGCGAAATCGGAGTTCGAGGACGAAAATTTTAAGGTATTTTATGGAATTGAACTTTGTGTATCTTCGGATTTTACACATTTTCTCATTATTTTTGATGATAAGATGTCCGAAACAGAAATTGAAGATGCAGTTGTTAGCAATTTGGGATTATTAAGAAAAGACTGGGCTGACACAACGATTAACGTATCTGAAGATAGGTTAAAAACATTATGTACGGAATTAAGGGAAAAAATATTTGTAATTCCTGCTCATTTTGCATCTAATAAAGGGCTTGGAAAAAGTGCAGAAAATGCCATAAAAAAATATCAAGAGTTTCTTTTGTTTTCGGCTGTTGAAGTAAGAAATGAAGAGGATGTTAGGGAATATAATAACAAATTAAAAAATAAGGCTATTAATAAAGCAGTATTAATAACAGGATCAGATAATCCGTCGAATAGAGATGAAGCACAGCATTCAATCGAAGGGTTCTGGAAAATGTTTACATGGATTAAGCTTTCAACATTATCTTTTGAAGGACTTCGCCAAGTATTTATTGATCCGGAACATAGATGCATTAATTGGTTATCACTTCAAAAAATAGGTGTGCAGTTTGATCCTAATGAAACTACTTATAATTACATAAGTGGCATTGCGTTTGAAGGAATCTCTCATATGACAAAAATGAATATGAGATTTTCGCCTAATTTAAATTGTATTGTAGGAGGGAGAGGAACAGGAAAATCTACTATTGTTGATGCAATAAACTATGGCGTATGTAATGAACATGATCTTTCGAAATGTAGATTGTTGGAAAAAACATTAACAAAAGATGCAAAAATTTCAACATATTTTAATTTTGGTAGCAATAAACCATATGTGATAAAAGCCTCAAGAAAAGGAAAACAAATTGTAACGGATGTTGAAGATAATAATGGTAGTGTTGAGAATCCTCCAGAATTTAAGATAGATTTTTATGGACAAAAAGAAATCTTTAATTTAATAGATGAAGATGATAATATTGCAAATCAAACAATGAGTCCATTAGTAAAGATGATTGATGATAAAGTATCGGCTGATATGTATTCATATTCTGATGAAATTGATAGTGCAATATTAAACATGCAAAAATATTCAGATGAATTCAAGAGCAATAGAAAGAAAATTAAGGAATTGCCTACAATAAAAGCGGAAATTGAAAAGGCAGATACTATCTTAAAAAAATTTAAAGCAAGTGGAATAGAAGAATCGAGAAAAGATTTTGAAAATATAGACAATAAGATAAAAAATGTGGAAAAATCGTTTGCTTCAGAATTGAACGCTGTAACTGTAGCTGTTGCTAGCTTCGAGGAACAGAATAGAGGATTGGATAATCAGATGGAAGCACTTGATATATCTGTAGAAAATGCAATTGAACTCGAAGTAATTGAAAAGTTAAAAAGCATCAATCAAAGTCTCATTGAAATTTTAAATCATAAAAAGGAATCTGTTGAAACGTTGAAGAGAGAATATGAAATATCCACTACTTATGAAAAACGTGAGGAAATCCATAGAAAATATTTAAATGCGTTAGATGAAGTGAAGAATACTGGTGGAGAAGATATTAATGCAATTCAGGATCAATTACAAAAAAATAAAAAAAGGTATGACGATTTGATGTCATTACAAAATGAACAAGGTAATATCGAAAAGAAAATTGAAGAGAGTATAGACAATTTTATTGATAAGCGGATTGAACTATCAAAAAAAAGACAGGCTGTAATTGATAACTTGAAGTTGGAAAACATATCAATTAAAGTTATTCCATTAGGTCATTTGGCACGATGGAAGGCAAATTTACAGAAGGAATTTGGAAAAGAAGGAACATTTGATAATGATTTTCAAAATTTGGCTGATAAAGTACTATCTAAAGATAATAGCTGGGAACAGTATAGAGCATTTTTGAAGTTCATGTTGATTACAGATTCTGGAAATATTGAAAAGTTTTTGAATTGTTCTACAGATACAAGATTTGCTAAGCTTTGGACAGATAAATATAATAATGACACATTGAGTTCAATGATAAAAGTTCTTCCAGAGGACAAATTGCAAATTAAAATTATTGATGAAAATGGTGAAATTGATATTAATGAAGGATCGCCAGGACAAAAGAGTGCAGCGATTCTTGCCTTCATATTAAATAGTGGTGAGAATCCATTGATTATTGATCAGCCAGAAGATGACCTTGATAATAGTCTTATCTATTCGCTTGTTGTAAAATCTATAAGAAAGATGAAAAGTAAACGTCAAATTATTATCGTTACGCATAATCCCAATATTCCGGTATTGGGTGACGCAGAGGGGATTATTGTTTTAGAACGTAATAATCAGGGAAAAGTTACTTTCAGAAAAGGGAAAAAGGCAGGCTGCATTGAGGAAAAGCTTATTAGAGAGGGAATTTGCGAAATTATGGAAGGTGGAGAAGATGCTTTTCGTAAAAGAGAACGGAAATATCAATATAATTAAAAAATAAATGGTATGGAACTTGCAGAAGATAAGGATGAAGGTGGATTTGTGGTTTTTATCAGATCTGCCAGGCTGTATTACCTGGGCGAGAGCATAGAGAGTGCAGCAGTAAATGCATTAGATGCGAAAAAGGCATGGCTTGAAGCATATTATCAAAATAATGATTGCGAAGTAATCTTAACGTAGTTATAATGAAATGGCAACAAATTGGCAACAGAAAATCAGCGAGCCAAAATAATATATGTAACAGAGATAAAATAACGGAAGAAAAGAGATAAAAACTAAACAAATGTGTTTAATAGCATCTTCGAATTTGCCGAGTTTGAATAGTTGGAGCTAAGCTGTAAAGCCTTTATCTACAAGGGTTTTACAGCTTTTCCTTTATAGAATTGCATTTTGATTGCATTTTTTTATTCAACTGCTCTGTGATAGAGTGCTGTATGCTGATTGCTGGTGTAATCGGCAACACTGGTTGTTGCCGGAGTATAAGTGAGAACGCCAGTTAATTTTTTGGCAACTTCCACGTTGGTGTTGGGATATAAATGTCCGTAGGTTCCCAACGTGGTCTGTATCTTTTCATGCCCCAGACGTTCTTTAATCAATAAAGGATTTTCTCCCATACTGATGAGCAGGGAAGCATGGGAATGTCTGAGTGCATGAATTTTGATACGGTGTACGCCTGCCAATCCAGCAAGCTTTTCTAATGCCCGTGGGAGGGTGTGCTTACTGGTGGGAATCCCATTATAGCTTAGTACAAGGTCACAGTCCTTTAAAACCTTTTGCTGTACTTCCTTATAGAAATATATCCAATAAGGAAGAATGATACTATTAAAAAAATAACGGAAAATACTTTTCCACGAATAAATTTTGCAAACCCTTGATACACAAATAAAACCGCCTTTCTATCATCAGTGAGTATATCAACATATGATACAACTTATGATACAGAAAAACAATACTAGTAGAAAATATGTCTTAAAATATTTGAACCTTGCCTGCTTCCTCACAGTCCAGTTCTCTTTTTAGGGCAATAAAATGTTGTTTCTGCTGTTTTCTCAGATAGTTCTATTTAAATCTTTATGTTTAAGGTCAAAGGTAGTCAATCATAAAGAATGACTACCTTTGATCTTCGTATTAAATTGTTATAAGATTAATTAACATGAAAAATATTACTAATAAGAATTATTCTGCAAGTGTTTCAAAAAAAAGTTTCAGATCATCTTCTACAGTACTAATTCCTGAAATGCCAAAGTTTTCTACCAAGACCTTAGCTACATTAGGACTAAGAAATGCCGGGAGAGTAGGACCGAGATGGATGTTCTTTACACCAAGATACAAAAGCGCTAACAGAACGATAACAGCTTTCTGTTCATACCATGCGATGTTGTAAATGATAGGCAGGTCGTTGATATCGTCCAGACCAAAAACTTCTTTAAGTTTTAATGCAATGACAGCAAGAGAATACGAGTCGTTGCACTGTCCGGCATCTAGAACACGTGGAATACCATTGATGTCGCCTAAAGGCAATTTGTTATACTTATATTTCGCACATCCAGCTGTCAGGATCACGGTATCCTTCGGCAGTGCCTTGGCAAATTCAGTATAATATTCCCGGTTCTTGGCTCGACCATCACAGCCTGCCATAACTACAAACTTTTTGATCGCGCCGCTTTTTACTGCCTCAACAACCTGATCTGCAAGAGCCAAAACCTGTGCATGTGCAAATCCGCCGATGAGATCTCCCGTTTCAATTTCGGTTGGTGCAGAGCATTTTTTGGCGTGTTCAATGATAGCGGAAAAGTCCTTCTGCTCCCCGATTTCTCCCGGAATATGGGTGCATCCTGGATATCCGGCTGCGCCGGTGGTGTAGAGTCTGTCCTTGTAGCTGTCCTTGGGCGGAACAATGCAGTTGGTTGTCATCAGGATAGGACCGTTGAAAGATTCAAATTCCTCCTTCTGTTTCCACCACGCATTACCATAGTTACCGATAAAGTTGGGATACTTTTTGAATGCTGGGTAATAATGAGCGGGAAGCATCTCGGAATGGGTATAAACATCCACACCAGTTCCTTGTGTCTGCTCCAGCAACATTTCCAGATCTCGCAAGTCGTGACCGGAAACCAGAATACCGGGATTTTTTCCAACGCCAATGTTTACCTTTGTGATCTCGGGATTTCCATAGGCTTCCGTGTTGGCCTTGTCCAGCAAAGCCATACCGGATACACCATGTTTTCCGGTTTCCATTGTCAGGGCGATCAAGTCCTCCATGTTGAGATTATCATCCAGTGTAGCAGCCAGCGCCTGCTGAAGGAAAGTGTCCACCTCACTGTCATCCTTCAACAGCACATTTGCGTGCTTGGAGTATGCAGACAATCCCTTCAGACCGTAGGTGATCAGTTCTCGCAGAGAACGGATATCTTCATTTTTTGTGGAAAGTACGCCGACTGTTTGGGCCTTTTCTTCCCAGTTGCCGGAGCCATTCCATTTTGCTGCTTCTGGCAGGACAGAAGGATCTGTGATTTGCGCCAACAGTACCTCTTTTTCTGTCAGTGTGGCGCGGATTCTCGCTTCAATGCTCTCTTTGTCAAAATTTGCATTGGTGATAGTAGTGAATAAGTTTAAAGTAATCAGATGATTGATTTCTGCGGACACCTGTTTGCCTTCCTGACGTAGTGCAGTTGTGACAGCCGAAATTCCTTTTGTGACATAGACCAGCAAATCCTGCATGGCTGCTACATCAGGTTTCTTTCCACACACACCAGACATGGTACAGCCTTTGCACCCAGCGGTTTCCTGACATTGATAGCAAAACATTTTTTGTTCCATAATAGACCTCCTAAAAGTTATTAAATAAAGTTATTTGATTTTCGTTTATGTGGTTGCCGTATAATCTGAAAAAGATAAATGCATTTAAATTAATCGTTCCAAACGATTGCAGACACAGGACACGAATCAATAGCCTCTTGTACGACCTCTTGATTTTCATTGGTTGACGGTTGATAAGCCTCTGCTTTTCCATGTTCATTTATGCGGAAAACTTCGTCACAGACACTACAGCAAAGTCCGCAACCAATACAGAGATTCTGTTCTACTCTTGCAGATTTCATAAAATCACCTCCTGATTATGGGAATTGAATTTCATTAAAATACAACGATTAAAAGCATTTTAAATGCTTCTTGTCCATATACCGCATGAGGGTGTCCAGCAGGCATAATGATGGATTCCCCTTCGTGTAACAGATACTCAGTACCGTCGATAGTGATTTTTCCAACACCATCCAAGCAGGTAACAAAAGCATCCCCATCTGACGCATGAGTGCTGATTTCCTCCCCTTTTGCGAATGAGAACAAGGTAATACTTACTGCTGGATTTTGTGCCAGTGTTTTACTGACAACTTGCCCATCCTGATAAGAAATCTGTTCTTTTAGTGTTAATACTTCTGCTTGTGAAATATTTTTCATTTTTATACTCATAATAATCGCCTCCTATCAAGTGTTTTTATTTTGTGTTGTTGGATGTATTTCCTGAATCTAAATGTAAGATCAATCCAGAATTTTACCATCAACAGAGATGGTGATGACCTGCCAAGGGATAAATTTTCCGCTTGCTTGCAACGCTCTTTTTGCGGCCAATTCCAGTCCGCCACAGCAGGGAACTTCCATTCGTACAATTGTCACACTTTGGATATTGTTGCTTTGAATAATCTGTGTTAACTTTTCGCTATAGTCTACATTGTCTAGCTTGGGACAGCCAATTAACGTAATTTTTCCGCACATAAAATCCTCGTGCATTCTGGCGTAGGCATATGCGCTACAATCTGCTGCAATCAGTAATTTACCTCCGTCAAAATAGGGGGCATTGACGGGAACTAACTTGATTTGGCAGGGCCACTGCCCCAGCTGTGATTCAGTCCGTATTGGAGTAGAAGGAGCAGATTGCGGTGAACGTTGGATATGTTGCATCCGGCTGCCGGGGCAGCCTTCATGAACACTAGCAGAAAAAGAATTCTGTTCATTCTTTTTTCTCATATTTTCTTGTACCGCCTTTTCATCGTAGGCAGCAGCTTCTCGTTCCACAAAGGAAATCGCTCCGGTTGGACAGGTAGGGAGGCAGTCTCCTAAACCATCGCAATAGTCGTCGCGCAGGAGTTTTGCTTTCCCGTCTACGATACCAATGGCTCCTTCGTGACAGGCATCAGCACAAGCTCCACATCCATTACATTTTTCTTCATCTATCTGGATAATTTTACGAATCATTATAAATTCATCCTTTCTCTTGTATTTTCAATGTTACTATAATATAATTTATAATGAAAGTATGTTGTTAGAACAACAAAAAGGAGGAAAATGTGAATTTATCTAATACACAACTATTTCGTGGGTTAGAAACAACTGAAATTACAAGTCTTTTGAACTGCCTTAACACCACGGAACACAGCTACAAAAAAGGTGAAGTTATTCTTTCTGAAGGAAGTATTACAGAAAATATAGGAATTGTTCTCTCAGGCATGGTGATGATATCATGCAATGATATTTGGGGAAATAGCAGCGTTCTGGGAAATGTTGCCCCTGGTTCCGTATTTGGTGAAGTATATGCCTGTATTCCGGGCCAACCAATGTTGGTTACAGTGTCTGCAGTTGAAGATACTTCTGTATTATTTATGAATGTAGGGCGTGTTCTGACTACTTGCTCTAAATCATGTATCTTTCACACCAAACTTGTACAAAATTTGTTGACTGTTTGTGCATATAAAAGTCTTCAACTTTCTCAAAGGATTCAACATACCAGTTCTAAATCTATACGTGGGAGATTAATGTCCTATTTTTCAGAATGTGTAAAACAATTTGGAGGGAATTCTTTTCTCATTCCATATAATCGCCAACAGCTGGCTGATTATTTGAATGTTGACCGTAGTACTATGTGCAACGAACTTTCCAAAATGCAAAAAGATGGACTCATTGAATATAATAAGAATCAGTTTTTATTAAAAGACAGATTAATGCTTTGAATGGATGTCGTAAGTGCTTAGTATGACTGGTTATTCAAAGAAAGTTGAAAATATTTGACAAGTGCTTATTATATGAACATTAGAAAAGCAAGCAGAGAAGATTTATCAAGAATTGGAGAAATCTATGTCTTTAATAATCGTGCAAATTATTATCCGGTATTTAAAGACAAAATTTATTCATTTAGTAAGTTGCAAGTTATTTCAATAATTGATGAGTATTTTAAATTTGATGAAGTCTTAGAAAGTATTTATGTTTTTGATGATGGTTTGGTAAGTGCATTTATGGAAATAAAAGAGACAGAAATTTGCAAATTATATGTTGATCCTTTTTTTCAAAATAGCGGAATAGGCTCAGAATTAATTGAATTTGCAATTAAAGAATTAAAGACCAATCATTTATGGGTACTTCAAGAAAATGATAAGGCAATTTCTTTTTATCAAAAACATGGATTTCATTTGACAAACACTACGATGGATATAGAAAATACTAACAAAAAAATCGTAGAAATGAAAAGATGATGGTATAAAAAGATTATTTTCGATGTTGTATTAAGGTTGACGGGCAGTATACTGCCCGTCAGATGACTATCCTTTTAGTTTATTATCCTATCATGTGTCAATATTTTATACCCTTGCCGGATGCTGGGTGCACTGTCGCCGTAGATTTGATGAAGCCTTAAAGCTGATCCCAAAATCCTATCAAAAGGAATCCAATACATTTCTTCTGATGAAACAGATTCAGGCGATCTATCGGGAAGAAGGGAAACTGAATGCCCTTTCTTCTGATGAACGGATTAAACAGCGGCAGGCGGTTATCAAACCTCTTGTGGATGCTTTTTTTTTCGTACCTGAAAACCATAAATGTGTCTAAAAAGGACAAATTTGGTGATGCCGTAAGATATGCACTAAATCAGGAAAAATATCTCCGGGTATTTCTTACAGACGGAGATGTTCCGATTGATAATAATGTATCCGAAAGGGCAATCCGAGGCTTTTGTATTGGAAAAAAGAATTGGCAGATGATCGATACGATTCATGGAGCCAAATCTTCCGCAATCATTTACAGTATTGTAGAAACTGCAAAAGCCAATAATCTGAAACCTTTTGATTATGTGCAGCATCTCTTGGAAGAGATTCCGAAACACATGAATGATAAGGATTGTTCTTTTCTGGAAGATCTTCTGCCCTGGTCAGAAAAACTTCCGGCAGGGATCCGCAAAGCTTAAATATCGGTGGCTGCAAAGCAGCCGCCTAAAAATATCAAGGTACTCGCTATTTTGCGTTTACGATGTATTGAAATGGGAGAAAAGACCAACGCGGCGATGGTAAAACCGGCGATAAACTACAACATGAGATGTATTGAAATATATAAAGCTGTTTATGGATTTATAAATAGCGACAACGATAAACTACAACATGAGATGTATTGAAATCGACATCTCAAGCCGGTCAAGGGAGCCATTGCTCCGATAAACTACAACATGAGATATATTTAATCATATTGAATAGAAAGAGCATGTAGGATGTTTTATTAAGGAGCGTCACGAGCCTCGTGGGGAATAGAGAAAATATTTTAAAACGAAAAATAATATACAAAGAAAAAAAGTACAAGCTCTGATGGATTTGTAAAAACTGGTGTGATATGATTAAGTATATAAGGAGTGATAGCATGAAAAAAGGGCAGAGATTACTTTGTAGCGATGCGTTTATTAGTACAAGCAACGACAAGTTATTTTATAAAATTTTGTCCGTACAAAACAGTGTGGACAACAATATGGATTGTCAATGGAATTATACAAAGCATATTAAAAAGGGGTATTGAGCCGTTTGTTATCTCATTTGTAATCATGTTAATGCCATATATTGTGCAAGCGATTATTAAAGGACTAGATGGATTAGATGACAGGTGGAGAGTAAAGCAGTGCCTGGAAAAAGAAAGAAAAAGAGAAATATTCAAAAGTATATAGAAGATTACGTACAGAAAAACTTGAAGAAAAGGTAACAAAGAAAAATAGGGGGTATACGAAAGATGAGTGATAGCATTACCTTACATGAAATTTTAAGTCAATATCGGAAGAGCGATCTGGTGGAGATTGCAAAGCTTCATCATTTACATGGATATTCGCAATATAAAAAGGCGCAGATGGTTGAATTTTTGTGTCGTGCACTTCTTGATGCAGATGTGATGAGGAAATATTTTATGTATTTGAGCGAAGCGGAGCTAGAATTATTGGATTCCGGCGAGAGTCAGGTTTGGATTGAATCAAACGAACATCAGTATGATTATTTGGCGGAAGGCGCCTATATCGGAATCGGTTATGACTGGGATGGAGGAGTTGTTTGTGTGCCGGAAGAGGTGCGGAAGGCATATTTGAAAAATTGTGATACGAGCTGGAAGCAAAGTCTGAACACGGATAAAAAGCTGTTAATGTATTTGAATGTATTGTCGGAACTATATGGTGTATGCTCAATTGAACAAGTGATAAATTTGTATGTGAGAGATGGCGGAAGTAAGAAGGAACTATTTGAAGTTATTTCTTTTTGTGAAGCAATACCGGAGAATAAAAAGTATTTTGAATTAAGGGGAGAGAAGTTGATTTTAAAACTTTGGACCGACGGAAATATGTATAAGGAGCTTCAAAAAAGACAGGGAGGCTGTCCGTTTTATGAGCCGACGAAGGAAGAGATTGAACATTTGGGGACAAAAGGATATCTTCCATTTGACAAATATATGCTGGAACTGAAGGATTTCTTTATAAAAGAAGGACATGAAGGAGAGCAGGAGGCGGAATTGATTTGTAAGACCATTCAGATGATTATCCGCACCGGTGGTACATATGAGCATATTCGGGATGTGCTGGAAGTAGGATTTATGGATTTTGATTATATTGCGGCGAATGAAAAGTTGCAGAGACAACTATTGCGGAGAATTGACAATGTATGGGAGCATACGAATACTGTGATGAGGCGTGGGCATATGATAAAAGAAATTGTTGCGGAAGAACCGAAGAGCAATATTATTGTATTTCCGGGCAAGCGGTAAGAGAGAGGTAGATGTTTATGGCAAGTGTTGTGAAGAAAATGGAATGTTATAACATTCGAAAAAGTGTAAAGGATTTGGGGGAGGATTTAAAAGAAAAAATCAAAGCAGAGCGGGTGTGTGACGATTACAAAGTATTGGGGAATGCATTTGTAATGCTACTAAGTTTTGAGAGATATTATTGGAGAAATGGAAGCTATGCGAGTTTGACAGTGATGCTGACGGATGACGGGCAGATGCAGACGGCGGATATCGTTGGTTCCGGTGGTGGCGAAGGACTGTGGAATTTTAGTTATGGAGCAAATGCAGAGTTCGCAGATATGGCAGTAGAAGTTCTGCAGGAATATGGTTTTCAGGAGAAAAATAATGAGTGTAATAGAAATTGAGCACCTCTCGCGTGACTTTGGAGGAGGAAAGGGAATTTTTGATGTATCTTTTCAGGTTGGAGAGGGCGAAGTGTTCGGCTTTCTTGGACCGAATGGCGCCGGGAAGACAACCACGATTCGACATCTTATGGGATTTTTGAAAGCAAAATCAGGAAGCTGCACGATCAATGGTCTGGATTGTTGGAAGGAAAGTGACAAGATCCAAAAGCAGCTTGGTTACATAGCCGGAGAAATCAGTTTTTTTGAGGATATGACTGGGACGGAATTTCTTAAATTTATGCAGAAATATCGCAAACTTGGTTTCGAGAATCGCCAAAAGGAGCTTTTGGAGCGATTTGAGGTAAACCCGCGGGGAAAGATCAAAAAGATGAGCAAGGGAATGAAGCAAAAAATCGGGATTGTCGCAGCGTTTATGCACGATCCGACGATTCTTATCTTGGATGAGCCGACAAGCGGACTGGATCCATTGATGCAAAGTCGGTTTGTGGAGCTGATAGAAGAAGAGAAGAAACGTGGAAAGACGATTTTGCTGTCTAGTCATATGTTTGAGGAAGTGGAGAAGACTTGCCAGCAGATTGGGATTATACGCAATGGGAAGCTGATGGCGGTCGATTCGGTGGATGAACTTCGCAAATGTCATGTGCATTCTTATACGATTACACTAGATAATGTGGAGATGGCGAAACAGTTTGCCAATGATTTTGACGGAATTCGTGATGGACAGAACGTGACAGTTTTCACCAAACCAAGTTTGGAGCAAATCTTTATGCATTATTATGGAGGTGAGAGCGATGATTAGTCTTCTGTTGTACAAACGAGAAATGAAAGGCAGTATCAAGGTGTTACTCATTTTTGCGGCAGTGATCACGCTCTATGTCACTGTGATTATTCGGATGTATGATCCAGAGATGATGAAAACATTGGATGATTTTGTGAAGGTGATGCCGGAACTGATGGCGGCAGTCGGAATACATGCGGGAGCTACGAGCCTGATTGGATTTATGATATCATATTTATATGGATTTATTTTGATTGTATTCCCGATGGTATTCTGTATTCTGCGAGGAAATGGTCTGATTGCCAAATATGTTGACCGAGGTTCTGTGGTTTCTCTTGTGGCGGCGCCGGTAAAACGGCAGAAGATTGCGTGTACACAGGCGAGCGTACTTATCAGTGGAGTGATTCAGTTACTTGGCTATGAGACAGTATTGGAAATCGTGGTGGCACAGGGGAGCTTTCCGAATGAATTGGAGATCGCAGAACTTTTGAAACTGAACTCTGGATTGTTTTGCCTGTTGTTATTTATTGCAGGAATCTGCTTTTTGGCATCGTGTCTGTTCTCGGATACGAGATACAGTATTGGGTTAGGTGCAGGAATTCCTGCATTGATGTATGTTCTGCAGATGCTTGCAAATGCAGGGGAAGATGCAGAGAAAGCGAAATATTTTACGTTTTTTACATTGTTTCAGCCGGAAAATCTTGTGGCTGGAAAGAGCAGTGCGCTGATGGGAGTTACTATTTTACTTATCGGTGGAATTGCGCTGTTTGCAGCAGGAATTTTCCTGTTTTGCAAGAAAGATTTATATATCTAAAAAGAGACACTGATGACGGATTTCCGTCATTTCAGTGTCTCGCTGTGATTTAAGACCGATGTACTGTAGAGAAACAGGACATCCTGATTTTTAAAATCAATCAGTGATGGCAGCGAATAGCTTGAAAGATAGCGTACATCCAGCAGTGTAATCTTTTGGTATCCGGTGGCAAGCAGAGGTGCAATGGCACTGCCGAAGGAATCGCGGAAAATAACAAGTTCAAGGTCTGTCTGTACGGCAGGATTTTCAATTGTGATATAGGACAAAGAGCCGGACAAAAAGAGCTCGTAAGGGTCTTTTCCGTCGCCTTTTACAAAATCATACATGGAAATTTGACGGTCGTTTTGGTGGTCGAATACAGTGCACTGTTCTATTGCAGGACTTGTCAGGAACCAAAGTGGTTCGCCGGAAAGATTCTGAGCCGCCTGCCCTGCATAAGCGCCACGAAAATCGTTTGTAAATACCTGCTCTTGGAAATCATCTGAGACAAAAGTACCCATGGAGTCTGCGAGATGATTTGCAACATCGATGATTTTTTCCTGCCGCCAGTGGGGATCGGTCTGATAATAGTCGGTTAACTCCAAAAGCGGTGCAATATCGATATAATGCATCTGCGGATTTGCATCTTGCATCGTCTGGAAGAAATCATCATAGTCCATTGTCAGTGCAGAGTCATCGTCCTGTAAAAAATAGTTCTTATCCGGAATGATGGAAAGATAGATATTTTCCGCATTCCCTTTTAGACAGGTCTCATAAATTCTTTGAAACACTTTCGAGGCGTGCTTCAAAGAGTCCTCGTGCATCGGATATTCCATTGCGATTGCCATATCATCTTTTAAGTACAGTCCTTCTATATCTGATTTTCCAAGTAAATCGAGAGAAACAGTTGAATACAGGTGGCGGAATGCTTCTCGCATCGGAAACTGATCGACCGCATATTTATCAAATTTTTCCATAAAGCTTCCGGAGAGCAAGCTGCCTGTATCCGGCGAAGGAAACTGTGTGAGCGGGCGCCTTTCGCTGAGGGAAACCTCATCGGACGGCTTCAGAAGACAGGCGATGGAAAAAGAAAATAAGAGAATACCTGTGGTAACAATTACGATTCTGTTTTTCCATTGATCTGACATTGAAAATACCTCCTTCTAAAAGCGAAAATATAAAAACGGGTTATAAGAATCCTGAATAAGATAAGCAGTCACAGTAAGCATTAAAACAATCAGGACAGCCGGCTCTAAAATATTGAGGAGCTGTTTCGCCGTTTTCTTTGTACGGAATCTTTCAATCAGCTGCGCAGCAAAGGGGGTGGCGCCGACCACAGAAACGGTGAGGATAACACCATAGCTTTTGAGATAGTATAAGAATTCTTTTGAAACAAGTGGCAAAGAGCCGCCGCTAAACATGACCTTGAGCGTTTCGAGAGCATCTTTGGTGGAGACTGCATTGAAAATGACAAAGCTTACGGTCACTGCGAGCAGGACATACATATGGGAAAATAAAGAATGTTTTTGCAAAAATGCAGAAAATCCTTGCTTTTCTAATACAAGCAGAACCGCAAAGAACATTCCCCACAGGACAAAATTCCAAGATGCACCGTGCCACAGTCCGGTCAGAAACCACACGACTGCGATGTTAAAAAACCAGCGGCTTTTTTTCACGCGGTTGCCGCCCATCGGGATATAGACATAGTCACGGAACCATGACCCCAGTGTAATGTGCCAACGTCTCCAGAATTCCGTGACACTTCTTGACAAATACGGGTAATGAAAATTATCCGGAAAATGGAACCCGAAAATATTGCCGAGACCGACAGCCATATCACTATAACCGGAAAAATCAAAATAAATCTGCAGCGCAAAGGAAAATGCATACAGCCAATAATAGAGAACAGAACGGTCTGTGGAGGTTTGGAAGGTACTGCAAAGCGCGCCGAGAGAGTTCGCAAGAAGTACTTTTTTGGATAATCCCAATATGAATTTTCGGATGCCAAGTGCTGCTTTCTCAACAGAATGTTTCCGCACTTCAAGCTGTGCTGCAATGTCTTTGTACCGCACGATCGGTCCTGCGATCAACTGCGGGAACATCGACACATATGCTCCAAAAGAAATCAGATTTGTCTGCGCCGTACAGTCTTTTCGATACACATCGATGAGATAACTCAAAATTTGAAAGGTGTAGAAGCTGATACCGATTGGCAGAGCAATGTGGAAAAGCGGTATAGACAATCCAATTGCATTCAGGTTTCCAATCAAAAAATCAATGTATTTAAAATACATTAAAAGTCCAAGATGAATGCAGCAGGCGCCTGCCAGAATCAGTCGGGAATGCTTCTTTCTCTCGATGAGGATACCTTCGATATAACCCAGTAAGATGGAGAGAACCATCAAAAAAATATATCGTGGTTCTCCCCAGGAATAAAATATGAGACTGAAGAAAAGCAGAATGAAATTCTTCCATCGAAAAGGCACGCAAAAGTAGCAGACTAAAACAAGCGGTAAAAAGTAGTAAAAAAAAGGAATGCTTGAAAATAACATACTATAGGTTCTCTTCCGTCAAGATGACTGCAGATGGATATTGGTCTGTCAACTGTGTTTTGAAATAGTTGATCAAGTCTGTATTTCCAAAAGCAGAGACAACATAATCATCGCCAATTTGAGCGAGAAGCAATACTTCCGGGAATCCACACATCCACTGGTTGCCAAGTATAGATTCTTTTAAAGAATCGGCAAAGGTATTGAGCGTTTTCGGGTCAGACAGATGAAATGCAGATCCCGTAAATGTATTCGCATTCATTGCATGAATCAGGCTTGCTGCATCGTCGATCAGACCTGCTGAATCCTCAGGCACAATCAGCAGAGAGCGTAAACTTTCCGTGTCGCTGACATCGAATTTCCCGGGCTTATTGTCGGTCATATTGTTGTAGTCACCGCCCATAGCCTGAAATTTGTTGTCGTCCGAGTATGAGGACCAGACAGTTGTGAGAATCTCCAAGGCATCTTTTGGTGAGGTGTCTTCTTTTGAAGATTGTTTTTTTGTACAGCCTGCCAGTGAGAATGTTAAAAGGAAGGCTAATAGAATTGATAAAAATTTTTTCATAAGATCTCCTTTTTCTTGAATTTATTTTGTGGCTATATTGTATCAGAGTCCGGGCAGAATAGCTAGGTGGAGAGACACAAAATTTCTCAATTGCAAGTTCGGTACAGAAATGATATAAATAAAGACAAAGGAGGCGTTTAGCATGGATTTTGAGCAGGCAAAACAGGCTTTTGAATTGTACCTTAACGGGTATGACAGAAAGGATGAAAAAGTTTATTTAAAAATTGTACATACATATGGTGTTGTAGACTGCAGTGAGGAGATCGCAAGGAGGATGGGATTGGGAGAAGAAGATATTTTTCTTGCGAAAATCATTGCCCTGCTGCATGATATAGGAAGATTTGAGCAACTTAAATTATATGATTCATTTGAACCGGGCATTTTTGACCATGCACAGTATGGTGCAGATATTTTGTTTCGGGAGGGGCGAATCAGAGAATTTCTTCCGGAGACAACGTGGGATGAGACAATCGAGACGGCAATCCGTTATCACAGTGCATTTCAGCTTCCAAAGATTTCGGATTCAAGAACTTTATTGCATGCCGAACTGATTCGGGATGCGGATAAGCTGGATAACTGCCGTGTGAAATTAGAGGAGCGGGTGGAGGTTCTGCTTGGAGGAGCGAGTGCGAAAGAAGCAGGAGCGCAGGAAATCAGCCAGAGAGTCTGGGAGGCATGTCTCAATGAACGCTCCGTATTGTCTGAGGATAGAAAGACAAATCTGGATTACTGGGTATCTTATATAGCATATTTTTTCGATATTTATTTTACGGAAACGCTGCAGATTATTCAGGAACACTCTTATGTGGAAAAGATTGTGGACAGGATCCCGTGTGAAAATCTTATCAGTAACGAACGGATGCAGGAGTTGAAAAACCATGTCATAAAATATATAATGAATCGTGTAACGAAAGCGAGCAAAAAATAATAGGAGGAAATGCGAAATGAAGGTTACGAACGACATTATTTATGTAGGAGTCAATGACCATCAGACCGATTTGTTTGAAGGGCAATATGCGGTACCGAATGGAATGGCTTATAATTCTTACGTAATCAGAGATGAAAAGGTCGCAGTTGTAGATACTGTAGATGTAAAATTTGCACATGAGTGGCTGGACAATGTTGGAGCCGCACTTGGAGGAACAAAGCCGGATTACCTGATCATTCAACATATGGAGCCGGATCATTCTGCGAATATTTATAACTTTATGAAAATTTATCCGGATACAACAATCGTAGGAAATGCAAAGACATTTACGATGATTGCGAATTTCTTCCGTGATATGGATTTAGATGAGAAAAAGCTGGAAGTAAAAAATGGAGATACATTGACACTTGGAAAGCATGAACTGCAATTTCTGTTTGCCCCGATGGTGCATTGGCCGGAAGTGATGCTGACTTATGATTCTTATGAAAAAGTGTTGTTTTCAGCAGATGCATTTGGAAAATTCGGCGCACTTGATGTGGAGGAAGATTGGGACGATGAGGCACGTCGCTACTATATCGGTATTGTCGGAAAATACGGAATGCAGGTGCAGAACGTGCTGAAGGCGGCACAGAATTTGGATACTCAGATGATTTGTCCGCTGCATGGACCTGTTTTGAAAGAAAATCTTTCACATTATATCGGAAAATACAATACATGGTCTTCGTATGAGGTGGAATCAGAGGGCGTGATGATTGCCTACACATCGATTTATGGAAATACAAAAAAATCGGTGGAAGTGTTGGAGAGTAAACTGCGCGAGAAAGGATGCCCTGAAGTAGTTGTATGTGACCTTGCCCGTGAGGATATGTCAAAAGCAGTGGAAAATGCATTCCGTTACGGAAAACTTGTGCTGGCGACAACGACATACAATGCTGATATCTTTCCGTTTATGAAGACATTTATTGAGCATTTGACAGAGCGGAATTACCAAAATCGCACAATCGGACTGATCGAAAATGGAAGCTGGGCGCCACTCGCCGCAAAAGTGATGAAGGAAATGTTTGAAAAGAGTAAAAACATTTCCTGGCTTGAGCATAATGTGAAGATCATGTCTTCGCTTAATAGTGATAATATGGATCAGCTCGAAGGTATGGCGGAGGAATTGTGTAAAGAATATGTTGCACAGTCTGACACAAAAGCGAATAAAAATGATCTGACAGCATTGTTTAAGATAGGATATGGACTTTATGTTGTGACTTCCAATGACGGGGAGAAAGATAACGGACTGATCGTCAATACAGTGACACAGCTTACAGATAATCCGAACCGTGTGGCAGTGAATATCAACAAAGCAAATTACTCACACCATGTCATCAAAAAGACGGGCGTGATGAATGTGAACTGTCTTTCTGTGGAAGCACCATTTGAAGTATTCAAGACATTTGGATTTCAGAGTGGTCGTCTGGTCGACAAATTTGCAGGATACCAGACACTTCGCTCAGACAATGGATTAGTATTTCTTCCGAAATACATCAATGCATTTATGTCCTTGAAAGTGGAGCAGTATGTGGATCTCGATACACACGGCATGTTCATCTGTACGGTGACAGAGGCGCGGGTGATGAGCGATAAAGAGACGATGACATATACGTATTATCAGAAAAATGTAAAACCAAAACCACAGACAGAAGGAAAGAAAGGATTTGTCTGTGTCGTTTGCGGATACATCTACGAAGGAGATGTCTTGCCGGATGACTTTATCTGTCCGCTTTGCAAACATGGAGTGGCGGATTTTGAGCCGATATCGTGAAAAGGAGGAGTCGAAGAAATTCGGCTCCTTTTTTATGTCTGAACATTCTTATTTTATTTCATAATCAAATGATAGTTGCTATTGTAATACAATCCGAGATCATCGCAGATTCTTTTATTTATCGCTGTGAGTGCATCGTGGTATTCTTTATATTTTGGCGAAAGCGCAATCATATTTGGGATAAAAATATCGTTGTACCCTTGATTTTGGAGTTCTCGCATAAATCGGCGTTGCGAGATGAACGCAGGGTGATATTTGCAAAAGAAGCTGTTGCGAAGTTTTACATTTTTTCGGGTCTGCTCTAAAAGTCTCTGATACTCCTCGTCTGTAGGATTTAAGTACTGATAAGAGACTGACCTGTTTTGCCACTTCGCTTAATAACATAAACGGTATGCTCCTTTCCTTGTGATGGGTATATTATAAGGGGGTACGCAGCGTACAGGTCAAGGAAAATCAGAAAATATATCAACTTTTTTCTTGTGTGGGTAAAAGAGTTATCGTATGATTGGTATAGACAGGTTACAGAAATGGGAAGAAAGAGTGAGAAAAACAAATGAGGATTTTAAATATTACAGCTCAGAAACCGCACAGCACAGGAAGTGGAATTTATCTGACGGAGTTGGTAAAGAACTGGAATGCCCTTGGATATGAGCAGGCAGTTCTTGCGGGAGTTTATGAGGAGGACAGTGTAAATTTCCCAGAGGGAGTTATATTTTATCCGGTGAAATATTTGTCGGAGGAACTGCCGTTTCCAATTGCAGGAATGTCGGATGAGATGCCATATAAGAGTACGAGATATAAGGACTTTACAGAAGAGATGTTTCAAGCGTACCGGAGTGCATTTCAAATGGTGGTGCGAAAAGCGGTCGAGGAGTTTTGCCCGGATTTGATTGTGTGTCATCACCTGTATCTTCTGACTGCGTTGGTGCGGGAATGGTATCCGAAGAAGAAAGTCATTGGAATTTGTCATGGCTCTGATTTGCGTCAGATTTGTAAAAATCCATTACAGATGGAATACATTCAGAAGTGGATTCCGCAGTTGGATGGCATTGTGGCATTGCATGACGGACAGAAGAAAGAGATTATCCGGATTTTTACTTGCGGCGAGAAGCTTGTGCACACTGTCGGGGTTGGCTACAATCAAAACCTTTTTTATCGGAAGAAAACAGAAGAAAAACCTTATAGACAGTTGGCATTTGCGGGGAAAGTGACAGAGAAGAAGGGGATTTTCAGTCTGCTTCGGGCATTGGAGATGCTTTCGGTCAAACCGGAAAATCTGGTTGTGAAGATTGCAGGAGGGCATGGCAGCAGAGAAGAGTATGAAGAAATTTGCAGGCTTGCCAGAGAATGCAGATATCCGGTGATATTTTTAGGCAGTTTGCAGCAGGAAGCTTTAGCAGAGGTATTTCGGCAAAGCGATGTGTTTGCTCTCCCGTCATTTTTTGAAGGATTGCCACTGGTGACAATGGAGGCAATGGCATGTGGATGTAAGGTGGTCTGTTCGCAGATTCCTGGGATGGAAGAGTGGTTAGATGAGCATGTGCCGGGGCAACAGGTGGAGTTTGTTCCGTTGCCTGAGATGACTCGGGTAGATGAGCCGAAAGAAGAAAAATTGCCAGAGTTTGAAAAGAAATTGGCGGAGGCAATAGAGAAGAAATTAGAACAACAACAAGAAGAATGTCCCGATTTGAACGGTGTCTCATGGGAAGGCATCAGTCGGACTGTTCTGGAAATGATAACGTAGAAAAGAGGAAAAAACATGTTTATAGATATGCACATGCACGAATCGACATTTTCAAAAGATAGCTTTTTAAAATTGGATGAGATGGTGGAGCTTGCAAAGGAGCGGGGACTTGGAGCAATCTGCATTACAGATCACGATGATATGGGATTGAAAGAGTACGCAAAAGAATATTCGGAAAAAACCGGTTTTCCGATTTTTGTGGGAATTGAATTTTTTTCTCTGCAGGGGGATATCGTGGCTTTAGGAATCGAGGAATACCCGAAAGAGCGGGTGGATGCACAGAAGTTTATCGATATTGTGAAAGAGCAGGGTGGAATCTGTTTTAGTGCACATCCGTTTCGCAATAATAACCGGGGATTGGAAGAAAATCTGAGAATTGTAAAGGGACTGGACGGTGTTGAGGTGCTCAACGGAAGTACACTTCCTGAGGCAAACAAAAAAGCGGCAGATTATGCAAGAGAACTTGGACTGGTCACTGTTGGCTCAAGCGACTGTCATATACCGGGAAAGATCGGCTTTTTTGCAACTTATTTTCCGGAGGAGGTGCGCACGATGGAAGACCTGATTCGTGTGTTTAAAAGTGGTAAGTGTAAGCCGGCTTACTACTGGAATGGAGAATACAAAATATGGGATATGGAAACACCGATTCACAAACCATTTGAGATTGAAAGATAAGAGGGAACTATGACATTACAACAGTTGAGATATGTGGCGATGGTGGCGGAGAAGGGAACGATGACCGAAGCTGCAACAGAATTATATATATCACAGCCAAGTCTCACCAAATCAATTCGAGAGCTGGAAAAAGAGCTGGAAATTGTAATTTTTGAGCGAACAAACAAAGGGATTGTTGTCTCACATGAGGGGGAGCAGTTCTTGGCATATGCAAGACAGGTGATTGAACAGGCAGATCTTTTGGAAGAAAAGTATATGCATAAATCCGGCAGAAAGCAGCAGTTTTGTGTCTCCACACAGCACTATTCGTTTGCGGTGAATGCGTTTGTGGACTTGATCAAGGAGCATGGGACCGCCCAATATGATTTTTCTCTTCGGGAAACACAGACATATGAGATTATAGAAGATGTCGCGGCGATGAAAAGTGAGATAGGGATTCTGTATCTGAATGATTTTAATGAAAAAGTGCTGCGAAAAATTATGAAGGTAAAGGAACTTGTGTTTACAGAACTGTTTGTTGCAAAGCCGCATATTTTTATAAGCAACAGACATCCGCTGGCGAGTCGAAAATCTGTGACAATGGAAGAGCTTCATGAGTATCCATATCTTTCGTTTGAACAGGGAGAACATAATTCCTTTTACTATTCGGAGGAGATTTTCAGTACAGTACAGAGGATAAAAAATATCCGGGTGCGTGACAGAGCGACACTGTTTAACCTGCTGATTGGGTTGGACGGATATACTGTCTGCAGCGGAGTGATCGATTCGGAGCTGAACGGGGGAAATATTGTTGCAGTGCCGCTTGAAAAAGAGGGGGATATGCATATCGGATATGTGAGCCATCAGAAGTCACATTTCAGCCGTTTAGGAATAGCATATATAGATGCACTCAAACGAAATATCGGCGAAAATACAGAGTTGATATAACTAAAAGTTATAGCTAACAGATATTTTTGGATATTTTACGTATTTATTGTGTCCCGATATAATACCTTCATAGATTACCGGAGGGTAAGACAAAAGTATTTGGAGGTAGAAGATATGAGTAAGAATGCACCGTTTCGATATGATTTTGTAGGAAGTTTTTTAAGACCTGCACAGTTAAAGCAGGCGAGAGCAGATTTTGAGAGTGGAAAAATATCGGAGAAACAATTGGAAGAAGTTGAGAATGAGGCGATTCGTGATCTGGTAGAAAAACAAAAGGCAGCAGGATATCATGTGATCACCGATGGAGAATTTCGCAGAAGCTACTGGCATTTGGATTTTATGTGGGGATTAAATGGAGTTGAGCATATTGAGCTGGATCATGGATATTTCTTCCATGGAGAAGAGACTACGCACGGCTCCGTTGCTGTGAGCGGAAAGATCAGTGGAGAGGGTCATCCGTTTGTAGAACATTTTAAATTTGTGAAACAATTTGAAGATGAAAACACAGTGGCAAGACAGACGATTCCTGCCCCGGCGCAGCTGCTGGCAGAGCTATTTCGAGAAGAAAATGGAAAAAATACAGTGAAATTTTATCCAGATGAGGAAGTGCTCATTCAGGATATTGCGAAAGCATATCGCACTGTGATCAAAGAACTTTATGAAGCAGGCTGCAGAAATATTCAATTTGACGATTGCACATGGGGTATGTTTTGTGATAAAAAATATTGGGAGGCAAGACAGCAGGATTGTGTTACAATAGAAAGCGAGGCAGAAAAATATCTTCGCCTGAACAACCTTGCGATTGAGGGAAGACCAGAGGATCTTGTGATTACAACTCATGTATGCCGGGGAAACTACCATTCTACCTGGGCATCATCAGGCGGGTATGAGCCAGTGGCAAAATATCTGTTTGCAAATGAGAACGTGGACGCATATTATCTGGAGTTTGACGATGAGCGCTCGGGAGGATTTGAGCCGCTTAGATTTGTTTCAGATGATAAAAAAGTTGTTCTTGGGCTTATTACAACAAAATCACCGGTTCTTGAGAGCGAAGAGCTAATCAAAGAAAGAATTCGGCAGGCGGCTGAGTATGTACCGCTGGAACGTCTGTACCTCAGTCCTCAGTGTGGATTTGCATCGTGTGAGATCGGAAATAAACTGACCGAGGAGGAGCAGTGGGCAAAGCTTGCGCTTGTTAAGAAGATTGCCTCAGCAACTTGGAAAGAATAGAAAATTGAAAGAAGTGGTACTGTGAAACGATCAAGACAAATGTCGGAGTCCATTCGGCTTGGAATTATACTTGCGCTTTCGGGAGGGTTTATGGATGCCTATTCCTATATGTGCAGAGGAAAGGTATTTGCGAATGCCCAGACGGGAAATATCTTATTATTTGGTATCTATATGTCGGAAAGACAGTGGGATATGGCAATCAGGTATTTAATTCCGGTCATTGCATTTGTGACCGGAATCGGAGTTGCAGATCTTGTCCGAATGAAGATTAAAGAAAAAAGTATTTTCCACTGGAGACAGCTGTCGGTGTTAAGTGAAGCAGTTGTATTATTTGTAGTCTGTTTCATACCGCAAAAGTTCAATCTTCCGGCAAATAGTCTGACGTCACTTGCCTGTGGGATACAGGTTGAGAGTTTCCGGAAGATACATGGAAATGGAATTGCGACGACGATGTGTATTGGAAACCTGCGCAGCGCGACACAGCAGATGTGTGAGTATTTGGGCTCGAAAAGAAAAGAGCATCTCAAAAAAGGGTTTTTATATTACGGAATTATTTTTTGTTTTGTAATGGGGGCAGTTTTGGGGAATATCTGTGTGAAATACTTGTCTGAAAAAGCATTGATAGTCTGTGTGGTGATGTTAGGTATGGCGTTTGTCATGATGTTCATAGATGGAGAAAAGCAATAAAAATGCCGGCGTTTGCCGGCGCCTTTATTTTACATGTCTTTTAATCGCTTCAAAGCTTTCTGCACTGATCACGTGTTCCATACGGCAGGCGTCTTCGTTCGCTGTCTCTTCCGACACGCCGAGGCGAATCAACCAATCGGACAAAAGACGGTGCCGTTCATAGATCATCTCTGCTATTTCACGTCCGGATTCTGTTAGATATATAAATCCGGCATCTGTGACTGTAATATGATTCTTTTCACGCAGGTTTTTCATTGCAACGCTTACACTTGATTTTTTAAAATCCAATTCGTTTGCGATATCTACAGAACGGACAACCGGTAACTTTTTGCTCAACATTAAAATCGTCTCGAGATAATTCTCAGCGGATTCATTTACAAAAGGTTTCATAGGCTTCCCTCCTTCACTCTATTATGCATAGACATAATGCCTAACAGCATTATATCATATCCCTGTAAAGATTGCCATAATGGAAAAAAAATAGAGAAATTATATTGACATCTAATAAACGTTAGAGTATACTAACCATGTGAAATGAAATTGTTTATCATTATCAGAAAGAAGAGGTGTGTATGATGCCGTTAACGATGGTGAATCCAGGAGAAGAAAATGTAATTAAAAAAGTCGGTGGAAAAGAAGAGACAAGACGATTTTTAGAAAATCTTGGCTTTGTTACCGGCGGAGTAGTTACCGTAATCTCTGAAATCGGAGGTAACATGATTGTGAATGTGAAAGATTCCAGAGTTGCGATTGGGAAAGATATGGCAAACAAGATTATGGTTTAGTGATGAAAGAGGGCGAAAAGAGATGAAAACGTTAAAGGAGGTAGCCTGCGGTAAGACCGTCAAGGTAAAGAAACTGACTGGTGAGGGACCGGTGAAGCGAAGAATCATGGATATGGGGATCACAAAAGGAGTAGAGATTTTTGTGAGAAAAGTAGCGCCGCTTGGTGATCCGGTGGAAGTAACAGTAAGAGGATATGAATTGTCGTTGAGAAAAGCAGATGCTGAGATGATAGAGGTAGAATAATTTTTTTTAGCAAATGGTTAGTTAAAACTAATAAAAACAAGATTCGACAAACATAAAAAAGGAGAGAGAAGATGTCAGTAAAGATAGCACTAGCAGGTAACCCAAACTGCGGAAAAACAACGTTGTTCAATGCTCTGACTGGTTCAAACCAATTTGTAGGAAACTGGCCTGGAGTAACAGTAGAAAAAAAAGAAGGAAAACTGAAAGGTCATAAAGATGTTATTATCATGGACCTTCCGGGAATTTATTCTTTGTCACCATATACATTAGAGGAAGTAGTGGCGAGAAACTATTTGATTGGCGAGAGACCTGACGCCATTATTAATATCGTAGATGGTACAAATATTGAGCGAAACTTATATTTGTCCACACAATTGATGGAACTTGGCATTCCGGTAATTATGGCAGTCAACATGGTAGATGTACTGCAAAAGAACGGAGACAAGATCTATACAGATAAGCTGAGCAAAGAGCTTGGCTGTGAAGTTGTCGAGATTTCAGCATTAAAAGGAACAGGAATTCAGAAAGCTGCGGAGAAGGCAGTAGGGCTTGCGCAGAAGAAAAAAGCGATGACGCCGGTACATGCATTCTCAGAAGATGCTGAAAATACGATTAAGACAGTTGAAAACATGCTGACGGGAACTGTTCCGGAAGAACAGAAGAGATTCTTTGCAATCAAGCTGTTGGAAAAAGATGATAAAATTCAGGCACAGATGAAATCTGTTCCGGATGTATCCGCAGAGATTCAAAAAATGGAAGAATTGTTTGACGATGACACAGAAAGTATCATTACAAATGAGAGATACGTATATATTTCTTCTATTATTCATGACTGTGTCAAGAAGAATAAACAGAATAAGATGACAACATCAGATAAGATCGACCATATCGTGACGAACAGATGGCTTGCGCTTCCGATCTTTGCGGCGGTTATGTTCCTTGTATATTATATTTCGGTCACAACGGTTGGAACTTGGGTGACAGATTGGACTAATGATGTATTGTTCGGAGAAATCATTCCGCCTGCGATTGAAAAATTCCTGGTCGGTATCGGCTGTGCAGGATGGCTTCAGGGATTGATTCTTGACGGTATTGTGGCTGGTGTAGGAGCAGTTCTTGGTTTTGTACCTCAGATGCTTGTGTTATTCTTGTTTCTTGCATTTTTGGAAGCGTGTGGATATATGGCGAGAGTTGCGTTTATCATGGATAGAATTTTCCGCAAATTTGGACTTTCCGGAAAATCATTTATCCCGATGCTGATCGGAAGCGGATGTGGTGTTCCGGGTATCATGGCGTCGAGAACGATTGAAAATGACCGTGACCGTAAGATGACAATCATGACAACAACATTTATTCCATGTGGAGCAAAACTTCCGATCATTGCATTGATTGCGGGAGCGTTGTTCGATGGCGCATGGTGGGTTGCACCAAGTGCTTACTTTGTTGGAATCGCAGCAATCATCTGTTCCGGTATCATTTTAAAGAAAACAAAGATGTTTGCGGGAGATCCGGCACCGTTTGTAATGGAACTTCCGGCGTATCACTGGCCAACAGTTGGAAACGTACTTAGAAGTATGTGGGAAAGAGGCTGGTCATTTATCAAAAAAGCAGGTACAATTATTCTGTTATCTACAATTGTATTGTGGTTCTTGATGAACTTTGGATGGGGTGACGGTACATTTGGTATGTTGGAGGCAGAACAATTGAACGACAGTATTTTAGCTCACATCGGAAGTGTGATTGCACCGATCTTTGTACCTCTTGGATGGGGCGACTGGAAAATGGCAGTTGCGGCAGTTACAGGATTGATTGCTAAAGAAAATGTAGTTGGTACATTTGGTATTTTATTTGGATTTGCGGAGGTAAATGCAGACAACGGTATCGAGATCTGGGGACAGCTTGCAGGAAGTATGACAGCGGTTGCGGCTTACTCATTCTTAGTGTTCAACCTTCTTTGTGCGCCTTGCTTTGCGGCGATGGGAGCGATTAAAAGAGAGATGAATAATGCAAAATGGTTCTGGTTTGCAATCGGATACCAGACAGGTCTTGCATACATTGTTTCACTTTGCATCTACCAGATTGGAACATTGATCAGCACCGGAACATTCGGCGCTGGAACTGTAGTAGCGTTTATATTAGTAATTGGGTTTATTTATCTGCTTGTCAGACCATACAAAGAAAGCAAGACATTAAATGTCAATATGAAAGGTATGGTAGGAGCAAGATAATTGACAGACCGATTGATTTTGAAATGGAGGCGGTAATATGGGAACAGCAGTTGTTGGCATTGCGTTAGCTGGAATCGTAGCACTGATTATCAGAAAAATGATTCGAGATAAGAAGAACGGAAAATCAATTCAATGTGGTGGAGACTGTAAACACTGTGGAGGACATTGTCACTAAAGATGAGGAGTGAGACTGGATGCAGAAGGAGGCTATCATTCAAAAACTGAAAGAACGAGGATGCAGAATTACAAAGCAGAGATTGATGTTGCTTGATATTATTATGGAGGAAGATTATTCCTGCTGTAAGGAAATCTATTACCGCGCATCGCAGTTAGATCCTCAGATTGGGATTGCGACGATATACAGAATGGTAAATACATTAGAGGAGATCGGAGCGATCAGCAGAAAAAACATGTATAGGATTTCGGATGTATGTGAGTGTGACGGTCAGAATGGATGTGTGATTGAGTTTGAAGATCATTCTGTGTGCCGGCTGTCATCAAACAAGCTTCAGTCGGTGATGCTTGCGGGACTGAAGGCATGCGGTTATGTGAATGAACAGAAAATTAAACACATTGCCTTGCAGCCATGCCCACATATGTAGGAGAAAAGGAGAATGACACAGTCTTGGAGTACTGGACGGTGGCATTCTCCTTTTTGCTGTAGAGAAAATAAATGATAAAATTTATCGATAGTGTAAAAAAAACTGGAATTTGTCGAATCATGGGAATATAATCAATGGATAAAATTATTCTAGGAGGTATTTATGATGTTAGATTGTTTAAAAGGTATCAATTTTAAGAAAACAGGTATTTTTGCAGCAGGTGTGTTATTTGGGACAGCAGGAATCAAGCTATTATCAAGCAAAGATGCAAAGAAACTTTATACAAATGGAACGGCAGCGGTGCTTAGAGCAAAAGAATGTGTCATGAAGACTGCAACTACTATTCAGGAGAATGCAGAAGACATCTACGAAGAGGCAAAAGCAATCAATGAAGAAAGAGCAGTAAAAGAAGAGCAGGAGTTTGAAGAGACACAGACAGAAGAAATTACGGAAGAAGCTGTGGAAGAGACAGTGGCAGAATAGAGGCGACAGCAAGTGAGATTTATCATAAAACATGAGATGAAAGGCAGAATGCGAATTCATCTTCTGCAAAACAGAATGACTTATGAGCAGGCAGATATTTTGCTGTATTTTTTAACCAACATGAAAACGGTTTCATCAGCGAAAGTGTATGAGCGCACGCAGGATGCTGTCATTCGCTATACCGGTGACCGAGAGGTCATTATAGAAGAAATGAAGAGATTTTCTTATGAAAAGACGGAGGTGCCGGCGGGACTTTTAGAAAATTCCGGCAGGGCGTTAAACGCTGCTTATCAGGAAAAGTTAATCAATAAAGTTTTGTTCCGGTATGCAAGAAAATGGTTTCTTCCATATCCGGTAAATGCCCTTTATACGGCGGCAATATCGTTAAAGTATATTTATAAGGGTTTAAAGGTGTTGTGTAAAGGAAAGATTGAAGTTCCGGTTCTTGACGCAACAGCGATTGGGGTTTCCATTTTACGAAATGATATTGATACGGCAGGTTCGGTCATGTTCCTGCTGGGAATCGGAGAAATTTTAGAAGAATGGACACATAAAAAATCAGTGGATGATCTTGCGAGAACAATGTCGTTGAATGTGGGGAAAGTATGGCTTAAACAGGGGGAACAAGACATTCTTGTTCCGGTGTCTGATATTCAGGCAGGAGATCAGGTTGTTGTACATATGGGAAATGTCATTCCGTTTGACGGCACAGTGGCAGATGGTGAGGCGATGGTCAATCAGGCGTCTCTTACCGGAGAATCTCTACCGGTAAGAAAAGTACAAGGAAGTTCTGCGTATGCAGGAACCGTGGTGGAAGAAGGCGAAGTGACGATTACGGTCAAAGCAGTGGGCGGCTCCAGCCGATTTGAAAAAATAGTCACAATGATCGAGGAGTCGGAGAAGCTGAAATCTGCATTGGAAGGCAAGGCGGAGCATCTGGCGGATAAACTTGTGCCGTATACACTTGCGGGCACAGCGCTGACCTATCTTTTGACACGTAATATCACGAAAGCACTGTCCATATTGATGGTCGATTTTTCCTGTGCATTAAAGCTTGCGATGCCGATTTCTGTCCTTTCAGCGATTCGAGAAGCAGGCGTGCATAATATTACAGTAAAAGGCGGTAAGTTTTTAGAGGCAGCGGCAGAGGCGGATACGATTGTGTTCGACAAGACAGGAACACTCACAAAAGCAAAGCCTACTGTAGTGGATGTCGTTTCGTTCAATGGAGAAGATCCGGATGAACTACTTCGGATTGCAGCATGCATGGAAGAACATTTTCCGCATTCTATGGCAAAAGCAGTCGTGAACGCTGCCAAGAAGAAAAAATTGGATCATGAGGAAATGCATTCGAAAGTGGAATACATGGTTGCACACGGAATTTCCACGATGATCAATGAGAAAAAGGCAATTATCGGAAGCTATCATTTTGTCTTTGAGGATGAAAAATGTATGATCCCAGAGGGGAAAGAAGCGCTTTTTGCATCACTTCCGGTGGAATACTCTCATCTGTATCTTGCGATTGAAAAAGAATTGGCAGCAGTCATCTGCATTGAAGACCCTCTCCGAGAGGAGGCGGCAGATGTCATTGAAATACTGCGAGAATCAGGCATTTCAAAGATCGTGATGATGACAGGGGACAGCGAGCACACTGCGGCAGCGATTGCAAGAAGAGTCGGTGTAGATGAATATTATTCAGAAGTACTTCCGGAAGATAAGGCTGATTTTGTGGAAAAAGAAAAGGCAAAAGGCAGAAAAGTCATCATGATCGGAGATGGCATCAACGACTCACCGGCGCTTTCGGCTGCTGATGTAGGAGTCGCAATCAGTGACGGAGCAGAGCTTGCAAGAGAAATTGCGGACATTATGATTGGTGCAGAAAACTTATATGAACTTGTAATATTAAAGCAGTTGAGCGATGGACTGATGAAACGAATCAAAAGAAATTACCGATTTATTGTTACTTTTAATGCAGGACTGATTTTACTTGGGGTGAGTGGAATCTTACAGCCGACTACGTCAGCATTGTTCCATAATATGTCAACACTTGGAATCAGCCTGAAGAGTATGCAGGATTTGCTGTAGTCACATACCAGGAGGCGAAAAGATATGAAAAAACATAGATTTTGGGCATGGGCAATGATAGGATGCCTTTTTATGACACTGTACACAGGATATAAACACAAATAGTGGTGCAAGGGGGCTGTCGGTTAATGCCAATTTTTAGGCTCTAAATCTTAAAATACGAATCTCCTGTAGTAATCAGTATTTTGATACCTGATCTTCTACAGGAGATTTGTATTTTTTCTTTTCGGTATGTATTTTAGGGCGCAAAAACCCCTCAACTGCATTTTCGAAAACACTCTTTTTCTAAGCAGTCTTTT
>ENA-ORNI01000070-ORNI01000070.1-human-gut-metagenome-genome-assembly--contig:-NODE-70-length-111477-cov-27.9045_pt1 | contig 111477 bp, 75 predicted proteins | sample MGYA00242118_ERZ509028 | MGnify/ENA primary metagenome ERZ509028 (study PRJEB26280, sample SAMEA2338755) | human gut metagenome | biome: human gut; feature: human-associated habitat; material: faeces...
CTCGTCACGCCGATGGTACTGCGTAACAGTGGGAGAGTAGGTAGCCGCCGTTTTTAGAGAAGCCCCTTGATTCAACAACGAATCAAGGGGCTTTCTGTTTTGGGTACTTTGCAAAAAGATCCATCAATGAATCAAGAGGGACTGTTTTTAAGGACGGATAAAAGATAACCTCTTCTCTTCTTCCGCAAATAGGATAGCAGTATTCACTAATGCCAAATGTGAATATGCCTGTGGGAAATTTCCCAACTGTTCTTTGGTTTCGAAATCAATATCCTCACTGAACAATCCGAGGTGATTGGAATATTTCAGAACCTCGTCAAACAGACAACGCGCTTCTTCTTTATGTCCGGTGACAAACAGTGCTCGTATAAGCCAGAATGTACAAATCGTAAAAGCAGAAGTAGGCAACCCGAAATCATCTTTGCTGTTGTAGCGATACATAAGTCCTTTATGAAAAAGAGCTTTCCTGACAGCTTCCACTGTTTGATGATAGCGTATATCATCAGCTTCTATAAACCCATAAGGTTCCATCAATAGTAATGAAGAATCCATTGCTTGGTTGTCGTACGTTTGTGTGAAACTTTGAAGTTCTTTATTCCAGCCGTATTTCATTACGTCTTTCTTTATTTTTTCAGCTTCCAGTTGCCAACGTTCGCTATAATTGTATTTATTAAGCATTTGAGCAATTTTCGCTCCGCGATCTAGGGCTACCCAGCACATAACTTTAGAAGAAACAAAGTGTTGTCCCTCCCCTCTAATTTCCCAAATCCCTTTATCTGGTTTTTTCCAGTTTTCTACTACGGTTGCTAAAATGCTCTTTACCATCTCCCACATATCTTCAATTTCGTCCAATGTACCGGGCATGAGACGATAATATTGGTAAATCAAGTCCATCAGGTAACCAAAAGAGTCGTTTTGTTTCTGGTGGTACGCATCATTGCCTATTCGTACAGGTTTGGAGTGTTTGTAGCCGGATAAATGGTCGAGTATCACTTCAGTTAGTTGGTGCTCGCCCCGGATGCCATACATAATTTGATAATCATGTTTGGAAACGAATGTAGATTGGATAAATTTCATAAAACGTTTAGCTGCACCAGTGTGTCCGATCTGGAACATGGTTTCGATGGACATAGAAGCATCCCGGAGCCAACAAAAACGATAATCCCAGTTGCGGACTTCTCCTACAGCTTCCGGAAGACTTGTGGTTAGTGCTGCTAATACGGCTCCGTTGTGATAGGACATTAGTTTCAGAACCAACAAACTTCGTTCGATTACGCCATTATATAGAATGTATTTCTTACTTCTGTCTGTCCAGTTCAGCCAATATACCAGCGTACGGCAATATTCTATTTTTTCCCTTTCTATGTCAATTGGAATTACTTTCTCATTATAGGAAAGCAAGAGAAATTCGTCTTTCTCAAGAATGATTTCTTTTTTCTCTTTGATGTCTTGAAGAGACAGGGAAGCGTATAAATATTGTCTGTCCTTATTTTCAGAGGAACAGTAGGACTCTATATACTGCGGAGTTATATTTAGGATCACTTGTCCCTGTGCATAGTTTGGAGCCGGATGGTAGTTGATCTTGAAACGCGGTTTTCCTTTTATCCAATGTATGTAGCGATATAATTCGGCAGGCAAATAATGTCCTGTTTCGTCTTTGGAACGATAACAGGGCATATAGTCGAGCACTACAAATTTTCCTTCATCAGAGGAGAACTGGGTAGAAAGGATATTGGTGTGCGGAACATAACTTTGTGTGATGCGATAGTCTCCGGCAACTTCGAATCCAAAAGCTCCCCCTTTCTCCCGGTCGAGCAGACTGGCAAAAATAGAAGGAGAATCGAAATCGGGAAAACAGAGCCATTCGATATTTCCGTTCTGCGAAATGAGGGCTGCTGTACGGCAGTTACCTATCACTCCATAATTTAAATTATTCATATTGATTGCTTTTTATTGAGTTTTTAATAGATCTTTGAGAAAGTCGAAAGCGAAAGTCAGGCGATTCTTAATACTTCCTTCTTTTGTGGCAGTTTTTTGTTTGCCTAGTAAAGATTGTAAGAATGGAAGTACGTCGGATTGAGCAGGCAGATGATAGTTGGCGGCTTCGGATACGCTACCTATTTTAATGCTAATAGCGTTTTTGGGTAATGCCTGAAACATATCTTCATCTGTTGTGTCGTCTCCCATCGCTATTACGAAATCGTAATGTCTGTTGGCTAATAGACGTCCCACCTCCGAGCCTTTATTGCAATCCGGCGATTTGATTTCGATCACTTTATTCCCTTGCAGAATTTGTAGTTTCTGCCGGGTGCAGATTGAGATCAGTGCATTGACAAGTTGTTGGGCTCTTAATGTGCCGAGCCATGCGTCACTTTCACGATAATGCCATGCCAGGGTTGTTTCTTTTACTTCCAGATGTGAGTGGGGAGTTCGGTCTACAAACAGTTGTAGGATAGAAAGAATACCTGCTCCCCATTCTATCTTCTTTATATTTTTATGCCAAACTCCGTTTTCTTTGTAGAAAGCTCCATGTTCGGCAGCCATAGAAATAGGAAGGGAACCGAGCCATTTTTCTAATGTAAAATGATCCCGCCCGCTATTGATTACAATATGATTGGCGGGATCGCTAGCCAATTGTTGTAGAATAGAAATAAGTTCTGGTGTAGGTTGGGCATCTTCGGGACGTGATTTGAGAGCTGCCAGCGTACCATCGTAATCCAGCAGAACAAGGCGTTGTTTTGCCTGGTTATACTTTAACTTGATTTGTGCGATGGTAGCAGCTACGATGCGTTTTTTTCGTAACAGATCGTTTTTCATGCACGTCATGTTCAGTTCATTGACAAAGTCGGCTGCCCATTTGTTGACTGTCTGTACAGACAGAATACTTTGCATACGTTGCAGGCGCTGCTTTTGTTCCTCTTCCGGCATTTCAAGTGCCTGGCAAATCGCATTCTCTATTTGTTCCGTATCGTTCGGATTGATTTGGATAGCGTCCGTCAGTTCTACAGCGGCACCTGCCATTTCGCTAAGGATAAGTATGCCCGGATTGTCGCACTTGGTAGCTACGTATTCTTTAGCCACCAGGTTCATGCCATCCCGAAGTGGAGTGACGAGGGCTATATCGGCTACATAATACATGGCGGTCAGTTCTTCCAGCGAGAAGCCGTGGTAGAAATAACAGACGGGAGTCCAGTTCATTGTGGAGTAGCGTCCGTTGATAGAGCCGATTTCTTCGTCGATCTTTGTTTTTAGTTCCGCATAGCTGCCTACATGGTCACGTGAAGGAACGATGACCATCGCTAATGTGACCTTGCCATGATATTCGGAATGATCTTCGAGGAAGGTGGCGAAGCCATGCAGACGATGCAGTATTCCTTTACTATAGTCCAGTCTGTCTACTGACAGGATGAGTTTATGCTCGCCGAAAAGTTTCCGGGTACGTTCAATAGCTTGGTGTACTTCTTTATTTTCCGAAGCCTTATGATAAGATTCATAGTTGATTCCCATCGGTAATGCCTCTACTCTGGTCACTCGGTTGTTGATCTGCACTTCATCCAGTTTAAAATTGAGGTGTAATACACGTTCTACGGCACTGATGAAGTGACGCATATAGTCGTGGGTATGGAAAGCAATGAAGTCTGCTCCCAATAAGCCTTTCAGTATCTCGGCACGCTCCGGCAGAATACGAAAAAGTTCGTAGGAGGGGAACGGGATATGATGGAAATAACCGATACAGAGTTCCGGATATATTTTCCTCAACATTCCCGGAAGTAGCATCAGTTGATAATCCTGTATCCATACTTTGTCACCGGGACGTATCAGCTGGCAAATCTCCTCACAGAAAAGACGGTTGACTTGTTGATAGGCTTGCCAAAAGCAGTTCTTATATAAGGTATAAGCATAAAAGTAATGACACAAAGGCCAGATAGTACTGTTACTGTATCCCTCGTAATAATTTTCAATTTGCTTTTCCGACAAGAAGACCGGATGAAAATTCATTTCCTGTAGTTTCTCGTTAATCTCCTGTTGGTCCTTTTCTTCATTGGTACATATTCCGGGCCAACCTATCCAGTGCTTCTCATAAGAAGTCTGAAGAGAATCCAAACCTGTTGCCAGCCCGCCTTCGCTACGCGAAAATGCGAATTTGCCGTTTGTGCCGGCTACTTTGACAGGTAATCTGTTTGCAATAATATAAAGTTTCATGTCTGTCTCTTTGCAAAGCATATACCAATAGACTTGTATTAGTTGCTAATCTCTTATTATCAGTGTTTTATAAGTGCTATATTTCCTTCTCTTACCTTTTCAAAATGAAAATCCCCCTTTCAAAGTGATAATTTGCTTATTTTTTCTCTTCTGAAATTCCGGAAAAGTATAAAGCTTTTCAAAATAGAATTCTTTTTTCAAAATGGAAGGGTAGGTTGGATGGATAGAAAGTATCTAATGATGTGTATCTATTTGAATATTAATATATTATCTGTTATCTGCTTTTTATGGTACGCATTTGGCATAAAGAGTGGCAAGTGAAAATTAATAGTAATCATTTAAAAGGTAAAAACATGGGAATAACACTATCATTTATTTTCTGCCTGTTAAGCGGTTTCGCTTGTTTCTGGCTATTTTGGAAATGTGTAGACTGGTTTGAGAATATTTAAAGAACAAGGAGAATTGATTATGTACACAGCATTATTCGTATTAGGTATTGCGATCTTCGGTTATTTGATGTACGTGCTCGTCAAACCCGAAAAGTTTTAAAGTAACACACACAGTTTAAGGTAAAAAGTATATGAATACAGAAATTTTAGGCGTGGTTGTTCAGATAGCCTTGATGGTGATTCTGGCTTATCCACTGGGAAAATACATTGCCAAGGTCTACAGAGGAGAAAAGACTTGGTCTGATTTTATGGCTCCTATCGAAAGAGTCATTTATAAAGTTTGTGGAATCGACCCCAATGAAGAAATGAACTGGAAACAATTCCTGAAAGCATTGTTGATTTTGAATGCTTTCTGGTTTTTCTGGGGAATGGTACTCTTGGTTTCACAAGGATGGTTGCCCTTAAATCCGGACGGCAACGGACCGCAGACTCCGGATCAGGCATTCAATACCTGTATCAGTTTTATGGTGAACTGTAACTTGCAGCACTATAGCGGTGAAAGCGGACTTACTTATTTTACTCAACTGTTCGTCATCATGCTTTTCCAGTTTATTACCGCAGCAACAGGTATGGCTGCTATGGCAGGTATTATGAAGAGTATTGCTGCAAAAACAACCAAAACAATTGGTAACTTCTGGCAATTTCTGGTAATAAGCTGTACACGTATTTTATTGCCTCTTTCTCTGATTGTAGGTTTTATCCTGATTCTCCAAGGAACCCCGATGGGATTTGACGGTAAGATGAAGGTAACTACGATGGAAGGCCAGGAACAAATGGTTTCTCAAGGTCCTACGGCTGCGATTGTTCCTATCAAACAATTGGGTACAAATGGTGGTGGTTATTTTGGTGTAAACTCTTCTCATCCGTTGGAGAATCCGACATATCTTACTAATATGGTAGAATGTTGGTCTATTCTGATTATCCCGATGGCAATGGTACTTGCGCTGGGATTTTATACCCGCAGAAAGAAGTTGGCTTATAGTATATTCGGAGTAATGCTTTTCGCTTTTCTGGTAGGCGTATGTATTAATGTCAGTCAGGAAATGGGCGGTAATCCACGCATTGATGAATTGGGAATTGCGCAGGATAATGGTGCGATGGAAGGTAAAGAGGTTCGTTTGGGAGCCGGAGCAACAGCATTATGGAGTATTGTAACTACTGTAACCTCTAATGGTTCTGTGAATGGTATGCATGATTCTACTATGCCGCTGTCCGGAATGATGGAGATGCTGAATATGCAGATTAACACTTGGTTTGGCGGTGTAGGTGTAGGATGGATGAATTACTATACATTTATTATCATTACAGTGTTTATCAGCGGTTTGATGGTAGGACGTACGCCGGAATTCCTCGGCAAGAAAGTGGAAGCCCGCGAAATGAAAATCGCTACGATTGTAGCTCTGCTTCATCCGTTTGTCATTTTGGTATTTACAGCACTCTCAAGTTATATTTATGTGCATCACCCTGATTTTGTGGAAAGTGAAGGTGGATGGTTGAACAACTTGGGATTCCACGGTTTAAGTGAGCAACTTTACGAGTACACTTCTTGTGCCGCCAATAACGGTTCCGGTTTTGAAGGTTTGGGAGATAATACTTATTTCTGGAATTATACGTGTGGTATTGTTCTGATTTTGAGCCGTTTTATTCCTATCATCGGGCAGGTTGCCATTGCCGGATTACTGGCACAGAAGAAATTCATTCCGGAAAGTGCCGGCACATTGAAGACCGATACTTTGACTTTCGGAGTCATGACATTTGTGGTTATCTTCATTATTGCTGCGCTGTCATTCTTCCCGGTACATGCATTGAGCACAATTGCTGAACATTTAAGTTTGTAATACTGAATTAGAGAAGATATGAAAGATAATAAATCAGCTTCTTTGTTTCCAAAGGAGCAAGTTATAGAAAGTTTGAAACAGTCATTCGTGAAACTGAACCCACGGATGATGATAAAGAACCCGATTATGTTTACAGTAGAAGTCGCTACAGTAGTCATGCTGCTCGTAACGCTCTACTCCATTGTAAATTCTTCACAAGGTTCGTTTGCTTACAACATTGCCGTGTTTATCATTCTGTTTGTAACCTTGTTGTTTGCCAATTTTGCCGAAGCTATTGCCGAAGCACGTGGTAAAGCACAGGCCGACAGTTTGCGTAAGACTCGTGAAGAGACACCGGCAAAGAAAGTGGAAGGTAATAAAATCGTTACCGTCAGTTCTTCACAGTTGAAGAAAGGAGATGTGTTTGTTTGTGAGGCGGGAGACGTGATTCCTTCCGATGGAGAGATTATTGAAGGGCTGGCTTCTATTGATGAAAGTGCTATCACTGGCGAGTCTGCTCCGGTGATCCGTGAGGCAGGTGGCGACAAGAGTTCCGTAACGGGTGGTACGAAGGTATTGTCCGATCATATAAAGGTACTGGTGACTACTCAACCGGGAGAAAGTTTCCTTGATAAGATGATTGCATTGGTGGAAGGTGCTTCCCGTCAGAAAACCCCGAACGAGATTGCGTTGACTATTCTACTGGCAGGTTTTACGCTTGTTTTCGTCATAGTGTGTGTTACCTTGAAATCGTTTGCCGACTATAGTCATACGGTCATCACCATTGCTTCGCTTATTTCTTTGTTTGTGTGTCTGATTCCGACAACTATCGGTGGACTTCTCTCTGCCATCGGTATTGCCGGTATGGACCGCGCGCTCCGTGCCAACGTGATTACTAAATCCGGTAAAGCAGTAGAGACTGCCGGTGATATTGATACGTTGCTGCTGGATAAAACGGGTACTATCACCATCGGTAACCGTAAAGCAACTCATTTCCATACGGCTCCGGGTGTCAATTTGCACGATTTTGTAGAGACTTGTCTGTTGTCTTCCTTGTCCGATGAAACGCCGGAAGGTAAGTCTATCGTAGAACTGGGACGCGAGTCGGGCATCCGTATGCGTAACCTGAATACAACGGGAGCACGAATGATTAAGTTTACGGCTGAAACCAAATGTTCGGGAGTAGACCTGGCAGATGGAACGCAAATTCGTAAAGGTGCTTTCGACGCTATCCGTAAGATGGTGGAAGGTGCAGGAAATGAATTCCCGAAAGAAGTGGAAGAGGTCATTTCTTCTATCTCCAGCAATGGTGGTACGCCATTGGTAGTATGTGTAAACAAGAAAGTGACCGGTGTCATTGAGTTGCAGGATATTATCAAACCGGGTATTCAGGAACGTTTCGAACGTCTGCGTAAGATGGGAGTGAAGACGGTCATGGTGACAGGAGATAACCCATTAACTGCAAAATATATTGCCGAAAAAGCCGGTGTGGATGATTTTATCGCTGAAGCTAAACCGGAAGATAAGATGGAATATATCAAGAAGGAACAGCAGGCTGGTAAATTGGTTGCAATGATGGGAGACGGAACGAACGATGCTCCTGCTCTGGCACAAGCCAATGTAGGTGTAGCCATGAATAGTGGTACACAGGCGGCGAAGGAAGCCGGTAATATGGTCGATCTGGATAACGATCCGACGAAACTGATCGAGATTGTGGAAATCGGTAAACAATTGCTGATGACACGCGGTACACTGACCACTTTCTCTATCGCCAATGACGTTGCGAAGTATTTTGCTATCGTTCCGGCCTTGTTTATGATTGCTATTCCCGAATTGGCAGCTCTGAATATCATGCATCTGCATAGTCCTGAAAGCGCCATTCTTTCAGCGGTTATTTTTAATGCGATTATTATTCCGATTCTGATTCCGCTGGCTTTGCGTGGAGTGCAATACAAACCGATAGGTGCGAGTGCTTTACTTCGCCGTAATCTGTTGATCTATGGTTTGGGTGGTGTGATTGTTCCTTTTGTGGGAATCAAGTTGATAGATTTATTGGTAGGTTTATTCTTTTAATTAAAAAACAATAGCAATGAAAACTTTATTGAAGTCATTAAAAATAACACTTGCTTTTTGTGTCCTTTTCTCCGTGTTCTATATCCTTATCCTGTGGCTGTTTGCGCAGGTTGCAGGTCCTAATAAGGGAAATGCAGAGGTAGCTACGCTGGATGGAAAAGTAGTGGGAGCAGCTAATGTGGGTCAGATGTTTACAAAAGATATTTATTTCTGGGGACGTCCTTCTTCTGCCGGAGACGGATATGACGCTAGTAGTTCTTCCGGTAGCAACAAAAGCCCTACGAATCAGGAATATTTGGATGAAGTGAAAGCACGTATCGATACTTTCCTTGTACATCATCCTTATTTGAACCGTGCGGATGTACCTGCCGAAATGGTTACGGCCAGTGCTTCGGGACTGGATCCTAACATCACTCCTCAATGTGCGTATGTACAAGTGAAGAGAGTAGCGCAAGCACGCGGATTAACAGAAGAACAAGTAAGAGCGATTGTTGATAAAAGCATCGAAAAACCGTTCCTGGGATTGTTGGGGACAGAAAAGGTGAATGTGCTGAAATTGAATATAGCTCTTGAAGAAAGTAATAAGTAGATGAAGATCAGGAGCAGCGTTCCTGTCCGAATCGTTTGGGTGATACCAGCGGTTCAAATAAACAGGGTTGGATGGGGCGCTGCTTTTTTACAGGAACATAAAATAGAATTAGATAAAAAGTATGAAAAGTTTTTTTAGTAAAAAGAGTATTTTAGGAACAATGGCTGTAGCAGCCGTATGTATGTTGGGAACTGGCAATGCACAAGCACAAGAGTTTACTATACAAGGTGATTTGGTAAGTTCGTATGTATGGCGTGGTATTTATCAGGGTGGTGCCGCTTCTTTTCAACCGACTTTGGGATTTAGCGTAGGCAATTTCTCGCTTACTGCATGGGGCTCAACCAGTTTGAGTGAAAGTAATAAAGAAATTGACCTCACTGCGGCTTATAAGTTTGGTGAAGCAGGACCGACATTTTCAGTAGCCAGTCTTTGGTGGAACGGACAAGCTGATGTAGCCAATGGAGAACTTACAAATGATTATTTCCATTTTAAGAGTGGCGACACCGGACATCATTTTGAAGCAGGATTAGCTTACACGCTTCCTATTGAGAAATTCCCGTTGTCTATTGCATGGTATACCATGTTTGCTGGTGCTGACAGAAAGATGACTGACAAGGGGGAAGAAAAACAGGCATATTCTTCTTACGTAGAATTGAATTATCCGTTCAGCGTAAAAGGGGTAGACTTGAATGCTACCTGTGGAGTGGTTCCTTATGAAACTCCGCAATATAATGTGAATGGTTTTGCAGTGACGAACCTTGCTTTGAAAGCAACGAAAGCTATCAATTTTAATGATAAGTTTTCATTGCCTATATTTGTGCAAGCTATATGGAATCCGCGTTTGGAGGATGCCCATCTAGTATTTGGCGTAACTTTAAGGCCATAAAATAAACTCATGAATTTTTGTGAACCCGTGGTGATCGTGATGATTGCTACGGGTTAGGATGTTTAAAATAACAGATTGACATAATGGATGATAGAGAACAAAGTGTACAGTATTTTTTGGATCTGATAAAGAGATCCCACCGGGGCAAGTTTAAGGTCTATATCGGTATGATAGCCGGTGTGGGAAAGTCATATCGTATGCTTCAGGAGGCACATGAACTGCTGGAGAACGGTGTGGACGTGCAAATCGGCTATATCGAAACTCATGGACGTGCCGGGACCGAGGCGTTACTGCAAGGGCTCCCTGTCATTCCGCGTCGCAAAATCTTCTATAAGGGGAAAGAGTTGGAAGAAATGGATGTGGATGCGATTATCCGTATCCATCCGGAAATAGTAATTGTGGACGAACTGGCGCATACCAATGTAGAAGGCAGCCTGAATGAGAAACGTTGGCAAGATGTGATAACTCTGCTGGATGAGGGAATCAATGTGATTTCGGCAATCAATATTCAGCACATCGAAAGCGTGAATGAAGAAGTGCAGGAAATTACGGGGATTGAAGTGAAAGAACGAGTGCCCGACAGTGTGCTTCAGGAAGCGGATGAGGTGGTGAATATTGACTTGACGGCAGAAGAACTGATTGCCCGTTTGAAAGCGGGAAAGATCTATCGTCCGGAAAAGATTCAGACAGCATTGGATAATTTCTTTAGAACCGAGAATATTCTTCAATTGCGTGAGTTGGCTCTGAAGGAAGTGGCGTTGCGGGTAGAAAAAAAGGTGGAGAATGAGGTGGTGATGGGAGTAGCCGTCGGACTTCGGCATGAGAAGTTTATGGCTTGTATCAGTAGTCACGAGAAAACACCCCGGCGAATTATCAGAAAGGCGGCAAAGTTGGCAACCCGGTATAATACTACTTTTATAGCTTTGTATGTTCAGACTCCGAAAGAGAGTATGGATCGAATTGATTTGGCCAGTCAACGGTATTTGTTGAATCATTTTAAACTGGTGGCGGAACTTGGGGGAGAAGTTGTCCAGGTGCAGTCGAAAGACATTTTGGGGAGCATCGTCAAGGTTTGTAAAGAGAAACAGATATCGACAGTATGTATGGGAACTCCTAATTTGAGGCTGCCATACGCTATTTGTTCTATACTGGGATATAGAAAGTTTTTAAATAATTTGTCGCAAGCTAATGTAGATTTGATTATACTTGCATAATATTAATCGTATGAACGTTATGAATATTAAAACGAAACTGATTCTTGGCATCGGAATGCTGGCCGGAATGATTATTTTGTTGGTAACACTTTCAGTAGTGAATCTTCAAATTCTGACTGCGACAGAACCTGATAGTCCTGCTGCTATGCCTGCCTTGGAACGTGCATTGCTATGGATTTCCATAACGGGGGGAATCTGTATCTTGACTGGGCTGATATTGCTTTATTGGCTGCCTCGTTCTATCAGTAAACCGGTTAAAGAGCTGAAAGAAGGAATTCTTGAAATAGCCAATCATAACTATGAGAAGCGTCTGCAAATGGATAATAATGAAGAGTTCCGGGATGTAGCGGATAGTTTTAACCGGATGGCAGAACGTTTGACCGAATATCGTGCCAGTACTTTGTCGGATATCCTTTCTGCCAAGAAGTTTATTGAAGCCATTGTTAATAGTATAGATGATCCGGTGATTGGTCTGAATATGGAACGTGAGATTTTGTTTATCAATGAGGAAGCACTGAATGTACTGAATTTGAAACGGGAGAATGTGATTCGTCAATCGGCGGAGGAACTGGCTTTGAAGAATGATTTGCTGCGTCGGCTGATTCGTGAACTGGTGACACCGGGCGAACAGAAGGAACCGTTGAAAATATATGCAGACGATAAAGAGAGTTACTTTAAGGCATCTTATGTTCCCATCATTAATACGGAGGCTGAAAAAGATGAACCTCGCAAACTGGGTGATGTCATTTTACTAAAGAATATCACGGAATTCAAAGAACTGGATTCTGCCAAGACTACGTTTATCTCGACCATCTCTCATGAACTGAAAACTCCGATTGCTGCTATTATGATGAGTCTCCAACTGCTTGAGGATAAACGTGTCGGTGCACTGAATGATGAGCAGGAACAGCTTTCAAAGAGTATTAAGGAGAATAGCGAACGTTTGTTAAGTATCACCGGAGAATTGCTTAACATGACGCAGGTGGAAGCTGGTAAATTACAGTTGATGCCGAAGATCACCAAACCGATTGAACTGATTGAGTATGCGATCAAAGCTAATCAGGTGCAAGCGGATAAGTTTAATATTCAGATAGAAGTGGAGTATCCGGAAGAGAAAATTGGTAAGCTTTTTGTCGACAGTGAGAAGATTGCCTGGGTGTTGACGAATCTGTTAAGTAATGCTATTCGCTATTCAAAAGAAAACGGGCGTGTGGTTATCGGTGCCAGGCAGGATGAAAACTGGATCGAATTGTATGTTCAGGACTTTGGCAAAGGCATTGATCCGCGTTATCACAAAAGTATCTTCGACCGCTATTTCCGTGTACCCGGAACGAAAGTGCAAGGCAGTGGTTTGGGATTATCTATTTCTAAGGATTTTGTGGAAGCTCATGGCGGTACGCTGACGGTAGAGAGCGAATTGGGTAAGGGGAGTCGGTTTGTGATGCGGATGAAAGCATAGTTTTGAAGGAGTTTATGAAAGAATTAGACTTCCGACAGGCACAAAATCTGCTTGCCGGAAGTTTTTCTATTCTCTCTTTTTATCGTTTTCTTCTCCTCCAGCATATCCAAATACCACACAGACCAATAATAAATGGGATGCCATAGCAATAGATAATTTTGATAGTAGATAGATCCATAGGAGTCAGGCTGATATCTTTATCGAGATAAGGGTTTCTGGAAGAAGATACCGGAAATTCATTATAGCATAGCCAACGGAATGAACCGGGAATCATATTGAAGTTGAATGAATAGATACCCGGTCTTGAGCTTTTTTGTAGTTCGGCATTGCTGAAACAGTCTGCATCCCCCAACACAATGATTCGTTGTTTTTTATCTTTGCCTTTAATCTTGCGGGTTAACGCTATTGCCGTGGGATAGGCTCCTAACTTTTCACCTTGAAGAGAGTCTAATGAAAGGGAGTCATTCACAAAATCTTTTGTTTGATACTCAATCCATGTCTGTTGGGCGTTGCTTTGTAATAAAACTATTGGATGGAATTTTGTTGTATCGACAACTTCCAGAGCAACAGCCGATGGCATGGTGACTGCACTATGCTTCTGCCTGTCAACCATACGTTTGTAGAAACCTCCTATACTGTCGGCGGCTATCTGGGTAGCTTTTGCGAGAACGAGGTCTCCGGGATTAACATCAGAAGGTTGTGCAATGATTCCCGGCAACAGTTTTAAACCGACTTTCCGGAGTAAAGGATTCATTACTTCCTGACGTCCGACGTCGCCCATAATCATCATATTACCTCCGCGTTCAAGAAAACGATCTATGATTTCTTGTTCTTTGGAACTCATGGAAGAACGCATTTCAGCAATAAGTAATATATTGATATTATTTGGTATATCATTCATATCCTTCAGATTCAGTTCCACCAAATCAAAGCCTTGATTAATCATGGAATAACGAAAGCGTCCATGTGTGGCAAAAAGTGAGTAATCCTGATCTCCCTTTTTAGTGGTGGAACGTTCCTGATGTCCTGTGATGGCGCCTACCTTCACAGGAGTAACAAGCATTTTCTTCAATGCTGCGGAGATTTCTGTTTCAGAAGGGTGATATTCCATATCGTCGAACAAACGAAGGCGGGCTTGTTCACCGGAGCCACGTTCAACAACCCGCACAAATCGATAATTTTCTTTAGCCAAGTCTATTTTTTCTTTCAGTTCTTCGGCACTTTTAAGCTTTTTAGGATTGAAGTTCTTCTTCTTGGCAACTTCATAAGCTATCTCACGAATGTTCTTATTCGGATATTGGCGATAAAGGGCGCTGTCTTTCGGTGTAGAGTAATAGTAAACATACTCCATTTTTATCTCTGGTTTGAAACGTGTGTACATTTTGAAGCGTGCCATATCCTCTTTTTGTTCTCTTGGAGAAGCGACATCAAATTCTTTATCGAAAATATTGACGTAAGTTGTGATCGTCATAGGTCCGGACAATTGCTCCATTACTTTCTGGCTTTCTTCTGAAAGTGTACGTTGTTTGCTGCGGGTAGCATCATAAAAGCCCATCATTGCCGGACGGGAACTGGCAAAGCCGATAACTATAATAGTACATACAGCTAATGCATATCGCATTGTTTTTGAAAAGAGTGAGCGGCGTGTTTTTTCATTATTCAGTTTAATGACCGATAGCCAGAGGAATAATAAAATTACGGCGAGGAAATAGATAACATCATCGCTACATATCAATCCTCCAACCATCTCACTGGCACGTCCTTTAATGGATAGCCAATAAGTAATTTCTCTAAAGAATATGGACTCCTGCCCAATTCCTCCCACATAATTGAGAAATGCTAATGCGGAAAGGGTGGCGACAGCTGCCACAACTTGGTAAGATGTGAGTGTGGTCATAAAGAGACCGATAGAACAATAGGTCAGTATCAGCAGAAACATGGATAACAATCCCGCCAAGATAAGTGTAATATCGACATGTGGCACGGAGATAAACATTACGATTGTCGGTAGGGCAAGGATGATGACAAAGATTAGGGCAAATACCACCATTGAAACAAACTTGCCGGTAATGATTTGAACACTGCTTACCGGTGATGAATAAAGTAGTTTGATAGAGCCTGATGAATATTCACGACTCATCAAATTCATGGTTAATAAAGGAATATACAGATAAATGGTTTCTTGTATTACTTCATATATTCCTTTGAGACCAAGGACAAAACCGGCTGTGACGCTAAAAGTGATCGTGTTGCCCAATGCTTTTATTTTTACTATTTCCGTCAGGATATTCATAAAGTCGAATCCTACCTGGCATGTAAATGCGACCAGCAGTAACCATGCGACCGGTGAGTAAAAGAGTACCGCTAGTTCGGTACGGGCTATTCTAAGTATAAGTCTTAAGTTCATCTTTTTCTCTTATTAATTTCTTCTGCGGAAAAACCAGATGCCAACTCCTATAAGTAAGAGGATAGCTGGTATAATGATTATGAAAATAGTTTTCATTGTACCAATATCTTTCACTCCGATCGAAAGTTTATTGTCTGTACAATGGGGACGGCGTATGTCGATTGGAAATTCTCCTCCGGAAAGCCAGCGGAAGCTTTCGATAATCAGATTAAAGTTTCCTGATCTATATCCTTCGCGTGAAAGAGTCAGTTCGGTGTTGCTTATGCAATCCGCATCACCAGAGATGATAATACGCTGCTCTTTATCTTTCAGTTGGCGTGAAAGGGCATAGGCTGTGATATAGGTTTGTTCTTTCTCTCCTGCCGAAGCATTACATTCTACTGGTGATTCCTGTAAATCTATTTGTTCTTTTTCAATCCATACACCTTTGGCATTTGTTTCAAGAATCGGAGTATATTGGAAGCCGTAATCGTTGTTGGAGCATGTAAGGGCTACACATCCGGGCATAGAGACACGTAAATCATATTTGGGAAAATCATCTTTGAATTCGAATGTAAGTTTTCCCGATTCACGGGTTGCCTTGGCTAGAATCAGATTAGGAGAGAAATCAGCGGAAGATTGTGCCAGTTGGTATTCTTCCATTTTGATACCGAGTTTGCTTAAAAAAGGATTCATAACTTCTTGCCTGCCTGTATCGGTGAGAATAAATAAATTACCTCCACGAGCCAGGTAAGCCTCCAGTTGATTTTCTCCTTTTTCTGTAAGCGGGGTTCTCATTTCTGCAAGGACCACGATATTGATTAGGGAAGGAATGGTGTCTCCGTGAGAAATGTCGATCTCGCAGACATCAAAGCCTTGATTAATTAAGGCGGCTCTAGAATATTTCTCAATGGAGAAGTTGCTATAATCGCGGTCACCGGATTTGGACACCTCACGTTCACCGTCTCCTTTGATAAAGGCAACAGTGGGAGGAGTTGAAATCATCTTTTTGATGGCTGCTGTAATTTCCGCTTCGGATGGCGTTGCATCCATATCTTCAAAATCACGGATGAAGGTACGTTTTCCATCTTGTGTTTCCATAATGCGAACAAATGTATTTTGTTCTTCACGCAGGTCGATGATTTGGCGGATTTCTGCCGGGGATTTGAATAAATGAGGATTCAAGTTATAAATCATGGTCATATAATCACGTATCTCATCTACTGTTTTGCCTTGAAACTTAGGATTATTTGCAACGCCGTTGGGGGCGAAATCATAATAATAGACATATTTCACTTGCAGGTCCGGTTTAGCGAGACAATAAGGTTCGAAGATTGTTTCATTCGCTTTCTTCATGATAGGGAGGTAGCGATATGATTTGTTATCAAGTAGGTTAACATAATTGGTAATAGTTACCGGTCCTGTCAATTTTGCTAATACGTGTTGGCTATTTTCGGTAAGTGAGTTTAGTTTAGTGCGTGTTGTATCCCATACCTTAATCATTCCCGGACGTGAAGTGAAATAGCCAATTGCCATTGCTGCGACAAAAAATCCCAGATAGCTGATTGCTTGCCGGAAACGACTGATAGTGCACCGGTCGGATGTAAGTTTGAAAGTGGTAAATGTCAGGAAAAGGGTTACTACGACCACGAAATAAATCACATCTTCACTCCGGATTACTCCATTCAGCATATCGATTGTTCTTCCGTTTATTGACAGCCAATAAGTCAGTTCGCGTATAAAATCGTATTCCTGGCCGATATTTCCTACAAAATTCAGTATAGCTAATATAATAAGAGTCCCAACTGCTGCTACTACTTGATAAGTCGTGAGTGAGGACATAAAGAGCCCGATAGCGCAATAGGCGCATATTAATAAATAGAGTCCTAGAAGGGCGACTAGTACAGGAGCCCAATCAAAAGAAGGGATTACCAAACTGCCATAAATGGCACTGGCTATCGGGACAAGCATCAGACAGCAACCAAATCCGATGGCTGCAAGATATTTACCTAATACGATCTGACCACTGGTGACTGGGGATGAATATGCCAGTTTGATTGAACCCGATGCCGTTTCGCGACTGATGAGTCCCATTGTCAACAATGGAATATAGATGTATATGTTTGATACGACGGAGGACAAAAAGCCGTAACTACCTAAGAAGCAGATACCGCTCAAAGATGCTTCCTTGCCGCCTGACAGATCATAGTCGGTCACTATATTCTCCATCAATGACGTAAAACTTGCTGTTGTCAGGAATGAGAAAACAATCAATATGAACCATGCAATCGGCGAATAGAATAAAATAGCCAGATCGGTTCGGGCAATACGCATTATAATCTTTAAATCCGTCATGTTAGATATTATTTTTAAGTTTTCCCGATAGTTGTGCAAAGATTATGTCAAGAGAGCAGCGTTCCATCGTGATTTCTTTCAGCCGCCATCCGTTTTGTATGCTTAAGGCTACTACTCGTTCAGTTATGTTTTCATCGTCATCAAAGCGTATCCGGAATGTACCGGGATAGAGTTCTTCTATATTCAACACATGTTCTATCTTTGCTAGTTCTTCTATAGAAGGGGGAAGGGCAAATGTAACGGTGAAACTACTTGGAACCACATAGTTATCAAAGTCTTTCATGCTACCTGAAAATACGACTTTACCATGCTCAATCATGCGAATATCATTGCAGGTAGCTTGCACTTCCGACAGGATATGAGTGGAGAGTAGGACAGAATGATCTTCAGCAATTTCTTTAATCAGATTGCGTATTTCGACAATTTGGTTAGGATCAAGCCCGTTTGTAGGTTCATCAAGTACTACGAATGGAGGATTATGTACAATAGCCTGTGCAATTCCTACTCTTTGTTGATACCCGCCTGAAAGATTCTTTATCAGTCGTTTGCTAAAATGGGCAATAGCGCAACGTTCTTTAGCTATTTCTACAGCTTCACGAATTTTAGATTTCTCCATTCTCCGCAATGTGGCACAGTGTATGAGATATTCGTCGACAGTCAAGTCCGGATGGAGAGGTGGTTTTTGAGGTAAGAAACCAATATGTTTTTTTGCTTCAACCGGATTTTTTCGTAGATCGATGCCATTGATAAATACATCCCCTTCCGTTTGATTTAAAACTCCACAGATGATATTCATAGTGGTGGACTTACCTGCTCCATTAGACCCTAACAGACCTAATATTCCTGTTTTTTCAATAGAAAAATTGATATCGCGAATGGCCCAATCGACACTATAACGATGGGATAAATGCTTGACTTCGACAATAGGAGTACTCATAATTATTATTTTAAATGATTGATAGATTCTTTATTTAGTTATCACATGATTTTTTGTAAAATAGGCGAAAATGTTAGTCTAACTTGATAATATCATTGAGTCCGCCATCTGATAGATTACTGCGTTCTGACTTGATTTTGTTGAATCTCCACGCTAAATTGATAGTAAAATAACGTCCGAAGTAATTAGTATGAGTAGTCTCAATATAGTTGGACATCATCATGGTTTTAACATTCTTGAATTTATTGAGTAGATCATAAACGCAAAAGCTTATGTCGGCTTTACCTTTGAACAATTTGTAGCCGATATTGCAGTTCAGTTTATGGCTCCGGGTGATGTCCTCTGTTGTACCAAAATTTTGTAGAAACTGAAAACTGTATGTTGCATGCCAATAACAAGTTTTGAGTATTCGGTCTATTTTCATTTCCATTCCGACGTTTTGTCCCAATATCTTATAGTTTTCTTCTTTATTATTAGAATAAGTGTAAGCACTTTTGGTATTCAACGAAATATTTATATTCTTAGTTATATTGAGCAATAACGAATTGGATAAAATAGGTGAATAACTTCGTGTTGTTACTTGTTCATTACCAATATAGTATGGATTCTTTAAATAGGAAAAATCCGCTCGTATTGTGTATCTTGACTTAATGGAGCGAATGGGATGACGCCAACTACAGAAAATGAGAGCATTTGCATATCCATTTATATTCTCATAACTTATCAGTGAACTGTATGCAGGAACTGTGTAGTTAAGTTCCGGCAATGAAGTCTTTTCTTGAAAATAAGTGGTGCGTCCTACGATCTGGCGTTTTATTAATTTGATTGATGCACCACCGATGAGCATATCACCTGTTTTAGGATATAGTTTATTGTATCCAATATTTAAAATATGACTGAGCGTATATTTTAGATTAGGGTTTCCACTACGTAATAAATAAGGGTTACTGTTGTCTACTTGTGGACGAAGTTGGATAATGGAGGGAAGTCCTCCTGACATTATATAACCCAAGGACCAATTGTTGATAAAGGATTGGTTCATGAAATTTATATTCAAAAATGGAGTGCAGAGTGTCTTTTCGTAATTGTCTGTCGTTGCTTCGTCCCTGCTAATTCGAGAAAAGACAGCAGAAGCGTCTACTATCAGTGCAATATTTTTGTAAATTTTCCCGTTAAATGTCAACTTAGGTTTATGAGATAATGTCCGGTTACGATAACTATATGTATTGGCTTCTTCTATTTCCGGTTGAAGCGGATTGAGCAAATTCCATCCAATCTGATTTACCTCTCCTCGACTATACTCCATATCGTATTGAAATATAAGGAACATTCTATTGATGTCCTTTTTGTCTAAGGCCCATTTAATATGTGTGGAGCCGTTAATATTAACATTCCTATCATTAGCAGGTATTGAAAGCAAAAGTTTTGTTTGTGAGGTTTCCAGTGTGTCTATACGTTGGGATTGTTCGTTATTAGAATTGAATGTATAATGGATAGAAGTTCCATAAGAAACTCGTTTTATGGCATTGTAATAATATATCCGTCCATCCAAATCATAAACTTTATTTTTACCGGAATTGTGTAATGAACTTTTAGATGTTAGTATATGATTTTCTATATTTTCTATTCCTTGTAAATTATACTGTTTATCTTTTCTGAACTCCAGAACATGATTTGTTTCGAGATTCCCCCAGTGGATATTTCCTGTATTGGATGATAAATATACTCTATGATTGTTTCGTATGGACTCATTGTATGTAGAGTCTTTGTAGCTGCGCTGTTGGTATGTATCGGCTGGAAAATACTCTTGCCGTGTTTGGTCCATAGAAGTAGTTTCATTTCTTTCCATACTATACCCACCAGTGAAATACTGACTTATTCCGTTATCCAACTCCTTGTTGTATTCAAAATTTACATTAGTGTATGTGTTCTCTTGATAATTATTGCTCGAATTGCCGGCATTTAATATATCATTGATCCGGTTAGAACGAATTCCTGTGTTGTTATAAAAGGCATTTCCGGTTAGAATAAATTTCTCGGAGAAGAAATTACCTGTACCACCTATACCTTTCCGAAAATCACTTCCTATTCCTTTATCTTTTTTATTCAGATTAGCTCCGCCACTGGCAAGTAAGTGTCCTGATGTAGAATTTATAAGTTTACTTTTTGTTTCAATGTTAAGTACACGTATTTTGTCACCGCTTAATATTTCTTCTTTGGCATGTTTATTACGGTATTCATCGAAAACCTTAATGTTGACAACATCATAAGCCGGGAGATTCTTCAGGGCTGCAAGAGGATTATGACCAAAAATTAATTTGCCATCAATATATGTCTTTGTAATTTTCTTTCCCATTACTGAAACCTCATTACTTCCAGCCTCCACTCCCGGCATTTGTTCTAAAATCTTCATTGTTTCATCTCCGTCCATTGTATTTACGGCTGCTGCATTATAAATCAAGGTGTCCTGACGTATTGTTACAATAGGTACTTTACCCTTCACTACGACTTCTTGCAGTTGAGTAGACTTCTCACGCATTTCTATATTTACTGTTACTTCCTTATTAGCGATAATGATGATATGTTGTTTATTAGTTTCCTTTCCTATTAAGGAAGTAATAATCACTGTTTTGCCTACAGGTAATTTTTTGAAATAAAAGATGCCTCCTACTACTACGGTACCAAGCGTATCATTTAAGGATGTAATGATTTGAACGTTTGCATTCGATACGGCTATACCTATAGCACCTTTCCATTCGGTTACAGTGCCGGATAAGTTTCCGTATTGTTGTGCCATTAAAGGAAGGGCATACAGAGTAAAACAAAAAAAATGATATGAAAATACAATGTACGTTTCATTTTGAATTTGTTATAAGAGGATGTCGTAAAAGTCTGTTTGGGGTGTCCTGCAGTTGTTTTACAACAATCCTCTCGGTATTCATATTACTTGTGTGAAATCGTATCAGTTGGCATACTGTCGTCTTTTAATACAACATTTATAATTCTTTGTCCTTTCACTTTGACTTCCTGAGTTTCACATCCAACAAAGCTAAAAATGAGTATCCCATTGCTAGGTACATTTGATAAAGTATATTTTCCATTTATATCAGTTATGGTTCCATTGGTTGTTCCTTTTACTACTACACTTGCTTCAGGTATAGGAGTTTTATCAGACTCAAAAGTTACTGTTCCTGATACTTTTCCTGCAAAATTTTGTGCTAAAACAATTGTTGTAATGAACAATAGTGAAAAGAAAATTACTTTTTTCATAGCTCAATAATTTAAGAGATTAATATTTTGTTTATAAGACTCGGTCTATCATCTTTATCAGATAATTGCACTTTCCACGCTCAATATCATTACGGGCTAAAGCGCAGGCTTGTGTTAAATAGCGGCGTGCACTTTTCAACTTATCATAGCAAATGGCTTCGATATCTGTACCGGAGTAGAAATTAACAGAAGTCATAGGTTCCATACCAGATTGTTTTTCTGTTGCAGATATAGGGGCTAAAGTTGTCAGCAATTCTAATGCTTGTAACTTATGATTAGTTTGCTCGTTGAGAGCAATAGAAGTAACTTTTGTTGATACAGCCTTATCAATAGCCTTTAATGTAGGACACATTCCTTTTAAAGAACTGATATATACAGACAGTTGTGCAATCATTGGAGCACTTAAAGGTTTCCCCTTTAAAGTTTCTTTGAATAATTGTTTCTCTATATCATTCAAATAGGCTTCTTGGGTATAAGGTTTAGTTGATTTCTCCACACTCAATCCCATACGCATCAAACGAAACATTAAAGACATTATTGGGTACCCGTTATTGTAAATCCATATTGACATATCAGGATTAACACCACCTAAACGCAAAAAGTCCTTATTAGAATCCAGCCAGCTTAAATCATAGAAGGTACTGAATATTTTTTGTAAGACTTTCTTTTGCATATCTGCCGATACCGGTTGATATGAAGGTACATTGCTTTTTTCGTTGGCTTCATTGATATAAATACCTCCGATATAAGAAGATACAGGTGACAATGTTTTATTGATTAATTCAATAATCACAAAATCAGGAAATAGCTCCCGGTAATCATTGGGAATATTATCGTCGTGAAACCAGGCAGGACTATTTTTAACTACATATTTCACATGAGCAATTTGTGCATCTAAAGAGGCTATCGGATCATTACCTAAATCATAGTTTTGGCAACGCGGGTCTGTAGCATAAGCTGGTGAACGCTTTCCATAGAAATAGCGTGGATCTCCATCGTGTTCCATAGCCCATTTCTTCAATGTGTCTGATTCATTTTCACTGGTGGCGGCATACAGATATTTAAGCGTAAATGCATCACATACACCCGGTTTGTCGACAATCAATACCACTCCTTTTTCTTTATCACCGGGCTGTGCCAGATAATTGTATAATACATTGTCCATGACTGAAGCTGTGATACCATATTTTTGAGTAAATTCAGGAGAACGCAGTTCTTCAGGGGAATATGCTACAGAACCAGCCAAATTAGTTGCCAATCCCAAACTAAGGCCAAATGCTTTTAGCATACGTGCTGTCAGATTTTCACAGATCACCTCATCGGCAATGTAATAAGTCCGGAAGCGTGGATCAATCTCTGCCATTTGGTATACTCCATTACGGCGTACACTGACGGCAAGGTCGCGTGGTACTCCTATCTTGCTACTTAAGATTTCTCCAGTGCGTAAGTCAGTGACATTGTATGCGGTAACTTCCGAGTTGTTGTTATTCAGGAAAGCAATCGTATTTATCATTGGGTTATTAGCACGGAAAGTTGAATCTTTCTCATACGGTTTTATTATGATTGGTTTTCCTATTCCTAAGTCTTCAAATATTATATTCCATTCATCTGCACTTTTTTGGATGGCTTTTACCCAGCTATCTTGAATCAGAGTGTCGATGTAGAAAACAACAGGTTGTTGTGTCGTTATATTACGTCGTGTTACATAATATCCTTTCTTGAAACGTTTTTCATTACGATAGTCCGTGTATGCGATATAACCTGTTCCTACACGTGGGTTGGCTTCGCGGGTGTTCATTTTTTCTTTCGACAGTAGGGCTAGTGTCGTTTGTACCGACATGGTTAATTCCGGTTGTTCTTTGGAGACGAATCCCATGATGCTGATGCTCAACTTTGCAGTACAGTTTTGAGTGATACTGATACAATTGTCGAATGCGTCTGCAGAGTCCACAAAAGATGTTTTACTTTGAGGGGAAGCACTTACAATTGTGAGCATACCTCCATAACTGCGTCCGCTAAGATTGAGTACATCTTTATTGGAACAAGAGAAATAGGAAGTGACATTAAATACAACAGCCGTTGAATCGCTGGTGTATCCTTCAATTGGAAATGCTTTGTAAATAGCATTACTACGAGATAATGCAAAAGCCGCTTCTTGATTATCGTCCTGTTCGTTGAGGCGAACATTGTATTTCGGATCTCGGAATAATATTAATGAATCGGTTTTATCAATAATCAGATACCTACTTTGAGCAGCTTTTGTGCCTGCCAGCGAAATGTCACTTGCAGTAGTGATGGCAGAATTTACTAAAAAATCCCGTCCCATTAATTCAACCGGTAGTTCCAGATAAATCTTATCCTCGTACTGATGAACTGTGATTGTCCCTTTATTGACTGTATGTTTCTTCTTATCTTTGAAAAGCTTGTCGTAGACACTCCTTTTTTTCTTTTGAACACTGTCAATCTGTTGTTCGGTTTTTGCTTTTCCTTTTTTCTTTTTGGAGCGGGCATTGGCTTCATTTGTTGATCCGATAATCAACAAAATTGGCATTAACCATAAAAATAGTTTTTTCATCTTTTGTCCCTCCTTTATTTTAAGTTGATGTCGAGCATCTTTAATAATAATTCATAGTGAGCTTTAGTTTTCCCTGATGCACCGGCTGCCTTCTGCTTCATCAGTTGTTTCGCTTTAGCTATATATGCGTATACATCTGCCTGGGTAACTTTGGCTGTCATAGAAAAACGATTCAACGGTCTCCATTCAAAACCTGCTACAGGGTTGTGCATGACACCCTCTTTGATGGCATGTCCCTGGCAACAAGTATATCCGAATTGGCGGTGATTGATGTCTAATAGCTTTTCTCCGGCCAATGCTTTCCCGGCTCCTTTGATTGTGAAGCCGGCAGTTTGCATCATCATGTATATATATTGTTTCTGGAGATTCATTTGGGATTCTGTTAATGTACGTCCGGAAATGGTCGGCTTCCATACAAAATTGTATATCATGTTGAAAGCCTCGGCAGCAGTAAATGAATCTTTTTCTAATCCTTCGTATTGTGATACCTGGAAAGGTACAGGCAGTATATATCTCAACATGAAGTTTTGAATAGTTTGTTTAGGGGAACCGGAAACCGGGAATTTAGTTAACAAGTTTTTGTTGTCAAGCCAATCCAGATCGTTATAAATCTCGAATAGGTAATTCAGGGCTTCTTTTTGTTGTGCCTTCGGAATCTGTGCAAAACGTGGCATTGTGTCTCCTTCCTTAACTTCGTTGACAAAATAGCCGCCTACATTGCCTGCTACATGGGTAACATACATTGCAAGTTGTTCTACGATACCAATAAATAAATCTTCACGGTATTCGTATGTATCGTCACCTTCAGAAATCCAACTTTCCAGATTATTCATAATATACTTAAGGTTCTTGATGCCATATCGAGTTGCTTTCACAGAGTTGTCACCAATATCTTCCGTTTGTGAACGGGGATCAACAACCCCATATACTTGTTGTTTTCCATATCGGTACACAGGATTCTCTTTAATGGCATCACTGATCCATTTGCCTGTTATAATTGCTTCTTCCTCTGCAGAATTAACATTGAATACTGGAGTATACGTCCATTTAATGAGGTATTTGTCGTATTCACCAAAGCGGGGAGGAGTCAATTTAACGCCACGTTCTTTATCGCCAGGTTGTGCTACATAGTTGAAGCGGGCATAGTCCATGATGGAAGGAGTGGTTCCATACTTCTGCGTGAATTCCGGTGAACGTAAAGAATCTACCGGGAAGGTGGAAGAAGCTCCCATGTTATGCATAAATCCTAAACAGTGCCCGATTTCATGTGAAAGTACATAGCGCAACGCATCTCCAACCATTTCATCCGGAATATTGACTGTGCGTACATCTTTATCGGCTTGTGCGGTTTGCACGAACAACCAGTTGCTGATAAGTTTGATGACATTGTGATATAGATATACGGAGGCATTCAGGATTTCGCCGCTTCGTGGGTCTACCCATGATGGTCCCATTGCATTTTCAATGCTTGATGGAGCATAGCGGACACATGAATATTTGATATTGTCGGGATCGAATTCCGGATCATCTGTCGGGAAATCTTTGGCTGCTACAACATCTTTGAATCCAATCTGTTCAAATAATTCATTCCATTGGGTGACTCCTTCCCGCAAATATGGTTTCCATTTCTCCGGGAAAGTATTATCGATGTAGAAGACAATCTGTTTAGTGGGTTTCACTTTCTCTCCACGTAAGTAGGCGGCGGTGTCGGACGGTTGTATATCCCATCGATTGGCATAGTAAACGGGTGCGGTCGTTTTAGCTCCTTCGCCTAGTTGTTCGCGTCCGGTAAAAAATACACCGATCCGGTAATCTGCCATACGTGGACGGTAAGGTTTTTCTTTTAACAGCATGATGGAACGTGTCATTTCTGCGGTGAATGGACGGTCTTTTATGAGTGATGTCCCTTGTGAATTGCTGACAGAGAATGTATATGACAGACAGCTTTTAATAGAAACATTATCTTTGAAAGCCTTGATTTGTGAAATGTACGAGCAGTCAGATTGATAATTCTCTGTACGATTATACATTCCATAAATAGAATTTTTGTCGAAGGGACTCATCTTTTTATTGTCGCCCAGGAAGACGCTGCTCATATCAAAAATGATAGCAGTAGAGTCATTATTGTATGCTTGAATCTTTTGGTTGCTTAAAATTGCTCCCAGTGTACTTTTGCGTAAAGCTTCATCAATTTGTGTGTTACCGGTAATATAGTCAGTGTTTACCTGACGTAACTGTACATGTGTTTTATTGCGTGTAAACATAACATGGAGCAGATCGGTCGGTTTAGAACCGACTACTGCATTGCCATTATCGGAAATACTAGTAACGGTGGAGCCAATGAGCATATCTTTATTGATTAAATCTACAGGAAGCTCAAAATATACTTTTCCGTCTAGCAAGTGTAGTGTAATTAGCCCTTTTGCTGTTTCATGTTTCTTTTTAAATAGTTTGTCGTATTCACTTTCTTTTTTTGCCGGAGTAGTCTGTTCCGTTTTTGTTTTCTTCTTTTTCCAAAAGAATGGAAATTTACGTTGTGCATCGATAGTGGTAGCCGAGGCTACCACTAATACTGCGAGTAAGAGGATTTTTTTTCTCATATCAGTCTCTGTTATTTATATTTTTAATAAGATGCGAAATTAGAAACTAATTGTTATTACATCATTGATTTTGTTGAAACCATCATACTTGAGAGCTTTGGAATTGTCTAAATTACCTGTTCCAACTTGTGATGTCATAGGAATAACATATAGCTTTCCTTCCGAATTGCTATTTTGTGTTGCTACGATGACTGCCTTATTATTCCAAGGAAGTTCAGGCATACTGGCATTGTTCCCGACAACATTATGAAGGTTTCTGGTGTAGTAACCTTGCTGGAAAAGTTTAGCTAAAGTAATGTTTTCGTCTGCTTCAGGGTTGAATTTGGCAACAGAATTAACTGTAGCTGTATTTCCCATACCATAAGTAATTGCATAAAGACCTTGTTGGGTAGCAACATATAGTACGTTTTCTTTTTTAGCAAAGAATACAGATACGGCTTGGTCGAGTAATATTTTCCCTTCATTAGGTATAGTGTATTTGCTTTGAGCTGTGGCTTCTATTGCGGGAGATATTTCAATAGTTTCTCCTAATTCTTCATTCCATTCTGTAACAGCAGCTACATAGTTGTTTAAGGTATAGATTGCGTATGTACCCGTATCATCTTGTTTTAAACAGAATGCAGTTTGTTTGCCGTTTTCTGTAGTAATTGCTGCAACTGCTGATTGATTACCCATATCATTGGGATTGAATGCATTATTTTCTTTGTATCCTTTACAAGCATATTGATTAAATCCGGGGCTGGTGTAAGCTAAAAAAGAACCTTTTTCTTTGTCTAACCATACAAGGTAGTAACTAGCATTATTTTCATCAGTATTATTGGCATATATATTGTTGTTAATGTTACACCCAGCGACTGTGCCATCAGGAACAGCGAATATATTGGCAGCTTGTGGCATGAAACTATACATACCATTATTGGTATTAGCAAAGAAGCGTTGATGAGCTTTGAAAAAAGAAATAAATTTAAATCCTTCCGGTTTGAAAGGAAGTAGACTCTCAGAGTCCGAGTTGCCATTCTCGGAGAAATCTTGGCAATTAAAACGACTACAATAACCTTCGGAGGTAATTGCCCAGACTTGATTAGTTTTATTACTAAAATTATTGAAAGCCATGGAGGTTATAATACCGGGATAAGGCATACTATTGGCCGTTTCCAAAATTTGGCGATATATTTTCTCTTCTTTGTCATATAGTTCGGAAACTGTCTGATTTTTGATATAAGTAAAATCGGAAGTTTCTCCCTTAGAATCTGCGACAAGTAGGCCGCTGGTAAAAGTTCCTTGTACATATACTGTCCATATACAAGTGTTTTGCAGTTCTCCATTTTCTGTATCAGTTACAGTCAGTAATAAGTAATAAGGTTGGGCTGAAACTGGTCGATTCATAATGTAATGGAGTTCTTTTTCAGTACTGATAACTTCTAGTTCACCCGCTGAATTGGGTATGTCGGTCAATGCCCATTGGTACTGAAGTCCAGGTTTTTCAGGTTGAATTTTTGGAGTAATATCCAGTTGTTCCTGATAACCTACATATTGTAATTTTGATATTCCAGTTGTGTCAATAGTGACATATTCTATAGAATTATTGGCAAAGGTGCTTTTATCATCATAACATCCTGATAAACTAAATATGTTTAATAGGAATAAAATGAGCATATAATTGATGTTACTTTTCATGATTTTTCTTTTTTAATGAAATCTACTTTGAATAGGTTTACCGATATTTTTTCCTCCATCGTGTACTAATGGATCATTAGGGTGTTCTATGTTATATTGTTTTATATATTCTCCTACCTTTGCAGAGTAAGCTTGATATGAGTTGTCGCTGTATATAAAAGAATATTTAGGCAAATATTTATAGCCGTCAGTATTATGCAATCCATTATGGGCGCTAGCGTCATCCCAGTTAGTCCAGCCTAATGCGTCTACAATTACCCGTAATGCTCTATTACTATAACTGTTATTGCTTGTTGATAAAAAGTTGTTTTCACCTGCTATTATCATATTGTATGTTCGAGTATATACAGTGTTAGGAGGAGACGGGATTTGATTATTCCAACTAAGTTGTGATGTTATATACTCTTTAGGGCCTGCAGATAATTCATCGGAGTTAGTTAGTAAAAATGTCAATATATAAGTGGTGTTCTCTAATTCGTCTGTATTATATAACTTTATACGAATATGGCCTGTATATTTATTGGCGGGAATAACCGCTTCTATGATTTCATAGCTTTCTTTTGGAGCCGTAGAAATCTTTGAGTCAATAATGTAATTAATGTTTCTTGCATTACTACTGACATTCCCTATTAGTGTGACTGGAATATCGTAAATAATTGACCCTTCATCGCTAGTACCCGCATCTAAAAAGGAATAAGAAATATAAAAGGTTTCATCTAATTCATTATATCCTAGTATATTGTCGGGAAAACTGGTGTTGTGGACAGGAAACCTGACAGCAGCACTTTCTTCATTATAATAAGAAATATCACTTTTCTCACAGCTTGTAATGCAAATAGCAAATAGTACGTAAAGTACGGCTGATAATAAATATTTTATTTTCATAAGAGTATAATTAAATTATTGAACGCGACCTGATTGTAATTCAAAATCTGGATAAGGAAGTAGGTATTCAGTATCACTCATTTCTTTACTAAAGTTGGGTATAGTGGTTGCATTAGTTCTTTTATAATAATAGAACATAATCCCTTCAGATAGGAATTCCTTATGGTATTCTTTCCCTATTTCTGTAAGAATATCAATAGGCTCTAGATTTTCCAAATCATTATAGATACCTCTGTTTTGTCGAATTGTATTTAAATATTTCAAAGCTTTTGTTGTGTTTGGAATTGTAGCACTGGCACAACATTCCGATGCGATGTAATATACTTCCGGCAGACGTATTAATGAAAGTTTGTCTTTATTGTACTCTGACAGCGATGAGCTTTGATATACTTTTAGGGGAGTATATCCGGCAGTAGTGGCAGAGTTGCTTTGAGTTAATAGTTGAGTGAAACGAACGTCAGTAGATATATTTTCATACAGATCTAATGCTGCATCCTTCTGTAGATACATTGCTTGTACATTTTGATCTTGATAATTGGGGAGTATATAAGATGCGAGCTTGTCTGTTAATTGAGGAACCGATAGAGCAAAAAGTTGTTCATTAGCTAAAGATGTATTGCTCGCATTGATTTCCCCTGCTTTCAGTAAATTGACGTAGGTATTTAAAGTTTTGCTATTAAAGCCTCCTTTATCAATAAAGGATATAACTTCTTCTGCAGCTTCCAGTGCTTTCGCTTTGCTTTCCTGGCTACCTTCCCATAAATAGGCACGGGCTTGTAATGCCTTTACTGCGTAGTAATTTAGACGAAGCGTACGATTCTTGTAAAAACCTTCTGTGTTTATTCCTGCATAAAAATCCTCACCATGCTTTTTAGTGATAGGATCATACTCTCGGAGCAAGTCGGCCGCTTCTTTTAAATCGTTTTGTATATAAGTTAATGTTTCGGCTCCTGTTGCTTGAGGGGTAATATCTTTAGATACAGTAGTGACGTAGGGAATTGTTAATTTGTCGTTTAGTTGGGTACTCCTGTTCGCCCAATTTCCATATCCGTAGAGTCTGAGCAGATCTAAATGTATATAGGCTCGTATAGCTAAGAGCTCTCCTTTGATGACATGATAATTAGTGTCGTCAAAAATATCTCTTTTTTCGTCTATATTTTTGAGTGCTTCATTTGTATTAACTATAACATTATAGCTTTTAGCCCAAATATCTTCAATAATAGTATTTATATAGACACCTTTATATAAATAGGATTGGAGTTGGTGTTCTACTTGAGTACTGCTCGTTTCATTAACCAGAGTGAATTGGTGAGCTAATATTTCCAATGCATGCCATGACAGAGTCTTCCCATATAAAGCATCATCTGCCATGCCAATATAGCAACCTATTAAAGATTGTTGAAATCCCGTTTCTGTGCTATAGTGATCTTTTTCTCTAATTTCAGAGTTGGAAGTAACATCAAACCAGTCGCTGCACGAGGTCAATGTTACAATTGCTGTTAATATTGGCAATAAATATTTTTTCATAACTGTATTTCCTTTTTTAGAATGTGGCGTTTAATGAGAAAGACATTGTTCTTGCGAATGGATAGTTTAGTCCTCTTTCTACTTTGATGGAAGAGAATGTGGCAATATCGTTTATATAAAATGAGAGACGTAAACGTTCCATATATAATTTCTGATAAATAGAACTCGGAAACTCATAGTATGCGCTGATAGAGGATAAATTGAGCTCTTTACGATCCTGTACAAAACGCGTAGTTGCGCGGGTTCTTGTTGAAGAATTGAATTTCTTATATTGCGTTTGTTGTCCTGGAGTAGTCCAACGCCCCTGCAGTAAACGACGGTCTACGTTATAGGTAATATCAGCATTTTCCACACGGTCGACTAATGTTGAATTATACATTTGACATCCGGCGAGATAACTCACTGTTGCACTCAGGCCAAAACCGTTGTATTCAGCTGTGAATCCTGCTGTTCCACGATATTTGGGAGTTGCATCTCCTGCAGCGACCATATCGTTGGCAGAATATTTGTAGGTATAAGAACCATCTTTCTTTATATAGATTTCATTTCCACTTTGCGGATCAATGCCTGCAGAAGGTACTGCCCATATCGTATTCATTGAAAGTCCGTCTTGATACATTAACACAGGGGCAGATTGATCTGCTTTTTCTGCCATTTTCATCATTTTCTCATTGTAGGCTCTCATACTTTCAGATAGACGTATAATTTTATTCTTAGTATATGTAAATGTTCCATATACATTGAAAAATCCTTTTTTATTTTGCCACACAGTATAGTTCGCTTTGGTTTCTACTCCAGAATTGCGTACTAAGCCTAAGTTGTCTTTCACTATAGCGAAGCCGGTAGAAGTGGGTATAGATACATTGGTCAACATGTTTTTCGTATCTGCGGAATAATAATCGAAAGTTAAAGATAATTTTGCAATACGCATATCAAATCCTATATTGTAATCTTTCTTTTGCTCCCATTTGAGTTTAGGATTAGGCATATTGCTTAGGTATGCTCCGGTAAATCCTCCATAACTTATTCCTGTGTAATACTTATAGGTTGCAAGTGCTGCATTGGTATCGAAGTTCTGATTACCAGTAAGTCCTACGGAAGCGCGGAGCTTAAATTGTTTAAGCCAAGCAAGATTTTTTATAAAAGCTTCGTTATGTAGATTCCAACCTACGCCAAAAGACCAACTGTTAGCCCAACGATTGTCTGAACCATATAAAGAGGAAGCACTTTCTCTAATAGTTGCATCCGCTAAGTAACGATTGTCATAATCGTAAGATGCAGCTAATAGAAAACTAGCCTGTCGGTTTATACTGGAATATCCAATAGGAGTAACTCCTTCTGCATATTGTCGTGCGAAGGTTATATCTGCAATTTGGTTATTACCGAATCCTTCTGCTGTATGTTGATAAGCTGAAGATTTGTCTTCTGAAATGAAGAAACCCGCATTAGCAAAGATAGTATGCTTTCCGATTAGTTTATTATAATTAATATTAAGGTCACTTGAGATTGAATTGCTTTCTCCATTTTCTAGAATGTATTTTCCGCGTTTAATCAATGTCTCTTCAGCCGTATAATCTTTGAACATAGAATGGTTGGCTGGATAAAAATCATCTGCTTTATCTCTTTGTTGTGATATGCCTAAGCGTACTGTAGCCTTCCACGTTGGAGTAATATACCATTCCGCATAGAAATTATTGGTGAATCTTAAATAATTGGAAGTAAAGCTGGTACCTATGGTTGCGTTATATAGTGGATTGGCTACACGAGTCTGAATATTATCTGGAAATTCTACCCAACGCAATAGATTACCATTTTTATCCGTAGCTGCCCAGTATGGATTCATTCTACTATATTCACTATAGCTACCATAGGGTGAATCATTACTTTTATTGACTAAAATAGATAGAATATTTTTAAATATGAGATTCTTGCGTCTATATGAGATGTTGAAATCTCCTGATATATTACGGCGATCAGAACCTTTCATAACACCTGTTACTTGATTATAAGTGACATCTATAATTGCTCGAAGATTTTGTGAATCTCCTAATTCTATATTTAAATTATGCTTATGCCCAATTCCTGTACGTAAAGGTTTGGACAGCCAGTAGGTATCCAATCCTTCCATTACATTTTTTTTACGTTCGTTATATAGCCTTGTCAGTCCTTCTTGTATAACATTGTCGTCACTGTGATATACTCCATCCAAACGCTCTGCTTCCAGCTTCTCCCAGGCATTACATAAGTCGTAGCTTGTTAGATCCGGTATTTCTAATGAAATACTTCCATTGTAGGTGACTCGTTGTTGATTACCAGTTAAGCGTTTTGTTTCAATGACAATAACTCCATTAGCGGCTTTTGAACCATATAATGCTTTTGCAGATGCATCCTTTAAAATAGTAATGCTCTCAATGCGGTTCATATCCATATCCATAACAGTTTCCGCTGTTGTCTCAAATCCATCTAAAATAAATAGTGGCTGATTAGGTTGATTTTGATAGTTGCTTTTTAATGAGTTGGTTTCAGTCGTAGGAAAACTAGATGTACCACGCATCGACATGTTTGGAGTCGTATTCGGGTCAGAACCCATATTAAAGTTATCTGCAATATATAATGTAGGATCAAGATTCTTTAAACTTTGGAACACGTTTTGATTACCTACTCGCATCAAGTCTTTATTAGAAATAGTTGTTGCTGATCCTGTAAAGCTTTCTGCTTTACGGGTATAAATACCGGTAACAACTACTTCATCCAGCTTGGTGTCACTTTTTAAAGTAATATTTCTTCGTACATCATTCCGTCCACTGTTAATCATTATTTGTTGAGTAGACATTCCAATGTAAGAAAAGGTGATAGTACAGGCTGTGTTGAATGGTATCTCTATGTTATATTTACCGTTGTTGTCAGTTATGGCAAAACGTTGCAGATCACTAATAATAACATTAACACCAGGTAGAGGTTGCCCTTCTTCGTCCGAAACGATACCTGTTGCTATACGCTTATTACTTTGCTGTTCTGTTTTGGAAATAGTAACAATATCCCTTTCCATACTGTAGGTAAGTCCAGTGCCATTAAGAACTGTGCGTAGTACATTATCCACTGTTTCATCTTTTACATGAATAGTGATCGGTTTTAGTGTTTTTGTCTGCTCTGTATTGTAGACAAAGCTCAATCCTGTTTGCTGCCTTAAAGCATCAAAAAACTCTTTGACAGTAACAGACTCCAGATTTAAAGTTACTTTTTTGCCACTTTCCGGGATGGCAAACATCATTGTAGGTAATAGTACTAGGGCTATTACTAGAGAAAGTATTCTGATCCTTTCTCTACATTTTGCTCTTCTCATTCTTTCTTGTTGTTTAATTAGTAATTAATTGTCTGTGATTAATATCTCTCTGTCTTTGATATTTATTTGTAGATTTGTAGTACGTGCAATAGCTTTTAATATGGGAGTGATGGTAGCATAACGATCCATGTTTCCTGTGAATCGAAGTTGTTTTAGTTCGGAAGTACCAAAGGAAATATTAACATTATACCAATGTTCTAGAATCTCAACAATATTTTCCAAAGTGCGATTTTCAAAAATGAGTCGACCCTCATTCCATGCTACATAGGGAGTGAGGTCTACATCGTATATGGAGACATTATTTCCTTTTTGTTCAATATGTGCTAGTTGTCCTGGTTTAATAAACTGTTCTTGTGCACTTTCTTTGGAGATAATGCTGATGCTTCCCTTTACTAATGCAATTTCTGTTCGTTCAGGTATAAATGTATTTACATTAAATTCTGTACCATACTGTTTGATTGTTCCATGATCAGTGATAACATAAAAAGGGCGGCTATCTTTAGCTATTTTAAAATAGGCTTCTCCTTTTAGGTAAACTATACGTTTGGTCTTACTGAATTTTACAGGATACCGTATTTCTGTATTATAATTGAGATGTACAGTTGTTCCATCCTCAAAAGTTACCCTAAATTCATTTCCTTGTTCGGTTGTTAATGTATTGTTTTCTATAGTTTCGTTTTGTTTTGTATGGAGGGTGTCGTTTATATTAGGGGTTGTCGGATAGATAAGTGTACCATTTTGAGCTATGGCAGTTGTAGAATGATTCACTTTGACTGGTATTGGATATGTGGGGGTAAGTGATTGTTTATTGTTTTCCGCTAATATCAGTGTAGCTTTAGGAATTCCCGGTTGTATGGCATCTCCCAAAGTAAAATTATTCAAAGTTTCTACCTGCGGTGATGTAGAAAAATACCATCCCCCTGTTATTATTAATATAGGAATTGTTAAAATAGCAGCATATTTTAGGTAAGTTGAAATGATTGAGGGACAATATTTCTTTTTGAATCGTTCCCAGGCAAGATGAGAATTTATATGTGAATAAGCTTCGTAACGTTCACGAAAAGCAATATTTGTGCATAGACGATTGAAAAACTCTTTTCGTTCTGGCGAACTCTTGGTCCAATCCTCAAGTTGTTTTCTTTCGAGAGCTGTAATATCGCCAAGGAGATATTTAGCGACTAATTTTTCTACATTTAATTTACCCTTCATATATTTTTATTGTCTTATTGTTTATTTATAAGACAACTTAGATATTGAAAAGAGGTACAAACTTTATAAAAAAGATTATTTTGATTAAGAGAAAAAGTTGGAACTATACAAAATGTCACATAAAGGGAGTAAAAAGTAGCATGTGCCCATCTGTTCTTTGATAGATTGTATAGCTCTTTTCTTTTGTGTCTTTACTGTTTCGATCGAAATTCCTAGTGTAGTAGCTATTTCTTCATTTTTTTTCCCATTCATATGTAATAGGAATATTTCCCGGCAGCGTATTGGCAATTTGTCGATAGCACGAAATAGTAGCCGGTATACTTCTTCTTCGTTGGTATCTTCTTCTTCTGTGATTTCTCGATAAGTGCTTGCCAAGCGTTCAAGATAGAGAGATTCTACATTCTGATGTTTTAAATAATTAAGAGAGGCATTTCGTATAGAATTATAAAGATAAGTCCGGAAAGAAGGTAATGATAAGAATCTCATTTTCTTTTCCCACATAGTTGCAAAAAGATCCTGTACAATATCTTCGGCAGCTTGTTGGGAAGAGAGAAAGTTGATGGCATACAACACCAATGCTTTATAATATTCATTATAAAGCTGATGATAAGCGGCTGGGTGTTGCTCATTTATACCTTTTATAAAGGAACTTTTCTCTTCGTTCATGGTGAAATATTATGTTTTATGCAGCAAATGTATAAAATATCTAGGATAAAAGAAGCCTTTCAAACTCTATAGTGTTTGTGAATGCTTCTTTTTTTATTTTTGCTTGTCTGTATAACTTCATTTTTTTCTTTGGAATAATATAACAGCAAAAAAACGCGACTCTGTTCTGAAACTTTAGAGAATCAATGTATTATAGTCTCTCTAAAAATCTTTATATTTGCAGACCGTTTGGAAACGATAGTGAATAATAAACAATACAATAACTTAAAAACAACCAAAATCAGATGAAGCAGGATATGATTGTTATCCTTGACTTGGGTAGTCATGAGAATACGGTGTTGGCTCGCGCCATCCGTGCATTAGGAGTTTATAGTGAGATTTATCCTCACGATATCACAGTGGAAGAACTGAAAGCATTGCCCAATGTAAAGGGTATTATAATTAATGGTGGACCGAATAATGTAATTGATGGCGTTGCTATTGATGTAAATCCGGCTATCTATACTTTGGGGATTCCCGTCATGGCTGCAGGTCACGATAAAGCAACTTGTGAAGTGAAGTTGGCAGAATTTGCGGATGATATTGAGGCTATAAAGGCGGCAGTGAAATCATTTGTTTTCGATGTTTGTAAAGCTGAAGCTAACTGGAACATGAAGAACTTTGTCAATGATCAGATAGAGTTGATTAAGCGTCAGGTGGGCGATAAGAAAGTATTGTTGGCTCTGTCGGGTGGAGTTGATAGCTCTGTGGTAGCAGCTTTACTTCTGAAGGCAATTGGTAACAATCTGGTTTGCGTACATGTTAATCATGGTTTGATGCGTAAGGGAGAGTCTGAAGATGTGGTTGAGGTATTCAGCAACCAGTTGAAAGCAAATCTTATTTATGTAGATGTAACCGATCGTTTCTTGAATAAACTGGCAGGTGTGGAAGATCCGGAACAGAAACGTAAAATTATTGGTGGTGAGTTTATTCGTGTGTTCGAAGAAGAAGCACGTAAGCTGAATGGTATTGACTTCTTGGGGCAAGGGACTATTTATCCGGATATTGTGGAAAGTGGAACGAAAACTGCTAAAATGGTGAAGTCTCACCATAATGTAGGTGGGCTGCCTGAAGACCTTAAGTTTGAACTTGTAGAGCCGTTGCGCCAATTATTTAAAGATGAAGTTCGTGCTTGTGGCTTGGAGTTGGGATTGCCTTATGAGATGGTTTACCGTCAACCTTTCCCTGGTCCAGGTTTGGGCGTACGTTGTTTAGGTGCTATAACGCGTGACCGTTTGGAGGCTGTACGTGAGTCCGATGCTATTTTGTGTGAAGAGTTTCAGATTGCCGGATTGGATAAAAAGGTATGGCAATACTTTACAGTAGTACCCGATTTTAAATCTGTTGGTGTGCGTGATAATGCCCGTTCTTTTGATTGGCCGGTGATTATTCGCGCTGTCAACACGGTAGATGCTATGACGGCTACTATCGAACCGATAGAATGGCCTATCCTGATGAAGATAACAGACCGTATCCTGAAAGAAGTGAAGAATGTAAATCGTGTTTGTTATGATATGTCTCCGAAACCTAATGCGACTATAGAATGGGAATAGAGAGACTTTTTAAGTGATATTTCGATAGCCTCAATTTTTTGTAAGTTGAGGCTATTTTTTTATATGTTGAACCTTGCCACATTGAATTTGACAGATGTTTAATCTGATTGATATATGATTTGCGTTGGTGTAAACCATAGTGTAAACCGGCACCAATTGATGTATAAAAGAAAAAGGCACCCAAGAGTGGAAGCCTCTCAAATGCCTTATTCTTATCAAGTAGCGGGACCCGGGATTGAACCGGGGACCTCATGATTATGAATCATGCGCTCTAACCAGCTGAGCTATCCCGCCATCGTTTCTCGATTGCGGGTGCAAAGATAGATGATTTTTTATAATCTCCAAAACAATTCATAACTTTTTTGTGTTTTTTCTTTAATACGGGTCTTGGTTTTCCCTATAAACAGGGAGTTTGAGGCTCGATAATGAAAGAATAATTAAATAAAGTGTCTGATTTATGCGGTGTATTTAGAAAAAAGTATTTATCTTGGCACACGTAAAAACAATTCGAAATTGCTATGAAAAAGGAAAAGATTCATTTGGAGTATTTGTTGAATGCAACGTCTAAAAATATTCTTTGGTCAGCTATAAGTACACCGACCGGGTTGGAGGACTGGTTTGCCGACAAAGTTATTTCTGACGATAAAATAGTAGAGTTCCATTGGGGGAAGACAGAGCTGAGGAAAGCAGAGATTATTGCCATTCGCTCTTTCTCTTTTATTCGCTTCCGTTGGCAGGATGATGAAAACGAGCGTGATTACTTTGAAATCAAGATGACATATAATGAGTTGACAAGTGACTATGTATTAGAAATTACTGATTTCGCAGAGTCGGATGAAGTGGATGATATGAAAGAATTATGGGAGTCACAGGTTGCCAAATTAAGAAGAACTTGTGGTTTTTAGTTAACTTTCAACTAAAAATTTTCGGTGCTCCTTTTTTTGTGCTAATTTTGCATCCTAATTGCACGAACCTATTAAGATGCTACGCATAAAGAAATTAGATATATTCATTGTAAAGAGCTTTTTTATGCTCTTTATAGGTACATTCTTCATCTGTCTGTTCATTTTCATGATGCAGTTCTTGTGGAGATATGTAGACGAATTGGTTGGAAAGGGGTTAGAAATGAGTGTAATGGCTCAGTTCTTCTTCTATTCTGCATTAACATTAGTGCCAGTATCGTTGCCGTTGGCAGTGTTACTGGCTTCTTTGATTACTTTTGGTAATTTTGGCGAGCGTTACGAATTGCTTGCAATGAAAGCTGCCGGCATTTCTTTGCTCAAAATTATGCGTCCCCTTGTTTTCTTTGTTTGTGGACTTGTAGGCGTTTCATTCTATTTTCAAAATGTAGTAGGCCCCATTGCCCAAGCTAAGTTGGGAACTCTGATTCTTTCAATGAAACAGAAATCTCCGGAATTGGATATTCCGGAAGGCGTTTTCTATTCCGAAATCCCTGATTATAATTTAAAGATAGCCAAGAAAGACCGTAAAACGGGTATGCTGTATGATGTCTTGATCTATAATTTGAAAGACGGATTTGAGAATGCCCATATTATTTATGCGGATTCCGGGCGTCTGGAGATGACAGCGGATAAGCAACATCTTTGGTTACATTTGTATAGTGGAGACTTGTTTGAGAATCTGAAAGCGCAAAGCATGAAGTCTCAAAATGTACCTTATCGCCGTGAATCATTCAGAGAGAAACATACGATTATTGAGTTTAACTCTGATTTCAATATGGTTGACGGCGATATTATGGGTAAGCAGTCGAGTGCTAAAGACATGGCGCAATTGCAAAGCTCTATTGATTCGATGAAAGTAGTAGGTGACAGTATAGGAAGGCAATATTACCGGGAAATAGCTGAGGGAAATTTTCGCGCGTCTTATGGATTGACAAAAGAAGACACTGTCAAGATGGAGAAAGCGGATGTGTATGCGTATAATGTGGACAGTCTTTATAATGTTGCTCCTTTGACGCAAAAGCAGAAAGTTATTTCCGCTGCTCTTAGCCGTGCGGAAAATATGGCAAGCGACCTTACTTTCAAGAGTTATACGATGGAGAGTAATGACTATAGCATTCGGAAACATAAGACGGAATGGCATAAGAAGATTACAATTTCCCTCTCATGCTTGTTGTTTTTCTTTATCGGTGCTCCTTTAGGAGGTATTATTCGTAAAGGTGGTTTGGGAATGCCGGTAATTGTGTCGGTACTGGTGTTTATTATCTATTATATCATTGATAACACCGGCTATAAAATGGCCCGTGACGGTAAGTGGATTGTATGGATGGGTATGTGGACGAGTAGTGCTGTCCTTGCTCCGTTGGGTATCTTTCTTACTTACAAATCGAATAAAGATTCTGTGGTGCTTAATGCCGATGCGTACATTAATTGGTTTAAGAAGGTGGCCGGAATACGTAGTGTACGGCATATATTCAAGAAAGAAGTTATTATAAATGATCCTGACTATGAACGTATCCCGGGCGATTTGGAGCAGCTTACAGAGGATTGTAAAGCTTACATTGCTCAAAATCAGTTGACGAAAGCACCGAACTATTTCAAACTGTGGATGTCGGGTGAAAAGGACGATGAGGTGGTGGCTGTCAATGATAAACTGGAAGCGTTGGTGGAGGAAATGTCAAATACGAAATCAGCTTCTTTGATAGGTTTGTTAAACAATTATCCGATGATTCCCGTTTCTGCTCATGTGCGCCCGTTCCATATATATTGGCTGAATCTGGCAGCTGGAGTGATTTTCCCCATCGGGCTGTTTTTCTATTTCCGTATCTGGGCATTCCGTATTCGTCTGGCTAAGGATATGGAACGGATTATAAAGAACAACGAACAAGTTCAATTCATCATACAGAAAATTAATAAATAATTGTTATGGAAGAGATTAAAATGGATAAAATAGAGGATGCAATTGCCGATTTTAAAGAAGGCAAGTTTGTCATAGTAGTGGATGATGAAGACCGCGAAAATGAGGGAGATTTGATTATTGCTGCTGAAAAAATAACTCCTGAGAAAGTTAATTTCATGTTGAAACACGCACGTGGGGTGCTTTGTGCACCTATTACAGTGTCTCGTTGCAAGGAACTGGATTTGCCGCATCAAGTAAGTGATAACACTTCTGTGTTGGGAACTCCTTTTACAATTACGATAGATAAACTGGACGGTTGTTCGACCGGAGTCTCTGCTGCCGACCGTGCTGCCACTATTCAGGCATTGGCTGATCCGTCTTCTACACCGGCTACGTTCGGTCGTCCCGGTCATATCAACCCGTTGTACGCACAAGAAAAAGGAGTGTTACGCCGTGCCGGACATACAGAGGCGACTATCGATATGGCACGTCTGGCCGGTCTTTATCCGGCGGGTGCTTTGATGGAAATCATGAGTGAGGATGGCACGATGGCACGCTTGCCCGAACTCCGTAAAATGGCTGATGAATATGATCTGAAACTGATTTCTATTCATGACTTGATTGCTTATCGTTTGAAACAGGAATCCATTGTAGAGCGTGGGGTGGAAGTGAATATGCCTACTGAACATGGAATGTTTCGTCTGATTCCTTTCCGTCAAAAGTCAAATGGATTGGAGCATGTCGCTTTGTTTAAAGGTACGTGGAATGAAGACGAACCTATTTTGGTACGTGTACATTCTTCTTGTGCCACCGGTGATATTTTTGGTTCCAGGCGTTGTGATTGCGGAGAACAGTTGCATAAGGCTATGGAAATGATTGAAGCGGCAGGAAAAGGTGTAGTCGTTTATCTGAACCAGGAAGGACGTGGAATCGGCTTGATGGAAAAGATGAAAGCATATAAACTTCAGGAAGACGGCTTGGATACGGTAGATGCGAATGTATGTTTGGGACATCTTGCTGACGAGCGTGATTATGGGGTAGGAGCGCAGATTCTTCGTGAGTTGGGAGTGCACAAAATGAAGCTTTTGACAAATAATCCGGTGAAACGTGTTGGCTTGGAAGCATACGGCTTGGAGATTGTAGAAAATGTACCTGTTGAAACTGTTCCCAATCCATATAATGAACGATATCTAAGAACGAAAAAGGAAAGAATGGGGCATACTTTACATTTTAATAAGTAAATTGCCTATTTGTTTTCATATGTCGAATATTATCGCTTATTTTGCAACGATTTTCACTCAACAACAATAAAATAGATACAAAATGAATCAATTATCAGATCGTTTGAACAGCTTGTCGCCGTCGGCGACACTTGCTATGTCGCAGAAGAGCAACGAGCTCAAGGCACAAGGCGTTGATGTTATTAATTTAAGTGTAGGAGAACCAGACTTCAATACTCCCGACCACATCAAAGAAGCTGCGAAAAAAGCCATAGATGATAACTTTTCCCGTTATTCTCCGGTACCGGGTTATCCGGCTTTGCGCAATGCTATTGTTGAGAAGCTGAAAAAAGAAAATGGTCTTGAATATACAGCCGCTCAAGTTTCTTGTGCAAATGGTGCGAAACAATCTGTTTGTAATACAATTCTTGTATTAGTAAATCCGGGTGATGAAGTAATTGTGCCTGCTCCTTACTGGGTGAGCTATCCGGAAATGGTGAAAATGGCGGAAGGTACTCCTGTTATCGTTTCGGCAGGTATCGAACAAGATTTCAAGATTACTCCAGAACAATTGGAAGCTGCTATCACTCCGAAAACAAAAGCATTGATTCTTTGTTCTCCGTCCAATCCGACAGGTTCTGTATATAGCAAGGAAGAATTGGCCGGTTTGGCAGCTGTATTGGCTAAACATCCGCAAGTCATTGTTATTGCTGACGAAATCTACGAACATATTAATTATATCGGTGCACATCAGAGTATTGCCCAGTTCCCGGAAATGAAGGAACGTACGGTGATTGTAAACGGTGTGTCTAAGGCATATGCTATGACCGGATGGAGAATCGGATTTATTGCCGGACCGGAATGGATTGTAAAGGCCTGCAATAAATTGCAAGGTCAGTACACTTCAGGTCCTTGCTCTGTTTCTCAAAAAGCTGCCGAAGCTGCATATACAGGAACACAAGAACCGGTGAAAGAAATGCAGAAAGCATTCGAGCGTCGCCGTGATTTGATTGTGAAGTTGGCGAAAGATGTTCCGGGATTTGAAGTGAATGTTCCGCAAGGCGCTTTCTACTTGTTCCCGAAATGTAGCTATTTCTTTGGAAAGAGCAAAGAGGACCGTAAGATTGAAAACTCGGATGATTTGGCAATGTATCTGCTTGAAGAAGCGCACGTGGCTTGTGTAGGCGGTACTTCATTCGGCGCTCCCGAATGTATCCGCATGAGTTATGCAACAAGTGATGAAAATATAACGGAGGCTATCCGCCGAATCAAGGAAGCGTTGGCTAAATTGAAATAAGAGTCCACCACAGAGGACGCAGAGGACACAGAGAAGAAAAAATGAAAGGAATGATGTGTCGCCTCCTTATAAATTAGAAATCCCCCTTGCCACAAATGATTTGTAGCAAGGGGGATTCCACTAAAAGGAGAGTTGCAACACATCTCCCAAGCTATTTTACTCTGTGTCCTCTGCGTCCTCTGTGGTGAAAAAAAAGGCTGCCTTCAAGAGAAAGCAGCCTATACTTTTTGTTGTAGATTGTATTATTCAGCTGGGTGGATAGCTTCAGACGGGCAAACATCTGCACAAGTTCCACAGTCAGTACATACATCCGGGTTGATAGAATAGATATCACCTTCAGAGATAGCTTCTACCGGACACTCGTCAATACAAGTTCCGCAAGCAATACAATCGTCACTAATTACGTAAGCCATTTTTCTAAGATTTAAATTATTAGTACTAATTTTATTCCGCAAAAGTAAAGCTTTTATTGATTAGTTGTTATGCTTCTATGATTAAATTGACTTAATTTGTACGTCTTCTAAATAAGCAACCTCCCTATAATCTGCTATATTTTTCGTATTTTTGCACTCAAATTACTAATATATAGCGATTATGCCTTTAAATTTACCCGATAAACTACCTGCGATAGAGCTATTGAAGGAAGAAAATATTTTTGTAATTGATACTTCCCGTGCTACGCAGCAGGACATTCGTCCGCTACGGATTGTCATTCTGAACCTGATGCCGTTGAAGATTACGACGGAGACGGACTTGGTGCGTTTACTTTCAAATACTCCGCTTCAGGTGGAGATCTCGTTTATGAAGATCAAATGTCATACCTCCAAGAATACACCGATAGAACACATGAAGGCATTCTATACGGATTTCGACCAGATGCGTCATGAGAAGTATGATGGTATGATTATTACGGGAGCACCTGTGGAACAGATGGATTTCGAGGAAGTGACTTATTGGAATGAGATTACGGAAATTTTTGATTGGGCACGTACGCATGTGACTTCTACTTTGTATATATGTTGGGCGGCGCAGGCCGGGCTCTATCATCATTATGGGATTCCTAAATATCCGTTGGAAAAGAAGATGTTCGGTATCTTCGAGCATCGGGTATTGGAACCTTACCATTCTATTTTTCGTGGCTTTGATGATTGTTTTTATGTGCCGCACAGCCGTCATACGGAGGTACGTAGGGAGGATATCTTGAAGGTGCCGGAACTGACATTGCTTTCCGAGTCGAAAGATGCGGGAGTGTATATGGTAATGGCACGTGGCGGACGTGAGTTCTTTGTAACCGGACATTCGGAATATTCTCCGTTGACATTGGATACGGAATATCGTCGTGACTTGGGTAAAGGCTTGCCGATAGAAATACCTCGTAATTATTATGTAGATGATGATCCTGATAAGGGACCGTTGGTGCGTTGGCGTGCTCATGCAAACCTTTTGTTCTCCAATTGGTTAAACTACTTTGTTTATCAGGAAACACCTTATAATGTAAATGACATCAAATGATAAAGCAGCGTAAAATAGAACTTCTCGCTCCGGCGAAGAACCTGGAATGTGGTATTGAGGCCATTAATCACGGTGCGGATGCGGTATATATCGGTGCTCCCAAGTTCGGTGCCCGTGCGGCGGCTGTAAATTCTTTGGAGGATATTGAGGCACTGGTACAATATGCCCATTTGTATAATGCGCGTATTTATGTCACGGTCAACACTATCCTGAAAGAAGAAGAGCTGAAAGAGACGGAGGAGATGATTCATGCCCTGTATCGGATTGGAGTGGACGCACTGATTGTTCAGGATATGGGAATCACGAAACTGAATCTCCCCCCGATACCTCTCCATGCCAGTACGCAGATGGACAACCGTACTCCGGAAAAGGTGCGATTTCTTTGGGAGGCAGGTTTCCGACAAGTCGTTTTGGCGCGCGAATTATCATTGCGTGAAATAAAAAATATTCATACCGCTTGTCCGGAGACTCCTTTGGAGGTATTTGTACACGGAGCGCTTTGCGTTAGCTATAGCGGGCAATGCTATGTCAGTCAGTCCTGTTTCGGGCGTAGCGCAAACAGGGGGGAATGTGCACAATTCTGTCGTTTACCTTTTAGCCTTGTAGATTCCGATGGGAAAGTCATTGTGAAGGACAAGCATTTGCTTTCTCTGAAAGATATGAATCAGAGCGACGAGCTGGAGCAGTTGTTGGATGCCGGAACTTCTTCGTTGAAGATAGAAGGCCGGTTGAAAGATGTATCATACGTGAAGAACGTGACAGCGGCCTATCGTCAGAAATTGGATGCGATTTTTGCCCGTCGTCCGGAATATGTCCGGGCTTCTTCGGGAATGTGCAGATTCGAATTTAAGCCGCAATTGGATAAGAGTTTCAGTCGTGGTTTTACACATTATTTCCTGCACGGTCGTGATAAGGAGATTTTTTCCTTTGATACCCCTAAGTCGCTGGGTGAGGAGATGGGAACAATGAAGGAGGCTCGCGGTAATTATCTGACAGTTGCCGGATTGAAGTCATTTAACAATGGCGATGGAGTTTGCTATCTCGACGAACAAGGACGTTTGCAGGGATTCCGTATCAATCGTGTAGATGGTAATAAACTGTATCCACAGGAAATGCCCCGTATCAAGCCCCGTACTGTGTTGTACCGTAATTTTGACCAAGAGTTTGAGCGTGTACTTTCACGGAAGTCCGCTGAAAGGAAGATAGAAGTGCGCATCTCGCTTACTGATAACGAATTTGGCTTTTCGTTACGATTGACCGATGAAGATGATAACAGTGTCACACTGGCTTTTCCCCGTGAAAAGGAATTGGCACGTACACCGCAGACGGAAAATCTGAAAACGCAACTTGCTAAATTGGGAAATACACCTTTCGAAGCAAAAGTGATAGAAGTTGGATTTGCTGATAATTGGTTTCTCCCGGTTTCGGTCCTAGCCGATTACCGTCGTCAGGCAGTTGAAAAATTAATAGCTGCCCGCCGGATAAACTACCGCCAGGAATTGTCAGTATGGAAACAAACGAATCATGCTTTCCCGCAAACAACATTGACGTATTTGGGAAATGTTATGAACACTCATGCAGTTTCTTTCTATGAGGAACATGGGGTACAGCGTATTGCTATGGCGTACGAAAAAGAAGCAGTGGAGAATGCGGTACTGATGTTCTGCAAACACTGTCTACGTTACAGTATGGGATGGTGTCCTATTCACCAACGGGTTCGTTCACCTTTCAAAGAACCCTATTATCTGATGTCCAATGATGGTAAACGTTTCCGTTTGGAGTTCGACTGCAAAAATTGTCAAATGAAAGTAAAGGCGGCGCAATGAAGACTATTTTCTACCACAGAGGACGCGGAGGACACAGAGGATATAGTGAAGGTAGCATCTTCACTCATGCTTCTGACACCGATCGTTTGAATGTTGGGCAGAAAAAGTGTGGAGATTTTTTCTCTTTCCTCTTTTTATCCTCTGTGTCCTCTGCGTCCTCTGTGGTAAAAAATGTGATGAACCTGCTATTATGTTTATTTTTGCTATCTTCCTGTTATTATAAGGCTCCGCTACTGGATTCGGAGGAATTGTCAGAGAAAACAAAAGATTCATTGGCCTATCTTTATGAACGTCACTACACGTGGGATACGAATCTGGAAGTAGTGGATGATTCCATAGCTCTGGAACGTCTTCCGATAAAGGACACTTTTATTCAATTGAATAAAGGAGATAAGGTAGTCGTCGCAGAGTTTGCGATTCATCCGGCCGATAGTGTGGATAGCGTTTGGGTTAAATTGGCGCATACGCAGGATGAACAGGGTTGGATACGTGAGGTGGATTTGAAGAGGTCGTTCGTTCCGACCGACAGTATTTCACAGGCCATTCATCTTTTCAGTGACACGCACGCTTCTTATTTTGTTGTTATTTTTGCCCTGTTTGTAGGCGTTTATTTACTTCGTGCTTTCCGGAAGAAGCAGTTGCAGATGGTTTATTTTAATGATATAGACAGCATTTATCCATTATTTCTCTGCCTGCTGATGGCGTTCAGTGCAACGATTTATGAGTCTATGCAGGTCTTTGTGCCGGAAACGTGGGAACATTTTTATTTCAATCCAACTTTATCTCCATTCACAGTACCTTTCATACTCTCTGTTTTCCTGTTTAGTATCTGGTTGTTTCTGATAGTCGCTTTGGCGGTGCTGGATGATTTGTTTCGGCAATTGACTCCCGCTGCAGCTATCTTTTATCTGCTGGGGCTAATGTCCTGCTGTATTTTCTGTTATTTCTTTTTTATCTTGATGACACATATCTATATCGGTTATTTATTCCTGATCTTTTTTATACTGGTCTTTACGAAGAAGGTTTATCGGAACATCGGGTATAAGTATCGCTGCGGACATTGCGGGGAGAAACTGAAAGAGAAAGGTATATGTCCTTATTGCGGGGCAATTAACGAGTGATGATTGGCGGTTATCATTAAGCAGTAGGTAAACTAATGTCAAAGCATTGATAAAGTTCCGTTAAAGTGCTGGTATAGTTGCGGGAAGGTACCGATACCTTTACCTTTCCACGGCCGTGGTGACTTCTTCCCACAGCCGTGATGAGATCTCTCCACGGCCATGAAGAGAAGCTACCACGGCTGTGGAGAGTTAAGAATAGCGTAAGTCTAATGGAACAATACCGATTGGGTAAATAAAGTATAACGGCTTTATAATGCAAACTTTATAGGGACATACGTCCTTTTATCCCGTATTCCATGCTGTTGATCTACAAAGAGACAGGCTGACAATAAAAGTCCGGAACTTTTATTGTCAGCCTGTTTTTAGTTATTGTCAGCGTTTATTGTCAGTTGTTAATCTGTTGAAAACCATTGTTTTGTGTGGATAAAATCTTTAGCTGACAATAAAAAGACTAAATAATATCCTTATGAGTAAAAATGATTAGAAGCGGCAGCGAAGATCTATCCCAAATTGCATTGGACGTCCTTTCTGCATGAAACCTTTGTTCATTGTTTCGAAATAGAAGGCGGCATAGTCTTTATTCAAGAAGTTGCGTGCCCAAAAACTAATCATTGCATCACCGATTTCCAGATTCGTTCTCCAGTTGAGCGTGCCGTAGAAGGATTGGCTGACGTCGTTCAGTTCAGTCCAGTAGATACGTCCGGCAGCGTTATAGTTCGCCTGGAATACAACCCGGTCGAAGATAGAACGTGGGTTGCAGGTGATGGCATATTCTCCACCGATATTTAATGTATGCTTGGGGACAAAAGGAACATACTTGCCATTGTAATCGGCTCTAACTTTGAGCGTTTCTTCATCTTCTCTCTCATATTCGATATAGTCTGTAAAGGTAGCGTAGGTATATCCGTAGCTTGCGTTCAGACTTAATTCATTAGTCAGACTTGCACGAAGAGACATTTCGGCACCATAGCTGCGGCTTTTCCCTGCATTGACGGTGGTACGTCCCAAGCCGCTTCCGGTGAATTGGGAAATTTGTTGGTCGCGCATATCCATATAGAAAGCGGAAAGATCTGCCCAAAGCTTACCCTCCCAAAGGGTAAGATGGCTTCCTACTTCGTAGTTCCATGAATATTCGGGTTTGTAGCGTGTCGCCTCTTTTACTTCGGGTACATCCGCTTTCTTGGCATATTTGTCAATCATTGCAGCAAATCTGGCGAACTGCTCGCTCTCTTTTATAGCATTTATCATGGAGTTCTGTAAATCTCCACTAATAAGATCGGAGAACATTTGTACGTTGTAGCCGCCCGACCGATACCCCTTCGACACGGTTGCGTATACATTATTGCCCTTTTTCCATTCATATTGCAGAGCAAACTTAGGTAACAGTTGAACATAATCATCTGATATTTTACCGTCATAACCGGCATTGGCAATCAGGTTCTTGGCTTCTACTGATACAGATGGCATTGGTGGCCGTGACGTCATCTTCATACTGAAGTTGAAGTCTGTAGGGTCACTGATCGATTTATACTTCATGCTCATCTTCTCATAATCCAGACGTACTCCGACAGTAAGAGACAAGCCTTTCACAAAAAGGTCATTCAATGTAGACTGATGGAAAACAGCTGCATTCCAAACAGGAGTATCAAAGTCTCCTCCTACCAACAGAGTAGGATTGTTGATTGCTAAATGTAATTTCGGGGCGTTTGCAGGCATACCGGCAAACGCTGTATTTGCACTTCCTTCGATAACATCTTTCACCCCGTCTTCCCAAAAAGTCACCGGACCTTTGGTGTTCAAGGACTGATACAGTCCGAAAGCTCCTGTTGCCCATTGCCATCTTTTGTTGGATTTTGATTTAAACACGATCTCTTCGGAAACTGTATTCGACTTTTGCTTCTGTTCCAGTGTATAAACCGCTCGTTCTGTAAAGTCTTGGTCGAGGAACATACGGTCATTCAGATTCTGATAGCCGGTAACTGCACTGAGGATGAAATTTCTTGCTTGATATTCCAGATTGACGCCGGCATTCATTAATCCCCGACGATAACTGCTGCGCTCGTTATATGAAATCTTACCAATGTAGTCTGCACGGTCTTCTGTGAGAGGTTCTTCCCTTTCTTTTGCGCTGGGAGCGATTCCGGTATAGTAATAGGGGTATCCACCCTGATCGCTATATTCATAGTTCAGGTTTATATCTACTTTCAGATTGGAGGTCGGTATGTAAACCCCACGAAATCGTCCACCTCCGGCATTGCTTCGGTCAACCTTCTCATTATTTCGTGCTGCGTTCTCAAAGAATCCTCCGGTATGTTCGTAAAATCCTCCGGTAGAAAAGGCGAACCGTTCGGATATACGGTGATAATGGGTAAGCGAAACATTATAATTATTGTACGTCGCCGCTCCCATGCGGATGTCGGTCCCTTGATAGGTGAAAGGAGATTTTGTGTGTACCTTGATAAGTCCGCCCATCGTGTTACGCCCGTAAAGTGTTCCTTGAGGCCCGCGAAGTACGTCGATACGTTCGATGTCGCAGTAATTGAAATCAAAGGCGGATTTGTCTATATAAGGGATATTATCTACATAAAGTCCTACGGACGGTGTGTTGATACGTGAACCGATTCCACGAATATAGATGGAAGTCGTTAATTTCGAGCCATAATCAGGGATGAACAGGTTGGGAACAATACCTGTAAGGTGCTTCACGGAATGAACCTGATTGGCACACATATTTTCCTGTGATAATACGGTGGCGGCTATAGGCAATTCACGTAGTTTGCGATTCTCTTTCGGAGTGGCTATTACTACCACCTCTTCCATATCCACTACTTTCAGTGAGTCTTTTGGGAAATCTTCGCCCCATACAGTTCCTGACGTCAGGAGGGTGAGGGCAAGCATCATAATCTTTGTCTTCATTCGCAGTTTATTTGTCCGGTGCAAAGTAACGGCAAATATAGTTGGCAGGCAATCCTCATTTATTAGGATTTGATTCACCACAGAGGACACTGAGGACACAGAGGTATAATAGGATTCTAAAAATTCTGTATCCTCTGTGTCCTCTGTGGTGAATTAGATGCGGTCGGCTTCGATATATCCGTTCATTACAGCATAAATAGTCAGTCCTGAAACGGACTTGATTCCTAATTTCTCCGTAATGTTCTTTCGGTGTGTAATGACGGTAGTTAGGCTGATATTCAGTTTGTCTGCAATTTCTTTATTGATCAGTCCTTTGGTAATCAGTACGAGTACTTCGATTTCGCGGGCAGATAAAAGTTCCTGATGATGCGCTGGCGGAATCATTGGCGGCATATCCTTTACCGGGTATCCTTTGTGATGGGCATGTTGATGGAGTTTCAGGATATTTTTCACCAGTTCCTCTTCCGGCTCATAAATATTGAGAACCGGTACACCGGAAAGTTGAAACTGCGGACTGTCACTGGCCAGAACAATTGTTTTTCGTTTTCGGGGAAGAAAGAAAGCATTGTGTTCCACATAGATTTGTGCCGATATGAAATAATGGGCATACATATCCGGTGTGTCATCCATTAATTCATTGAAACGGTGGAAAGTACGAATGGTAGCCATCGGGATGATTTCTTCCAATATGGATTTGAGTCCTAAACTACTGAGTGTATTGGGTTCAATGATTGCTATTTCGGGTTGGGTAGTCATCAGTTTGCTGGGTTTTGATTAATGATGTAAATAATTAGCAGCGGCTTCCGCACACCGTTCTCCGTCTATTCCGGCAGAAACAATACCTCCGGCATAACCCGCTCCTTCTCCGCAAGGAAATAGACCGCGGACGGTTATATGCTGTAATGTTTCCTTGTCGCGTACAATGCGTACAGGCGAAGAAGTCCGTGTCTCGACACCAATCATTACCGCTTCATTAGTCAGAAATCCGTGACTGCTACGTCCGAATTGCTGGAAACCGAGAGATAACCTTTTACTGATGAATGGCGGCAACCAAAAATGAAGCGGAGAAGAAATAATTCCCGGACTATAAGAAGATTCGGGTAAATCGTAGCTCAATTTCTTACGGGTAAAATCCATCATACGTTGTGCCGGAGCAGTCTGTCGTCTTCCTCCTTGCAACCAGCATTGACGTTCCAGCTCCTCTTGAAAGTGAAGGGGGAGAAGTTGAGAGTTGAGAGTTGAAAGTTGAGAATGATTGAGAGATGGATTGATAGCGAGCAGCCGCTCATTCTGTTGCGCAGCCAACTCTCCACTCTCAATTCTCAACTCTCCACTTCTTAAATCTTCCGGTTGAATTTCCACCACCATTCCAGAGTTGCTCCAACGTGAGCCACGATTGGATGGAGACATGCCGTTTACTACCACCTGTTCCGGTCCGCTGGCGGCAGGAACGATGAAGCCACCGGGACACATACAGAAGCTGTATACTCCTCTGCCTTCTACCTGTGTCACAAAACTGTATTCGGCGGCAGGCAGGTATTTGCCCCGTCCGTTTTTATTATGATATTGTATTTGGTCAATCAACATTGCAGGATGTTCCAGGCGGACACCGACAGCAATCCCTTTCGCTTCAACCGTCACATTATTGGCGGCCAGCCAACGATACACATCTCTTGCCGAATGTCCGGTTGCCAAGATGACCGGTCCGAGAAACGTCTTTCCTGTATTCGTCTCGATACCTTTCACTTCATTGTTGTCGATAATCAGTGCATCCATTCGAGTTTGAAAATGCACCTCTCCACCACATTCGATGATGCTATTCCGCATATTTTCAATGACGCGTGGCAACTTGTCTGTTCCAATATGCGGATGCGCATCTACTAATATCGAGGTCGAAGCTCCATGTTGGCAAAATACATTCAGAATCTTATCTACATTTCCTCTTTTTTTGCTCCGGGTATAGAGCTTTCCATCCGAATAAGCTCCTGCACCTCCTTCTCCGAAACTGTAATTTGATTCCGGATCAACAGTGTGTTCTCTGCTGATTTGTGCAAGATCTTTTTTACGCTCACGCACATCTTTTCCGCGTTCGATAACGATGGGACGTAATCCGAGTTCTATGAGGCGTAAGGCTGCAAACAGTCCGCCGGGACCGGCACCGACAACCACCACTTGCGGTTTTCCCTCTACACTATTATATATAGTATGTTCGTACTCATCTTCTTGAGGCATCTCATTGATGTATGCCCTCACCTTCAAATTGACGAAGATTGTCCGTTGGCGTGCATCAATACTCCGTTTCAAGATTCGGGTAGCAGTGATGTCACGCAGATTCAAACCTTTTTCTTTAGAAAGGTATTCCTTTAATTTCTGTCCGTTTACAGCAATTTCGGGGAGGATGCGGAGTTGGTATTCTTGTATCATATTTTTTCACCACAGAGGACACAGAGGTCACAGAGTTTAAATTTTTAGATAATAAAACGTTTGATTCCTTGTTTTAAATGAGGAACATTGAAATTTATTAATAGTCCATATTTTAGATGGCCAAGTTTCATATATGTCAATAGTTGGGCAGAATGTACCGGTTGTAGCATTTCCACACTTTTCAATTCTATAATGAGTTGGTTGTCTATCAACAAATCTATTCTGTAATCTGTATCTAATTGGGTTCCTTTATAGATTATAGGTAATTTCTTTTGTCTTTCTACATCTATATCGTTTGCTCTCAATTCATAGAATAAGCAGCTTTCGTATGTACTTTCAAGTAAACCCGCTCCCAATTGAGTATGCACCTCAAAAGCTAATCCCAGCACTTTACTCGTTAAATTATTAATATCTTCTATCATTATTTATTTACTTGATTAATCACTCCTCCGTGTCCTCTGCGTCCTCTGTGGTGAACCTAACCGAATAAAGCCCTGAACGCCTCTTCTACTTTTCTCACCGGTACTAATTCTATCTTCAGTTTTTGGGTATCGATCCCTTGCAAGTTATATTTAGGCAGCAAGAAACGTTTGAAACCTAACTTTTCAGCTTCACCGATACGCTGTTCAATTCGATTCACAGGACGTATCTCTCCCGACAGACCGATTTCTCCCGCCATGCAAACTTCCGGTTCGATAGCCGCATCCATATTCGAAGAAAGGATGGCGCTGATAACAGACAAATCAATGGCCGGATCATTAACTTTCAATCCTCCGGCGATATTCAGGAATACATCTTTCTGAGCCAACTTAAATCCTACGCGCTTTTCGAGAACAGCCAGCAGCATATTCATCCTTCTTAAATCAAAACCGGTTGCCGAGCGTTGAGGATTTCCATAGACAGCAGAACTCACCAAAGCCTGCGTCTCAATCAAGAACGGGCGAATTCCCTCAATGGCGGAAGCAATGGCTACCCCGCTCATCCCCTCATGATCCTGACTTAGCAAAAGCTCGGAAGGATTGCTGACTTGGCGCAACCCATCCTGACGCATCTCATAAATACCTAACTCTGCCGTACTACCGAAACGATTCTTGATACTGCGTAGAATACGGTACATATAATGTTGGTCACCTTCAAATTGAAGAACTGTATCTACGATGTGCTCCAGCACTTTAGGTCCTGCAATGCTTCCTTCCTTATTAATATGCCCGATCAGCAACACAGGTGTATGCGTTTCTTTCGCAAAACGAAGAATAGACGCCGAACACTCTCTGACCTGTGCGATGCTTCCGGGAGACGATTCGATACTCTCGGTAGAAATAGTCTGTATGGAGTCGATGATCACCAGATCGGGATTCGTATTCTTGATATGTACATAAATCTGCTCGAGGGAAGTCTCGCAAACAATGAGACAGTCACTGGAAATAGAAGAGAGACGGTCGGCACGGAGCTTTAGTTGACGTGCACTCTCTTCGCCCGATACATAAAGAATCTTCTTTTCCGGCATGTGCAATACAGTCTGCATGACGAGCGTAGATTTGCCGATTCCCGGTTCACCGCCTATCAGGACCAGAGAACCCGGTACCAGTCCCCCGCCCAATACACGATTCAATTCGTCATCGTGCATATTGATACGCGGTTCGTCATCCGCCACTATATCGGCAAGCGCAAGCGGTTTGGGCTTTTGCGTTTCAATCCCCGACACAGGACGGCGGTTGACCGGCTCTTTTCTCACAATTTCTTCTACATACGTATTCCACTCCCCACAGGACGGACATTTACCTACCCATTTCGGTGAATCCTGTCCGCAATTACTGCATACATATACGGTTTTCTCTTTTGCCATCGAACTTCCTTTCTTCGTTGTAGGGTACAAAAATAGGGATAATTTATTAGAAATAAGTTATCCCTGCCTAATAGAAATAGATGTATGCCTATATAGTTATCTCTCCGGCTATCGAACGGTTCATCCGGTCACGCACTTCATCCGGGGTATATCCGTGTCCTAATAAGAACATTAATTTGGTGACGGCGGACTCCATTGTGCTGTCGTAACCGGAGACAACACCTGCCTGCAATAGTTGATATCCCGTTTCATAGCGTTCCATCTCCACCATTCCCGCACTGCATTGTGTCACATTGACGATTACAATCCCTTGTGCGCTGGCCTGGCAAAGTCTTCGGATAAACCACTCTTTACGGGGAGCATTGCCGGAACCGTATGTTTCGAGTACAATCGCTTTCAGCCCTTCGATTCCTAGAACAGTAGCAATTACATTTTCCTGAATTCCCGGGAATAGTTTCAGTACAGCCACGTTCGTATCCAGCAGATAGTGTGGTTTCAACTTATGTTCCTCTCCGTTCGCATGAATCTGTACATTATTATATTTGATATGAATTCCCGCCTCCGCCAGTACCGGATAATTGAATGACCGGAACGCGTTGAAATTCTCCGCATTGATTTTCGTTGTGCGGTTACCTCGCATCAAGTGGTTTTCAAAGAAGATGCAGACTTCCGGTACGAGCGCCTTTCCCTCCTTGTTCCGTGCGATGGCAATCTCGATACTTGTCATCAGATTCTCTTTCCCATCCGTGCGAAGTACCCCTATCGGAAGTTGAGAACCCGTCAGGATGACAGGCTTGTCCAACCCTTCCAGCATAAAACTGAGTGCGGAAGCGGTATATGCCATCGTATCCGTGCCGTGCAAGATTACAAACCCTTGATAGCGTTCATAGTTGTCATGAATAACATGAACCAGCTTTTGCCACATATCCGGCTCCATATCCGAAGAATCCATCGGCGGATCAAACTGATAGGTGTCTATCGGAAAGTTGAATTTCTGCAATTCGGGGATGTGCTTTTGGAGTTGTTCAAAATTGAAATTCTCCAATGCACCTGTTGCGGCGTTCTCAATCATTCCAATTGTTCCACCGGTGTATATTAGCAATACGGAAGTATTTATAGGGTTCATAAGCTGATTTTGCGTATTTATATTCGCAAATATACTAATATAAATGATATGTTTATAGCAAAATGATATAAAAGTGAATCTCTGCTGCAATAAGGGATTACTATGAAATATTCTTTTTATCAGAAAAAAACCGAAAAAAGTGATAGATTGAACGTTTTTATTATTACTTTTGCGACACTTATCAAAAACAAGAGTAGAAACAAGGACTATGATGAAGTACTATCCACATACAGTCACATCCATGTGTACCATGACCCTTAGGGGTTGATGGATAGTTTTTGTGTATCTACGTGATTCACGCCTGTATAAGCAGGCAAAATTCAAATTCAATTTTATTCGTAAATAACCAATCGTTCTGTTATAACATATACGCACAGGACATTGCATTTAAATAAGTATCTTCATGAAAGTAATGAAATTCGGCGGAACATCCGTAGGTTCCGTGAACAGCATTTTAAGCGTAAAGAGAATTGTAGAGTCGGCTGCTGAGCCGGTAATTGTAGTTGTTTCCGCATTGGGAGGCATCACTGACAAATTGATAAACACGTCGAAGATGGCGGCAATGGGAGATTCGGCATACGAAGGCGAGTTCCGTGAAATCGTTTATCGTCATGTGGAAATGATTAAAGAAGTGGTTCCTGCCGGTGAAAAGCAGACATCATTGCAACGTCAGATCGGAGAACTGCTGAATGAGTTGAAAGACATCTTTCAAGGAATCTATCTGATTAAAGACCTTTCTCCGAAGACATCGGATACCATTGTAAGTTATGGAGAACGTCTTTCCTCTATCATAGTTACTGAACTGATTGAGGGGGCGCAATGGTTCGATTCGCGCACTTTTATCAAGACTGAAAAGAAACATAATAAACATATTCTGGATGCGGAACTGACTAATGAACTGGTGAAAAAGGCTTTCAGCTCGGTGCCGAAGGTTGCATTGGTGCCCGGATTTATCTCTTCTGATAAGACGACAGAAGATGTGACAAACTTGGGACGTGGCGGTTCGGACTATACGGCTGCCATTATCGCTGCTGCGCTGGATGCGAATAGTCTGGAAATCTGGACGGATGTAGACGGTTTCATGACGGCTGATCCGCGTGTCATTTCAACTGCTTACACAATTACCGAACTGAGCTATGTAGAAGCGACAGAACTTTGTAACTTCGGTGCGAAAGTAGTTTATCCGCCTACGATTTATCCGGTATGCCATAAGAATATACCTATTATAATAAAGAATACGTTTAATCCCGATGGCGTGGGAACGGTTATCAAACAAGAGGTTTCCAATCCGCAAAGCAAAGCCATTAAGGGTATTTCCTCTATCAATGATACGAGCCTCATTACTGTTCAAGGACTTGGTATGGTAGGGGTGATCGGTGTTAACTACCGTATCTTTAAGGCATTGGCAAAGAACGGAATCAGCGTGTTCCTTGTATCGCAGGCTTCTTCCGAGAACAGTACTTCTATCGGTGTGCGTAATGCCGATGCGGACTTGGCTTGCGAAGTGCTGAATGAGGAGTTTGCAAAAGAGATCGAGATGGGAGAGATTTCCCCGATTCTTGCAGAAAGAGACTTGGCTACGGTGGCTATCGTAGGTGAAAACATGAAACATACACCGGGTATCGCCGGCAAGCTGTTCGGCACATTGGGACGTAACGGTATCAATGTAATAGCTTGTGCACAGGGTGCTTCGGAAACAAATATCTCTTTTGTGGTGGATGCAAAATCTTTGCGTAAGTCTCTCAACGTTATTCACGACTCTTTCTTCTTGTCCGAATACCAGGTACTGAATCTCTTTATCTGCGGTATCGGTACGGTAGGCGGCAGTCTGGTAGAGCAGATTCGTTGTCAGCAACAGAAGTTGATGATGGAAAACGGACTGAAACTTCATGTGGTAGGTATCATTGATGCGGCTAAAGCGATGTTCAGCCGTGACGGTTTCGACCTCTCCAATTTCCGCGAGGAACTGAAGCAGAAAGGAAAAGACAGCAACTTGCAAACGATTCGTGAAGAGATAGTAGGCATGAATATTTTCAATTCCGTATTTGTTGACTGTACGGCAAGTGCGGATATTGCATCGTTGTATAAGGATTTGTTGCAGCATAACGTCTCTGTCGTTGCTGCCAATAAGATTGCCGCTTCGTCGGCTTACGAGAATTACCGTGAATTGAAGACAATCGCCCGTCAGCGTGGAGTGAAGTATCTGTTTGAAACCAATGTAGGTGCGGGACTTCCGATTATCAACACAATCAACGACTTGATTCACAGTGGTGACAAGATATTGAAGATTGAGGCGGTGCTTTCGGGTACATTGAATTATATCTTTAATAAGATCAGTGCTGATATACCTTTCAGCCGTACCATCAAGATGGCGCAAGAAGAGCGTTATTCCGAACCGGATCCGCGTATCGACCTCAGTGGAAAAGATGTAATCCGTAAATTGGTGATTCTGGCGCGTGAAGCGGGCTATCGTATCGAACAGGAAGATGTGGAAAAGAATCTTTTTGTGCCGAACGATTTCTTTGAAGGTTCTTTGGATGACTTCTGGAAGAAAGTGCCGAGTCTGGATGCGGACTTTGAAGCCCGTCGTCAAGTCTTGGAGAAGGAGAACAAACATTGGCGTTTTGTGGCAAAACTGGAGAATGGAAAAGCCTCTGTCGGCCTGCAGGAAGTCGGAGCCAACCATCCGTTCTACGGTCTGGAGGGCAGCAACAATATCATTCTGCTGACTACGGAACGTTATAAAGAATATCCGATGATGATTCAGGGATACGGTGCCGGTGCCGGTGTGACTGCCGCCGGAGTTTTTGCCGACATCATGAGTATCGCAAACGTTTAATTCAGTTGAGAGTTGAGACTTATTAAAATGAAACATATTATCATATTGGGAGACGGAATGGCCGATTGGCCGGTGAAGTCATTAGGGAACAAGACGCTCCTGCAATATGCAAAGACGCCTTATATGGATAAGTTAGCCCGCATGGGACGTAACGGACGGTTGATTACCGTAGCCGAAGGTTTCCATCCGGGTAGTGAGGTTGCCAATATGTCCGTATTGGGATATGACCTTCCGAAAGTGTACGAAGGTCGCGGACCGCTGGAAGCTGCCAGTATCGGTGTGGACTTGCAACCGGGTGAGATAGCAATGCGTTGCAACTTAATTTGTGTAGAGGGAGAAATCTTGAAGAATCACTCTTCAGGACATATTTCTACTGAGGAAGCCGACGTGTTGATAAAATACCTGCAAGAAAATTTGGGGGATGACCGCGTACGTTTCCATACGGGAGTTCAGTACCGCCACTTGCTCGTTATTAAAGGCGGTAATAAGGAATTGGACTGCACGCCTCCGCATGATGTGCCTTTGAAGCCTTTCCGGCCGTTGATGGTGAAACCGTTGGTGCCGGAAGCACAGGAAACGGCGGATCTGATTAATGACTTGATTTTGAAATCGCAGGAACTGCTCAAGAATCATCCTTTGAACTTGAAACGTATAGCCGAAGGCAAAGATCCGGCAAACAGTATCTGGCCTTGGAGTCCCGGTTACCGCCCTCAGATGCCTACCTTCTCCGAGACTTTCCCGCAAGTCAAGAAAGGGGCTGTGATTTCAGCAGTCGATTTGATTAACGGAATCGGTTACTATGCCGGTTTGCGCCGTATTGCCGTAGAAGGAGCTACCGGACTTTATAATACGAATTATGAAAATAAAGTAGCCGCTGCCCTCGAAGCTCTGAAAACTGACGATTTTGTTTATCTGCATATCGAAGCCAGCGATGAGGCCGGACATGAAGGAGACATCGACTTGAAACTCCTGACGATCGAGAATCTTGATAAGCGTGCCGTAGGTCCTATTTACGAAGCTGTGAAAGATTGGGACGAACCCGTAGCAATCGCTGTGTTGCCCGATCATCCTACTCCTTGCGAGCTTCGTACGCATACCTCCGAGCCTGTTCCGTTCTTTATCTGGTATCCGGGCATTGAGCCGGATGAGGTGCAGACGTTCGACGAGGTGGCTGCTTGTAACGGTAGTTACGGTTTGCTGAAAGAAGACGAGTTTATAAAAGCATTCATGAATGTCACACTCACCGCAGATTACACGGATTAACACAGATTATTTTCTCATAATTTCTAATCTGTGTGAATCCGTGTAATCCGTGGTGAACTTAAAATAATAACAATGAAATATTATAGTACCAATAAACAGGCTCCGATCGCTTCTTTGCAAGAAGCAGTCGTTAAAGGCCTTGCCGCAGACAAAGGTTTGTTCATGCCGATGTCCATCAAACCTCTTCCGCAAGAGTTTTACGATACGATTGATACATTGTCTTTTCAAGAGATAGCGTATCGTGTGGCCGATGCTTTCTTTGGAGAAGACATTCCGGCAGAAACGTTGAAGCAGATTGTATATGATACTTTGAGTTTTGATGTACCGTTGGTAAAGGTATCGGAGAATATTTATTCCCTCGAACTCTTCCACGGTCCCACTTTGGCGTTCAAAGATGTAGGCGGTCGTTTTATGGCACGTCTGCTGGGATACTTTATAAAGAAAGAAGGACAGAAGAACGTAAATGTGCTGGTGGCGACTTCCGGTGATACGGGAAGTGCGGTGGCTAATGGATTCTTAGGAGTGGAAGGTATCCATGTGTATGTGCTTTACCCGAAAGGGAAGGTCAGTGAGATTCAGGAAAAGCAATTTACTACGTTGGGACAGAATATTACTGCGCTCGAAGTAGACGGAACATTCGACGACTGTCAGGCATTGGTAAAATCGGCTTTCATGGATAAGGAGTTGAATGAACATCTTTCTTTGACTTCCGCTAATTCCATCAATGTAGCCCGTTTTCTTCCGCAGGCGTTTTATTATTTCTATGCATACGCCCAGTTGAAACGTGCCGGAAAGGCGGACAATGCAGTGATCTGTGTACCTAGCGGAAACTTCGGAAATATCACAGCCGGATTGTTTGGCAAAAAGATGGGCTTGCCTGTGAAGCGTTTTATTGCCGCCAACAACCGTAATGATATTTTCTATCAATATCTGCAAACCGGTAAATACAGTCCCCGTCCTTCCATTGCTACCATTGCCAACGCCATGGACGTGGGCGATCCGAGTAACTTTGCCCGTGTGCTCGATTTGTACGGAGGTTCTCATGCGGCTATCTCAGCCGAGATTTCGGGAACTACTTATACCGACGAGCAAATTCGCGAGACAGTGAAAGAGACTTGGAAAGATCATCATTACCTGCTTGACCCTCACGGTGCTTGCGGTTATCGTGCGTTGATGGACGGCTTGCAACCGGGTGAAACCGGAGTATTCTTGGAAACAGCTCATCCTGCCAAATTCCTCGAAACAGTAGAAGGTATTATTGGTGAGGCTGTGGAAATCCCTGCCAAATTGCAGGAGTTTATGAAAGGAGAAAAGAAGAGCTTGCCTATGTCTAAAGACTTTGCGGACTTCAAAAAGTATCTACTAGCGCTTTAATCGTATGAAAGTTTTGTCTTACGAGGAAATTTAAAATACGGCTTATTGTCACTTGTTGGTTGTAGGAGATCCCGATGCGTTTCGGCCTAAAACCTCTCTGGTGCAGAAAGCGTGTCGTCTGACACAGTCCGACAAATTGAAAAGCGTCAAGTTATTATTCCTGATCCTGTAATGAAGGTGTGGTTGAAACGGAAATTGGGGGCATAGTCTTGTCTTAATGAGCAAGATAAACAAGATACTCTCCTATGCAATGGATTGTGAATTGATTGGCTGTAGCCTCATTGAGTGTACCTTGCCACCAATTGCTAAAGTCACTGAGAGGATAAACCAATCCTTCTCCTTTCAATCCTTTTGCTCCGAAATTGATAATGGAAACTTGCTGACCGGGATGCGACTCGAATGTCTGTGTACCGCTGGCGGGCATAAATACACCGTAATCGGTGATAGTCCTGATTTCCAGATTCTCTTTCATATAGTCTATGAGCAGACTGATATTTCCTAATGTATGATCTTCCCGTTTGCCGGTGGCTCCTACAATAGCAATCTTCCGATAGCCTTTCTTTTGCAGAAACAGGACAGCTTTGGTCTGGTCGTTCGTCTCTTGGTTGGCTATCCGGTGGATGATAGGAGCAAATAATTCCTTATATTCCAGTGAAAGGGAGTCACCGTCGCCGATAATCACATCCGGAGTATGTCCGCGTGAAATATATTCATTGGCTGCCCCGTCACAGCAAACTACGAATTTAGCCTCTTCCAACATTCGCAAAGGAAGAGGATGGGTAGGATATTCGCCATTGGCAAGTATCACAGCCTCAGGAGTATAGTGCTCGTTTATCATTGTACGCTCATTAATCTTTTCCATTTAAAGTAGCCAAAGATAGCGATAATGGAATAAAGTCCGTATAAGGCAGAGGTGAAATAAAGGTCTTTATAAATATAAAGTCCGCAACAGACAATATCGACAAGAATCCAGGCAAACCACTGTTCGATATACTTGCGTGCCAACATCCACATACCCACAATACTTAGTGCCGTAGTGAAACTATCCAACCACGGCACGTTACTGTCGGTGTACTCGATAAGTATCCAGGCAATGCCGAAAAATGAAATGATAAATACAAAGAAAAGAGGGAGATAATATCTACGCGGAGTATGGACGATAGAAAGTTGTTGCAATTTATCATTTTCTCCCATGTCGGCAGATTCCCGGCTTTTTCCTTTTCTTCGTCCCCACATCCAGAAAAACCATCCATAGACCGCTGCTATCAGATAATAGATATTGATACCGAAGTCTGCATACAGCCCCGCTTTGTAATAGACGAAGATGTAGATAGCAGGCATGATGATACCCGCTATCCAAAGATAGATGCTTGCCCGGTATTCCAACCAAAGGTAGACTAAACCGACTACTGTACCGAACATTTCAAGGAAATTCATATCCATCATTCGAGCCTGTATTTTATTTAAAAACGGAGGGTGAGGTGTGCCAGAATATTGGTACCTGCCATCGGGTAGAAGCGTGGATCATGCTTTATCGCATACGTTTTTGTCTTATCCCCATTCTCATAAAGTGCCACACTTTGGGAGTATCCATTTGTCTCATATTTCGTATTGAACAAGTTATAGACGGTAGCTCCTATCGTGATTCGCTTTGTGTGGCGGGTTTTAAAGGAGTAAGAGGCACTCAGGTGATTGACGAAATAAGCGTCGAGTGAATTCTCTTTTGTACCGAAATTGTCGAGATACTGGCGGCTGACATATTGTGACTGGAGAGCAATTTCCAGTCCGTTGCTTCCGAGAGTAATCAGGCTGTTTCCGATGAAAGAAGGAGAGAAGGCGATCGGAGTGTTTCCACCCTCGATAGCTGTCTGCGTATATAAGTCATCGACAATCTCACCATTCACCAGGCTTTCATCATACACGTAACCTACGTAGTTCTTGATACGGTTTTTGCTCCATGTGCCGTTAAGATCCCAACGCAGCCAATCATTGAATTTTGCGCCTAATGACAACTCGATCCCCATGCGATAGCTGTCTTTTACGTTCTCTGCCATCGCTTCGCCTATATCATTGGTCTTTCCGTTCAATACCAACTGGTCTGTGTAATCCATATAATACAGGTTTACACCGACCGTAAACCATTCACTACGGTAGGTATATCCCAACTCATAATCCAATAACTTCTCCGCTGTGGGATGTTCGTCAAACATTCCATCCGTATAATTGTTGCGGGTAGGTTCTTTCTGAGCTACCGAGAAAGAGGCGTATGTGCTATGGTTCGGATTGATTTGCCAGAAAAGTCCGGCTTTCGGATTGAAGAAGCTGAAGTGTTCTCTCACATCCAATCGCTGCAAACGCTCGGGGGTAGCGGTGAAGTCCCATTTATCATTATCCCCATCAATCGTATAACGGATATAACGGTATTGCAGATCTGCGTAGGCACTCAGGCTGCCGGTCAGTTGGTAATTGGCTTTCAAATAGACATTCCCGTCCGTCTTTCCGCCGTTATTACGGTAATACTCATGTTCCGGATCGAGTTGTTCGGTATAATTCTTTACCCACAAAACTTTTCCATAATGGTCGTTACTGTATCGGTTGAGTCCGCCGCCTAGCGAAGCGTTCAGTCTTTCATTCTGGTAATTCAGAGAGAAGATACCACCGCCGAAATCACTATCCACCAACTTCTGGCGTACGAGATTTGTTTTCTTCTGCGGTTCGCTGTTATCCGGCAGGTAGAAAGGCTTCAAACCATATTCCTTCAATGTACGTCCGTTCTTGTATTCCTGATAATAACCGAAGCCATTGGTATAATGGAAAGCGATATTCAGATTCCATGCCGGAGAGAAGATATGATTGAATAGAAGTTGATAATGTGTCTGTCGGTAATTATCCGTTTGATCATCATAAAAGCCGATCGGATTACCTTTTCCTTTATTATCATCCAGAATGACTCCATTCGGATTATATGTCCGGTCGTTCTCCAGTTGTTCTTTACTGATACCGTCCCAAGCATGATAAGTCTTCTCCTTTCCACCGAAAGTGATAAACTTGATCGTTGTGCTCTCACCGAAGTAACCGCCTTGCACGAAATATGATTTCAGGTCTGATGAGGCGCGGTCGCGGTATCCGTCACTCTGGATATTAGAGAGCCGCGCATCGAATGCCCAATATTTGTTAATCAGCCCGGTCCCGACTTTGACCGTTTCTTTGTGCGTGTTGAATGAACCGTAAGAACCGGAAACTTCGGCATATGGTTGGGATGAAATGCTTTGCGTACGCATATTGATACTGGCGCCGAATGCTCCCGAACCGTTGGTCGATGTGCCTGCTCCCCGTTGAATCTGCATATCTTCCAGAGAAGAGGCGAAGTCGGGAGTATTTACCCAGAAGATGGAGTGGCTCTCAGCATCGTTCATCGGAATACCGTTGGCGGTGACGTTAATACGGGTAGCGTCCGTTCCGCGAACGCGAATCGTAGTATATCCTACTCCCGCCCCGGCATCTGAAGTTGTCAGTACGGAAGGAGTGGTAGATAATAGGAATGGGATATCCTGTCCGAAATTCTGTTTACTGATCTGTTCTTTTCTTACATTGGTGAATGCTACCGGAGTTTTCGCCGTAGCACGCGTGGATACTACCTGCACTTCTTGCAGGTTTACAACTTTCAGACTGTCCGCTTTAGCACTCGTCTGTGCATGGACAGCGAAGCCTGCGCCCGATAAGGCGATGGCCATCATAACAATTCTTTTCATCTTGCTTATTTGTTAGTTCTCTACGCCGGCATTACCCGGTTCAGATTCTATGGGTATGTTCTCAGCCCGTCATGTTAAGGCACCCCTACCAGTGAATCGGTGACAAAATTACGTCTTTTAGCCGAAGAAAGCAAAAAAAATATGGTTTATTGAAAAAATAGTATAACTTTGTCCACCCATAAATACACTTTAGCTAACATTGTTTTTTTAAGTTTTTTACAGGCCTATGGTAATCCACTCATTCGATTTTGGGAAAAAGGAGCAAAATGAAGAGACTTTTGAACTTCTTTTTGAAAGATATCATCTTTCCCTGTTGGTTGTGGCTAGCCATTTTGTACCTCGTACGGTTGCAGAAGATATTATTCAAGATGTTTATTTGAAACTATGGGAGAAACGAAAAGTGCTGGACCACATTGAATCTGTCAAGGATTATCTTTATTCGGCGGTGAAATATGGTTGTCTTAATTATATTCGTTCACAGGCAGTAGAGCAACGTTGCATTGAGAAGTTTAGTGATAACTCTTTTGAAGAAGCCATGCTGGATGAAGAAGTCTTTATAGAACTGAGTAAGGCCATTTCGGAATTACCGGACACTTATCGTAAAGTTATCGAATTGAGTTTAGAGGGTAAGCATGCAGAAGAAATTGCGCAAATAATGGGGGTGACGCGTGATGCCGTGAATGCTTATAAAAAAAGGGCTAAGAATAGTCTGAAAAAGAAGCTTTCCTTCAAGGCATATTTGCTGATTCTGTTTATCTGAATTCTTCGTATATAAGCTGCTTCGCTAGCAAAAGAGTAAATTCTTGAAAAAAAAGTGACCATGATGCGACTATTTTCTGTAACTCATGTGTCTTTAAGTAAAAAGAACTGTGAGATTATGGAATATAATGACATTTATCGTATTGCTACGTTGATTGTAAAATCTATCAAAAAGGATCTTTCTGAAGAGGAATACCGGGAATTGGATAATTGGCGTAATGGTTCGGAAAGGAATCGTCAACTGTATCAAAAATATCAGCATGCAGAGTTTTTTAGAGAGCGTTCTTTGTTGGACGAAAGTGATAGCTCGGAAAGAATTCGGAAAGGTGTCCGGATGGCGATTGCTAAAAAGAAAAGACGTGCGTTATGGATTAAAACTGTTTCTTATGCTGCTTGCTTAGTCCTTTGTCTATCTGTGGGAGCTTTCCTCTTTTTTCAATCCGATTATTACAAGGGACAGTCGCATGGTGATATCGCTTTTATAAAAGCGGGTGATTCGAAAGCAATATTGTCATTGTTCGATGGTAGTGAATATTGTCTGGACTCACAAATATCTTTGGCATTGGTGGACGGTGATTATGCCATTAAAGATAAAAATGGGACATATATTCTTGACAAGAAAGAGACGAAAAATAAGAAAGGTGAAAATAAACTTTTTGTTCCAAGAAATGGTAAATATGAAATAACTCTTTGCGATGGAACTAAAGTTTGGGTAAATTCTGATTCGGAGTTATACTATCCATCTGCTTTTGCTTCTGATCAACGAATTGTGAAAGCAAGCGGAGAAATGTATTTTGAGGTGTCGCATCACGATAGTTGGCCGTTTATTATTGAAACCGATTATGGCCGGGTGGAGGTAAAAGGTACTTCTTTTAATCTGAGGAGTTACCGGGAAGAAAAGAAGTTGGTAACCACACTGGTACAGGGAAAAGTGTTGGTTTCATCCCATGAAACAGAGGATATTATAGAGCTTCATCCGGGTGAGACTGCTGTTGTTACAGACAATCAAGAGATAGATGTAGTAACTGCCAATGTACAGGAAGTCGTATCCTGGAAGGATGATATGTTTGTTTTCCGCAGTTCTACTTTGGAACAGATTATGGAAGAAGCAGCACGCTGGTATGACATCCGGATAGTATGGGTTTCAGAAGAAAGAAGGCATACACTGTTCAGCGGAGAGTTGCCGCGTTCTAAAGATTTTGTAGACTTTGTACGTATGATAGAACTTACAGAAAAAGTGAGTTTCTCTGTCAAAGGGCGTACTGTTTATATCGATTAAACTTCATAAATATAAATACTAACTTTAATTTTTAATGATGAAAGAGCTTTCTAAAACAGGCTATAGTCTGGCAGTTATACAGGCGATAGCGTTAAGAATGGCATTTGCATGCTGGTTGCTGTTTACGACCTTTCCAATTTTGGCGCAGGAACACTCTGTTAGTTTACATTTGAATCATGTATCCTTGCTTGAGGCCATTAATGAGATTAAACGGCAATCAAATCTGAATCTCATGTATAGTGATGAAGATGTGAAGTCAGTAACTGATATTACGGTAAACGTGGATAATGTGACACCGGAAGTTGCATTAACTGCTTGTTTAAGTGGTACTAACTTGGTTGCCCAAAAACAAAACGGAGTATTTGTTATCCATCTGAGAAAAAAGGAGAAGAAGATCAAACTTACAGGAAAAGTAATGGATAGTAAAGATGGATCTCCGTTAGCAGGAGCTACCGTTTTTATTATGAAGAATGATAAGCGCACGGTGGGGACAGCGGCTACTTTGGATGGAGATTTCTCATTGGAAGTTCCGGCAGATACAAAGGAGGTTGTTGCATCATATATAGGCTACAAGAACAAATCTGTAAAGGTCGTTGCTAATAAACCTTTACAGATCTTTTTGGAAGAAAACTCGAATAGTTTGAATGAAGTGGTCGTGAATGGTTATTCGAGTGTGAAACGTACAAGTTTTACCGGAAATGCGGTAACCGTCACAAAAGATGACTTATTGAAAGTGTCTACACGTAATATGATTGATGTATTGCAAGTGTACGATCCTTCTTTACGGATAGCGGTTAATAATGAAATGGGGTCAGATCCCAATAGTTTGCCGGAGTTTTATATCCGTGGACGTTCCGGTGTCGGAGTCATGGAATTGGATAAGGATGCAGTTTCCCAATCCGCTCTTTCAAATAATCCGAACACTCCTATTTTTATTATGGATGGTTTTGAGGTATCTGTGTCGAAAGTGTATGACTTTGACCCTAACCGTATAGAACGGATTACGATTTTAAAAGATGCGGCCGCTACTGCCATATATGGTTCACGTGCGGCAAATGGGGTGATTGTGATTGAAACGAAAGCACCGGTTCCCGGCAGATTGCGTGTGAACTATAATTTCTCTGCAGAACTCACAGCTCCGGACATATCTGACTATAATCTGATGAATGCCAGTGAGAAACTTGAGGCTGAACGTCTGGCCGGACTTTATGAAAGCGACTCGCCCAGTACAGCCCTGAACTTACAGAAAGAGTATCTGGCAAAACAGAATAATATATTAAAGGGTATTGATACCGATTGGATTGCACAGCCGTTACGAAACGGTTTTAATCACAAACACAGTCTTTATATAGAGGGAGGCGTTAATGATATCCGTTTCGGTGCTGAGATGAACTATGACATTCAGAATGGAGTAATGAAAGGTTCATATCGAAAGCGTGCGGGAGGAGGATTTTACATCGATTATCGTATTAACAATCTGCAAATCAAGAATTATGTGACATTCAACTCTGTAAAGTCGGAGAATTCTCCGTATGGGACTTTTTCTGATTATACTTCCAGGCAACCCTATGACTCATTTAAAGATGAAGAAGGTAATTACGTGGAATATCTGACTACTTGGCATACGGGAACTTCGAATCTCCGTAATCCTTTGTATGATGCTACCATGTTGAGCAGTTATGATCGTTCGTCTTATACGGACTTGACTAACAACCTAAGCCTAAATTATCATCTGGCGGATGTCTTTCAGTTGAAAGCACAGTTCTCCGTAACAAAACGTGATGATGAATCCAGGCAATTTACAGATCCGGGAAGCGGTAAATATGTCAATTATGCGGATAGTGATCCTAAAGGAGAATTATTGTCCGGCCGTTCGCAAAGTATTTATTGGAATGCTAACTTATTGGCAAATTATGTACAGACAGTAAACCGTAATCACATGAATTTTTCTTTAGGTTTGAATATACGTGAAACCAAGGATGAATCGGAGAGTGCGCTGTATCGTGGATTTCCTTCCGGTAAGCTGGACTCTCCGAATTATGCGGATGAAATCGCTACCAAGCCTTCGTTTTCGGATAATCATACCCGATTAATGGGTACATTCCTTTCTACCAACTATACGTATGATAACATTTATCTGATGGATGCCTCTTTCCGTATGGATGGTTCTTCGGAATTTGGCTCGAAAAAGAAATTCGCTCCTTTCTGGTCGTTTGGAGCCGGATTGAATATTCATAATTATCCGTTTATGAAACAGCAGACATTATTTAGCCAATTCAAGATTCGCGGTTCTTATGGTCAGATTGGTAAAGTCAATTTTCCGGCTTATGCAGCAAAGAACACTTATCAGATCTTATCGGATAAATATGGAACCGGAGCCGGTGTATTACTTTATTACATGGGGAATGAAAACTTGAAATGGGAACGTACTAACACTTTTGATATCGGTACGGATATATCATTGCTCAACGATGCGGTTTTATTCAGATTCTCTTGGTATAACAAGAAAACGGTCGATTTGATTACGGATGTTACTCTTCCTTCATCAACAGGTTTCACCGTATATCGTGATAATCTCGGAGAGGTACAGAATCGTGGTATTGAGTTGGATATCAGAGCCGATGTATTCAAAAATAGAGATTGGACAGTAACTTTGTTTGGTAACCTGGCACATAATAAGAATAAAATATTAAAGATCTCAGAATCATTAAAGGCTTATAATGATCGTGTAGACACATACTTTGCCGATTATGATAAGAATATAGGTACCATGCAGGATTCTAAGTATAGTAAACCTTTTATGAAATATACAGAGGGCGGTTCGTTGACTTCCATTTGGGGAATGCAGTCATTAGGTATTAATCCTTCGGATGGTCAAGAGACTTTTCTGAAGAAAGATGGAACAATTACTTCCGATTGGAATTCATCGGATCAGGTGATCATAGGCGATACGGAACCTACTGCACAAGGAGCTTTTGGTGTAAATCTACGTTATAAGCAATTCACTATGTATGCTACTTTCAAATACGAATGTGGCGGGCAGCTGTATAATAGCACGTTGGTAAACAAGGTCGAAAATGTGAATATTTACGAAGTCAATGCAGATAAACGGGTATTGACTGACAGATGGAAACAGCCGGGAGATGTAACTATGCTGAAATCAATAAAAGACCGTTACCAAACGACACGACCGACTTCTCGTTTCGTGCAGGATAATAATACACTCGAATTTAATTCATTTACTTTGGCCTATGAGTTTAGCAATAAGTTGCTTGCTCCTATCAATCTCAGTATGTTGCGTGTACAATTTAATATGAATAATATTGCTCGTATTTCTTCTATTCATCAAGAAAGAGGTCTCTCTTATCCTTATGCACGTACATTTACTTTCTCTTTAAATTTAGGTTTCTAAAAACAACGGATATGAAAAAATATAATTTTGCTATAATAGGTGTTACCTTGTTGCTGTCATTAAGCGCTTGTAATGATTGGCTGGATATTGATCCTTCTGATCAGGTATCAAGCGAGAAATTGTTTGAAAGTGGAGATGGATTCAGAAATGCGTTAAACGGAATTTATATTGCTATGTCGTCTTCCGAACTGTATGGGCGCGAGTTGTCTTGGGGGCTTGCCAGTGTTCTTTCTCAAACATATGCAGATAACGATATCGCCAAATCTAAAGCATATGGTAGCGCTATGGAATATGAATACGGAGAAACGGAGATCAAAGCGGTGCTGGAATCAGTTTGGTCAAAAGGATATAATGTAATTGCTAATTGCAATAAGTTGATATCAGAAGCAGAAGCAAAAGATTCGACTGCTTTTCGTGAGGGAGCACTTGAAAGGAATCTGATTATCGGGGAGGCTAAAGCATTGCGAGCCATGATGCATTTTGACATTTTACGTTTATTTGCTCCTTCGGTAGAGTCCGGTGATGAAAGCAAGCGGATTCCATACTTTACTGTATATCCATCTAAATATGAACCGAATCTTTCAACAAAGGAAATACTGAAGAAAGTAGAAGAAGATTTACTTGAGGCTCGTCAGCTGGTTGCAAAGCATGATACGATTGTCAATACGTCAACAATGGCAATGCCGGATTACCGGATGGGAGGTACGAATAAGGCTACAGGTGGTGACTTTTTTGGTCAAAGAGGAATTCGTATGAATTATGTGGCTATTAATGCGCTTTTAGCTCGTGTATATTTGTATGATAATGATTGGAACAATGCTGCTAAGTATGCCAAGCATGTAATAGATGATTTCGTAACTCGTCGAAAATGGTTTTATTTTACAGATCCTTACGATTATGCGAAAGCTACGGATAAATATAAATATGTCAAATTGTATGAAGACACATTCCTGGCTTTTTACGACCGGGAGTTATTGGAGCGTATTGATAATTTTAAATCTGCTAATAATAGTTTATTAATGACTCTGAAGAATTACGATGCTTTGTTTGAACTGGATGCGGACGACTATCGTACTTCTTTAGCGACCTCTGACGGTAAAACTGGTAAAACATCAATGAAATGGATAAATACGAATTCAACGAACCAGAGTGTCACCATTCAGTATAAGCTGATACCGATGATTCGGTTAAGTGAAATGTATTATATCTTGAGTGAGGCTAGTTCTAAGACAAGCCTGTCGGAGGCTCTCTCTTATTTGTCGGTAGTTAGAAAAGCACGTGGAGCGAAACGAGATATTTCAGGCACAGCATCGAAAGACTATTATAATGAGTTGGTAGCAGAATACAAGAAAGAATTCTTGGCGGAGGGACAGATGTTTTATTTCTTTAAACGCTGGAATATGCCTGTCACCACGGGAACACAAGTAATACAAATGGATGGCAGATATGTAATGCCGATACCGGAAAGTGAGATAATCTATTAATTTATGGAGATAAACAAAATGAAAAAGATATATTCATTATTGATAGCAACCTTCTTTTTGTTGGTTGCTTGTGAAAAGGACGAAATCCGGATATGGGATTCCGGTAACTATGTGCAGTTTGTGGAAGAGTATAAAGATTCCTTGACTTATTCTTTTTTCTTCTATGGGACACAAGAGGAAATAAAGGTACCTCTCAATATGCGATTGATAGGATTACCGTTGGCAAATGATGCTTATGTTAGTCTGAGGGTTAATAAGGAACTGACAACAGCTGAACCGGATTCGTATGAATTGGAGAATGAGATGGTTTTTCGGAAAGATGTTTTGGAAGAAACTGGGTATTTTTTGTTGAAGAAAACGGCATTGTTGGATACAAAAGAAGTCCGGCTTGTGATTGACATTGTGGAGAATGATGTTTTAAAACCCGGACAAAATATATATACTCGTAAAGTCGTTCGTTTTAGCTCTTTAATATCTCAACCTCTTTGGTGGGATGATGTTGTAACAGAAAGCTTATTAGGAAAATATACAGAAACTAAGTTCAGGCTTTTCATGGAAGTTACAGGAGTGGGAGATCTGACGGAGCTGTCAGAATCTGAAAGATGGTCTTTGGCTCGCCAGTTCAAGTACTATCTCATAAAAAAAGAAGATGAGGGAAATCCGGTGCAGGATGAAGATGGATCGTATATGTCTGTTCCGGTAGTAGGATAATTTAAAAACGATATGATTATGAAAGCAAGATATCTTATTTATTTATTGAGTGGGTTGATGACCTTTTACTCTTGTGTAGATGATAAAGGCTCTTATGACTACTTACAAACTCCCACGGTGAAGATAACTTTTAGTGAGTCTATATATGACGGGGTCATTGGAGAAGAAACGCATATTGAACCTAATCTGTCTTTTAGCGAGGGAGATGATGTCTCTAATTATGAATTTGAATGGGAGCTAAATGGTGAGGTTGTGTGTAACGAACAGATACTCTCATTTGTACCCAAAGAAGCTATTACTTATTATGTTTTGTACTCAGTCATCCATAAAGACAGTAAGATTAGAACAATGAAAAATCTGCAACTGGTAGCTAAATCTTCTTATAAAACAGGATGGGCTATTTTGTCAGATTTGAATCATAAGGCTATATTAACACAAGTTCGTGACGATAATGATGAGTATGTGGATTATTTAAATATTTATGAGAAGGTAAATGGCGAGGAACTAGGCAGTCAACCATATAAATTAGTAGAACATTATTCCGGTAAGAAAACTAATCCGGAAATTCTGGTTGTCAATCAGGATGCAAAAGGTCCATTGGAATTGGAGGGGAATTCGATGATGAAAGTTTTATATACTACACAGGAATTTACCGAAGGAGTGCCTGAAGATTTTGTTGTGACAGATGCTGCTTATCTTTATTATACAGATGTTCTGTTGACAGCTAACGGACAAATATATATTCGTTTGTTGAAGAATCCTGATAATGCGGGGTTCCATTCGGCACCTTACAGTAGTATTCCCGTGCATTATAACATGGGAATGAAAATAACACGAATGGTACAAGCCAATTTTTATAAAACACGACATGTATTGATGTATGATGAGAAGAATCATCGTTTCCTCAGTTTGAGTAGCCTTTATAGTTACTATACGGGTGCAATAGATGATATTCCGATCAATGGATTGGAAGGTAAAAAGTTAATATATGCAGATGCTTATCTTCCAGATCCTTATACGGATTATCTTTGTGGTTATGTATTAGTGTTGCAAGATGCGGATGGAAACTATTCGGTGAAGACATTCGATTTGGAATATGATTGGCAGGGTAAGGTAATAATAAAGAATGAAACAGATTTTAGTTTCTCTGACGGTGGCGACTATTTGACAGATAAATCTAAGTTTTATTGTTCAAAGGATGCTTCAGGAAGTTATTTGTTCTTTTCAGGTGGAGCCATTAATAATGAATTGTATTATTATGAGAAAAGTACTCAGCGTGTAATACCTTATACTATTTGTAATAGTGAAATTACAGATCTTCAATTGAATTATGAAAGTATGACTTTAGGAGTTGGAATGAAGGACGGTTTTGTCGTATACGCTGTAGATGAATCGACTATTATGGGTGGTGAAGCAAAGAAACTTCACGAAGTAAATAATATTGGAGAAGTGGTAGACGTGATTTACCGTTATGGAAGTCCGTCAAAAATGTATCGTTAATAATTTATTCAAATGAAAATACGTTTATTGACTCTAGTGGGTCTTTCGTTGTTAGTTATGTTTTCTAATGAAGGGCATGCTAAGTTTCCTTGGAAAAAGAAAAAGGCAAAATCGGAACAGGTGAAGAAAGCTACTCCTTATGAGAAACTGTTTCGTGGCAAAAAGTGTGAAACAGTAAAAGGTATGATAACACTTCATAAAATGGATGACCGCGTCTATTTTGAATTACCTTTGAATTTGTTGGAAAAGGATATGTTGTTAGGCTCTACTATTAGTGAGACTACAGATAATCGTTTTGGAAGTGTTGGTGAAAAACCGTATGCTCCTTTGCATATTACATTTATAAAAACAGACTCGTTGATTAGCTTATGTGAAGTATCTGATGATTATATGTCACATGATAGCAATCTACAGCAGAGAATATCAGAAAGTACCCGACCGGCAATTCTGAAGAACTTTACTATAAAAGCATATTCACCGGACAGTACAGCTGTGGTTTTTGATATGACAGATTTTTTATTGGCAAATCGGGACAATATGAATCCCTTTTCCCCATTTTCTCCTATTATGGCAGCATACACTGTCAGCAAGGAGTTCAGAAAGGAGGATTCATCTATTATGTCAATCAAATCATTCGATGATAATTTAAGTATTCGTTCTTCTTTGACTTACAATGTTACTGTATCGAGTATGGGAGTGACATATATTAAGCAGATGCCTTTTACAGCGGTGTTGACACGTAGTATTATTTTACTGCCGGAGAAACCGATGCGTCCTCGTTATGCGGATTCTCGTATCAATATCTTTTATACTCCTAAAGTTAAATTCAGCAATGAGAGTCAACGCGTTGAGAATGTTTATTATGCATTAAGATGGCGTTTAGAGCCTGTAGATGCAGAAAAATATGAGAAAGGGGAATTGGTGGAACCTAAGAAGCCGATTATATATTATATAGACAATGCTTTCCCTAATTTTTGGAAAAAATATATTCGTCGTGGAATTTTAAGATGGAATGATGCTTTTGAGAAGATCGGTTTTAAGAATGCAATTTGTGTGAAAGACTTTCCATTAGATGACCCTGAATTTGATCCGGATAATATAAAATATAGTTGTGTGAGATATTCTCCTTCTTTTATAGCCAATGCTATGGGACCTTCTTGGAGTGATCCGCGTACGGGGGAAATTTTGAATGCATCTGTTTATTTGTACCATAATTTAGTAGGGCTGGTACGTAACTGGCGTTTTGTACAGACGGCACAGGCGGACACGGATGTTCGCCGGAAACAACTTCCTACAGATATATTGGGTGATTGTATCAGTTATGTGGTGGCTCACGAAGTAGGACATACGTTTGCTTTTATGCATAACATGGCCGCGTCTTCTTCGATTCCTGTGGATTCATTACGCTCTGCCTCTTTTACCAATAAGTATGGAACTACTTATTCAATTATGGACTATGCACGCAATAATTATGTGGCACAACCGGGAGATAAAGAAAAAGGAGTTCGTTTGACCCCTCCTGATTTGGGGATATATGATTATTTTTCAGTAAAGTGGTTATATTCTCCTATTATGTCAGCCAAATCCAGTGAGGAAGAAATTCCTATTTTGCGACAATGGATTAGTGAGAAGTTGCCCGACCCGGCCTATCGTTATGGCAGACAACAGATTCGTACTCGTATCGACCCAAGTTCTTTTGAAGAAGATCTGGGGGACGATCCGGTGAAAGCTTCCTCTTACGGAGTCATGAATCTGAAATATATTTTGTCTCAGATGAACGAGTGGATTAAAGACGATGTAGAAGGTGACTTCCGAAAAGAAATTTATAACGAGATTATCGGTCAGTATATACGTTATATTAATAATGTATTATTTAATATTGGCGGTATTTATGTAAATGAACATTATGAAGGCGATCCGTTCCCTTCATACGTTCCTGTGACAAAGGAGAAGCAGAGGGAGTCGTTAAAATTTCTTTGGGAGCAGGCTCTTGATTGTTCATGGATAGATGAACCGGCTCTACAAAAAATATTGCCTCTTCATTCGAATTTGAGCAGTGTGATAGAGAACCTGATTATTGACTATGTGCTAAAACGTTTCCCTTCGGTGGCAATTTGTGGGGATAAGATGGAGCAGAATCCTTATACGCAGCTGGATTATATGGATGATCTATACTATTATATGTTTATGGTCCCGGATAAAAAAAATGTACTTTCGGCTTCTGAGAAAAATATGCAGCTAAAGTTCGTATCCTATTTAATGAATGGAATCAAAACAGTCAAGAAAGGAAGTGCTGCCGGAACATCAGGGAGAATGTTGACGGATGAACGAATACCTTTGCCTGAAGGTATTGTTGCTCCCACTTATTTGTATGATGGACCATTGAATCATTTCAATGATCCTAAAGAAGTTATGGGATTTGAAGATACTGTTTCTGTTACTATCCCTGTAGAGTCGATGGAACATCATTATTATTCTATGTTACGGAAGATTGAGCGGTTGGCTAAAAATCGAATGTCTGCCGGTAGTGATGAGAATCGCACTCATTATCGTCTGTTGGTTTATAAAATATCTCAATCTTTAAAATAGGTGTATGAATAAGAAAATTATATATTTCTCTTTGTTGTCTCTATTGTTGCTCTTTACTGTACAGGATGCTTGTGCACGTAAAAAAAAGGAGAAGTCGGCAAAAACGGAAATCAAAGGATATGAGAATCATTTAAAAGATTGTGTTGCTTCTGATTCGACGGGGTTAATGATCATGCACCGGACTAAAGATAAAGTTCTGGTAGAGTTTCCAGTCAGGTTATTGGAGAAAGAAATGCTTTTAGCCTCTTCGATTATTAATATCAGTGACAATGGAGAAGGAGTAGTCGGGCAGTTCACTTCTCCGGAAGTCATGTTCCGTTTTGTGAGAAATGGCAAAAAGTTGGAAGCAAGAATGATGACTAACCAACCTTTAATGCGTGAGGAAACGGGAAAAGAAGGAGTAGCATCTTCTTTGTTGAAGTCTGCTTCGGGAGGTGTCTATAAATCTTTTAAGATAGAAGCTTTTGCAAAAGACAGTTCTTCGGTTCTGGTTAACCTGGCTCCTTTATTTTTGGAACATTCGGATTACTCGAATCCTTTTTCGTCTTATGCACCTAATTCAATGTATGGAATGGTAACCCGGAAATTCAGATGTGACACTTCACGTTCTTTTTTAAAGGATATTCATAGTTATCCGGATAATATTTCGGTAACCTGTGTATTGGGATATGATGTGGATTATACTGCTTTCGGAACAATTACTATGCAACGAAATGTACCGGTGACGGTTACTGCAGCACGAATGTTGGTATTACTTCCGGAAACGCCGATGGATATCCGATATGCTAATCAAAAAGTGAATACGGCATTTCTAGTCCGTAAGCAGTATGTAGATGAGATGTCTCCTTTGAAAAGCACTCATTTAGTAAAACGTTGGCGTTTGGAGCCTTCGGACAAAGCTGCGTTTAAAAGGGGAGAAAAGGTAGAACCTAAAAAGCCGATAGTATTTTATATCGATACGTTAATGCCGGATTCTTGGAAACCTTATATCAAGGAAGGAGTAGAAGAATGGAATAAAAGTTTTGAGAAGATTGGCTATTTAAATGCTGTTCAGGCTAAAGAATGGCCGAAAGGAACAGACTTTTCTTCTTCCAACATCCGTCATTCTTCTATTTGTTATGCACCGGATTGGATGTATATGGCACAGACTTCTATGCACACAGACCCTCGTACCGGCGAAATACTGAATGCTTCAGTTTACATCCATCATAATTTTCTTTCTTTGTTATATAGCGGTCGTTGTACGCAGACTATGGCTTCTGATCCGACGGCCAGAACATTGACACTTTCGGAAAAGCAGATGGGAGAATTGTTAAAAGTCGGTATTGCACAGCAAGTAGGTCGTTGTTTGGGACTTACAGATAATATGGGGGCTTCTTATCATTACCCGGTAGACTCGCTCCGAAGTGCTGAATTTACGCGTCAGCACGGATTGACTGCTTCTGTTATGGATAACATAATGTGTAATTATATTGCCCAGCCGGAGGATGTTGAAAAGGGTGCTGTGTTAGTGCAACCGGGAATTGGTCCGTATGACTATTTCCCAATTCGTTATTTGTATGCTCCTGTTGTTGCTGATAAGCCGGAGAAGGAACTCGTTACTTTAAATAAATGGGTAGAAGATGCTTATACTGCTCATGAGTATCATTATGGGCCAAGACAGGAGTTTTATGCCCTATATGATCCGACTGCATTATATTGGGATCTCGGTGATGATCTGTTTAAAGCAGCAGATTATCAGATTCAAAATTTGAAAATTTCAATTGCAAACTTTATGAAGTGGTATGCAAAAGAGGATTATGATATAAGTCGGCGTGCAGAACTATATGCAAGTTTGATAAAGCTATTTACCAATAGAGCAATGGAATTATCATTCTGGATAGGTGGACTTTATCTGGATGAAGGAAAGGAAGGAATAAGCTTTCCGGTATCTAAGGAAATGCAACAGAAAGCATTGAATTATCTGGTGAAAATGTCGATGGATTTGGACTGGCTGACAAATGCTGAAGTTAAATCCAGTTTGGAATTACAGGATTTGATCGTAGATAAGACACGCAAATACATTTTTCAGTTATTATTCGACAGAATCCGTTATGTGGCATTATGCTCGGAGAAATCCGACGGAGAATACTCTGTAAAAAACTATATGGATGATATTCATTCTATTGTTTGGAAAGGAGTGTTGCAAAACAGAGTACTGACGAATACGGAGATGCTGTATCAAAATGCCTTTATTGATTATTTAGTAAAGAATATATCGAAAAATATGGGTGGAGGTACGGCTAAGAATGCCGGACGTCAGCAAGCTTTACGGGGAGATAGTTTTAAAATGGATATTTTTAATGAGGCTAATTCTTTCGTAATGGGTTGGCAGGCGCAGGATATAGTACCAGTGAACTCACATCAAGACGCCTCAGTTTATTGGGATATGCTATTAAAAATAAGAAATCTTTTGAGTAGCCGTATTTCATCTGCTTCTTCGGACATGAAGGAATATTATGATTTTTTGATTTACAAAATAGACAAGATATTGGATGAAAAGTAATAGTGAGTGAATAATGAAGATGTTTCCTTAATCAGAGGAAGTAGATAAAAAACTTTTAGATTTGCTAAAAACAATATAACTTTGCAATTCGTTGAAAAGGACAAACAATCATTTATTCATTTAATACATTTAGATTATGTTACTATTATTTCAAGCGACACAAGCTGCGGATTCCGTGCAAGTGGCCGCAGATGAGCTGATGAAAGAGGCGATTGCCAACGCTGAAGGTTTGGACAAGCTTTCATTGATAACCCAGCAACTGATAGACTTCGGTATTCGTGCCGGAGAACGTATCCTGATAGCGGTCATTGTTTTTATTGTAGGGCGTTTCCTTATTTCGATGCTCAAAAATTTTGTAGGGCGTTTGATGGATAAGAGAAAGGTTGATATAAGTATCAAAACTTTCGTCCGGAGTTTGGTGAATATCCTATTGACTATCCTGTTGATTATTTCGGTTGTCGGTGCTTTGGGAGTAGAAACAACTTCGTTTGCGGCTTTGCTGGCATCTGCTGGTGTGGCTGTCGGTATGGCGTTATCCGGTAACTTGCAGAACTTTGCCGGAGGACTGATCGTGTTGCTGTTCAAACCTTATAAAGTAGGTGATTGGATTGAAAGTCAGGGCGTTTCGGGTACAGTAAAAGAAATACAGATTTTCCACACTATTCTAACTACTGCGGATAACAAAGTGATTTATGTACCGAACGGAGCGATGAGTAGCGGTGTGGTTACCAATTATAGCAATCAGGTGACTCGTCGTGTAGAGTGGATTGTAGGAATCGATTATGGAGAAGATTATGACAAGGTACAGGAAGTCGTTTATGAGATTCTTGCTGCCGATAAGCGTATCCTGAATGAACCCGCCCCGTTTGTAGCTCTTCATGCATTGGACGCAAGCAGTGTGAATGTAGTTGCGCGTGTTTGGGTGAACAGCTCGGATTATTGGGGAGTTTATTTCGACATCAACAAGGCTATTTACGAAACCTTCAATGAAAAGGGTATCAATTTCCCGTTCCCGCAGCTTACAGTGCATCAAGGCTGATTATTATACCGTATATAATAGAAAACGAAAGAGTCTCACTTTTGTGGAACTCTCTCGTTTTATTTAGAACAATAGTCTGGTGTGATTGAATGAATTTACTTTTATTTAATACCGAAATCTTCGGCTAGCTCGTATCTGTCTTCTTTAATCCCCAGTACGTGATTGATTTTCCTTCTTTTTTCAAGATCCTTGAAGTAATTTTCTACGACCTGATAGAGATTAAAGTTTGTAGTAGATCCGGCGGCTAAATCGAGTGACTCCACTAGCTTTTCTACGGCTTGATGGATTTTCTCTGCGTCTATCAGATGCAGTTCGTTGCTGTGTATTAAATATTTTTCCATGACTGCAATGTTTTTAATGTTATATAGGTATAACATCCCGCAGTCATGGAAAGTTCAATGATTGAATGTTAGATTTTCGCAAGCGCCTGATCCAGATCCGCAATCAGGTCATCGATATGTTCTGTTCCAATGGATAGACGTACGGTGCCCGGATAAATCTCCTGTTCGTCTAGCTCCTGTGCATTGAGCTGTGAATGGGTAGTGCTTGCCGGGTGGATCACCAATGATTTCACATCGGCAACATTGGCAAGCAGGGAGAAAATCTCCAGACTGTCGATGAAGCGGTGTGCTTCTTCTTGTCCGCCTTTTACCTCGAAAGTAAAAATGGAACCGGCATCGTTCGGGAAGTAACGTTGATACAGTGCATGGTCAGGATGATTGGATAATGACGGATGGTTCACTTTCTTCACTTTCGGGTGATTGTTTAAGAAATTCACTACCTTCAATGCATTTTCTACATGGCGTTCTACGCGCAAGGAAAGAGTTTCCAGGCCTTGCAGCAGGATAAAAGCGTTGAAGGGACTGATGGTGGCACCTGTGTCGCGCAGCAGAATAGCACGGATACGGATGGCATAGGCAGCCGGACCGGCTGCATCAACGAAGCGTACGCCATGATAGCATGGATCAGGTTCGGTTAGTTGTGGAAATTTGCCGGAAGCTACCCAGTCGAATTTGCCCGAATCTACAATAACTCCTCCTAATGAAGAACCGTGTCCGCCAATGAATTTTGTTGCAGAATGTACTACGATATCTGCTCCGTGTTCGATAGGGCGGATTAAATACGGGGTACCAAATGTGTTGTCAATAATCAAAGGTATTTTGTGGCGGTGGGCTATTTCAGCTACTGCCTCTATATCAATGATATTTGAGTTCGGATTTCCCAATGTCTCGATAAATACGGCTTTCGTATTTTCCTGAATGGCTTTTTCAAAGTTCGATAAATCACTTGGATCAACGAATGTTGTTGTGATGCCATAACTGGGTAAGGTATGAGCCAGTAAGTTATAGCTTCCTCCATAAATAGTTTTGGCTGCCACAATATGGTCGCCTGCACGAGTGATGTTCTCGAAAGCATAAGTGATGGCAGCGGCACCCGAAGCAACTGCCAGCCCTGCTACTCCTCCTTCAAGAGCGGCTACGCGTTGTTCAAAAACTCCTTGAGTGGAGTTGGTCAGACGACCGTAGATGTTTCCCGGATCCTGCAGACCAAAACGTGCGGCTGCGTGGGCGGAGTTGTGAAATACATAAGAGGTAGTCTGATAAATAGGTACTGCGCGGGCATCTGTTGCCGGATCTGCTTGTTCTTGTCCTACATGAACTTGTAAAGTCTCGAAGTGTAATTTCTTTGTTGCCATAATCGTATGTTTTTTAAGTTTATATTCTTTCTTTATTTTCTTGCAAAGTTATGGGATGTAGATATATCGAACAATATGTAGCTTAAATATAGAAAATAATGCTATTTTTGTTCCGTTATATGGAATAATGTATCTGCGTTATTCCTAAAAATCACCTTTTAGAAGAATATTTTTCTTATGGATACTTTTGATAAATTGGATAGAGTCGATTTGCAAATACTCCGTACTTTGCAGGAAAACGCCCGATTGACGACAAAAGAGTTGGCTGCACGGGTGAGCCTTTCTTCAACTCCTGTTTTTGAACGTCTTAAACGGTTGGAGAGTGGAGGATATATAAAGAAGTATATTGCCGTATTGGATGCGGAAAAGCTGAATCAGGGATTTGTCGTGTTCTGCAGTGTGAAGCTTAGACGTCTGAACAGGGATATAGCAGCCGAGTTTACACGGATCATACAGGATATTCCTGAAGTAACCGAATGTTATAACATATCAGGAAGTTATGATTACCTGTTGAAGATTCATGCTCCCAATATGAAATACTATCAGGAGTTTATTCTGAATGTATTGGGGACGATTGATAGCTTGGGATCACTGGAAAGCACGTTTGTGATGGCTGAAGTGAAGCATCAATATGGGATACATATTTAGTTCGTTGTGTGATAGTCTGAAATTTATCTTGTATATTTGCTACCCGATATCCGCAGTTGATAAGTAAAGCTATATCTATGGATCATCGCAGAATGATAATGCCCGGAATACAGAATCCTTGACTCTGTACACTAAGAGGATGCGGTTATGATGCAGGTTCTGGAGTGTTACCTACTGAAAAGGAGCAGGAACAATTCCGGATGCAGGTTGTAAAAGTTTTATTTTATTCAATGGTTTTAAATCGGAAGCCTGTTTTTCTTATAGCTTTGCAACAGATTTTAGAAAAAGGAGTTTGGGATGATAAATAAATATGAAGAACGACTGGGGACAGAGCGCATGTTACCGCTTGTTTTTAAGATGGCACTTCCGGCTGTGGCAGCGCAATTTGTTAATTTGCTTTATAGCATGGTCGACCGTATTTATATTGGTCATATCCCTGGGATTGGTACGGATGCATTGGCGGGTGTAGGAGTAACGACTTCTCTTGTTATACTGATTTCTTCTTTTTCAGCGATAGTAGGAGGAGGCGGTGCGCCGTTAGCGGCTATCGCACTCGGGCAGGGGGATCGTTCACGTGCCGGAAAAATTCTGGGTAATGGTTTTATCCTGCTGATATTATTCACCTTGTTTACTTCTCTCATCGCATATATCTTTATGGAGCCGATTTTACTTTTTACAGGAGCTTCGGAAAATACATTGGAGTATGCAGTCGACTATCTTTCTATCTATTTATTAGGAACTATCTTCGTAGAAATATCCACAGGATTAAATTCCTTTATCAATGCACAAGGGCGTCCTGCTATCGCCATGTACTCGGTATTAATAGGAGCGCTGTTGAATATCGTTCTCGACCCGATTTTCATCTTTTGGCTCGATATGGGAGTAAAAGGCGCAGCCCTGGCTACAGTACTTTCACAGGCATGTAGTGCAGTATGGGTTTTAACTTTCCTTTTCTCCCGGCACGCCTCTCTCCCTTTGGAAAAACGTTACATGGCGTTGAACCGGAAGATAATACTTTCTATATTTGCTTTGGGCGTATCACCGTTTATTATGGCAAGTACCGAAAGCCTGGTTGGCTTTGTTCTGAACAGCAGCCTGAAAGATTTTGGAGATATTTATGTCAGCGCATTGACCATCTTGCAAAGTGCGATGCAATTTGCAAGTGTCCCTTTAACAGGATTTGCGCAAGGTTTCGTTCCTATTGTGAGTTATAATTATGGGCACGGCGATAAACAACGTGTCAAAGACTGTTTCCGCGTCGCATTGATAACCATGTTCTCATTCAACTTACTGCTGATGTTGTTTATGATTCTTTTCCCCTCAACAGTAGCTTCCGCCTTTACGAGTGATGAAAGACTGATAGAAACAGTCCGCTGGACAATGCCTGTTTTCTTGGGTGGTATGACTATTTTCGGATTGCAACGAGCCTGCCAAAATATGTTTGTAGCCTTGGGACAAGCAAAAATTTCTATTTTCATAGCCTTGCTGCGCAAAGTAATTCTGCTGATTCCATTGGCATTGATATTGCCACACCTTATGGGAGTAGCCGGTGTATATGCGGCTGAAGCAATATCCGATGCGACAGCGGCAATTTGTTGTACTTTGTTGTTCTTCTGGCAGTTCCCCAAAATATTGGGAAAAATCCAAAGGAGCGCTTTGCGCATAAGCTAAATTTCCTGATGTTTATCCATAAATAGAACTAGTTATGTAACTGCTTACGTATTTTTGCGAAAAATGTTTGTTCATATTATAAAAAGCTAATGTATTTCCAAAGTATCTCTCATGGAAAGTGGTCGTCTCATCATTATTTAACAAGAGAAACACTATGAAATATCAGTCTTTCTTAAACCACCTGTAAAACCATTTACCCACCTTTTCATAATGCCGGGTTTCGGTATCAGTGTATAGCTTAGAAAAGAATGACGTATCTAATGGTTCTCCCGATTGGTTAGGATATAATACGATTAAGCTATTGTTGGAGAAGTATTTGCTAAGCTGTCTCGGTAGTTTCTCAAAAGAACTGTCGTAAGAGAGAGTTCCCGGTCGTGCGCTGATAATGACTAATAAATGGTCATAGCTTACTTGTCCTGTTAATACCAGCAAGTCATTCCAATCTTCTAAAAGAGAGAAATCGGTTAGCACCTGTTTATGCTTTTTCTTTATCAATGTTTGCAGGTGGGCGGTTGTCTTTTTATTTGCAAAGAAATGTATCCGGCAACCGAGCGTGCTTCCCATCCGGCAGAAATGTTCCATCCAACGGGGAAAGCCGGATTCATATTCTGCTTTCGGTGGGACGGCAACGACAATCCGTTTAAGCGTGTGAACCGGTATCAGGAATTTGGAAATAATAAGCTCACAGTTCAATCTTTTCAGCAGGTGTCCGGCAAGTACACCGAAAAATGAATCCGTGATGTTTGCCTTGTGGTGCAACCCGGTGATAATGCTTGTTATCTCATTCTCTTTGGCGGAATGGATAATGCCGGAAGCGATATTCAAGTCATAACGGGTAATTTGTCTCAACGGGACGTTGACCGCTGTTGTCATCATAGCCGCTTTTTCCAGATAACGTTTGCTCCGCATTCTCAGATTGTCGGAAGTGTTATCATTATTGATTACATTGATTGCCAATAGATTATCTTTCAATTTCGGGTCACGTATAACTAAAGAAAGATTTACCATATCTTCGATGGTGTTCGGATTGTTAAGAGCCACTAAGATCTTTTCCGTTTCTGTTGCCGAAGAGGTTTTCTCCGGTTCAGAGTCGTCTATGGCAACCTTCTTGGCTGCCCGTTCCGTTATCAGCGAACTTACCACACAGGTTACCAGAATCAGTAGTACCGTTCCGTTCAGTACATCGTCATTCAGCAGGCGTTCTCCTCCGGGCAGGATAATGTTATATCCCACCAGCACGGCCGCCAATGTAGCCGCTGCTTGTGCGGTACTCAGCCCGTACATTAGCTTTCGTTCAAGAGCAGACATCTTGTAGATCTTCTGTGTCAGCCAACAAGCGATCCATTTGCCGGTCAGAGCCATTATAATCATTACGGCAGCCACTTTCAGCGCATCTCCGTGCCCGAAGATGACGCGAAGGTTAATCAACATTCCCACTCCGATAAGAAAATAAGGAATGAAAAGCGCATTGCCGACAAATTCCAGATGATTCATTAAGGGGGAGACGTGCGGAATGAGCCGGTTTAATACCAGGCCTGCCAGGAAAGCTCCTAGAATTCCTTCCATACCTACGAACTCCATTAGTCCTGCTCCCAGAAAGACCATAGCCAGGACGAAAATGAATTGCATTACATTATCATTGTACCGATGGAAGAACCAGCGCCCGACACGTGGAAAAACGTAGATGATAAACGTACCTAGAAAGATGACTTTTATTACCAGCCAAATCCAGAACAGCCCCCCTGTCTCCCCTTTGAATAGTCCGCCTACAACGGCGAGAACCAACAGTGTGAGTGTGTCCGTCACTGCAGTTCCTCCTACTGCGATACTTACGCTGCGATGGCGTGATACGCCAAAGCGTGTGACGATGGGATAGGCTACAAGGGTATGTGACGCGTACATACTGGCCAGCAGTACGGAAGTGATTACACCGTATTTCAGGTACGATACATTTGCCACAAATCCTATTCCTATGGGGACGATAAAAGCCAGTAATCCCAGTACTAACGCTTTGTTTCGTGTCTCCTTGAAATCTCCCATATTCATTTCAAGGCCTGCCAGAAACATGATGTAATAGAGACCGACTTTCCCGAATAGCTCGAAACTGCTGTCGCGTGCCAGAATATTGAAGCCGTGCTCACCAATTGCCAGTCCTGCTAGGATCATTCCTATAATATGCGGGATACGCAGTTTGTTCAATAGGATAGGGGCAAATAATATAATAAGGAGTACAAGGAGAAATATCCATGTAGGGTCGGTGATAGGGAGTGTTAAATCAAGGCCAATCCAATCCATAAGTTGATAAGTTCGTAATATTCTTCGCGCAAAATAACTTAAAAAAAGTCTTTTAAAAAAGCATTCGTTGATAAAATACTCCTTTGTACCATATAATCTGTATCTTTGCTTCCGATTTAAACCAACTAACAATTTAGAAAAATGAAAACAGCGTTATTGGCATTAGGAGTTTTGTGTATTATGGGCAGTTGCTCGTCGGAGATGAAAAGTTCCAAAGGGATTGTTTGCGATGCGTCAATGAATACGGTATCCATTGTTACGGATAAGAATGACACGCTTTCGTTTAGTACGATGGATGCGAACAAGGAACAAGTTGACGGTTTGCTTTTGAATGATACATTGGAAGTATTTTATGCAGGGAAATATACACCGGGAATGCAGGCTTCCAAATTGGTTCAATATCCGCAGGCTCCCCGATTGGGCGGTGACCGTGATGAGCACGGTTGTATCGGTTCTGCCGGATACGTATGGTGTGAAGTACAAAAAGACTGCATCCGTTTATTTGAAAAAGGTATTCGTACAGAGGCTGTTAACGGAGGCGAGACTTCTGCTTTTATCGTTTTCAGTCCCGATTCTACACGTGCTGAACTCTTCTTCTCGGATAAGCAACCCAATGAAATATTGGAAAGACGTAGTTTGCCGTCGGGTGGCTATGCGTGGAATGTAGAAGACGATGATACAAAGAATGTGCGACTGGTGGACGGCTTATGGACAATCAGTCAAAGAGGTGATTTGATTTATACTCAGAAAGCTGAGAACAAATAATCAGCGGAGGAAGAGTATCGGTATGACTACCAATTCTTTTTTTATTGATTTTGCTGTCATACTCTCATAAATCACTTCAAACCCTTTATTCATAGTACTTCCAACTATGATGGCAGCTAGACCGGAAGTATGAGGGTAAATGGTTGCCCTCATACTTCCGGTCTGGTCGTTTCTTATGTAATCTATTCATTATTACCATAATATCCGTCTCCGGGTACATAAATCGGTTGCATCACACTGCCTTCATTTTTCAGCTTTCCTTCATCGCGTAAGCGCCGGATATGTCGCATGGCTGTACTTCTCGCCATCCCGCAGAGATTCTGGAAGTCGTATCTTCTCATAAATTGATGTGTTTTGAAGTATCCCGTCAATAATTGGTCAATCTGTTCATTGGTCAACTGCTTGAAATTCAGCTCTCCTCTGAGGCTTTTTACTTTCAGTATACCGAATTCGTTTTTTAGCGCTTGGTCGGCACGAAACTGGATAGCTTTCAGTTTTACTTTGGTTGCTTTTCGCTTTGTGGCTATCGTTACCGGTTCCGTGCTGGTCAGGCAAGGATGGAAATAGCCTATTCCATCCAGATGCACTTGTTTCCCGTCTGCCAGTTCCTCTCCCAGAATATGTGAAAGGGCGTCGAGTACGGCAGTGACATCCGTTTCGGTCAGCGAGCAACGCTCTTGGATACGTTGGCGTACCAAGTCGGTTCCTATCGTGCCGTTATATCTTATGCGCGGATGCAGCGTTCTTTTTCCCTGTTGCTTGTCCGAAGGTCTCGGATCTTCATACCAATCAAATAATATTGCCATAGTTTTTGTTTTTAAATACCTGCTGTTGTTATGTTATCTCTTATACTGTCTTATGTTAATACCTTATCGTTCTTTTATTATCTATTAATGAAACGGAAAGGCTCACTACTGTGGACATTTTTGTTCACGTCTGTAAACACTTTTGTTCACAGATGATAGCTTTATTGTCCACAGTAGTGAGCCTTTACTAACTAGTAAGCAAAGATACATAAACTATAAGAAGAATGCAAATAAAAGCCGGACATAAATCATAAGAAAAGCTTGTATCCAAGCGATATATACCGTATCTTTACAGGAATTTGACGGCAAGCCGTATTTAAAGGACAAACAACATGAAAATAACATTGATCAGGAAGGACAACGGGAGCGGAAAGGAAACTCTAAGCGTTTGCGATACCGCCATATTGTTCGAAAAAATGAAGACTGAAACAAAATCGGGACATATCACGGCTTTGCGAAATCTTATACCGGAATTGGAGGGTACTTACGGTCAGTATGAGCATATTGACAAACTGCCGTGTATCTACTCCGCTGTAGAGTATACCCGAACCAAAGAGGGGGAACGGAAGATGAAACGGTATAACGGGCTGGTACAGTTGGAAGTGAAATATCTTGCCGGCCTGTCCGAAATGGAATATGTGAAACGGCAGGCGGCACTGTTGCCCCAGACTTTTGCCGCCTTTTGCGGCTCCAGCGGTCGTAGCGTGAAGATATGGGTACGTTTTGCCTTGCCGGACGATCGGGGACTTCCCGTGAAGGAATCGGAAGCGGAACTGTTCCACGTTCATGCCTATTGGCTGGCGGTGAAGTGTTATCAGCCGATGTTTCCTTTTTCTATCGAATTGAAAGAGCCGGTACTGATGCAAAAGTGCCGTATGACGTTGGATGATTCTCCTTATTATAACCCCGACGCTGTCCCTTTCTGTCTGGAACAGCCGCTTGTTATGCCGGGTGAGGAGACCTTCCGGGAACGGAAACAGGGGGAGAAGAATCCTCTGCTGAGGCTGGAGCCTTGCTACGAGTCTTCACGGACTTTTAAGAAAGTGTTTGAGGCTGCTCTGAATCGTGCGTTCCAAGAGATGGAGGACTGGAGACGTGGCGACGACCTGCAACCCTTGCTTGTGCATCTTGCCGAACATTGCTTCAAGGCGGGTATTCCCGAGGAAGAGGCTGTGCGGCAGACGCTTATCCACTATTATCGGGAGGAGGATGAGCAGACCATCCGTCTGGAACTGCATAATCTTTATCAGGAATGTAAGGGGTTTGGTAAGAAAAGCAGTCTGACCCGGGAGCAGGAGGTGGCTTTTTTACTCGAAGAGTTTATGAACCGTCGTTATGAATTCCGTTATAACACAGTTTTGGATGATCTGGAATACCGACAGCGTGATTCCATCCATTTCTGTTTCAGACCTTTGGACAGACGTGTCCGTAACAGTGTGTCCATCAGTGCCTTGAAAGAGGGTATCAGTGTGTGGGACCGTGATGTGGACCGTTTCCTGAATTCGGAATACGTTCCTTTGTATAATCCCGTTGAGGAGTATCTTTATGATACAGGCCGTTGGGACGGGAAGGACCGTATCCGTTCATTGGCCGGTCTTGTTCCTTGTGACAATCCGCACTGGCGGGAACTGTTCTACCGCTGGTTTCTCAGCATGGTGGCTCATTGGCGCGGACTCGACCGCCAGCATGGTAATAATACTTCCCCTTTACTTGTTGGTCCGCAGGGTTTCCGTAAGTCAACGTTTTGCCGCATTCTCTTGCCTCCGGAACTCCGCTTCGGCTATACGGACAGCCTCGACTTCAAAAGCAAACAGGAGGCCGAACGCTATCTGGGACGTTTTTTCTTAATCAATATTGATGAGTTCGACCAGATCAGTGTCACACAACAGGGGTTCCTGAAACATTTATTGCAGAAGCCTGTCGCCAACTTGCGGAAACCTTATGGTAATACTATCCGCGAGATGCGTCGTTATGCTTCCTTTATCGGCACGAGCAATCAGAAAGATTTGTTGACGGATCCCAGCGGCAGTCGCCGTTTCATCTGTATTGAGGTGACTGCTCCCATCAATACGAATGTCACTATCAATTACCGGCAACTTTATGCTCAGGCTATGGAGGCTATTTATAAAGGTGAGCGTTATTGGCTGGACGATGAGGACGAGCAGATCCTGAAACAGACGAACCGTGAATTTGAGCAGACGAGTCCTTTGGAACAGTTGTTTCATTGTTATCTCCGTCCTGCAGAGGAGGGGGAAGAGGGGAGCGAATGGATGACGGCTATGCAAATCCTGAATTATTTGCAGACGAAAACACGTGATAAGCTGGCTATCAATAAAGTGGCGCAATTCGGTCGTATGCTTCAGAAATTAAATATTCCTTCTTATCGTTCTTATCGGGGAACACTTTATCATCTGGTGAAAATAGGGTGATGGAAAATAATACCCTGAGAGCAAAAGTTGCTCTCAGGGGGATGTGTGTGGCTGCTGTCATGATGGAAAGGCTGATGGATAGGGAGTTGTGGTGGAGTTATGAGAGTATGAGGGTAATCGGTTGGGAAATAATGACGGTAGGGCATTGTATAAGTATTCCGCTATAGGTCGGAATTCATGTCGCACACCCTCTTGTTCATGGAAAGTCAAGTTTGTGACAGGAAATACGTCCGTGAGTTGTGCCATAGCTTGAATTTGCACTAAAATCCTATTATATGCGATATCATTCGAACCACTGGCAGCCCATATATGGAAGTCGTTCTCCGAAAAAGCGGAATCGCGAATGGTATTAGCAAGATATTCCGCAGTCTCGTCAGGACAGGTCATTCCGGCAAAACGTCCTAATGACCAGCAATCGGAACTTATAGGTATAAAATATTTGAAACAGTTGAGTGTGTGTGCCGGTGCATACCAAATTGTTACTGCACCTATTATTCACGGTTTTATTCATCAGTTCAGTATAATTCTGCGGAACGTCAGATTCTTACTCTTGTTCCGGAAGTATGGCGCAAAGGGAAAGGAGGGAATGGGGAGCCGTTCATTCTCTGCTACCTGCTAGAAAAAAGAAATCCCCAATAATGCTTGATTATCAGGGATTTGCTTGATTTTTCTTGTCGTTTCAGTGATCCGCCTGGGGCTCGAACCCAGGACCCCAACATTAAAAGTGTTGTGCTCTACCTGCTGAGCTAGCGAATCAATCCTTATTGCAAATCAGTTATTTCCTGATTGCGGGTGCAAAGGTAGCTACTTTTATTTAATTTGCAAGTATTCTGTAGAAAAAAGTTTTAATTATTTTATCTCTTTATGGTTTATTTCTTGATTATCAGTTATTTCTGCTTCTTCATATTTTATCTTTTCTTTATTGATAATAAAACGTTGGTAGTAGGAAAGCATTAAAGTCGTTAGCGGCAGAGCGATAATCATGCCGAGCATTCCCATCAATGAACCCCAGATAGAGAGAGACAAGAGAATGATGGCAGGGTTTAGGCCGGTGATCTTTCCCATGATTTTGGGGACGAGGAAAGTATCTTGTATGATTTGAACAACGGCGAAGACAGCCAATGCACATGCGATGATGATCCAGAAATTCTCTCCGGTATCCGCCGCTTTGAGAATAGCTAGTAGGACGGTAGGAAAGAAACCGATGATCTGCAAGTAGGGAACCATATTCAGAGCGCCGATGAAGAGTCCCAAAGCGATAGCCATCGGGAAGTCGATAATCAAGAAACCTATGCTAAAAAGAATACCTACGCAAAAAGCAACTAGTGCCTGACCACGGAAATACTTATTCATGCCATCCTGTACGTCACGTACCAGATTAGATGCAAATGTACGGTACTTATTCGGCAACAGATGCAACCATCCTTCGGCTATTGCTTCATAATCCAACAATATAAAGACTACATATAATAATATGATAAAGGAGGTAAAGATACTGAATAAGATATTGAGGGATTCTGCAAGCAATGTCCACAGTCTGGGTACGGTATCCTTGATTGCCGCCAGGATATTCTCCTCACTTAATATACGGTTCAATGCTTGAAGATCAACATATTCGTGAATGAACTCGGAGAGATTCTTAGGTACATTGTTTCCGGCTCCATTGGTGAGATAAGTTACTAATAAATCGTTCATTCTGCTCATTTCGGAAATCATGGGCGGTACTAGCAAATAAAATACGGTGACTCCGATAGCGCTAATCAGAAACAAAGCACAGAAAATGGAAAGGATACGGCTTTTCAACCGTAGCTTATATTGGAAGAGTTTGACTAGCGGATAAATCATATAAGCAATCAACCAAGCAATGAAGAAAGGCAGTAACACTCCGCTGAGACGTTCTACAAGCATCAATATTCCTACTACTAATACACATCCGATAGAACCGCGTATGAAACTGTCGAATGTTATCTTCTTTCTTTCCATAATCTGTTTTTATTTATAGAGTTTATATTTGCTTTTCGTCTTCTTCGCGCGCACGGAGATAACATTCCCTGCACAAAGGCTCGTATTCGGACGTTTCACCCAAAAGAACCTGTTTTTCATTCTTCACTGTACGATGAGAGAAAGAGGCCAACTGTCCGCATTTTACACAGATTGCATGAACTTTGGAAACTTCGTCGGCTATGGCGCATAATTGAGGCATTGGTCCGAATGGATTACCTTTGAAGTCCATATCCAGTCCGGCTACAATGACGCGTATACCGTTATTAGCAAGCTGATTGCATACATCGACCAGCCCACTGTCGAAAAATTGTGCTTCATCGATACCTACTACATCTATCTCGGAAGTAAACAGCAGGATACTGGCTGATGAATCAATAGGAGTGGAGGCGATGGAATGACTGTCGTGAGAGACTACGTCTTCTTCCGAGTAACGTGTATCGATAGCCGGTTTGAATATCTCTACACGTTGTTTGGCAAACTTTGCTCTTTTCATTCTACGGATTAACTCCTCTGTCTTTCCGGAGAACATGGAGCCGCAGATTACTTCGATTCTACCTCTTCTTCTCGTCTCCTGTATGTGGTCTTCTGAAAATAATACCATGTAATTTTGTGTTTTCTTGATTAAATAATATGCGGACAAAGGTAAGCAATTCAATGTGCAAGAACTGTTAAATTATCCATTATTTTAAGTTATTGCATAATTTATTCCTACATTCGCATCATATTAACAATAGACTAGCATGAAACAGAAGTTGTTAACGGATATTGAGTTGGATGTTCATGGGTTGAAGTATCTGATGGATTTATATTCTAAAGAACCGGCTAAGGCTGTGTTGGAACTGTTGAAACAGAACATTCTTCATATGCAGGGATGTTTGGATGAGGTATTGCAGGAATTGGAACCTGTTCGGGAAAATGCTTCTGTTCCTTGCGAGAATGCTTCTGAACCTGTGGTGGAAGAGGAGATAGTAGAGACAAAAGTGTCGGCCGATACTGAGACGGAGGAAGTTAAGCCTTCTTCTGTATTGGGCGAAAGTATAAAGACCTCTGTCGGCTTGCGTCATTCTATCAGTCTGAATGACTCTTTTCGTTTCTCACGTGAATTATTCGGAGGGGATGTTGAGTTGATGAATCGTGTTGTGGAGCAACTGTCAGCTATGAGCTCTTATAAAACAGCCGTTGCATTCCTTTCTTCAAAAGTTAATTTCAACGAGGAAAACGAAACATTAAGTGACTTCCTTGAGTTATTAAAGAAGTATTTTAACCAATCAGCATAAGAGAAGAATGGGAAAGCTATATGTAGTGCCGACGCCGGTAGGGAATCTGGAAGACATGACCTTTCGGGCTGTCAAAGTCTTGAAAGAGGTCGATCTGATTTTGGCGGAAGACACACGCACTTCCGGAATCTTGCTGAAACATTTTGAAATAAAGAACGCAATGCAATCCCACCATAAATTTAATGAACATAAAACGGTGGAAAGTGTTGTTAATAGAATAAAGGCAGGTGAAACGGTGGCATTAATTTCGGACGCCGGAACACCCGGAATCTCAGATCCCGGATTTTTGGTTGTTCGTGAATGCGTGCGCAACGGCATTGAAGTGCAGTGCCTGCCGGGAGCGACCGCTTTTGTTCCGGCGCTTGTTGCATCGGGATTGCCGAATGAGAAGTTCTGTTTTGAGGGATTCCTTCCTCAGAAGAAAGGACGACAGACACGATTGAAGGCATTGGCGGAAGAACGCCGTACTATGGTGTTTTATGAATCGCCCCACCGTCTGTTGAAGACGTTGACGCAGTTTGCCGAATATTTCGGTATGGAGCGTCAGGCAACCGTGTCGCGAGAAATATCCAAACTCCATGAAGAAACAGTTCGGGGTAGTTTGGCTGAATTGATAGAACACTTTACCGCTACCGAACCGCGTGGCGAGATTGTGATAGTATTAGCAGGAATAGACGATTAAAATAACTTCATTAAAAAAAACGTAAAACGTAGACGTATGAAAAAGTTAACAGTTTTATTTGTGTGCGCAGCCATGTTGGCTTCGTGTGATAGCTTTAAAGGTGGAAATAAAGACTTGAAGGCTGAAAATGATTCTCTTTTGATGGAACTTACCCAACGCAATGCTGAACTGGATGATATGATGGGGACTTTCAATGAAGTACAGGAAGGGTTCCGTAAGATCAACGCTGCCGAAAGCCGTGTGGATTTACAACGCGGAACGATCACTGAGAATTCAGCCAGTGCGAAACAGCAGATTGCTTCCGACATCGAGTTTATATCTAAACAGATGGAAGAGAACAAAGCACAGATTGCCAAGTTGCAGGCTCAACTGAAGAATAGTAAGTATAATTCTACTCAACTGAAGAAAGCGGTTGAGGCTTTGACAGCTGAGTTAAATGCAAAACAACAGCGTATTGAAGAACTCCAGACTGAATTGGCTTCTAAGAATATACGTATTCAGGAGTTGGATGCTGCCGTTAGCGATCTTTCTGCAGAAAAAGAAACATTGACTGCCGAAAACGAGGCAAAAGCTAAAACCGTTGCCGAACAGGAAAAGAGCCTGAACGCCGCATGGTTTGTATTCGGTACAAAATCAGAGTTGAAAGCTCAGAAGATTCTTCAAAGCGGAGATGTGCTGAAAAGTGCTGATTTCAACAAGGATTATTTCACTCAAATCGATATCCGTACAACTAAAGAAATTAAGTTGTACTCTAAGCGTGCCGAACTGTTGACTACTCATCCGGCAGGTTCATACGAATTGGTGAAAGACGATAAAGGTCAGTTGACATTGAAAATTACTAATCCTACTGAATTCTGGAGTGTATCCAGATACTTGGTCATCCAGGTAAAATAGAGTAGATATCACTTTTGAATGGCCGGTGTGCTGATTCCTGAATTTAAGAAATCGGCACATTGGCTTTTTTGTTTCTTATTATATACTCACTAACTACTGATGAAATATAAAAATCTTTTTTTTGATCTTGACGATACTATTTGGGCCTTTTCTCAAAATGCCCGTGACACTTTTGAAGAAGTGTACCAGAAATATTCATACGAACGCTATTTTGATTCGTTCGATCATTTTTATGCAATTTATCAAAAGAGAAATACTGAACTCTGGGTTGAATATGGTGAAGGAAAGATCACGAAAGATGAATTGAACCGCCAACGTTTTTTTTATCCTTTGATGTCGGTAGGGGTGGAGGATGAAGCATTGGCGGAACAATTTTCGAAAGATTTCTTTTCTATTATTCCTACTAAAAGAGGCTTAATGCCATACGCAAAAGAGGTGTTGGAATATCTTGCTCCGAAGTATAATCTTTATATACTTTCCAACGGTTTTCGTGAATTGCAATCACGCAAGATGCGTTCGGCAGGTGTGGATGGTTATTTTAAGAAGGTGATTCTTTCGGAAGATCTCGGGGTGTTGAAGCCTTACCCTGAAATATTTAATTTTGCTCTGTCGGCCACTCAGTCTGAGTTGCGGGAATCATTAATGATTGGTGACAGCTGGGAAGCTGATATTACCGGAGCTTATGGAGTTGGAATGCATCAGGTTTTCTACAATGTGACGGAGCGGACTACTTTCCCTTTTCTTCCTACTTACCACATCCACTCTTTGAAGGAATTAATGACTTTGCTATAGGCTTGTTAGTGTGAACTATACTTCATGATTTGTGCCAGAACTCGTTTTTCACCACAGATTATACGGATTAACACAGATTAAAATCCGTGCATTGATAATCTGCATTTATCATCTGTGTTAATCCGTGTAATCTGTGGTGATGTGGTGAATTATGCTATGTTTGTGTGTGGGTAGTGTCACTCATTCTTTTGTGAAGCAGCTTTTTCGAGGTCACGTACGATTGTGATGTCCATTATATTGGCATATACCTGAGTGGTTTTTACACTTTTGTGTCCCAACAATTTTTGTACGGTAGTTATATTTGCACCGTTATATATTAATAAGGTAGCATTCGTGTGGCGGGCTGTGTGGAAAGAAATGTGTTTGCTGATTCCTGCCAATTTGGCTAGTACATTCAGTTCCTTGTTAAGATTGGAATTATCTTTTAACTTGAAAAAACTATTGAGGTCATTCTTGTAGCGGTGGAGTATATGAATACCTTTGCCCTCGAATAACAGGTATAATGGAAGGCGTACCTCAGTGCCTGTTTTGACAGATTTATAGATAAGCCAAAATTCCTTATGAAACTCAATGATATTCTCGGAGGTCAGGTGAGTGAAATCAGAATATCGTAACCCTGCGTAACAACAAAATAAAAAGGCATCTTTGGGCTTTTGTAATTTTGCAAACTTCTCTGTGAGTTGAACTTCTTCCAGTTTATGCAATTCTTCGGGAGACAAATGGGTATGTCTGCCTTCTACACTTTTGATTCTATATTTTCTGAAGGCATATTTCTGTATATCCATATATTCTTTATTAATAGCAATATTGACATAACGTTTTAGATGTTTCATGTGCTTGGCAATTGTATTAAGATGATATCCACGAGATTGCAGGTAAGAATCGAATGAAGAAACAAATTCAAATGTGAGGTCTGTAAAGAAGATCTCTTTCTTGAACGCTTGAAGTAACTCGAGGGTGGAAAGATGATTGTGCTTGGTACTTTCTTTCAAAGAAGAGGTTGCTAGTTCTTCTTTATAGAAATCTAAAAAAGACTTTTCGTTGCTTACAGGTTTCTTAAGTAAGTTCTTTAATAAACTCAATGAAATCTCTTTTCCCTGTTGCCACAATCCGAGTTCTGTTTGCTCTATTGTAGATATATATTCGTATAACATACAGTTTAGGATGTCTGCATTAGGATGGTTCTTTACCATTTTCCGTTTGTCGTCCCATTGGTTTGGTTTAATATAGATTTTAGTGGAGAGATACATTTTTTTCTTATTAAGGTAAGCTTCCACTTGTATTAATGCCATTCCTCTCTTATTCAAATTCTTTTTTCTGTTAAACACAAGGTTGTAACTAATCTTTTCCATACTTCTGTTTTTTATTGATGTTAGAACAATTTAGATGTAGTTCTGTGCTACATCGGTGATGAATATGCATTAATATCTCTAAAAAGATTATCTTTTTTTGCTATATTTGCACCCATATTATTATTAAAAATAAAGAATGAAAGAATTTGTAATATCCGAAGCCAAAGTAGAGACAGCAATACTGGTCGGACTCATCACTCAGACGCAGGATGAGCGCAAAACGAACGAGTATCTGGATGAATTGGCATTCCTTGCCGAGACGGCTGGGGCGGAAGTAGTGAAACGATTTACACAAAAGTTGCCGACGGCTAACTCGGTGACTTATGTAGGGAAAGGAAAACTGGAAGAGATAAGAACATATATCCGTAACGAAGAGGAGGAAGAACGTGAAGTGGGAATGGTTATCTTTGATGATGAGCTTTCCGCGAAACAAATCCGTAATATCGAAGCCGAATTGAAGGTGAAGATACTTGACCGTACTTCGCTGATTCTTGATATATTTGCCATGCGTGCCCAGACTGCCAATGCTAAAACACAGGTGGAATTGGCGCAATATAAATATATGCTGCCACGCTTGCAACGCCTTTGGACTCACTTGGAGCGCCAGGGAGGTGGCTCCGGTGCAGGTGGCGGTAAGGGCTCAGTGGGACTTCGTGGTCCGGGTGAAACACAGCTTGAAATGGACCGTCGTATTATCCTGAACCGTATGTCGTTGCTGAAAGAACGTCTGGCAGACATTGATAAGCAGAAGGCTACCCAGCGTAAAAATCGCGGACGCATGATTCGTGTTGCTTTAGTAGGTTATACCAATGTTGGTAAATCGACCATTATGAACCTCCTGTCCAAGAGCGAGGTATTTGCGGAGAATAAGTTGTTTGCAACGCTGGATACCACTGTCCGTAAGGTTATTATCGAGAATCTACCGTTCCTTTTGTCAGATACGGTCGGATTTATCCGTAAGTTACCTACCGATTTGGTGGACTCTTTCAAATCAACATTGGATGAGGTGCGCGAAGCCGACCTGTTGGTGCATGTAGTGGATATTTCCCATCCCGGATTTGAAGAACAGATTGAAGTGGTAAATAAGACACTGGCCGAGATTGGCGGCGGTGGCAAACCCATGATACTTGTATTTAATAAAATAGATGCTTACACTTACATAGAGAAAGCATCGGACGACCTTACCCCCCGAACAAAAGAAAACTTGACACTCGAAGAGCTGATGAAGACGTGGATGGCAAAGATGGAGGATAATTGCCTCTTTATTTCCGCCCGCGAGCGAATCAATATGGACGAACTGAAAAATGTAGTTTATCAACGAGTGAAAGAATTGCACGTTCAGAAATACCCTTATAACGATTTTCTTTATCAGACCTACGAAGAGGAAGAATAAATAACACTTTATTTATATGAAAGACTATCGTAGATTGACTGAAGATGAGGTACTTCAGTTGAAGAGCCAATCGTGTTTGGCTGATGATTGGGGAAATGTTTTGGTTGCCGAAGGCTTTAATTGTGAGTTCGTTCACCATACCCGCTTTTCGGGAGAAGTGAAGTTGGGCGTATTCGAGTCTGAGTTTACATTGCCGGGAGGTATCAAAAAACATTCGGGATTGCGCCATGTGACACTGCACAATGTAACAGTGGGGGATAACTGCTGCATTGAAAATATCCAGAATTATATAGCTAATTACGAAATTGGCAGTGATACCTTCATCGAAAATGTAGATATTATTCTGGTGGACAAGTTGACGACTTTCGGCAACGGGGTAGAAGTAGCGGTTCTTAATGAAACAGGGGGACGTGAGGTGCTGATTAATGATAAATTGTCTGCGCATCAGGCTTATATACTGGCATTGTACCGCCATCGTCCTGAGTTGATAAACCGCATGAAGTCGATTGCGGATTATTATTCCAACAAGCATGCTTCCGCTACCGGGAGTATCGGAGAGCATGTTATGATTCTCAATACGGGGTCTATTAAGAATGTCCGGATTGGCGACTATTGTCATATTTGCGGAACGTGCCGTTTGTCTAATGGTAGTATAAACAGCAATGTGACAGCTCCCGTACATATCGGACACGGAGTGATTTGTGATGATTTCATCATCTCCTCCGGTTCTAAAGTGGATGACGGCACTATGTTGAGCCGTTGCTTTGTAGGGCAGTCCTGTAAATTGGGACATAACTATTCTGCTTCCGATTCTTTATTCTTTAGTAATTGCCAAGGAGAGAACGGTGAGGCCTGTGCCATCTTTGCAGGTCCTTTCACGGTGACACATCACAAATCTACCTTGCTGATTGCCGGAATGTTCTCATTTATGAATGCAGGATCGGGTTCCAATCAGAGCAATCATATGTATAAACTCGGTCCGATTCATCAAGGAACAATGGAGAGAGGAGCCAAAACGACTTCTGATTCCTATATCTTGTGGCCGGCTCGTGTCGGGGCTTTTTCTTTGGTGATGGGACGCCATGTCAATCATGCCGATACTTCCAATCTTCCCTTCTCTTATCTGATAGAGCAGAGAAATACGACCTATTTGGTTCCGGGTGTCAATTTGAGAAGTGTCGGTACTATCCGTGATGCGCAGAAATGGCCGAGACGTGATAAACGACAAGACCCGAATCGTCTGGATTATATCAATTATAACCTTTTGAGCCCTTATACCATCCAAAAGATGTTCAAGGGACGTTCCATTTTGAAAGAATTGCGACGGGTGTCTGGTGAAACTTCAGAGATTTACTCTTATCAGAGTGCCAAGATCAAAAACACTTCTTTAAATAACGGTATCCGTTTTTATGAGATAGCCATTCATAAGTTCTTGGGTAATTCGATTATTAAACGATTGGAGGGTATCAATTTCCAAAGCAATGAGGAAATTCGTCAACGTTTGAAGCCCGATACGGAAATCGGAGTGGGAGAATGGGTGGACGTTTCCGGACTCATTGCTCCGAAGAGTGAGATAGACCGTCTGTTGGATGGAATTGAGAATGGTACTATCAACCGTTTGAAATCCATCAATGCCTGCTTTGCGGAGATGCACGAGAATTATTACACCTACGAATGGACATGGGCTTACAATAAGATTCAGGAATTTTATGGTATAAATCCGGAAATCATCACTGCTCAGGATGTGATTCGTATTGTAAAATCCTGGCAGGAATCCGTAGTGGGACTGGATAAAATGGTGTATGAAGATGCAAAGAAGGAATTCTCGCTCTCTTCTATGACCGGATTTGGTGCGGATGGCTCGCACGACGAGATGCGACAAGATTTCGAACAGGTGCGCGGGGATTTTGAAAGCAATACATTTGTGACGGCTGTGTTGAAACATATTGAGGAGAAGACAGCCTTGGGGAATGAGCTTATCAAGCGAATTGAGACTATCGTAGAATAATCGAAATATTCTCCGTTATTCATTCTTAATTCTTTATCCATCATTCGCCATTCTTCATTCTTAATTGCTACCTTTGCAACACTAACTAACATTACGTAATAAAATAAGAAACTTATGGCAACACCTCCGTTTAAGTATCAGCCCATGTTTGAAAAGGGAAAAGATACAACTGAGTATTATCTGCTTACAAAAGACTATGTATCAGTAAGCGAGTTTGAAGGAAATCCTATCCTGAAAATTGAGAAAGAAGGTTTGACTGCGATGGCTAATGCAGCTTTTCGTGATGTATCATTCATGCTTCGTCGTTCGCACAACGAACAAGTTGCTAAGATTCTGAGTGATCCGGAAGCAAGTGAGAATGATAAGTATGTGGCATTGACTTTCCTGCGCAATGCGGAAGTTGCTTCAAAGGGAGTTCTTCCATTCTGCCAGGATACCGGTACTGCCATCATTCATGGTGAAAAAGGACAACAGGTGTGGACGGGTTATTCTGACGAAGAAGCTCTGTCATTGGGAGTCTATAAAACATATACCGAAGAGAATCTGCGTTATTCTCAGAATGCGCCTCTGAATATGTATGATGAGGTGAATACGAAATGTAACCTGCCTGCACAGATTGATATCGAAGCTACCGAAGGTATGGAATATGAATTCCTTTGTGTGACCAAAGGTGGTGGCTCAGCCAATAAAACTTATCTCTATCAAGAGACTAAAGCTATCTTGAATCCCGGCACACTGGTTCCGTTCTTGGTTGAAAAGATGAAAACATTGGGGACAGCTGCTTGTCCTCCTTATCATATCGCTTTCGTAATTGGCGGTACTTCTGCAGAGAAGAATCTGCTGACTGTGAAATTGGCTTCTACTCATTTTTATGATAACTTGCCGACAACAGGAAACGAATATGGCCGTGCGTTCCGTGATATTGAACTGGAAAAAGAAGTATTGGCAGAAGCGCATAAGATTGGTCTGGGTGCGCAGTTTGGCGGTAAGTATTTGGCCCACGATGTGCGTATCATCCGTCTGCCCCGTCACGGTGCTTCTTGTCCGGTAGGTTTGGGCGTTTCTTGTTCAGCCGACCGGAATATCAAGTGTAAAATCAATAAAGATGGTATTTGGATTGAGAAACTGGATTCAAATCCGGGCGAACTGATTCCTGCAGAATTGCGTAAGGCAGGAGAAGGTGATGTGGTTAAAATCGACCTGAACCGTCCGATGCCTGAAATCTTGAAGGAACTGACTAAGTATCCGGTGGCTACCCGTCTGTCATTGAATGGGACTATTATTGTGGGCCGTGATATCGCTCACGCCAAACTGAAAGAGCGTTTGGATCGTGGAGAAGATTTGCCTCAGTATATCAAAGATCATCCTATTTACTATGCCGGTCCGGCAAAAACACCGGAAGGTATGGCATGTGGTTCTATGGGACCGACTACTGCCGGACGTATGGACCCATATGTTGACTTGTTCCAAAGTCATGGCGGCAGCATGATTATGTTGGCAAAAGGTAACCGTAGCCAGCAGGTGACAGATGCTTGTAAGAAGTACGGTGGTTTCTATCTTGGTTCTATCGGAGGTCCTGCGGCTATTCTCGCTCAGAATAATATCAAGAGCATTGAGTGCGTGGAATATCCAGAATTGGGAATGGAAGCGATCTGGAAAATTGAAGTGGAAGATTTCCCGGCATTCATTCTGGTAGATGATAAGGGGAATGACTTCTTTAAGCAACTGAAACCTTGGAATTGTACTAAATAATTAGTCTATAATTCTTTTATATAAACCATTATTGGAGGGATACCTGTCTGTTTCGTATAGGTATCCCTTTTTTACTAATTTCCTTTTCTATTACTAGCCATAATGAAAACATCGACAGTTGAACTACCTAATCAGAAGAACCGGCATATTGTATGGCTGGACGTTGTACGTTTTATCGCAATGTTTACAGTCGTTTGCTGCCATTGTGCCGATCCTTTTAATTTTTATCCGGGCACTGCTCCCAATATCGGAGAGATTAAATTATGGGGGGCTATATACGGATCTGTCCTTCGTCCATGTGTGCCGTTGTTTGTGATGATAACAGGAGCTTTGCTTTTACCTGTGCGAGGTGATACTTCCGCTTTTTACAAGAAACGGATTGCCCGTGTCCTGTATCCGTTCTTTATCTGGTCTGTTATTTATAATCTTTTTCCCTGGATAACGGGCTGGCTAGGATTCAGTCCCCAGATTATTCTTGATTTCTTTCCTTATGCCGGTGAAGAAGTAATGAGGCAATCTTTCTCGGTTGCTGTCAAATATATCTTGAATATCCCATTCAACTTTTCTATATTGGCAGTACATATGTGGTATATTTATCTGCTTATCGGACTTTATCTTTATTTGCCTATATTTTCGGCATGGGTAGAGAAGGCTTCGGAACGTGCCAAACAGATGTTTCTGCTAGCTTGGGGAGTCACCTTGCTGTTGCCTTACTATTATCAGTTTGTTGACGGTTATTTATGGGGAACTTGCTCATGGAACTCATTTGGAATGTTATATGCCTTTGCCGGATTCAACGGATATCTGCTGTTAGGCCACTATTTGAAGAATCTTGATTGGAGCATGAAAAAGACATTGGCAACCGGTATCCCGATGTTTGTGATCGGATACGTTGTGACGTTCTTCGGCTTCCGCCATATGACAGCTTTACCGGATTATACGGATGAGATGTTAGAGCTGTTCTTTACCTATTGTTCCCTTAATGTGGTAATGATGACCATTCCTGTATTTATGCTGGCAAAAAAAGTCAATATCCGTTCAGAAAGAATACGGAAGGCATTAGCAAACCTTACCGTATGTGGTTTCGGAGTTTATATGATTCATTATTTCTTTACCGGACCGGCTGTAATGTTGACGCGGGCTATTGGTATACCCATTCCTTTGCAAATACCGGTAGCGGCAGTAATGGCATTTGCTGTCTCCTGGTTGATTGTGAGTCTGGTACACCGTATTGGTAAACCGGCAAAATACATAATGGGATAAATCCCTCTCTTATTCCTCTAAATATTTTGTTATCTTTCCGCTGATTTGTAACAATGAGATCTCGCAGATTTTGGTGTTATATTCAGCGGAAAGGATACGTTCTTCCGCATCCAACAAACTTTTTTGTGCTTCACGTACCTCAAAACCGGAAAGGTCTCCCTGTATATAACGATCCATTGCAATATCGTGATTGTCTTTAGCTGTTATAAGATTCTGTCGTTCCAGATTCAATAACTGAAGATTGTTACGATAAGCTTGCCATAAATTACTGAGGTCGGAACGTAGTGCTAATTCAAGATTCTGTCGTTCCAGTTGACGGTTCTTAAAAGTAAGAGTTGCATTCCGCTTTTCACGGCGGCGATTACCGTCGAATATGTTGAAGCCGACAGTTACTCCTGCGTTAAATCCCAGATTTCCTCTTCTACTAGTGGCATTGATGTCATACTTATTGAAAGTATAGCCATATCCGGTATTTAATTTGAGATATGGATAGTTGCGTGAATTCACTTTCTTGTAGTCCAATTGGGCTAAAGTCGTATTCTGGTCAGCTTTCAATAAAGAAGCATTGGTTGCCAACGTAGAACTCCATAGATCTTCAAATCTCAGGTCGCTATGCACTTCGATAGTGGAATCTTTGATAATAACAATTTGATTGACATCGTTATTAGCCATTAACTCATTCAATTGGATACGTGATGAGTGCAGTAATTCCTGTTGTTTGATGTATTGAGCGCTATCCGCATTGAAGTCCACTTTTGCTTGCTGGTAATCCAACCCTGAAAACTTACCGACAAGATGGCTCGCTTCTGCTATACGCAGGCGTTCTTTTGAGAGCGACATTGCATAATGGAAGTTTTTCAGACGAATCTTTTGTTGGATAAAGTTGTAGTACTCGGCTGTCAAGTCGGCTATAAAGTCCTCGATGGCAATACGGGTATTCGTTTCCCCTTGTCGTTCCAACTCTTTAAGTTGTTTGTAAGTCGTGCTGATATTGAATCCGTCGAAAATAGTCCAATTCAGGTTGAGGCCTACGTTGACAGTCTGATCGTAGACACCCTTGTTTTTGGTTATTTCTCCGGTTTCACGTGCTTTGCTTTCAATATTGTCCAGATTCCCTACATAACCGGCAGAGAAGTCCAAAGTAGGTAAGTAGCCTGCATTACCTGGCGTCGCATTATTTTTGCTGATCTGTTCCTCGTTGTGGACAATACGCAAAGAGTAATTGTTCTGCAATCCTTCCTCCAGACACTCCTTTAAAGTAAGTACTTGCTGTGCTTTGACTGCAGAAACGGAAAAGGCACATGCAGTGATTATATATACGATACGTTTCATACAAATATCTTTCGGTTTCATTCTTTTAGTTTTTTGATTCGGTTAGTCGAAATATAACTGTAAATGGCCGGTACGATGTACATCGTGAGAAGAGTAGAGACTACCATACCTCCTACTACTGCCGTACCCATAGCAATACGTTGGTTACAACCTTCTCCGGTGGCAAAGGCAAGCGGGATAAGTCCCAAAACTGTAGAAGCGCTTGTCATTAGGATCGGACGGAGACGTTGTAAGGCCGCATCCTTGATTGCAGTCATTTTATCTTCTCCGGTTTCCTGTTTCTGATTGGCAAATTCTACAATGAGGATACCGTTTTTAGCTACTAGACCAATCAACATGATGATACCGATCTGACTAAATATATTCATTGTGATACCACTGAAATACATGAATACTAATGCTCCGGCAATGGCTAAAGGCACTGTCAGCATGATAACCAACGGGTCTTTGAAACTTTCGAACTGTGCTGCCAGAATCAGGTAAATTAGGAGAATAGCCAGGATAAAGGCAAACATCAGACTGGAAGAACTTTCACGGTATTCCTTTGAGTCTCCGGACAGAGCTGTACGGAAAGTATCATCCAATGTTTCTTTTGCTATCTTGTCCATTTCGTCCAAACCTTGACCGATTGTTTTTCCATCGGCTAAGCCTGCAGAAATGGTAGCCGACACAAAACGATTGTAACGGTACAATTTAGGAGGAGCAATACCATCTTCCAATTCGATCAGGTTGTCTAGCTGTATCATGTCTCCATTATTGCTGCGGATATAGATCGCTTTCAGATCGGCCGGCTTATTTCGCTGTTGCCGGTTGATTTCTCCCAAGATCTCGTATTGTTTTCCATTCATATAGAAATACCCCATACGTTGTCCGCTTAATCCATACTGCAAAGTTTGGGCAATGTTTTTAGTACTTACTCCCATAATGCTGGCTTTATCACGGTTGATTTGAATACGGGCTTCCGGTTTACTGAACTTCAAGTCAACGTCTGCCATCTGAAAGACCGGGTTTTCATACACTTTTGTCATGAATTTGGGCAATACCTCTTCCAGTTTTTCCAGATTGGTAGCTTGAAGAACGTATTGAACCGGCATACTTCCGCGACGACCGCCGAAAGAAGACTGTTGCTGCACAAACGAACGTGCCATCGTCTTTTTCTGTACCGCTTTCGATATTTTCTCGGCTACTTCCATCTGGGTGTAGTTACGGTCCTGCATATCTTTCAAAGTAATACGCACGTTACCGCTACCACTGGAAACACGTGCAGTCACGGCTTCGGCGTCAGGAAGAATGGAATCGACAAGTTGGTTGATATCTTCTGTGTAATCCCGGATATATTCATAAGTCACACCTTCTGCACCACGAGTGTTGATGCTGATTTGTGAACGGTCTTCCAAAGGAGCCATTTCGGCCGGTACTATATTCCACAGAATTCCGATGAGACATATAGTGATGACCGTGAAAGGAAGGGCAATCCAGCGTTTGCGAAGGAAAGCAGCCAATGAACGGCTATACAGACGGTTCATACCCTCAAAGAAAGGTTCTGTTTTCGCATAGAACCAACTCTGTTTCTCTCGTTTTATCAGTAATTTGGTTGCCAGCATAGGCGTGAAAGTCAGTGCGGCAAATGAAGAAATGATAACCGAACCGGAAATCACAATACTGAATTCACGGAATAATCGTCCGGTCATACCATCCATAAAGACGATGGGGAAGAATACGGCAACCAGTGTAATGGTTGTCGAGATGACAGCAAAGAAAATTTCTTTAGCTCCTTCTATTCCCGCCTCTTTCGGGCTCATTCCTTTTTCTATCCGGATATAGATGTTTTCCGTCATTACGATAGCGTCATCCACCACCAATCCCACAGACAATACGATGGCAAGCATAGAAAGTACGTTGATGGAGAAACCGGCCAGGTACATGACGAAGAATGCACCGATAAGGGAGACGGGAATCACAATACAAGGTACCAGCGTAACACGCCAATCGCGCAGGAAGAGGAAGATAATGATGATAACGAGTACGAAAGCTTCATATACGGTGGACTTTACTTCATTGATAGATGCACGGATAAATTTAGTGTTGTCGAATCCGTAATTATAATGTACATCTTCCGGCAAATCCTTTTTCATTTGCTCCATACGCTGATATACTGCGTCGGCAATTTCGATATGGTTGGCACCCGGTTGCGGAATGACTACGACACCTACCATTGGTACGCCATTCATCTTCATGTAACTTTTGATGTCGGCAGGACCTAGTTCAGCCCGACCTATGTCACTGAAACGTACGATGCGGTTATCCGATTCCTTGATAATCAAGTCGTTAAATTCATCAGCTGTATGCATCAATCCAAGTGTTCGGATTGTCAGTTCGGTGGTATTTCCCTCGATACTACCTGACGGAAGTTCCACGTTCTCATTGTCTACCGCATTTTTTACGTCAATAGGGCTGATGCCATAACCGGCCATTTTTACCGGATCCAGCCAAAGGCGCATGGAATAACGTTTCTCTCCCCAGATAGAAACGCTACTTACATCGGAGATGGTCTGCAACTGCTCCTTGACTGTCAGGTCTGCGATTTCGCTTAACTCCAATAGCGAGCGTTTGTCGCTCTGTAAAGCAACCATTAAGATAGGTTGTGCATCCGCATCAGCTTTTGATACGGTAGGAGGGTCACAGTCACGCGGTAAATACCGTTGTGCACGTGATACCTTATCACGCACGTCGTTTGCAGCGGTTTCCAGATCGACGGACAATTCAAATTCTACAGTGATACGGCTCTGTCCTTGTTGGCTGACACTGGATAAAGAGCGGATACCCGGAATACCGTTAATATTCTGTTCCAACGGCTCGGTAATCTGGTTCTCGATAACGTCGGCGTTTGCTCCCGGATAAGAGCAACTGACAGAGATGATCGGATTATCCACTGACGGATATTCACGGACACCCAGATAGTTATATCCGATAAATCCGAAAAGTAAGATAATGATGGTTAGTACGGTGGCTAATACCGGGCGGCGTATGCTTAATTCGGATATGTTCATAGGGCGCAGGTATTAATCAATTTTGTCAAGCGTTACGGCAAGTCCGGTACGGAGTTGCAGTGTTCCTGAGGTGATGATGGTATCTCCCATGTGCAATCCCCTTATTACTTGTACTTCGGATGCGGTACGAATACCGGTTATGATATCCACCGGTTCGGCTTTTCCCGATTTATATAAATAGACCTTATCTTTACCCATTTCCGGTACAATTGCTTCTGTGGGGATAGCGATTGCGTTTTCAATCTCGTCTTTCTTCAATAATACACTCGCATAGCGGCCGGGTAATAAAATATGCTTCACATTCGGATAGAGTGCACGTGCTGTAAATTGGTGCAGATTAGGGTCAATAGCTGATTCAACGGCATATACCTGCGCACCGAAAGCGTCCAGATTGCCTTCAACACTGAAATTCAGGTTTGTTCCTTTCTTTATTTGCTTGGCGTAACGTTCCGGTACGGAAAATTCGACTTTTAGCGGAGCGATTTTGGTTAGTTTGGCAACCACTGTTGTCGGTGAAGCATAAGTACCGATACTGACTTGGCGAAGTCCGATAACTCCGTCGAACGGAGCGCGCAGTTCGGTCAGTTCAATATTTGCTTTTATAATTTCGATATCGGCATTCAAGGTTGCCAAATCTGTTTTTACTTGTTCATACGCTTCTTTACTGACAGCATCTCGCTTCAGCAATGCGTCTTGACGGAATACACGGTCTTCTGCCAGTTTCAACTGTGAGACGAGGCGTTGTAGTTGTGCCTGCAACTGTCGGTCGTTTACTTTGGCAAGCAACTGTCCTTTTTTCACCGATGTTCCTTCTTCGAAATTGATTTCAACAATCTTTCCGGAAGTTTCAAAAGATAAATCTACTTCTTCATCGGGTAGCAATACACCGGTAGTTGTAAATTCGTCTGTCAGGGATTGCGGTTTTATAATTTTGGCGTTTACATTTAAAACTTGTCTCCCTTTTTTAGATTTGCCGCTCATTATTTTGTCGGCAGCTGTTAGTTCGTCGTTCTTTTTGGGTAATTGTGAATAAATTCCTCCACCGATAATTCCGGTACCAACAAGGATGATAATCCCCCATTTAGTCTTCTTATTCATGGTTTAGTATAGTATATAGCATATTACATTGTATCTTCAGTAGGTTAGATTGTTTTTGATAGAAAAGGTTTAATTGAATAATGACAAAATAGAAGTAATCTTCCCTCTTTTATTAATTAGAGGATGTCCGACTTTCTGGGGATAGTTTATTCTCAGACATCCTCTGACTGATAATTTTTTGCAATACCTTATTAGGTCTAAATATGTTTAATTTCGTAATTCAAACCATGGGCAGTAACCTCCTTCTTTGTTACATTTATCTCCATTTTGGTCACACCCTGTTTTGATACATATTCCTGTGCCCATTTGATTAGAAAGTCCACTATCAAAGTAACGACATTCATATCCGTGTCTAAAAGTATTATCTTGAGACTGAGGAGTTGCGTTAGAAACTGGAGTGCGTCTCTTTGGTGTATTTGCAGGTTTTGGGGCATTGAAATAATACGATCCATTTCCTTCCCATATCGATTCGTTGCATAGGGTACAGTACTCTTGATATGCATAGTCAAAGGTTATTTTCCCTCCTTTATATTTAATGTTGTCGATATCCATTTCTTTACTGATGTCTGTGCTACCACAATGCGGGCATTCTTCTATACTTTTTTTTAATACTGTGTCACTGTTATATTCCTGTGTATATTTACACTTTTCACACACATCTTTGTGATGATAATGTACGGTTGTTTCGTTATATACATAGGCGCTATGTGTAATATCTCCATTGGCTTCTAAATGGAAATGAATGTTACATTTTCTTATAGTTCTTTCCCGTCCGGTTTCTTCCTTATGGCGGTTAATGCTGTTGATGGCATGGCAGCGTGTGCAGCGCGCTTCTAAATTTAAGTAATTTTTTAATCCTCTAATTAGCATATATCCCACTCCCATATAACATGGGAAAAGAATCAGCCACACACTATGATAGTGTTCTAAGAAGATGATGGAAAGAACATATATAATAAGAAATGTTCCTGCGCGAAGTGTGAAGTTGATAATATTGTTAGGGACAATCCGGACAATCATCATACCCCAAAGAATTACGAACAATAGTATTGCTGCTGGTATTGTATATAACACATACATATAAATTCCTTCGATGATAGATCCACTGTTGTCAGTATCGGTTCCTGGTTCTATTAGTAATGTGCCTTGTGGCTCATATACATTTAGTGAAAGAATATCAGAGTAGAAGAACAAAAAACCGAAAAGGTTCGAACTCTCATTGGAACATCGGCTTCCGGTGACAATTCCTTTTTCATCTGTGAGCAGAGTGACAGAGTGTCCTCTACTGATTCCTGAAACATGAGTCAGATATGGAAATGTGTAAGAGCCTTCTTGCTTATTGCATAATGTATAGTCTCCCCATTTGGATATGATTTCTGTAATGGGGCGTTTATAAGGATCGAAAGTGTGGAGCCAAGTACCACCCATATAATAATGATAATTAGGATTAATCATTTTAAGGGGACGCTGTGTTTCCACGCTTCTACTTGGTATGGTAAAGCGATTTCCATCCTTATCTTCCATTAACGTGTTTTGTTCGTCTGTTTGGCAAATAACCGTTATTTCTGTATTTTTTGAAAGTGTATATCCTTTCTCTGCTAAATAATAGGTGACATCTGTCTTAAGTTTTCCTTTTTGTTTTTCTTGGGCAACAAAGTGTGTTTCATCTTTTAAGTATGATAAATTATCTTTGGGTGATAAACTATCTTTGGATGGTGAGGATTCTGTTGAATTTTGTTTGTCGGATTCTTGTTCTTCGGAATTTAGAATGAATCCACCGACGAATAATGCAGACGTTGTCAGTACATTTGGGATATTCAGTAAATGTTCCTCTTTCTAAAAAATCAAGAGAAAAGCTTTGCTTT
>ENA-ORNI01000073-ORNI01000073.1-human-gut-metagenome-genome-assembly--contig:-NODE-73-length-105345-cov-87.0214_pt1 | contig 105345 bp, 93 predicted proteins | sample MGYA00242118_ERZ509028 | MGnify/ENA primary metagenome ERZ509028 (study PRJEB26280, sample SAMEA2338755) | human gut metagenome | biome: human gut; feature: human-associated habitat; material: faeces...
GATGCAGGCTTCTACTCCTCTGTACATTATATATATGAGAAACTGCAAGCCGCCGGCATCCCCGTAGAACAGATTGCCGGCATCCCCGCTTTCATCGCTGCCGGAGCACGGGGCGGATTGCACATCGCCAGCCGGGAAGAGAGGCTGACCGTAATTCCCGGCATCACCACCGCCGAAGAGATAGAACGGCTGATACAATCGCAGAACACGGTAGTCATCATGAAACTGTCGCAGTGCACCGATGAAGTGCACCGTTGCATCCGCCTTCATCCCGAATACGATTACCGCTATTTCGAGAACGTAGGCACTCCGCAGGAAAAATACATCAGTGACGGGCAGCAGCTTGAAACACTCCGTTTCCCTTATTTCTCCCTGCTTATCATCCGTCACAATGGCTTCTGACGCCGATTTAATACAATTTCGCACAGAGTACGAGTGATTTTTGCAGAAATGGCTTACCTTTGCACCTTGTGTAATTAAAAAAGATAAAGACATGAAGAAACTTGCTTTTTATATGTTGATGCTGGTTATGAGCATCGGTTATGCCTATGCACAAGGCGGGGCAGACATTAAATTCGACAAGACCACCCATAACTTCGGAACATTCTCCGAAAATAATCCGGTGGTAAGCTGCACGTTTACATTCACCAATGTGGGAGACGCTCCGCTGGTAATCCACCAGGCAGTGGCATCTTGCGGATGCACAGTGCCCGAATACACGCAAGAGCCGGTGATGCCCGGAAAGACCGGAACCATCAAGATTACCTACAACGGTACAGGCAAATACCCCGGACACTTCAAGAAGTCCGTTACGCTGCGCACCAACGCCAAGACCGAAATGATGCGTCTGTTCGTTGAAGGCGACATGACTGCCAAAGACGCCAAATAAACGTTTTTATGATACAGAAAAAAGGAGAATTTTTCAATTCTCCTTTTTTTTTGCTTTCTTTGAAGTCTATAATGGAATACATATCGCAATCATAACAATAAAAATAAAACAGCTATTATGAAACAAGAAGAAGAGAAAGCAATCGGCGTACCGGAAAACGCGTTCCGCGAGCTGAAGCCGGGAGAGGTCTACAATCCCTTGATGAGTCCCGACAAGAAATATCCCGAAGTAAACCTGTGGTCGGTGCTGTGGGGTATCGCCATGGCGGTACTGTTTTCGGCAGCGGCAGCCTATCTGGGGCTGAAAGTGGGACAGGTATTCGAAGCCGCCATCCCCATCGCCATTATCGCCGTCGGCGTGTCCGGCGCAGCCAAGCGTAAGAACGCACTGGGCGAAAACGTCATCATCCAGTCCATTGGAGCCAGCTCCGGAGTAATTGTGGCAGGCGCAATCTTTACCCTGCCCGCACTGTATATCCTACAGGAAAGCTATCCGCAGGAAATTACCGTAACGTTTGCACAAGTATTCATCAGTTCGCTGCTGGGCGGCGTACTGGGTATCCTTTTCCTTATCCCGTTCCGTAAATATTTTGTAAGTGACATGCACGGCAAATATCCTTTCCCCGAGGCCACCGCAACGACGCAGGTGCTTGTATCGGGAGAAAAAGGCGGCAGTCAGGCAAAACCGTTGCTGACGGCGGGTATTATCGGCGGTCTGTACGACTTCATCGTTGCCACTTTCGGTTGGTGGAACGAGAACTTCACCACCCGTGTATGCGGCTTCGGCGAAATGCTGGCAGAGAAAGCCAAGCTGGTGTTCAAGGTAAACACCGGAGCTGCCGTACTGGGTCTGGGCTATATCGTCGGACTGAAATACGCCTCTATCATCTGTGCCGGCTCGCTTGCCGTATGGTGGATTATCATCCCCGGCATGTCCCTTATCTGGGGCGACAGCGTGCTGAACCAATGGAATCCGGAGATTACCGCCACCGTAGGTGCCATGTCTCCCGAAGAAATCTTCAAGTACTATGCCAAGAGCATCGGTATCGGCGGCATTGCAATGGCGGGTATCATCGGCATCATCAAGTCATGGGGCATCATCAAGAGTGCCGTAGGGCTGGCTGCCAAGGAAATGGGCGGCAAGGCTGATGCGGAAACCAACGTGAAGCGTACACAACGCGACCTTTCCATGAAGATTATCGCTATCGGTTCTATCGTGACGCTGATACTGGTTACGCTGTTCTTCTACTTCGATGTGATGCAGGGCAACCTGATGCATACGGTAGTGGCTATCCTGCTCGTTGCAGGCATCTCGTTCCTCTTCACCACCGTAGCAGCCAATGCCATTGCCATTGTGGGAACCAATCCGGTATCGGGCATGACGCTGATGACGCTTATCCTTGCATCGGTAGTAATGGTGGCGGTAGGCCTGAAAGGTCCCGGCGGAATGGTGGCAGCGCTGGTTATGGGCGGTGTGGTTTGTACGGCACTGTCCATGGCGGGCGGTTTCATCACCGACCTTAAGATTGGCTACTGGCTGGGAAGCACTCCCGTGAAACAGGAGACGTGGAAGTTCCTCGGAACAATCGTTTCGGCAGCTACCGTAGGCGGTGTGATGATTATCCTGAACAAGACATACGGATTTACCAGCGGACAACTGGCTGCTCCGCAGGCCAACGCAATGGCGGCGGTTATTGAACCGCTGATGAACGGTGTAGGTGCACCGTGGCTGCTTTACGGCATCGGTGCGGTGCTGGCCATCGTGCTGAATGCCTGCAAGATTCCTGCACTGGCTTTTGCACTGGGCATGTTCATCCCGTTGGAGCTGAACGTTCCGCTGGTAGTGGGCGGTGCCGTAAACTGGTACGTAACCAGCCGCAGCAAGGATGCAACCCTCAATGCCGAACGTGGCGAGAAAGGTACGTTGCTGGCGTCCGGCTTCATTGCCGGCGGTGCGCTGATGGGTGTGGTAAGCGCGGCAATGCGCTTCGGCGGTGTCAATATGGTGAACGACGCATGGCTCAGCAATACATGGTCTGAAGTGCTGGCGCTGGGCGCTTATGCCATCCTGATATTCTACCTCGTAAAGGCTTCGATGAAAACGAAATAAGCTGTGGAGACACTGAAACAAATTCAGATAATACAAAACAATATTCACCATGAGAAAGATTCTATTTCTATCCCTTCTGTTTGCCGCAACGATGTTGTCCGCACAGAGTCCCGTCGAACTGCCGTTATGGCCCGATGGAGCTCCCAATACAAACGGGCTGACCGGTGAACAGGAAGATTTGAAAGGCGGCCGCGTTGCCAACGTGACCCATCCTTCCATAACCGTTTACCGTCCGGCAAAGCCCAACGGTATGGCCATCATTATGTGCCCTGGCGGTGGATACGCCCGTCTTGCCATGAACCACGAAGGGCACGACATGGCGGCCTGGTTCACGACGCAAGGCATCACGTATGCGGTACTGAAGTACCGCATGCCGAACGGGCACAACGAGGTTCCCCTGTCGGATGCCGAGCAAGCCATCCGCCTGGTACGCAAACATGCCGGGGAATGGGGTGTCAACCCCAACCGTATCGGTATCATGGGAGCATCCGCAGGCGGACATCTGGCAGCTTCCCTTGCCACGTTATACGGCAGCGACGCTACCCGTCCCGACTTCCAGATACTGTTCTATCCCGTCATCTCCATGCTGAAAGGCGTGACCCACAGCGGTTCCCGCCAAAACCTTATCGGAGAGACTCCTTCGGCCGAACTGGAACAGAAATACTCGCTCGAAAGGCAGGTATCTCCCAAAACGCCGCAGGCCTTCATCATGCTGTCGGCAGATGATGCAACCGTACTGCCCATCAACGGCATCGGTTATTTCCTCGCCCTGCGCGAACAGAAAGTGCCTGCCACACTGCACGTCTATCCCACCGGCGGTCACGGATGGGGCTTCCGCGACAGCTTCACCTACAAGCGCCAATGGACCGGCGAGTTGGAAAAATGGCTGAGAGAAGGACTGACCTTCCCGGAGAAGTAACGCTTCCGTAACAGCCGTTTACGCCAATCATCATTAACCTGTTCAATCCTTAAAACTTACTTACCATGAAAATACACGGACTATTGCTTGCCGCTGCCTTTCTTCCTGTCGCCCTTGCGGCGCAGGAAGACCGGTATGCGCAAATTACCAATCCCAAGCTCACAAGTATCAACAAAGAGCCGCCCCGCAGCACCTTCACCTCTTACACGAACGAGGCGGATGCCGTTGTCAACGACCGCAAGAACGGAACATTCCGCATCTCCCTCAACGGCAAGTGGAAATTCAACTATGTGGAGAACTTCGCCGACCGCCCCACCGACTTTATGGATATCCATGCAGACGTAAGTAAATGGCCGGACATCGACGTTCCCGGCAATTGGGAGCTGCAAGGTTTCGGCACGCCTGTCTACGTCAACCAGTCGTACGAGTTCTGCTCTCCCGGCTATGCCCCCTATTGGGACAAGCCCAACCCGCCCTACGTTCCCAAAGAGTGGAATCCTACGGGAACCTACCGCCGTACCTTCACCCTGCCTGCCGACTGGGACAACAAAGAAATCTTCCTGAGCGCCGACGGAGTGCGCGGAGCGGCATTCTACTACCTCAACGGCAAGTTTGCAGGCATGAGCAAAGACTCCAAGACTCCCGCACGCTTCAACGTCACTTCCTTTGCCCGCAGAGGCGAGAACGTGATTGCCATACAGGTGCACCGCTTCTCCGACGGCAATTATCTGGAGTGCCAGGATTTCTGGCGCATCAGCGGCATCGAACGGGACATCTACATGTATGCCCAGCCGCAAATACACCTGACGGACTTCAAGGCGGAGACTCCCCTGGACGGAGATTACCGTAACGGAATTCTGAAGCTGAAAGTGAAGTTTGCCAACGAAACCGGCAAAGAGACTCCGTTCCTCGTAAGCTATCGTTTGCTGGACAGCAAAGACAAGCTGATTGCCCAATCCTCAACCCGTGTAAGCTACGGTCAGACGGAAGTGGAGTTCACCCCAAAGACAATCAAAGAACCGTTGCAGTGGACAGCCGAAACGCCTAATCTCTATACGCTCGTTATCAGTCTGAAACATACCAACGGTGACATTATCGAGGCCACCGGTTGCAAAGTAGGGTTCCGCACCGTAGAGATAAAAGACAAGCAACTGATGGTAAACGGCAAACCTATCCTCGTAAAAGGCGTCAACTACCACGAGCATAATGAATACACCGGCCATTACGTTCCCGAAGAGCTTATGCTGAAAGATTTCGAACTTTGGAAGCGGTACAACATAAACACGATCCGTACCTGCCACTACCCGCAGCAGGAACGTTTCTATGAGCTGTGCGACCAATATGGCTTCTACGTCATAGACGAAGCCAATATCGAGAGCCACGGAATGGGCTACAATCTGAACGTAGGCGGCACGCTGGGTAATAACCCGCTGTTTACAAAAGCGCATATAGACCGTACCATGAACATGTACGAGCGCGACAAGAACCATCCCTGCATCATCACCTGGTCGCTTGGCAACGAAGCGGGAAACGGCCTGAACTTCTACGTCACCTACAATACGCTGAAAGCATTGGACAGCCGTCCCGTGCAATACGAACGCGCCCTGCTGGAATGGAACACGGACATCTTCTGCCCCATGTACCACAGTCCCGCCCGTATCGAGAAATACGCACAGAACCCCGAAATGACCCGCCCGCTTATCCTCTGCGAATATGCCCATGCCATGGGCAACAGCCTCGGCAATTTCCAGGATTACTGGAACATCATCGAGAAATACCCCATCCTGCAAGGCGGCTGTATTTGGGACTGGGTAGACCAGGGACTTGCCGCCAAGACCGCTGACGGCCGTAAATACTGGGCATACGGCGGCGACTACGGCGAGTACGGCACCCCGTCTGACGGCGACTTCTGTATCAACGGCATAGTATATCCCGACCGCAGCGTCAAGCCGCAGACCGAGGAAATGGGAAAGGTGTATCAGAACATCAAGTTCTTCGACTTCGACCCGGCAGCCTCTGTCGTAAAGATACGCAATGATTTCTCCTTCACCAATCTCGACAAATACGACTTCCATTACATCATCCGCCATCACGGCAAAGAGATTTACAAAGGCCGAATCAATGATATCAAGGCCGAACCGGGACAAACCGTCACCAGTCCGTTCCTCAACGGCATTCCCGCCACCAACAGTTCGACCGGAGACGTACGCATAGAGTTCTATGCCGCTATCCGTACTCCCGAACCGTTCCTTCCGGCGGGCACGGTCATTGCCCGTGAACAGACCTATGTGCATACTTTCCATAAGGAAGATGCCCCGAAACAGGCATTCGCCGGTTCGGAAGAAGACGACCGGCAAGTTGTTTTCTCCGGTCCGCACTTCAAGGCAACCTTCGACAAGCAAAGCGGCCTGCTGGTATCTTACCGATACAAGAAGCAGGAGTACATCCATAACGGGCAAGGTCCCCGCCCTTTCTTCTGGCGCGCCCCTACCGACAATGACTACGGAGCCAAACTTCCCGTACGTTTGAAAGCATGGAAAGAGGCCAGCTATCAGGAGCCGAAAGCCGAAAGCTTCAACGTAGTGCGCGACAAAGATACTACGGCGGTAAAAGTGACCTACCGCTTCCCGCAGACCGATGCCCGCTGGGATATAACGTATAAGGTATACGGCAACGGCGTTATCAAGGTAGACAACCATTTCGTTGCAGAGAACGCCCAAACACCGATGATACCGCGTGTGGGACTGCGTATGCAGCTACCCGCCCGCATCACCTCGCTGACCTACTACGGCCGGGGTCCGGAAGAAAATTACCGCGACCGCCGCACCTCACAGTTCATCGGCGAATACACATCGGGTATCCAAGATATGTACGAGCCTTATGTTCGTCCGCAAGAAAACAACCACCGCACGGACATCTATTGGTGCACCCTCACCAGCAAAGCAAAAGAAGGTCTGCTGTTTGTTGCCGACCGCACTTTCGAAATGAACGTATCCAACTATCCGCTGGAAAGCCTGGATAGCGGTGACTCTATCGAGAACGGCTCTCCCCGTACCGAAAAGACCAATCACCGCCATCTCACCGACCCGCAGCCGGAACCCTCCGTAGACCTCTTCATAGACTACCGCATGATGGGCGTAGGCGGTGACGACAGTTGGGGAGCTTTGGCTCACGAACCTTATCTGATACGTCCCGGCAGGCAGAATGCCATCAGCTACGGTTTCGCGATTGTACCGTTCGACAAGGGAACGGATTTCAAAAGTTTGATATATAGATATTAAAGCTGTCCAGCTATGAAAACGTTATCCGGCATATCCCAGATTTTATTTAACAGGTTCTACTGTATATTCCGTACCTTGCCTTGCGTTTTCTGTGCTTTGGCAATAGCATCGTCCGTTTCCGCACAGGAAACGGACAATGCCATGCTGAAATACGGTTTGAATTTCCTCAAGACTCCCTACGTGGCACATACGCTGGAAGTAAATGAAGAAGAAAAACTTGTAGTCAACTTCGACGAAGTGGATTGCACCACTTTTGTGGAGTATGTGCTCGCCCTGGCACTTTCTCCCGTCAAGAATGGCACGATAGACAATGCCGACTACGCACGCACCCTGCAAAGCATCCGCTATCGCGACGGCAAAATCGACGGTTACACTTCCCGCCTGCACTACATTGCCGATTGGGTGAACAACGGCGTCAGACATGGTTTCATGGAAGACATAACCGCCGCCAACAGCCCCGATACGGTAAGGCTGTCCCTCAACTTCATGTCTGCGCATTCCAAAGCATACAAACACCTGGAGTCTTCTCCCGAAAACATCAGCAAGATTGAAGAAATAGAAAAGTCGCTCTCCGGACAACTGTTCCATTATATCCCCAAAAACAAACTGCCCGATGAAGGATTCGGGTGGATAAAGGATGGCGATATCATAGCCATTACCACCAACATTCCCGGGCTGGATGTTGTCCACCTGGGACTTGCCTGCTATGAAAAGGGAGTATTGAAACTGCTCCATGCCTCCTCTACGCAGAAAATGGTAGTCATCTCCCAAGAGCCATTGGCACAGATGCTGAAAAGGAATAAGAAGTTTACAGGAATCAGAGTGTTAAGAATAAAATAATACTCTCCCAATAACTGTTATCCTATCATTAAAAACTATATCTTTGCATAGTAAGGACTTTCCGTCCGACATCTGTCTTTCTTTCGTCCGACAGATGTCGGACGAAAATTACACACCTGTCGGACGAAAGAGAAACTGCTATCGGACGATTACTTCTTAGTAAGAAAAAAAACAACTCATTGCAGGGATGGAAATTATTCATTGCAGTGGCAAAACAATTTATTCATGAGTGCATACTATGACCTTTACGAAACTCCCTCTCCTAACGGAAGCGAGGAAAAAAAATCTCTCCATGCCCGTATATGTCCTAAAGAAACTTATACCCAAAAAGAGTTTGTAGAACACGTTGCTATGTTTCAGCATCTGCCCAAAAACATTATAGGGGCGGCACTGGACGCTTGCATCGACGAACTGTGCGACCTGCTTGCCAGCGGCAACATTGTAGAACTCGGAGAGTTGGGATTTTTCAGCACTTCATTGAAATGCACTCAGGATACCGATGATGAGAAAAAGAAAATCAGGTCCGAATCTGTCCGTTTTCAAAACGTGCATTTGCGTATCAGCAACACATTCCGCAAGAAAATCAGACAGAGAATGAAACTGGAAAGGACACATTCTCCGACTAAGAAATCGAAGAAAACGGAAACTACAGAAGAAACAAGGAAAGAAAGGCTGATGCTGTTCCTGCAGGAGAATGTTTGCATCACCAAAAACGAATATATTCACCTGACCGGGCTGACAAGGCATGCAGCCATCGATGAACTGAACAAATTCATCCGGCAAGGTATCCTGCGGCGCCGGGGCATAAGCCGCTCCACAGTTTATATAAATAATATTCAGCATTAACAGAAGAATGGAAACTACGGAAATGGAACAATCCATGCAGTGGTTCGTCTTTTTCAAAGACCAGCTGCTGCTGAAGAAAGAGTACACAACAAACGGAGAGAACAAATACGGTATACCTTATGGAGTAACCCCTCCTGTAACACCCGCAGCGGGATGCAAAATACACGAGGTAACTCTGACCGGCGGAAAGAAAGTAAAGGCTTGCGCACTCGGACAGCCCGTACCCGAAACCGAAGAATGGGTAATGACAGGCTTGCGCGCTTCTTACGACTACCTGCCATTGGCAGATTACCAGGCAGCGGGAAAAGCATTCCAGATACTCTATTGGGACAGCCACAGCCGTTTCTGTCCCGTATGCGGCACTCCTATGGAACAGCAGACTCCTATCATGAAAAAATGCCCGGAGTGCGGCAATGAGATGTACCCTCCCGTTTCTACGGCTATCATCGTGCTGATACGGAAAGGCAAAGAAATATTGCTGGTACATGCACGCAACTTCCGCGGCACGTTCCACGGGCTGGTAGCCGGCTTCCTCGAAACGGGCGAAACGTTGGAACAATGCGTAGAGCGGGAAGTTATGGAAGAAACGGGGCTAAGGGTGAAAAACATCACTTATTTCGGCAGCCAGCCCTGGCCTTATCCCAGCGGATTAATGGTAGGATTCATAGCCGACTATGAAAGCGGGGAAATCAAACTGCAAGCCGATGAACTCAGTTCCGGCGCATTCTATTCCAAAGACAACCTGCCGGAAATACCCCGGAAACTAAGCATTGCAAGAAAACTGATTGACTGGTGGCTGGAGAATAATTGAAAGGACGGATTAATAATTAAAGGAAAAGACAAAAAAAACAGATTGCGGAAAACACGCACTCGCAAACGAACAACTACGAATGAAACGACTCTCATTCACATCAACCAATCGGCGTGCAACCGCAATCTGTAGTACTATCTGTTAACTGTAGGCTGCTGTTGCATATAAGAACAGCATTTAACGGGAATTGATTTGCCAACCGGTATAAAGAATATAAAAGAAACTTAATACATTCCGGCTTATCACCTGCCCGCACTGCAAAAACAAAAGGTGCAAGCGGCTTCCTGCCACTTGCACCTTTCCATATATGAAAATCAAACAGTCTTAGATACCGAGTGATTTGCGCACTGCCTCCACTTTCTTTTCAGCCTCGGCATTTGCGCTGGCATAGCACTTAGGACATCCCATTTCGCCTTTCACCTCGATATAGAACTTAATCTTAGGTTCCGTACCCGAGGGACGAACGGAAATCTTCGTACCGTCTTCCGTAAAGTACTGAAGCACGTTGGATGTTTCGGGCATATCCAAAGCGGTTACATTGCCTTTGGCATCGGTAGCCTTCAGCGTCTTGTAGTCCTTAGTCAAAGAAACGGCAGAGCCACCGATTTCTTTCGGCGGGTTGGCGCGGAAGTTATCCATCATAGCCTTGATTTCATCGGCGCCGCTCTTACCCGGCTTCACTACGTTGACGGTAGTTTCTTTGGAGAAACCGTACTCTACGTAGATGTCCATCAGGATGTCATACAGCGTCTTGCCCTGGTCTTTGGCCCATGCACAGATTTCCGCCAACAATGAACAAGCGGAAACGGCATCTTTATCGCGAACGAAATCTTCGGCAAGGAAGCCGTAGCTTTCTTCACCGCCGCCGATGTATTGCTGCTTGCCTTCGCGCAGACGGATTTCACGTGCAATCCATTTGAAACCGGTATAGCAGTCGAGCATCTCAATCTTGTTCTTATCGGCAACGGCCTTGATAAGTTCGGTAGTCACAATGGTCTTTACGATAAAGTCCGTAGGCTGCATCTTGCCGGTTGCGATACGGTTCTTGATGATATAGTACAGGAAGAGCAGGCAGGTCTGGTTACCGTTAATCAGCACCCATTCGCCCTTGTCGTCCTTGCAAGCCATACCTACGCGGTCGGCATCCGGGTCACTTGCCATCACGATGTCGGCGTCTATCTTCTTGGCAAGTTCAATTGCCATGGAAAGCGCTTCCGCGTTTTCGGGATTCGGAGAAACCACTGTCGGGAAGTCACCGCTCTTCACCATCTGTTCGGGCACGCAGTGTACATTCTCAAAGCCCCATTCTTTCAGAGAAGCGGGAATGAGCGTTCTGCCCGCGCCGTGAAGCGGAGTATAAACGATGCTGAGGTCTTTCTGACGCTTGATTACTTCCGGGTCGATAGAAAGGGTATGAACCTTGTCCAGATATACCTTGTCTACATCTTCACCGATAATCTGAATCAAATCCTTGTTGCCTTTGAACTTGATATCCTCAACGGTTACCTTGTTTACTTCATCAATAATGGCTGTGTCGTGCGGAGCAAGTACCTGTGCACCGTCATCCCAATAAGCCTTGTAGCCGTTGTATTCTTTCGGGTTGTGGCTTGCAGTCAGATTGATACCGCTTTGGCAACCGAGGTGGCGGATAGCGAAGGAAACTTCCGGAGTAGGACGCAAATCCTCGAAGAGATAAACCTTGATACCGTTTGCCGAGAAAATATCGGCAGAGATTTCGGCGAACTTGCGGCTGTTGTTACGGCAGTCGTGACCCACCACAACAGAGATTTGCCCTTTGTCCTTGAAGCATTTGTTCAGATAGTTTGCCAATCCCTGAGTAGCCGCACCTACCGTATAGATATTCATGCGGTTGCTGCCTGCACCCATGATGCCGCGCAGACCGCCCGTTCCGAATTCCAGGTCTTTATAAAAGCACTCTATCAGTTCGGTTTTATCTGGATTTTCCAACATTCGTTTCACTTCAGCCTGAGTTTCGGCATCGTATGCCGGGGTAAGCCACTTTTCGGCTTTCTCAGTCACCTGTTTAATCAACTCTTGATTTTCCATAAGACTTTTTTTATATTAAAGGTTAATACTTCATTTTCTGTTCTGTCACAAATGTAAAAGAATAAGTTTGAATATCCTAATCAATCGGGCATTTTATAGCGGTCGCCCGTTTGTTTTACATATTCTTCCAGAAATTCCTTCGGATAACCCGGACGTTCCACGCCGGCAGGCTGGCCTATGGCATTGCGCTCAAACTTTCCGTCTTTCATCTTGCGGACAACTCCGTCGTTGTATTTCACGATGATGAACTCGCCCAAACGTTTCCAGGTATCGAAAGTACTCTGCGCCGTCATATTGGTATAGTTTGTCAGGAATGCTTTCGCTTTGGCAGGGTCTTTCTCCAAAAGTTTGGCGGCGGCAGACTCGATACCTTCCTGCGCATCGTTGAAAGTGTTTTCGAGTTCGGCCTGCGTGGCACGCACATCGCCGATCATAAGGTCGTAACGGGGATATACCATGTTGGCAACCCAGTTGAAAATCCAGAAAGAAGAGTTCCAGGAGAATGTGATGTAGTCCGCACCGTCTGCACGCGAATAGCATACGGGAACCTTATCCGTACAGCAGTATACGGGAGTGAACACGGTCATGTTGGCATCGTCCGTACCGAACCACAGTACGCCGCCTATGGCATCGGGCAAGGTGGAGCGCATCTGCGCCACGAACACGAAACCGCTCTGCTGGGTGGAAATGGGGCGTTCGTTGAAATATTCCTTGTCGCCTACCTTGAAGGAAAGGGGCGAAAGGCGGTAAGGGGTGTGATACGGTCCGGCGCCGAAATCTTTGCTGATGTCGAGAGGGGTGCCTTCGTAATGGTCGCGCATGGCATTCTTTACGTCCTGTACGGAGATTTTACGGTCGGGCTTCACGAAAAGCGGCATCGGTGTATCGGTATCGCCTAATATATAAGGTAAGAACTCGTTGCCTCGGGCGGTAAACATATTGAAATAGCTCCATACGCGGGCTTCACAATAACGGCGAGCGCCAAAATCGAGCGGCGCATAGGCCTTAGCGAAGCTGAAGTCCTTGTTTACTCCGTCGAAATAACCTTTCTCGCGGGCAAAGGAAATGACATCGGGAGAATACATGCAGTTGTCCTTGTCGCTCATATCGAACTGGTGGATACGGCTTTGGTTGGCATGTGCGGAGATGCAATCATCGGGCACGCGGACAGCCACCCACACAGCGCCACGCACACCGGGACCCTTGCCTATCATCTCCATAATCCAGATTTCGTTGGGGTCGGCAATCGTGAAAGACTCGCCGCTGCTGTAATAACCGTATTCCTGTACGAGTTCCGTCATTACCTTGATGGCTTCGCGGGCGGTACGGGAACGTTGCAGACCGAGATAAATCAGACTTCCGTAATCAATGATGCCGGTAGTATCCACCAGTTCGGGACGGCCGCCGAAGGTTGTCTCGCCGATAGTAAGCTGGAATTCATTCATATTACCGATGACGTTGTAGGTCTGGCGCGCCTGTTCTATCCGGCCGAGGTACTTGCCGGTGTCCCACTCGTGCACATCAATCCATGTACCCTTTTTGTGCATACCTGCGGGATAATGGTATAACTCGCCGAACAATCCATAGGAGTCGGCAGAATAGGAAACAATTGTAGAACCGTCTGCAGAGGCGTTCTTACCCACAATGAGGTTGGTACAGGCAAATGCGTTTACCACAGTTGCCACCGCTAATGCGACGGAGAGAGTTAATTTTTTCATACTTCTGTTATTATATGGTTTGTTTGATAATGCAATGTCACAGGTGAAAAGTTACCATACAAAATGAAACTCTTCGGTAGTCCGGTTGCCACGGCCGTCGGTTACGGTCATTTCCACAGTGTGCCTGCCACCTTTCTTTACATGCTTCGGGTCGAGTTCGCAGACCAGATTGCCGCTGATGGAATTGGGCTTGCCGAACAGAGCGTATTTCCCGTCTATCGTTCCGCGGTAACTGTTTATTCCGGTTTCTTTATCCTTGGCCTTGAGGGTGATGCGCCCCGTACGCCCCCACTGTCCGGGGTTGAGCGGAATTATCTCCGGCGGCACGGTATCTACCGCTACCGTATAAGTGCCCAGGTCGCGGATACGGACTTTCATGAAACCGTCCTCGTAAGTACCGCCTATACTGTATTTTCCGCCCCGTGCCGTAACGCCGGCTACGTAATACTTCGATTTATCTTCCAGACGGTCGCGCCGCAAGCCGATGCGCATCTCGCACGCTCCGTGCAGAGGGACACGCTTATTGTGCAACTGATAAGTAAAAGCCACATCCCCGCTATCGGCACGTACGGAATAGTCCAGCCAAACGTCATCGTACAACATTCCACGCGGTACAACCAATTCCAGGCCGGGTTCCTGCAGATAGTTGGTCCTGTCCCACTTGAAAGCATACTTCTCGCGATGTTCCACAGGGTGAATTTCGGTGTTCTTCCCTTGTACGGTGAAACGGACTTTCGAGGTGTTGCCTAACGCATCGCTTAGCGTATATACAAATCGGTAAGGACGCTCTTCGTTGATTTCCACCAGTCCCCGATTGCCGTTGGAAGCATGCAGCATGCGCAGACGATTGCCGGGTTCGATGAACGACTTCATGTACTGTCCGTGCGTCCATGAATTGATATAGCGGTTTTCTTCGTAAGCAAAGCGGTCTACCACACTGCGGAACACCTCTTCACCGTCCACTTCGAGAATAACGGTATGCACGCCGTAGCGGTTGCCCACTCCGTCCATATGGTCATAGGCACGGATTCCTGCACCTATCAGTCCCCAGGCAGTAATAGGCCGGGTAGGATTTACAGGGAAAGTCCGGTGTATCTGCTTTCCGTTCACCACGCCTTTGCCCGGTTGGGGAAACAAAATGATGCCTTCGGCACGGGGAGCGATATTGTCCTTCACCTTCTCCATAAAAAAAGGCAGCGGGTCGACATAATCTCCTGTTGCCGACTCAATCATATCCAGATGCAGGTGAGGGCCGAAAGAGTAACCCGTGTTGCCGCTAAGGGCTATCACCTGCCCCGCCTTTACCGGATATTCCCCCGGTTCGGGGGTAATCTCCACTTCCCAGCTTTCCTGTTCATACTGCAAGTCTTTCACCCTTCGGGCTATATCGCCCACAAATGCGCTGAGGTGGCGGTTGATAGTGGAATAACCGTTATCGTAGTCCACATCGAGCACATATCCCGAACCGTGCGTCACACGGATGCGCGAGATATGCCCGTCTGCCAAAGCATGTACAGGCTTGCCTATGGCTCCGCCGGTCTTGAAGTCCAACCCGCCGTGAAAGTGATTGGAGCGTATCTCGCCGAAGTTACCGGAAAAGACAATCGGAAAATCGAAAGGGGGCGTGAAAGATGCCTGCTCTATGTCCGGTCCGGTTTCCACCTCGGACGCTTCTTGCGCATATCCACCTTGTATGCTGCCTGCAAAAAACAAAAAAGAGAAAAGTATCGGGTATTTTATATTCTTACAGTTCATATCCTATTTTTTAATGCATGCAAATATAAAAAGAATAGTTCTCTCCGCCTAACCAAAAAAGAATAATCCTGCCGTCACACACGAGAAAAAAGCAGGCGTTTTCTGTTGTAAAACACGCTGTGCAAAATGACAATGAGAAAGATAAATCACTATCTTGCAACATGTTTAACCATTAACAGATGACATTATGATTATCGGAGTACCCAAAGAAATCAAAAACAACGAGAACCGTGTAGGAATGACCCCTGCCGGAGTAGCCGAGTTGGTGAAGAAAGGTCATACGGTGTATGTGCAGGCAACGGCCGGCGCAAACAGCGGGTTCTCTGACGATGATTACATCGCCGTAGGTGCGCAAATCCTACCTGCCATTGAAGACGTTTATGCCATAGCCGACATGATTGTCAAAGTGAAGGAGCCTATTGCACCTGAGTACAAACTGATTAAAAAGGGACAAGTGGTATTTACCTATTTCCACTTTGCAGCCGATAAATTACTGACCGAAGCCATGATTGAGAGCGGTGCCGTATGTATCGCCTATGAAACCGTAGAGAAGGATGACCATTCCTTGCCACTGCTTACTCCCATGAGTGAAGTGGCAGGACGTATGGCTACCCAGGTGGGAGCCCGCTTTCTGGAAAAGCCGCAAGGCGGAAAGGGCAAACTAATGGGTGGCGTACCGGGTGTCCGCCCTGCGCGTGTGCTTATTTTAGGTGGTGGCGTAGTCGGTACCAATGCCGCACAAATGGCTGCGGGAATGGGTGCGGAAGTGATGATTACGGATGTCAACCTGACGCGTCTGCGTTATCTCAGCGAGGTATTGCCCAAGAATGTAAAAACACTCTATTCCTCGCTTCACAATATTAAAATGGAACTGCCTACTGTGGATTTGGTGATAGGTTCGGTACTTATCCCCGGCGATAAAGCACCGCATCTGATTACGAGGGAGATGCTGAAAATGATGAAGCCCGGAACCGTACTTGTGGATGTCGCCATCGACCAGGGCGGTTGTTTTGAAACGTCCCATCCCACTACCCACAGCGAACCGGCGTATGTCGTGGATGGCATTGTGCACTATGCGGTGGCCAATATTCCCGGTGCCGTACCGTTTACTTCCACTATGGCATTGACAAATGCAACGCTGCCTTATACCGTGGCATTAGCTTGCAAAGGTTGGAAACAGGCTTGTAAAGATGATCCGGCATTGGCATTGGGACTGAATGTGGTAGAAGGGAAAGTGACGTATAAGGCAGTGGCAGATGTGTTCGGAATGAGGTATGAGGAGATAGAACTATAAGTGGTTAGGAGTTAGGGGTTAGTGATAAGCGATTAGTGATTAGGGGTAATGATGAATTACGATTCAGCATAACTTATAGCTCATCGCTAATCACTTATCACTAATCGCTAATCACTAAACAGGAATTCTTCTTTCTTTGCATACGCCCAATACATAATCAATATTGTTATGCACAGATTGAAGATAAACGGAAATTCTTGCGAACCGGTATGGAATATCCATTGGAAAAAGTCTGTGATGAAGGGAGAAAGCAGTATGGCAAGGTAATTCATCACCATTACAAAGGCAAGGGCAAGCGTTGTCTTCTGAGGGATAGCAGTATCAACTGTCTTATCGTAAATCAGAGGTTGGATGATGCCATAGCCCAAACCTACTAAAATACATCCCGGCACGATGAGCCATTCCGTAGGCGAAATCCATATCAACAGTAATCCGATGGCAATAGCCAAAAGGCTGTAAAGTTTTGTTTTATTCCCCAAAAGCTTCACCAAACTATCCAACATAAATCCGGGAGCCATAATGGCAAGGAAAAACAGAGAAATCATCAGCCCGGAATTACCGCTTGAAAAGTGATGCGCTTCCATCAAGAAAGGCAAGTTAAAAGTAACCGCAAGAACTACGTAAGTAACCAACCCGTAGAATAACATTAACTGAACAAGATGGCGTATGTGTATGCCATATTTACCGGAGATTACAGGCGTAGATTGAATGGGAGGAATGATAGCCGCCGCCTGCTTGATTGTTACCGAAGCCGCATCCTTCTTTAAATAAGCCGAAAGAACTAAAGAAATCAACGGCAACAGATAAACGGCAAAAGGCAAACGCCAGTGCACCTCTGCCAGATACCCCGTTACAGCCGTAGCCACCACCAGTGTCATATTGGTTATGGCAGAGCTATAGCCAAACTGCCTGACGCGATACTCTCCCGTAAAATACCGTGAAATCAATCCCGTAGAAAGCGGAATAATCAATCCTGCCCCGATACCGAGCAAAGCACTGACAGCCATTAGCTGCCACATCCTGGAAGAAAACAAATAAAGTACCCCGCTCGCTGCAAACAGCCAAAGCCCCACCCGCAGCAAACGGATAAAATCGCGTTTCTCCGCCAGTTTACCTGCCAATAGTACAAAAGGGATAATCAGCAAGGAAGGCAAAGAAGTCAACATCTGTATATCCAACTCCGTGGCATGGGGAAAAATCGTAGAAAGTTCTCCCAAAATAGGCGAAACAGCCAAGCCCGGCAATGAGGTCAGTGCAGAAACAGACCAGATACCTATAAGCGTAATAAGAGGAATGGTTCCTTGTCCGGTATTAATTTTCATAATTCAAAAGCGGATTAGTTAGTGGAAGGACAACAAGCGATGCAACAGAATGTTCGGATAGGATAAGCGATAATTAAAAAGCAACAGCCGGTAGAGCGCCAGGATTTCCGCCCCGCCCTTTTAATAAACGCCAAATAATGTAAAACGGCGGAACTTTCTTTCGCGGGGGTCGTTGTTGTGGAAAATTCGACGGGGAAAGTCCCCGCCGCCTAAACCTTTAAAAACTTACAGTTATATGGAAGATTTGAATTTCAGAAAAGGAGATGCCAAGACAGATGTATTCGGCTCAAACCGTATGTTGCAACCCTCACCGGTAGAAAAAATACCAGACGGACCTACTACTCCCGAAATCGCTTACCAGATGGTGAAGGATGAGACCTTCGCCCAAACACAGCCCCGTCTGAACCTGGCTACATTCGTCACCACCTATATGGACGAATACGCAACCAAGCTGATGAACGAAGCCATCAACATCAACTACATCGACGAAACCGAGTATCCCCGCATCGCCGTAATGAACGGTAAATGTATCAACATCGTCGCCAACTTGTGGAACTCTCCGGAAAAAGATACCTGGAAAACAGGTGCGCTCGCCATCGGTTCTTCCGAAGCGTGTATGCTGGGCGGTGTAGCTGCATGGCTGCGCTGGCGCAAGAAACGTCAGGCGCAAGGCAAACCGTTCGATAAGCCGAACTTCGTTATCTCTACCGGTTTCCAGGTGGTATGGGAAAAGTTTGCCCAACTGTGGCAGATTGAAATGCGCGAAGTGCCCCTAACTCTTGACAAAACCACACTCGACCCTGAAGAAGCCCTGAAAATGTGTGACGAGAACACCATCTGTATCGTACCTATCCAGGGGGTTACATGGACAGGACTGAATGACGATGTTGAAGCGCTCGACAAAGCGCTCGACGCATACAATGCCAAGACCGGCTACGACATTCCCATCCACGTAGACGCAGCCAGCGGCGGTTTCATCCTCCCGTTCCTGTATCCGGAGAAAAAGTGGGACTTCCGTTTGAAATGGGTGCTTTCCATCAGTGTCAGCGGTCACAAGTTCGGCTTAGTCTATCCGGGTCTGGGCTGGGTTTGCTGGAAAGGCAAAGAGTATCTGCCCGAAGAGATGTCATTCAGCGTAAATTATCTCGGCGCCAATATCACGCAAGTCGGTTTGAACTTCTCCCGTCCTGCCGCACAGATTTTAGGACAGTATTACCAGTTTATCCGCTTAGGATTCCAGGGTTACAAAGAAGTACAGTACAATTCGCTCACAATCGCCAAGTATATCCACGACGAAATCGGAAAAATGGCTCCGTTCGTGAATTATTCCGATGAAGTAGTGAACCCGTTGTTCATCTGGTACTTGAAACCGGAGTATGCAAAGACCGCCAAATGGACCCTGTATGACTTGCAGGATAAACTCTCGCAACAAGGCTGGATGGTTCCCGCCTATACACTGCCTTCCAAACTGGAAGATTACGTAGTAATGCGTGTCGTTGTCCGCCAGGGATTCAGCCGCGACATGGCAGATATGCTGCTGGGCGACATCAAAAACGCCATTGTCGAACTGGAGAAACTGGATTACCCCACTCCCACCCGCATGGCACAGGATAAGAATCTGCCGGTAGAAAGCAAAATCTTCAATCACGGCGGAAGACACCACAAAAAATAATAAAGCAAGAATCAGCTTACCGCTTTATTGCTTTCATACATTAAACCATGTATCGGATAAGGCTTTAGGAGATTGAGACTCCAGTCTCCTATTCCTTATTCCATATAAACTCTCTCTATATATAGATTATGGAAAAGAAAATATCAATCTCTCAAATCAAGGAAGTTGCCCTGGAAGCCTACAATGAGGTGAAAGAACAAACCGGCGGCAAGAATGCGGATTATATTCCGTACCTTGCCAACATAGACTCCAAGCTGTTCGGCCTCAGCATCTGCCTGATGAACGGACAGACCATCAATATCGGAGATACGGACTACTGCTTCGGCATAGAATCCGTTTCAAAAGTGCATACCGCCATACTTATCCTGCGCCAATACGGTGCACAGAAAGTGCTGGATATGATTGGCGCCGATGCAACAGGACTGCCGTTCAACTCTATCATTGCCATTTTGCTAGAGAACGACCATCCCTCTACACCGTTGGTAAATGCAGGCGCTATCTCCGCTTGCTCCATGGTACAGCCGGTGGGCAATCCGGACAAGAAGTGGGATGCCATTGTACAGAATATCACAGAACTGTGTGGCTCCGCTCCGCAACTCATCGACGAACTGTACAAATCGGAAACGGCTACGAACTTCAACAACCGCTCCATTGCCTGGTTATTGAAGAATTACAACCGTATCTACGACGATCCGGATGTGGCGCTCGACCTTTATACCCGCCAATGCTCGCTGGGCATCACAGCCGAACAATTGGGTATTGCAGCCGGAACGATTGCCAACAACGGCGTCAATCCCGTTACCAGACAAAGCGTATTCGATGCGGGGCTCGCACCGAAAATCACTTCAATGATTTCTACCGTGGGCTTCTACGAGCATTCGGGCGACTGGATGTACACTGCCGGCATACCTGCCAAGAGCGGCGTAGGCGGTGGCGTAATGGCCGTATTGCCCGGTGTGATGGGCGTTTCCGCTTTCGCTCCACCGTTGGACGAAGCCGGTAACTCCGTCAAGGCGCAACTGGCCGTCAAGTTCATCATGAACAAGCTCAGCCTGGGCGTATTCAACGGCGACAATGTGACAATTACAGAATAATCTCTCGTACTCTTTTTTCCAAGGTTGCTCCGAAAGCGTTACGGACGCTGAGGGGCAACCTCTTTAATGATGAATTACGGGTTGCCGACGGCAATTCCGTAACCAAACAGACCTTCATTATGAAAATGGCTCTATCGGAATTCGTTTTACGAAAGAAAGGGATATACGGCATATTGCATGTCATCATCCTGCTGCTTTCGCTGTTCCTGGTTATCAGCATCTCCATTGATACGTTCAAAGGCATCCCCTTCTACGAGCAATCGGTGTACATGGAAGTACAGCTATGGATTTGCGCATTGTTCCTGGCGGACTTTGTACTGGAATGGTTCCTGGCAACAGACAAGAAGCGTTATGTAGCCACCCATTTCATCTTTCTGCTGGTAGCTATTCCTTATCAGAATATCATTGCCTATATGGGCTGGACTTTCTCACCCGAGGTTACCTATATGCTGCGTTTCATCCCATTGGTACGGGGCGGCTATGCTATGGCCATCGTGGTGGGATGGCTGACGTACAACCGCGCATCGGGCTTGTTCGTATCTTACCTGACAATGCTGCTGGCTACTGTCTATTTCTCAAGCCTTGCATTCTACGTCATGGAGCATGGAAGCAACCCTCTGGTAAAAGGGTATGGCGACGCCTTGTGGTGGGCGTTCATGGATGTAACTACGGTAGGCTCCAATATAATAGCGGTCACCGTCACAGGGCGGGTACTGTCCGTGCTGCTGGCAGCGCTGGGCATGATGATGTTCCCCATTTTCACAGTATACGTAACGAGCCTGGTAGAGCGGCGCAACAAGGAAAAGCAAGACTATTACAAAAAGATAGAACAGGAACCGGCAAAGAGCGCTCCTTAATTGTTAAAGCCGGGATTTTCCTCTACCCGCCGGGAACAACTGTTCCCAAGGGTTGTTATAAACGCTGATTTCGAATATATTTTTCACCAAAAACCTTAACTTATGGCAAATATTAAACAAACAGTGAAGCTGGGAGTGTTTACCCTGGCAATCATGAATGTGACGGCTGTAGTATCCCTGCGTGGACTGCCCGCCGAGGCCGTGTACGGAATGAGTTCGGCCTTCTATTATTTATTTGCAGCCATTGTCTTTCTTATCCCTACGTCACTCGTGGCTGCGGAACTGGCTGCAATGTTTCAAGACAAACAAGGCGGTGTGTTCCGCTGGGTGGGTGAAGCCTACGGAAAGAAACTCGGCTTCCTCGCTATCTGGGTGCAGTGGATTGAAAGTACAATCTGGTATCCTACGGTACTGACGTTCGGTGCTGTGTCCATCGCTTTCATCGGCATGAACGACGTACACGACATGTCGCTGGCAAACAACAAGTACTATACGCTGGTCGTGGTGCTCGTTATCTACTGGCTGGCAACTTTCATTTCCCTGAAAGGTATGAGCTGGGTAGGAAAGGTAGCCAAAGTCGGCGGCCTGGTAGGTACGATTATCCCTGCCGGATTACTGATTGTCCTCGGCATTATCTACCTTGCCACAGGCGGACATTCCAATATGGACTTCCACAGCAGCTTTTTCCCCGACCTGACGAACTTTGACAATGTGGTGCTTGCCGCAAGTATCTTCCTCTTTTATGCAGGTATGGAGATGGGCGGTATCCACGTGAAGGATGTAAACAATCCGTCCAAGAACTATCCGAAGGCTGTGTTTATCGGCGCACTGATTACGGTGCTTATCTTCGTGTTGGGCACATTCGCTCTGGGTGTCATTATTCCGGCCAAGGACATCAGCCTTACACAAAGCCTGCTGGTAGGTTTCGACAATTACTTCCGTTACATCCATGCTTCCTGGCTGTCGCCGGTTATAGCCGTTGCACTGGCGTTCGGCGTGCTGGCAGGTGTGCTGACATGGGTTGCCGGTCCGTCCAAAGGTATCTTTGCCGTGGGCAAGGCTGGTTATATGCCTCCGTTCTTCCAGAAAACAAACAAGCTGGGTGTACAAAAGAACATTCTGTTCGTACAGGGTGGCGCTGTAACCGTATTAAGCCTTCTGTTCGTGGTGATGCCTTCGGTACAGAGTTTCTACCAGATTCTTTCACAACTGACGGTGGTGCTTTATCTCATCATGTATATGCTGATGTTCTCCGGAGCCATCGTATTGCGTTATAAGATGAAGAAACTGAACCGTCCGTTCCGTATCGGTAAAGGTGGTAACGGTCTGATGTGGCTTGTAGGCGGCCTCGGCTTCTGCGGCTCACTGCTTGCATTCGTACTGAGTTTCATCCCGCCCAGCCAGATTTCTACCGGCAGCAATACCGTATGGTTCTCCGTACTTATCATCGGCGCACTTGTCGTGGTGATTGCTCCGTTCATCATCTACGCTTCCAAGAAGCCAAGCTGGGTTGACCCGAACAGCACTTTCGAACCGTTCCATTGGGAAGAACAACCGGCTGCACAAGTTGCAGGCAAAACCGCCACGGCTACGGCAACTGCCGGAACAACCGCTTCGGCCACTGCAAACGAAAGCGTTGCCTCTCCCACGGGCAATGCTCCGTCAGCAAACAACAGCAACAACAGCGGTAAAGCTCCGAACATTCCCCCTAAAGGATAAAGGCAGGCTTGCTGTCATATAATTTTGCCTATAGTGGAAATCCGGTACAATGTACGTCAAAAGGATTTTTCACTATAGGCAAAATCGTTTATATCAACTGTCAAACGTCCCAACGCTCGCAAACATTGGCGGCAAGCGTTTCGCATGACTGCTGATAACCTGTTACCAGTTCGTCCATCACTTCTGCTACCGTTTGTATTCCTTTCTCATTGAGCAAGGCGGAAGCCTGACCTATTTCAAGTTCGCCCTCTTCAAGGTCTCCTTCAAAAATGCCGCGTTTGGCACGTCCTCTCGACAAAAGGATACGTAAATCCTCTTCCGTAGCCCCTGCAGCTTCGGCAGCCGCCACTGCCTGCTGAAAATTACCGCGGGCCAGACGTACCGGAGACAGTTTCTTCAATAATAAACGGGTATCCCCCTCTTTCAGATGCAGGCAATATTCTTTAAACACTTCGCTGGCTGAGCTTTCTTCGGTCAAAGCAAACCGCGTACCCACCTGAACACCATCGGCCCCCAAAGCACGCATGGCAAGAATCGCCTCACCGGTAGCAATGCCGCCGGCAGCAATCAAAGGCAGTGAGGTAACTGCACGTACAGCAGGTATCAGGCAAAGCGTAGTCGTCTCTTCACGCCCGTTATGTCCGCCGGCTTCAAAGCCCTCGGCTACGATGGCATCTACACCGGCAGCCTCGGCTTTCATGGCAAAACGCGATGACGAAACAACATGCACCACTGTAATGCCATGCTGCTTCAGCCAAGCGGTCCATGTCGTAGGGTTTCCGGCCGAAGTAAACACGATACGCACCCCCTCATCTACCACAATCTGCATGATTTCCTCTATCTGGGGATACATTAAAGGAATGTTCACTCCAAACGAATGATGCGTAGCCGCACGGCACTTCCGTATATGCTCACGTAAGGTTTCGGGATGCATGGAGCCTGCACCCAACAGCCCCAAACCACCGGCATTACTTACTGCCGACGCCAACCGCCAGCCACTGCACCATACCATACCGCCCTGGATGACGGGGTATTTTATTCCAAACAAAGAAGTTATTCTATTCATTAATTTATCCTTTAAAGGTTTATTTTTATGAAAACAAGAAGCGGAGAAATAAAGTTCAATACTCAAAGCGGAATATCCCTATTTGATAATAGTCTCTTTACGGCGGGCAGTTATGGAATCGCCGTAAGTCCTTAATACTTCCAAAGTACGTGCACGGCGTCTGGCAGCTTTCCTGTTCCAGAAATCTTTTGTAAAAGGACGCATGAAATCACCTGCAATGCCACCCCCGCCGACACTTCGCCAACTCCCCACTGCCATATTGTTGGCACGTTCGGTCACCATATAGCGCAAACCGGTAGCTTCTATCTGTTCGATACTCTCACGCGGCCCTGCATCCAACGGACGCTTTGCCCAGTCTGTATAGATTTTAAGCCTGGTCAGTTCGTAGAACGGATCGCCCCGCCATGTATTCTTGTTCACCGTAATCTTCTTCTGATAGACGGGATCCCAGTTGTATTTGGTGTTTGCGGTATAAGGCCGTAAGGTAAGCACTACCTTTTTCTCCGGCATCCGAGGCATTGCGGGTAAGGAAGCATCAAAGTCCATCCACGTCTTACTTACATCAGCCTTTGGAGAGCCCAAAGGAGCATCAACGCCCATTTCCTTCAATACATCCGGATTCAGTTTCATCTCTCCCCCGCCATCCAGCAACCGGTGCAGACGCAAAGAGTCTTGCGGCGTCCACTCTTGAGCGTAAAGAGGAAAGGTTACCGCACAAAGCAACCCCAAAAAGAGAATAGAATACTTCACCCCGATTGTTTTTTTATACCTTACACTTTATACCTAATCTCACCACCACATATAGCTGCTTCCGCAAAGCGGTTCATCGTAGCAAGGGTCTATAGTCCACATGGTACGCGGATATTTCCGGCCTTCCCACCAACGGCGGTAACGGGCGGCTGCATCGAGCACCTCCTCATCGGTCAGGAAGTAGATGCCTTCATAATTCTCGGCATCGGTATGCACCATCTTACACCCCATCGAAGCATTATGCCCCAAACGAATCGTTTCCACCGTCCACAAGATACATTCGCCTAACCGCAGTTTTCCGCCTGCCGAATAGGATACGGGAGCCAACGGAAAAGAAGGTATTACCGTCAAATCCTCGGCATACTTCAGGAGTTCTTCAATATCTTCTTTGGCAAACTTGGGAACATTACTCAGTCCTTCAGGACTTTGAGTAGAATATTTGCCGGTTTTCAGCTGTTTTACAAACAAATCTACATCCGGATGATTGTAATCCAGCGATTCTTTACCGCAGGATGCAAGCATAAGGCAAGCTGCCATTGCAAGTATCAGATATCCGTATTTATATAGTTTACAGAGAGTCTTCATTTTGTTGTATTGTCTTTAAGGTTAATAAGTCATGCGCACTCCACACAAAAGATTCAGGTTCGTAGGGCGTTCCGTCCGCAAGGTTCCGGTTTCGGAGTCCGTACCGAAATGGTGGGAAACCGAAGGCTCGGCAAACAAAGCAAACCGGTCATTCAATCTGTAGCGCACCCCTACCCCTGCCGCTACCGACAGTTGAACGGGTTCCGCATTAAAGCCGTTATCCGCAGCACCGACAATGCACTTTTCGGCAGTTCCGCCTACAGTGGCATATAAATCGAGTTTGGGAGTACTTGCCAATGTCATATTCAATTTTACGGGAATCCCTAAAGTATGGAGCGTGCGGTCGGCATGCAAGCGATTATACAGAATACCCGTTTCCAACGCAAACCGGCTGTTCAGACTGCGTTCCACTGTAACTGCCGCCGTCAGCGGCATATTGTAGTCCCCTTTAGGAAGAGAGGTTCCAAGAGCTGCTTTCAACGCCCACTTACGCGATTTCCGGTATTTTAAAGGAGTAGTTGCCTGCTCTTCTTCCGCAGGAACAGCGGAAAAGGTGTCCGAAGCAGAACTTACCCGCCCGGTGGTGTTCTGATAAGAACTGCCGGTTTGTGCAACGGCACTATTGCTGAAGTAACCGTCACCGGTCTGCTGCACCCGCTGCCTGATAGTGATGGAAAGCCGGACGGAAACAGACTCGCTCTCAGTTTCCGATTGGGCAGTCATGCCTGCGGGAATTCCATCGGCAGGTGGTTTTGTACCGGAATTCCGTACCATCGGGGTCGCCTGATGGATAGATGGAAAAGATTCCTGCACCACATCTCCGTCCAGACTGCCTTCCGGCGTCAAAGCAGCCACTTGCGTAAAGGCTTCCTTTATCTCCTCTTTCGGAGAGAAATACCAGAAAGCGGCCGAAGCGGCTCCCAGCACAAATATAACGGATGCGGCAGCTGCCACCCGATAATATTTAGGAGAAAGAACAGCCGCTCTCTTCCGGCCTGCAGCCGGAGATGCCGCGTCTTCCTGCAACTGCTCCCAAAAGCCATCGCGTACCGTCATCTCTGTGCCGGACAGACGGCTGCGGAACAATCCGGTTATTTCATCTTTTTCTCTCATATTCAGTATATTCTTTAATTCTTTTCGCTAACATACACTTGGCACGGTGCAACTGCGAGGTAGACGAATGCTCCTTGATATGAAGCAGTTCTGCAATCTCCTTGTGCGACTTCTCCTCGAACACGTACAAGTTGAACACGGTACGGCAGCCGTCGGGAAGTTCCGCCACGAACGACATCAACACTTCCTCTGAAAGCCGGCTTCCGCTTTCGGCAATACTCGCTTCGTCCTGCACATCGGGAAGTTGTTCTTCGTTTACCACCAGTTGGCTGAAACGGTGTTTCCGTCGCAGATAGTCGATAGCTTGTGTCACCATCACCCTCGTTACCCACGTGCCCAACGCACATTCACCGCGAAACGTGAAGCTGGTGAAGATTTTGATAAAGCCATCGTGCAAAACATCGTGCGCCGCATCCATATCGCCCGTATAACGGTAGCATACCGCCAGCATCTGCTTGGAATAGAGAGTGTAAAGTTCCTTTCGGGCGGAATCCTTTCCTGCCCGGCAGCCCTCTATCAGTTCTATCTCATTTTCCAATGTCAGTGCTCGTTTTACGGACGCCTCTTCGCGTCGTTTGTTAGTTAGACGCAGCATCCGGCAGAATGCTGCAATAGAATCTCTAAAAAGAAGTTAAAGAATAAGGTTATCCATATCTTTCCGTTTCATCATTTGCCCTTTATAACATAAGAAAAAAGCCTCTCACAGATCTGCCCTGACGGGCAGCATTCCCTATGAGAGGCTTTCTCCTGTATTATATCGCCTTTATCAGCAGGCTTTGAAGCTCATGTCCAATCCTTTTACGGAATGCGTCAAAGCACCTACCGAGATAAAGTCTACGCCGCATTCGGCATAGTCGCGCAGAGTGTCAAAGGTGATGCCGCCGGAAGATTCCGTTTCATAACGGCCTGCTACCATTTCTACGGCTTTCTTCGTCATTTCGGGTGTAAAGTTATCGAACATGATACGGTCTACGCCGCCCAAATCGAGTACCTGTTGCAGTTCGTCGAAGTTACGTACTTCAATTTCTATCTTGAGGTCCTTGCCCTTCTCCTTGCAATATTCCTTGGCACGAGTAATGGCCTTGTCGATACCGCCGGCGAAGTCAACATGATTGTCTTTCAGCAGAATCATGTCGAACAGACCGATTCGATGGTTCACGCCGCCACCTATCTTCACAGCCATCTTCTCCAGAATACGCATGCCCGGAGTCGTCTTACGGGTATCGAGCACACGGGTATTCGTACCTTTCAGCTTCTCGGCATACTTATGGGTCATGGTAGCGATGCCGCTCATACGCTGCATAATGTTCAGCATCAGGCGTTCGGTCTGCAACAAAGACTGCACCTTGCCTTCCACAACCATAGCCACGTCGCCCGGCTTCACTTCAGTGCCGTCATTGATGAATACTTCCACTTTCATGGTGGGGTCGAAACGACGGAACACTTCTTTAGCAACCTCGATACCGGCAAGAATACCGGCTTCTTTAATCAAAAGCTTGGATTTGCCCATTGCCGTAGCAGGAATGCACGAAAGGGTGGTGTGGTCACCATCGCCTATATCTTCGGCAAAGGCCAGGTCAATCAGCCTGTCAATCAATTCTTCTTCCTTATTCATTTGTCTTATCTATTCTTATTTGGTGTATCACATATTTGCCTGCCACTTTTCTAAAGAAACAATTCACCCGGAAGTTTCCGTTCGCGGTTGTCAGCGTACCGACTATGAAACTCGACTCATTGCGCTTTCCCTGGTGATTCACCGTAAAACCGCTCACCCGATTGCCGGAAAAGAAAGATGCCATCTTTTTCTCTGCCGCTTGGTTGTCGACATTGATTGAACGACTCTCCAGAATCAGTTCCACTTTATCACTCAGATACCCGTTCAGTTCCTGAGAATTTCCTTTTTTAAAGGCGGCGACCACTCCTGCCGGTACGTCTTGTGCCATAAGCGAAACTGTCCAGACAAAGAAGCAGAGCCATAATATTACTACTCGTTTATTCATTTTCACAAGTATTAATGATAGGCAAAGGTAAGCAAATCTTATAAATAACAAGAAAAGAAAAGCGACATTCTCACAGGAAAGGATTATTTTTGCACGAAAATCAGTAATTCATATGAAAATGACCTTGCTCGTCGTAGGACGAACCGTAGAACAGCACTTTATTACAGCCATCAATGACTACATACAGCGCACGCGACGCTATCTCTCGTTCGATATGGAAGTTATCCCGGAACTGAAAAATACCAAAAGCCTCTCCGCAGACGTACAAAAAGAAAAAGAGGGCGAACTGATACTGAAAGCACTCCAACCGGGCGATGTGGTAGTGCTGCTGGATGAGGGCGGAAAAGAAATGCGCTCCATAGAGTTCGCAGACTATATGAAGCGCAAGATGAACACCGTAAACAAACGGCTGGTTTTTATTATTGGCGGCCCTTACGGCTTCTCACCCAAAGTCTATAAAGCGGCACACGAAAAGCTGTCTCTTTCGCGCATGACCTTTTCGCATCAGATGATAAGACTTATCTTTGTGGAGCAGTTATACCGTGCCATGACCATACTGAACGGCGGGCCGTATCACCATGAATAAACCGGAAAGCCTCTCTCTAAACAATCTCCTGCAATAGGGCCGGAATTTCGGGAGTGCTGTTTTTTATAACCGTAATACGGCTCTTCCCTTCCGGCGTCAGTGCAAAGTGCATCTGACGCTTATCCGTTTTTCCCACCAGTCTGGTAATCAACTTCTTGTCCTCTACCGAGCGGATTACCTTGGAAGTATTGGAAGCTGACAGTCCGAGCGCTTCCGCTATCTCGCTGGAGGTGAGTTTGGGCGTATTGAGCAAGGTACACAACAGCATACCCTCATTCAACGACAAGTCAAACTCCTGCATGAATTTTACTTCAAACTCGGCTATCGCCCGGTAAATATCGCGGATTCTACATAAAGTTTCCATTATTCCGTTTATATAAATAGATTCACATTCGCCTTGTCCGCGCGCTCCATATAGGTCGCTACACCGCCTATGGTAACTTCGTCCAGCAATTCTTCGCACCGGATGCCCATCATATCCATAGACATCTGACAAGCAATAAACTCAACTCCTTGCGCCAACGCCTGAGAACGCAACGATTCCAAAGAATCTATTCCTTTCCGCTTTATCAGGAAGCGCATCATCCTGCTGCCCAAGCCCATCATATTCATTTTGGACAGTTTCAGCCGCAATGAACTGGACGGAAGCATCATACCGAACATCTTTCCGAAAATATCTTTCTCTGTCCGGGGTTTCTGTATCTTCTTCAAGACATTCAATCCCCAGAAGGTGAAGAATATCGACACTTTCTGTCCGGTTGCCGCTGCGCCGTTAGCGAGTACAAAGGTAGCTAAAGCCTTGTCTAAATCATCGCTAAAAAGAATTAAAGTTTTTCCCCGTCCGCCTGCTGCCGGAAGAGACGACGGGCAGGCACAAGCCTCATCGCCTTTTTCAAGCAATACCGTGTAGCGTCCTTTTTCTTCCTTTTTCTCTATCAGCTTGTTGCCCGTAGTGGCACACCAGGCAGAAGCATCACGTGCGAATCCGGCATCGGTCGCCACAATTTCCACCCGCTCGCCCGGAGCGATGCTATCCATGGCTTTCTTTACCTGCATGATAGGGCCGGGACATTGCAGGCCGCAGGCATTAACCCTCAAAGGCTCTTTGGCAGAACCGCTCTGTACAGATTGAGACGGAGCGGATGCAGCAGGCTGAGCCGGCGATGATGCCGTAGGAGCAGGAATGGGCGCCACTGCTGCAGAATAGGTCTTATATCCGCCTATCAAGTTGGCCGTATTGCGATAACCGCGCCCTATCAGAATACGTTGTGCCAAATATCCGCGCAAACCTACGGCACAGAAAAGCACGACGGGCTTATCCGCCGGTATTTCCGACAAACGGTCGCGCATCTCGTCCAGCGGGATATTGACAGCTCCCGGAATCGTTCCGAACGAGAATTCTTCAGGGGTACGGGTATCTATCAGCATTACTTCGTCTTTCTTCTCTGCCAGTTCGCGCCAGGAAATAACCGGCATAGCACCGCTGATAATATTGGAAGCCACGTATCCGGCTATGGCAATAGGGTCTTTTGCCGATGAGAATGGCGGTGCATAGGTGTGCTCCGTTTCCATCAAATCGTAAACGGTTCCGCCATGTTTGATAAGTTCCGCTATCTGGTCGATGCGCTTATCCACTCCCTCGTAGCCTACGCATTGCGCTCCATAGAGTTTTCCGTTTTTCGGATGGAACGTCAGTTTCAAGGTCAGAGGCAACGCATCGGGATAATAACCTGCATGCGAAGCAGAATGGGTTACCGAGCTTTGATACTCCATGCCCCATTGTTTCAGACGCTTAGCGGCAAGTCCGGTAGAGGCTACCGTCATATCAAAGACTTTGGCGATGGATGTACCGATAGCTCCTTCGTAGGATGTAGTATTGCCCAAAGCCATATTATCGGCAACGATGCGTCCCTGACGGTTTGCCGGATTGGCCAGATAGTTGAGCCACGGTTTTCCGGTCAGCGGATGAGGATATTCAATGGCATCGCCCACGGCATAGATGTCTTTTACGGAAGTTTCCAAGTGCTCGTCTACCCGGATACCGCCCGTTTCGCCCAACTCCAAACCTGCCTGTTGCGCCAATGCCGTTGCCGGACGTACACCGATAGAAAGCAATACCATATCGGCAGGAATCGTTTTTCCGCTTTTCAGAAAAACGGTAATTCCCTCTTCAGTACGCCGGAAACGGGTAACGCCCTCTTCCAGATAAAGAGAAACGCCTTTTTCGATCAGATGCCGGTGAATAGGTGCAGCCATGGAGAAGTCGATAGGCGCCATAACCTGATTGCCCATCTCTACAACAGAAACCGCAACGCCCGCATGATGCAGGTTTTCCGCCATCTCAAGTCCGATGAAGCCTGCGCCTACTACAACTGCGCGTTTTACTTGCTTGTCTGTGATATAAGCCTTAATCCGGTCAGTATCTTCTACATTGCGAAGCGTAAAGATACCTTCCGAGTCAATGCCTTCCAAAGGCGGTTTCACCGGATTGGCTCCCGGAGAAAGCAGAAGTTTGTCATAGGTTTCTTCATATTCCTTTCCATCCGCTTTACGGATAGTCAATGTTTTCTTTTCCGGATCGATTGCGATTACTTCGTTCTCTACCCGCACATCGATACGGAAACGTTTGCCGAATGATGCGGGAGTCTGAACCAATAATTTTTCGCGCTCGGCGATAACGCCGCCTATATAATAAGGTAATCCGCAATTGGCATAGGAAATGTATTTGCCTTTCTCCAATAAAATGATTTCAGCTTGCTCATCTATTCTTCTTAACCGGGCAGCAGCCGTGGCTCCACCTGCAACGCCACCGATAATTACATATTTCATATTTCTTTCTTTTTAGTTTGATACTGCAAAGGAAGTAATAATTTCCAATATAAAATAGTTTCCTTAGGAAAATAATGTTAATATACTATTTAATAATATATTATACCTGTATAACAAGAAGAATAAGCTATTATTAAAAACATGCAGTTTAATCATTGCAAGTTATAAAATATAACGAAAAACATAAAAAAAGAGATGCATCCTCTCGGACGCATCTCCATTATAACCATATCATATTCAAAGTCCTTTCTATTCCTACTACATACTACCAGCCCATATTTTCGAGTCCCGCAGCTTTATACCAAGCCATGGAACGGTAAGCCTCAGCAGCTTTGGAATCAACCGAAAGGGGGATATAATGCGTAATGCCGTTTGTTCCTTCCATTGAAAACATTCTTTTGAACATGGAGTAATTTTTATCTGTAGTATTCCAATAGACAATAGAAGCATCAAACACATTCTTCCAAGCAACATAAGCATCGGCATCCAGCCGCATTTCCATCATCTGCGAGAAATCATAGTAACCGACATGTCCTTCTTCCATATCCCGCTTATCATAATCAAACACCGTATTAAAAGAAGGCACGCTTTCGTTGTCCGCGCGCTCCAAGAGTTGCCCTGTCACATCCGCCAAATCATCCAACGCATCTGTCCTTACAGCGCAAATGGAAGTTCCGCCTGTCCAGTTTGCATTCGAGATACCCTCTCCTGCTTTATAATTATCCTTATAATGATTAAAGTAGGCTTCTGCCATTTGTGCAGCCGCGCCCGGTTTAAACATATAAGGAACAACCTTGTCATAAGGAGCGCCCGGACCCGGATTCTCCGTAGGCGAACCGATATAATAATCGGTATAATTACGCACCTCATAAGCCACTTCTACAGACATCATAAAGCATGCGTCAAACATTATAAAGTCAAAGTGAGGCATCCCGTCATCTAATACATCAACAAAGTCAGATATATTCATACGGTTATCCTGCCCCTCTCCTGTATCCTGCCCTATCCAGCGTGTAGAAGCCGAAGGTACCGGATAAGGAATCCAGCCGTCTGCGTGCGACCAGTAAACCAAACCGTAACTGTCTGCCGGATATTCATAGAAAGCACGGTGCATTACCTCCTTCATCACAGAGGCCTTCGTGGATACCTGCTCTGCATACTCCTTGATTATCTCCTTCTCCAAACGCCCTTTCTTGTTTCTAGAGATCCGGAACAAAACCGGTGCTACCCTGTCATCCTGATATACCAGCAAGTTACTGGATGACAAATCAACGGATTCCATGCCTGCAATCATCTCTTCCACATCTTCCTTCGCAAATGACGACAAGTTATTATCCGCTACAATGTAAACAAGCACGGTTCTACTTCCTACCTCAGGTGGCACCGGATCATCATCTTGATTACAAGCCGTAAACAAAAGGAAAAAAGATATGCACAGCAATGTATAAAGCTTCATTCTCATAGGTATCGTATAATTGTTGCAACGCACCGATTACTCTTCCGGCTTCTTAAAACTGAACTTATCCGACGTAATAGCCTGCAACACCATTGTGCTCTTCTTATACTTCGCCTTTACCTTGACAGCTTCCTTTTCCAGTTTCTTTTTATTCTCACTGAAATAGATCATACACGTATAATCGGGTTTCTTCAAATCGTATTCCAGATAGTTTTTCAATTGATAGCTGTACAAGTCACGCTTGGGCAAAAAGCCGTTCTTGTCCAGTGCCGTACTGTCCAATACTTGGATTTCCGTACAATACACTACCGAATCATTGAAAGACGCCGCTACGCCAAAAGCATAAACAGGCTTATGGCTTTTCATTGTAAACGCTGTACACAAAGTAAATACGAGCATCACTGCAAATACTATTTTTATGTGCTTCATAACTTCTTTTTGATTGTTTAATGGGGCAAAGATAATAAAAAAACCGGCCATCCACTCTGGACAGACCGGTTTTCTTAATTTCTTTTATTTGTCAGAAACCGATATTCTTATTTATCCCAAATAAGATTTGAGCAATTTACTACGATTACTTTGTCTTAATCTTCTGATTGCTTTTTCCTTAATCTGGCGGACACGCTCACGTGTGAGACCGAATTTGTCGCCGATTTCCTCTAATGTCATTTCCTGCTGTCCGATACCGAAAAACATCTGAATGATTTCTTTTTCCCTATCGGTTAACGTAGAAAGAGCTCTATCAATTTCCCTCGCAAGAGACTCGTTCACCAAAGAGCGGTCGGCCATAGGAGAGTCGTCGTTGACCAGCACATCGAGCAAGCTGTTGTCTTCTCCTTCAACAAAAGGCGCGTCTACCGAAATATGGCGGCCGGAAACCTTCAGCGTATCGGAGATTTTGTCAACAGGGATTTCCAGTTCATCGGCAAGTTCTTCGGGCGACGGGCGGCGTTCGTTTTCCTGCTCGAACTTGGAGAAAGCCTTGCTGATTTTATTCAGCGAGCCTACCTGGTTCAAGGGAAGACGCACAATACGCGACTGCTCTGCCAAAGCCTGCAAAATGGACTGACGTATCCACCATACTGCATAACTGATGAACTTGAAACCACGTGTCTCATCGAACTTTTCGGCAGCCTTAATCAGTCCTAAATTACCCTCGTTAATCAAGTCGGGCAAACTCAAACCCTGGTTCTGGTACTGTTTGGCTACAGATACAACGAAACGCAGATTGGCACGTGTCAATTTCTCCAGTGCAACACGGTCACCCTTGCGGATGCGCTGAGCGAGCTCTACCTCTTCTTCGACTGTAATGAGGTCTTCGCGACCGATTTCCTGCAAATACTTGTCAAGAGAAGCGCTCTCTCTGTTAGTGATACTTTTGGTAATTTTTAGTTGTCTCATTCTTATAATACAGATTTGGGTTGCAAAGTTACGACAAATTATTTATTACAACACTAACATGCCGAAACTTTTTCACCTTATTTATACCTTACTTATACAACAAAAAAGATGTCGGCAAGTATTCACCGACACCTTTTTTTCATCTTTCTTTGCTTATATTACAATCTTCTTACCTGATTATCATGTTTTTGTTATTCCTGGCTCAAATCAACAGCATAACTTGCACGCTTGCCCGACGGGAACATACCGGTGATAAACAACACTTGTTCGGGAGATTGGGCGGCAGCTTTCAGTACCTGCTCCAGATCCTCTACCGACTTCATCTGTACATTGTTCGCCTTGAGGATGATGAATCCCTTACGGATACCGGCATCTGCCATTTTACCGTTGGACACTCCGGTTACTTCCAAACCGTAACCCAAGTTAAGTTGTCTCTTCAATTCGGAAGATACAGGCTTGAAAGCTGCACCCAACAGTTCCATTCCGGCATCTTTCACTACTTTCGTATTGCCTTGAGAGTTCTTCAGTGTCAATACAAACTCTTTCTCCTTCTTGTCACGGATTACCTTCACCTTTACTTTATCGCCCGGACGATGCTTAGCCAGCACTTCCTGCAAATCGGTAAACTTATGCACCTTCTTACCGTCAATACCGACGATAACGTCATCCGACTTCAACACACCGGCAGCAGAACCACCCTCTACAACTTCGGCAATCAAGACACCTTCCTTCACACCAAGTTCGTCGGCTTTCTTCTTCATTTCCTCAGCCAGTCTTTCGTCCATTTGCAGGTCTGTGCCCAGTGTAGTACCGGTAATACCCAGCAAAGCACGCTGTACCGTACCGAACTGCTTCAAGTCCGCTACAACTTTCGTCATGATGCTGGTGGGGATTGCAAAGCCGTAGCCGGAGTATGCACCTGTCGGTGAATACAGCATAGCGTTGATACCTACCAGCTCACCTCTTGCATTAACCAGCGCACCGCCACTGTTGCCCTGATTGATGGCAGCATCCGTCTGGATGAAGGACTGGATATTCGCAGCCTGTCCGTTGGAAGCCGTTGCGCCGATGGCACGAGCCTTTGCACTGACGATACCGGCTGTTACGGTAGAGTTCAGGTTGAACGGGTTACCTACCGCCAACACCCACTCACCTACTTTCAGTTCGTCGGAGTTGCCTACCGGTACTGTGGGGAAATCGTCACCCTCAATCTTAATCAGCGCAAGGTCGGTGCTGGGGTCAGTACCGATGATGCGGCCTTTCAACTCGCGGTCATCGTTCAATTTCACGGTAATTTCATCAGCACCCTCAACCACGTGGTTGTTGGTTACGATATAGCCGTCTTTGGAAATAATCACGCCGGAGCCGAAACCTACGCGCGGTTGGGTCTGTATCTGACGCTGCTGTCCGCGACCGTCACCGAAGAAGAAGTCAAAAATATCCGGCATGCTCTGCACTGTCTGAGTCTTGCTCAACTGTTTGGCACGTATATGTACTACGGCATGAACCGAACTTTCTGCCGCTTGCGTCAGGTCAACAGGCTGCGCATCCGTCGCGTTATAAGCAGCCAACCGTAAATTATTAGGGTTCTGCTGGAACAATTCGCTGAATGTAGCAGACTTTTCCTTATCCTGCATCTTATAAGTGGTAACACCGGCCACTCCTGCACTCAGAACTACAATGGCTGCAACTCCAAGGATGTTTTTTGTTGTCTGTTTCATATTACTTTCTATTTTCTTTAATTGTTAATATTCAAATCTCATTTAACATTCTGACGTTAAAATAACGACAAAAATCGTTCTGTTATTCCGCTTGTCACTCTTTTTTGTTCTCTTTTAACAGTGAATATTTGGGACTTAACAGCGGTTAACGGCAGAGGCTGACAAATTAGCATTTATGCACGATTACTGTCTGTTAAAAGACTGACAGATAGACAAAACAAAAACGCACCATCCGTTTGCCTGTAACGGATGATGCGTTGAGGTTCAACAGATGATGCGTTTCGCCTCAACACATCATCTGTTTTCAAGCTGTATGCCATACCTTAATAATTAAGGTAATCGATGTCCATATGGTAACTCCATTGCGGAAAATAAAGGTTTCCACCTGCCCACTCTACCTCACCGCGCTGGAAATCTACGGTTTCGCTACGCGGATACTTCTTTTCGGGCACTAACGGCATGCCGTAATCGGTATTTACAATCATGCGCCAGGAGTCGATACCACCCAGGAAGAAATACTCTTCATCGGCATTGCGGGCAAAAGCCGGGATTCCGAACGATTGGTCTACAGGCACCCACCCTACACCTTCAAAATATACTTCCGCCCAATCGTGCAGGTTCCAAGCACGGGGATGCATCATGAACCCGCTCTGAAAATGTGCGGGAATGCCGCTGATGCGGCATAAGGTTATGAATAAAAGGCTGACCTGACCGCAATCACCGTGACGGTTGTCCAATACATATTCCGGAATATTCTCAATCGTGGAATACTCGCGGGCAGATGCCCAGGGGAAGTGATCGTTAATCCAACGGAAGATGCGCTTCGCCTTTAAATAAGGATTGGTTTCACCTGCTGTCAACTTGGCAGCCAACTCACGCAGCCGCGGAGAGAAGACGATGTGTTTCTCCCGCTCGGCGGTATACTCTTTATAAAGAGCAGTAGTCGTATCATAAGGCAGAACATCTTCCGCGCGCAGATTATGCCACTCTCCGCAGGATGTATACTCAAATGTTTCGGAGAACACGGTAGGCTCTCCCTGTACCGCACGCTTTTCCATATAGAGCGTGCTATGCCGGCACTCTTGCGGAGAAAGGACATAGTCCGGCTCACTGGCAGAGATGAACTTCACATCCCGCTGCCGGGCCTGGTCGGTACGGGGATAAGGCAACCAGCAGCGAACCAGCTTTCCGGCAGGAACGGCATTGGTGTCTACCGTCAGCGTATAAGTGACACGCATCCGCTTAGGAACGACTATCGCCTTGTTTTCTTTCTTCACGGCGGTAATCACTTCGGGCAGATTCTCTTTGTTCACCTTCTCACTTCCGCTTAGAGCAGTGCCCTCTTTGGCTATCTTTATATCATAGCAGGCAGAATCCACACGAAACAGATTAGGACCGGCATTACGGAAATAGCGTTTTTCACCATCCAGAACCATGCACTCCAAAGCATTGGATGCTTCCCACTGCCGCATCTGTTCGTCCGTTACATCAGGGATATACTTTCTGATATAGTCCTTGACCTGAGATTCCGTCAAACAAAAATCCGTAAGCAGACGCCGGTGCAAATCATCATCCCAACTGTATGGCCTGTTCTCCGGTTTCGTGCTGCAAGCAGAAACAAAAACAAACAAAAAGACAATATATAGCAGATTCTTCATGGATTATATAAGTAAATCAGTTTATATCAGGAGCATCTGTCACCGTATGATTTCCGTACTTTTATATCTTCACGACTCCAATACCCGGCAAGTCCGGCAGTGTAATCTTTCCCTTTACAACTTCCATTCCCTTGAAACGGTCGTTGGCTATCAGCAAACTGCCGTCCAAATCGGCAAAATCAACTGCCGGAGAGAATTGTGAAGCCGCAGAAATGGCACACGAAGTTTCGGTCATGCACCCCACCATTACTTTCATGCCCAAAGCACGCGCCAGTGTCACCATCTTCCATGCCTCACGCATACCGGTACATTTCATCAGCTTGATATTGATACCGGTAAAAACATCTTTCAGCCCTACTATATCCTTTAAGCGTTGGACGGATTCATCTGCAAATACCGGCAACGGACTCTGCCCGGTTACCCACGCGATATCATCCAACTGCTCTTTAGGCATGGGCTGCTCTATCATCACAATGCCTTTCTCTTTCAGCCAGTGAATCATATCAAGCGCATAATGTTTGTCTTTCCAGCCCTGATTGGCGTCAATGGCGATAGGCAGGTCGGTTACCGAACGGATGGTCTCGATCATCTCCTTATCGTTGTCGCGCCCCAGCTTCACTTTCAGGATATTGAACTGCCCGGCACACTCTTTAGTCTTTTCACGCACCACATCGGGCGTATCAATACCGATGGTAAAGGTGGTAGAAGGCGCTTTCTCCTTATCCAATCCCCAGATTTTATACCAGGGGGCCTGCAACAATTTACCCACCAAATCGTGCAAGGCAATATCCACCGCAGTCTTGGCCGCCGAATCTCCTGCAGAGAGACTGTCTATATAACTCAGGATATCTTCCAGCCGGAAAGGGTCGGAGAACTGCCCGATAACATCCTGCACTTTCTTCAAGAAAGCCAGTACGCTGTCCATCGTGCCCAATTCGTGCTGCAGGTAGGGCGGCATGGAAGCTTCGCCATAACCGATGATGCCGTCATACTCTATTTCGACCTGCACATCGGGAGTGGTGGTGCGCGAATAAGCAGCCACCGTAAACACATGACGCAACCTCAGTTCATACGGAAAGAAACGCAGCTTCATCTTAGGCGTAACGCCACTCTTATTGATATTGAACAAAGCAGGCGCCGCACCCTCACCTGCCAATACGCTATTGATAGCCATACCCGAACCTAAGGCGGCAAAGGCGGCGGTCTTTAAAAAGTCTCTTCTGTTTTGCATGTCATTTATAGTATTCATTGGTTTCCGTTGTGTTTAATCCCTCTTCCTTATTTATATAAGGTAATACGCGCGTAGCGAACAGCAACCGTCCGAGATTGTACTCATCGAACAATTCATCTGCCGGGTCGAAACTGCTGATATGCACATCGCCCTGCGAATGAATGAAACGCTTGCCGCCAATATACATACCCACGTGTACGACCCGTTCTTTACGTTCCGGAGTTGCCTTGCGGCCGAAGAATATCAAATCGCCCGGTTGCAGGTTGGAGAAATCGGCTGCAATGTCTATATGCTCGCCCACATAAGCCTGCTGGGAAGCATCACGTGGTATAATGATGTCGTGCATAAAAAGTATGGTACGCATGAATCCGCTGCAATCCACGCCTTTCGATGAAGTTCCCGCCCAAAGATAAGGTATTCCCATCATGGTGTGTGCCGTACGGATAATGCCGGCGGCATCCTGCTGCAAGCCGGAACGCCATTTCTTCTCGGGCATGGCTATGGATTTGGAGATGTATCCCCGGCGACCGTCGGGATAGGTCACCTTGTAGAAAGCTCCCTTGCTCCCTTCCCACTTCAAACGGTTGCCGGCCACAACGTCCGAAACCGTTTGTGAAGTTTGGTTCGGTTCGGAATAGACAAAACCGTAATGAGCAGTCACAACGATCTTTTCCGCCTTGTTCCACGCGGCCATTTCTTCTTCAGTCACCGGATGTACACCCACACGATGCACCCAGGCGATATAATTGTCGGGAGTCTGGATACGCACCCAGCCATCGCGCTGCAATACGCGCACTGGCATCCCCATCAGACTCTGTGTCATCATTTCCGATGAGAAATCCGGGGCGACACGCATATTTGCCACAGACACATTGATAATACCGCAGGTTTTGCCTTCCAGTCCCTTCACATCGGGAAGCAGTTCAAGACAGTCCATCACGGCATAGCCTTTTCTTGCCAGTTCCTTCAACAATGCGTTTTTCGCTTCTGCCGAAGTAGTGACGCCACGCAGCATCACATTCTTATCGGAAAAAGAATAATCTACATCCAGCAATGCCACACGCCTGTCCGGTGCAAACTGTTTTTTCAAACTGTCGGTGAGTTGTGCCACCTCTACCGGTATATTACGGTCTCCGGCTTCCGAAGCGACAGCAAAAAGAGTTATAAAGAGAAATACTGCAAAGAATGAGGCAAACTTTTTCATGGACTATACGCATTTGGGAATTATTAATGTTAGCAAAGCTAACAATTTATTCTAAAAGAGATACTTATTTTCAGTGTTTTTAAGAAATTACACAAATAAAACACCGATAACGAACAAATCACCGGTCACCTGACGTCAATCACTAAAAAATTCCTATCTTTGCACCCCAAAGCAGTTGGTCGGTCTGTCGCTTGCGCCTCGTGCGCATGAGGAAAGTCCGGGCAACACAGAGCATCCTACTTCCTAACAGAAAGCTGTCCGCGAGGGTAGAGTAACGTAGAAGAAAATAACCGCCATGCCTTCCGGGGTTGTGGTAAGGGTGAGAAGGTGGGGTAAGAGCCCACCGGTCTTGTGGCGACACAAGGGCCGTACGTCTTAGGAGTTGTAAGGTCATGTAAACCGACGTTATGAGAGTTGCTCGCTCCATGTCGGAGGGTAGACCGCTAAAGCCTGTATGGCAACATACGGCTCAGATAAATGACAGACGCCTTGATTTAATTGCTGAATCAGGGAACAGAACCCGGCTTACAGACCGACTGCTTTTTTAAATTAAAAATTAAAAATTGAGAATTAAGAAATAAAGTCCTTTCGGCATACTATCGTTTTTCAATTCTCGATTCTCATTTTTCAATTTAGCATGAACAAGCGCATTGCCACCCTTTGGAAATTCCTGACATACGACATCTGGCGTATTACAGAAGACGAAGTCACTAAAACGACTTTCTCCTTATATAATATTATCAAGACCATTTATCTCTGCATCAACCGCTTTACCAAAGACAGGCTTGTAAACAAGGCATCGGCATTGACATATAGCACTTTACTGGCTATTGTACCTATCCTGGCCATTGTGTTTGCCATTGCACGCGGGTTCGGCTTCGACAATCTGATGGAGAGCCAAATCGTTCAGGGCTTCGGCGGCCCGTCGGAAACAACGGAAGTTATCTTCCAATTCGTCAACTCCTATCTATCGCAAACCAAAAACGGCATATTCATCGGCGTGGGCCTGATCATGTTATTGTGGACGGTACTCAACCTGATTAACAACATGGAGATTACCTTCAACCGCATCTGGCAGGTAAAAAAAGCAAGAAGCATGTACCGTAAAATCACGGATTACTTCTCCATGCTCCTGCTGATACCCCTTCTGCTGGTAGTTTCGGGCGGTCTTTCCATATTTATGAGCACCATGCTGAAGAATGTGACAGACTTCACCCTGCTCGCTCCCATCGGCAAATTCCTAATCCGCCTCATACCTTTTGTGCTGACATGGGTGATGTTCACGGCACTGTATGTTTTCATGCCCAATACAAAGGTGAAACTCAAGCATGCGCTGATTTCGGGCATTCTGGCAGGTACGGCACACCAGGCATTCCAGTTCCTCTATATCAGCAGCCAGTTGTGGGTATCCCGTTACAACGCCATTTACGGTAGTTTTGCGGCACTTCCCATGTTCCTGCTGTGGTTGCAGATATCGTGGACCATCTGCCTTTTCGGAGCGGAACTGACGTATGCCGGACAAAACATCCGGAACTTCAGTTTCGATAAGGATGCACGCAACATCAGCCGCCGTTACCGCGACTTCATCTCCATCCTCATCATGTCGTTCGTAGCCAAACGTTTTGAAAAGAACGAACCGCCCTATACCGCCGAAGACATATCCGAGGAGTGCCAGATACCCATACGCCTGACCAACCAGACTCTTTATGAATTGCAGGAAATCAACCTTCTGCACGAAGTGGTGACCGATGCCAAAAGCCAGGACATCGCCTACCAGCCTTCCATGGACATCAGCAAGCTGAACGTTGCGCTCCTACTGGACAAGCTGGACACCCACGGCTCCGAGGACTTCAAGATAGACAAGGACAAAGAATTCCACGGGCAATGGGAAACACTGATGAAAGCACGGGAAGAGTACTACAAGAGTGCAAGCCAAGTGCTGCTGAAAGACCTGTAACGGTAGCTTTAATAATGGTTGTATGAAACAACCTTGTCCTTGGATTTCCTGGACTTCTTCCGTTTGTCTTTTGCCGGATAACCTATCGTGATGTCGAGCAACAGACGTTTATTGGCAGGAATGCCGGTAAGCTTCTTAATCTCCTTTTCATCGAACCAGCCCAGGATGCACGAACCCAGCCCCTCGCTTTCGGCAGCCAGCGTAATATGAGCGGTGGCAATGCCGATATCTATCAGAGGGAAATACTTGTCCTTAATCTTGGCGCCCAAGAAGGAAGTGATATTCATGGATTCTTCCACCACCAGAATATGTACCGGAGCATCTTTGGCAAACTTATTCATCCCCAATCCGGCAGTGGCCTTACCCACTTTTACAGCAAGTTCCGGATCGGTGATCACCACAAAACGCCACGGCTGTGCATTGCATGCCGAAGGCGACAGCCGGGCAGCTTCCAAAATACGTTCCAACTTCTCCGGCTCTACCGCACGGGACATATCATAAGCACGGTCGCTTTGACGTGAAGCGGCCAATTGCAAAAAATCATTCATAATAAGATATGAGTTATGAATTATAAATTATGAGTTATAACTCTATTTATACTGTATCATTCTGCTGATATATTTACCGATAATATCGAATTCGAGATTCACTACGCTCCCCACCTTGAAAGCATGGAAATTGGTATGCTCGAAGGTATAAGGGATAATGGCTACCTGAAAGGTATCATCCGTAGGATTGCATACGGTCAGGCTGACACCGTTTACGGTTACCGAGCCTTTATCCACGGTGATATAACCGCGCTTCGCCATTTCCTTATCAAAGGCATACCGGAACGTAAAGTAATAGCTGCCCTCGGCATCCTTTATGTCCACACAGGTTGCCGTTTGGTCTACGTGTCCCTGTACGATGTGTCCGTCCAAGCGGCCGTTCATCATCATGCTGCGCTCCACGTTCACTTCATCGCCTACTTTCAACAAGCCGAGATTGGAACGGTTCAGAGTCTCTTTCATCGCCGTCACCGTATAAGTATCATCCGTCATGCTGACAACCGTAAGGCATACGCCATTATGAGATACGCTCTGGTCTATTTTTAATTCATTTACGAACGAACACTTGAAAGTAAAGTGCACGTTTTCTTGGTCTCTGACCATAGCCACCAGTGTGGCACATTCTTCTACTATTCCGGAAAACATAAGCTTGTTACAATTTAAATTTAGATATTACCCGCATTGCGGATGCGACAAAGATACAAAAAGGGTCTCATATAGAAATGAAAAAAAGGAAGCTTTTCACAAAGCCTCCTTTTTCAGTTTTCAATAGGTATTAGTTTTTTTTAAGGTAAAAAGATTGTTTTCAGGATAACGTTGCAAAGATAGCCGCTTTTCAAGATACCAACCAAATTAAAAAACATGTCTTATAACATCTTTTCTGTAATTCTTTTGATTTTATTATCATTTCAAAGCAAATTTCTACATCTGCAATCGTTTTCAATGGGCAAATATAGGGCTATTTTCCATTAAACACTAAAAATATCCTAAAAAGTTGACTATTTCTTATCGTCTGTATAGTGTTCGTCCGTACGTCCGCTATGTTTCAGCACCTTCGCATCGATAAAAAACACTATTTCCTCGGCGATATTCGTAATATGATCGCCGGAACGTTCCAGCTTACGGAAAACACTAACCAGATTCAGACAAGAGAGTGCGCTTTCGGGATGCTTGCCGATATAATCTGCCAGAACAGCAGTGGCATTTGCATTAATTTCATCCAGCAGGTTATCTTTGGCGAATACCGCGGTTGCCAGTTCCTGACTTTCTTCCTGAAGAGCTCTTTTGGCAAGTTCAAGCATAGCCGAAACTTGATTTATCATCTCTTCCAGGCGCAGTTCCTTCACCAGTCCGCTTGCCAGAATCGGTTCCTTGCAATTCAACGCAAAGCGGGCTATGCCTTCGGCGAAATCGCCCAAACGCTCCAGGTTCGTATTAATTTTGAGCATGGCAAGCACAAAACGCAAGTCGATAGCAACCGGATTATAGAGAGCGATGATGTCTTCTATATCACTGTCTATCTTGAGTTCGAAGGCATTGACACGACGTTCGCGCACCAATACCTGCTGTGCCAGCTCGCGGTCCAAAGTCAGTACGGCTTCTCCGGCACGGCCGAGCTGGTTATACACTAAAGTCCACATTTCGTCTATTTCTTTTTTCAGCAAGACGAGCTCTGATTCGATAAACTGCACCATAATGTTTTTCTATTTCAAAATTATCAATTGCCTAATCATATCACTTGTTCCAACGCATGAAACTGTCCGTACCAAGGCATGGTATCGCCCGTACCACGGCATGAAACTCACTGTACCAAAGGGTGGTAGTGTCTGTACCAACGCGTGGTACGAGAAGTACCATGCCGTGAAATGCCCCGTACCGGTACGTGGTATTTTTTTCATATTGCCTACGTTTTTCCGCGTACAAAGAAACAAAGGAAATATTAAGGCAGTATGACTATCGTTTGAAGGAAATGTTTCAAACATGTTACAAAACCGTTACAATATACACTAACCCGCCGTGTGTAACAAGTATGTAACATGCGTTGCTTTAATTCGCATGCAAAAAACTCCGGCTTTCACAAGCCGGAGTCTACGGTTCGTGTCTGCCGCTTTCCGGACAGGAAATCACTAAAAAAGAGCGGATATATTCCCGTGAAATAACGATATACGAAAAAATAGTCGTATTTTTGCACCACTATACGAATAACAATAGCATTATGGCAGAAATAAAAAGCGAAGAAACAAGCGAAAAGAAGAGCCTGAACTTCATAGAACAAATAGTAGAGAACGACTTGAAAGAGGGTAAAAACGACGGAAAGGTACAGACACGTTTCCCGCCGGAACCTAACGGTTATCTTCACATCGGACATGCCAAGGCCATTTGCCTGGACTTCGGCATTGCCGCCGCACATGGCGGGGTCTGCAACCTGCGTTTCGATGACACCAACCCCACCAAAGAAGATGTGGAATATGTGGAAGCCATCAAGGAAGATATTCAATGGCTGGGTTACCAGTGGGGCAACGAATACTATGCCTCCGACTACTTCCAGCAGTTATGGGACTTCGCCATCCGCCTCATCAAAGAAGGCAAAGCATATATCGACGAGCAGACATCCGAGCAGATTGCCGCTCAAAAAGGCACTCCTACCCAACCCGGTGTGGAAAGCCCTTACCGTAACCGTCCCATCGAGGAAACACTCGAACTGTTCCAAAAGATGAATACCGGCGAGATAGAAGAAGGCGCCATGGTGCTCCGTGCCAAAATTGACATGGCAAGTCCCAATATGCACTTCCGCGACCCGATTATCTATCGCGTGGTGAAACATCCGCACCACCGTACGGGTACTACCTGGAAAGCTTACCCGATGTACGACTTCGCTCACGGACAAAGCGACTGCTTCGAAGGTGTAACCCACTCCTTGTGTACACTGGAATTCGTTCCCCACCGTCCGTTGTACGACCTCTTTGTAGATTGGGTAAAAGAAGGCAAGGACCTGAACGACCACCGTCCTCACCAGTACGAATTCAACAAGCTCAACCTGAGCTATACGCTCATGAGCAAGCGCAACCTGCTGACTTTGGTGAAAGAAGGCCTTGTCAACGGCTGGGACGACCCCCGTATGCCGACTATCTGCGGTTTCCGCCGTCGCGGCTATTCACCCGAATCCATTCATAAGTTCATCGATAAAATCGGTTATACCACCTACGATGCCCTCAATGAATTTGCCTTGCTGGAGAGCGCCGTACGCGAAGACTTGAACGCACGCGCCACCCGCATATCCGCAGTATTGAATCCGGTGAAGCTTGTCATCACCAATTATCCGGAAGGACAGGTTGAGGAAATGGAAGCCGTCAACAACCCGGAACGTCCGGAAGAGGGCAGCCACAACATCGAATTCAGCCGCGAACTGTGGATAGAACGCGACGATTTCATGGAAGATGCTCCGAAGAAATATTTCCGCATGACTCCCGGACAGGAAGTTCGCCTGAAAAGCGCGTACATCGTGAAGTGTACCGGCTGCAAGAAGAACGATGCAGGAGAAATCACAGAAGTATACTGCGAATACGACCCCGACAGCAAAAGCGGCATGCCCGGCGCTAACCGCAAAGTAAAAGGCACGATTCATTGGGTGAGCTGCGCACACTGCCTGCAAGCCGAAGTCCGCCTTTACGACCGGTTGTGGAAAGTGGAAAATCCGCGCGACGAACTGGCAGCCATCCGCGAAGAAAAGAATTGCGATGCGCTGACCGCCATGAAGGAAATGATAAATCCGGATTCTCTGAACGTATTGCCATGCTGCTATATCGAGAAATTTGCCGCCGGTATGAAGCCCCTCTCCTACCTGCAGTTCCAGCGCATCGGTTATTTCAATGTAGACCGCGACTCTACACCGGAGAAAATGGTGTTCAACCGTACCGTAGGCTTGAAAGATACTTGGGGGAAAATCAACAAATAATATAACATTAATGAGTAAAAAGAACCTGTTGTCCGGAAGAGACAAGGAATTGCAAGAACTTGCAGAACAATATGAAGCAGCGAAAGCTGAGAACAAACCTATCTATCTGGATGCAGACGATTTAGCCGACCTTGCCGACTGGTATGCCATGCACAGAAAAAACAGCCAGGCTACCGAAGTCGTAGAATACGGACTGAGCTTACACCCCGGCAGTACGCCTCTGTTGGTAGAGCAGGCTTATCTCTTCATGGACGCCCGGGAAAGGGATAAGGCCAAACAAGTGATAGAGGAAATAACCGAAGATTATTCCTCGGAAGTAAAAGTGCTTAAAGCCAATATTCTCTTAGGCGAAGGCAAAATAGATGAAGCGGAACAACTCCTTGACTCCATAGAAGACAAAGAGGACTTGGCCAACATCGTGGACGTATCCTATATGTATATTGATATGGGGTATCCCGATAAGGCTGTACCATGGCTGACAAGGGGATTGGAAAAATATGCCGAGGAAGAAGAGTATCTGGCCGTAACAGCCGACTGTTTCCTGGCACAAGGTCTGAAGGATAAAGCCGAAATGTTCTATAACAAGCTGATAGACAAGAATCCTTATTCAGCCCCTTATTGGTTCGGACTGGCACGTTGCTATTTCGAACAGCAACTGTTTGACAAAGCCATTGAGGCATGCGACTATGCAATCGTGTCAGATGAAGAATTTGCCGATGCCTATATGATGAAAGGACATGCTTTCTATCAACTTGGAAATGAAGAAAGCGCGCTTGAGAATTATACCCTGGCAGAAAAATATAAAGCCGTCAGCCCCAATTTCCTTCATATGTTCATCGGATTCAATGAAATATCCAAAGGACACTGGGAAGAAGGGTACCGGCATCTTGAATTGGTCATACACAGTAAAGATACCGACTCAACGATGTTGCCGTCTTTATATGCGCATGTAGCGATTTGCCTCTATAACTTAGGCGAAAAGCGTCAGGCCGACCTGTTTTTCAAGAAAGCCCATGAGATAGGCCCGAAAGATGCAGAACCCTATCTGATTGAGGGAGGTATGTATATGGAAAAAGGAGATTTCGACAAGGCTGTAAAGAAATGGGCTTTGGCTTTAGAGTGTGCCCCGTGTGCCGATACTTGGAATGAAATCGGCATGAGCAGCATGGAAACGGGCCATATACAATATGCCCAAACGGCTTTTGAGCAGGTTAAGAAACTGGAGCCCGACTTCGAGAATATCAACGAGAAGCTGACCGCCCTTTATCTGTTACTCGACGACATGGAGAACTTCCTAAAGTACAACCAGCTTTGCGCACACCCGTTTCAGGCAAAAGACCTGGAAAACATGCTGGATTTGCTGGATTGTAAAAACCGGGATGAAATGATAAAAAGAGTGAAAGAGATATTTGGCGGGTCAGGTTTATTTTAAAGACATAAACAAATTATTAATCACAAGTATTATATATGGAATCATCTGCAGAACTTATCAAATGGGTTTTAGAAAATCTGAATTATTGGGTAGTTACCATCTTCATGACTATCGAAAGTTCATTTATCCCATTTCCATCGGAAGTTATAGTGCCGCCGGCTGCATGGAAAGCGATGACCGATGACAGTATGAATATCTTCCTTGTCGTTATTTTCGCAACTATCGGCGCAGATCTCGGCGCACTCATAAACTACTATCTTGCACGTTGGCTGGGTCGTCCTATTGTCTATAAATTTGCCAACAGCCGTTTCGGTCATATGTGCCTGATTGACGAAGCGAAAGTACGCCATGCCGAAGAGTACTTCAGGAAGCATGGCGCCGCATCCACATTCTTCGGACGTCTTATCCCCGCAGTACGGCAGCTTATCAGTATTCCGGCCGGACTCGCCGGAATGAAATTAGGCTCGTTCCTGCTTTACACAACGCTCGGTGCGGGAATCTGGAACACGATACTGGCGCTGCTCGGCTATTTTATATACCGGTTCACAGACATCAAGACAACCAACGATGTCTATATATTGGCTACGGAATACAGCCACGAAATCGGTTATATCATTCTGGCAGTTGCGGTATTCGTTGTAGGTTTCCTGATTTATAAAGGAATAAGACAGAAAAAATAAGAATAAAAAAACGGTGGATAAAGACAGCCCTTCTTCATCCACCGTTTTTTTATTGCATAGTTAAGTCCAAAGAGGTTATTTCCTAACTGCCGCAATCGCCTTTTCATAGTCCGGCTCTTGCGTAATCTCCGGTACGAGTTCCGTATAGGCAATCTTTCCATCTTTACCGACAACAATCACCGCCCGCGCCAGCAAACCGCTTAACGGTCCGTCTGCCATACGCACGCCATAGTTTTCATCAAAATCCGAGCAACGGAAATCGGACAAGGGAATTACGTTCTCAATACCTTCCGTCGTACAAAAACGGGCATGTGCAAAAGGCAGGTCCTTTGAAACAGCCAATACCACCGTATCCGGCAAACCGGCAGCCAATTCATTGAATTTACGTACGGAAGCGGCACATACGCCGGTATCCAGACTCGGAAAAATATTAAGAATTACATTCTTCCCGTTCAGTTCTTTCAAAGAGAAAGAAGATAAATCCGTCTTTACCAACTCGAAATCAGGAGCGACTGCTCCCACTTTTATAAACTCACCGATAACTTTTACCGGTTGTCCCTTAAATTTTGTTGTAGCCATAATTTTATCAATTTATACAATAGAGAAACAAACGGGATGCTGAAAAAGTTCAATAAAACTTTTCATACCACAGATTGTTATTCCCCCAACGAACTTATAATAATCACTTTTAAATTAAGATTTACATGAAAACAATTTTTGATGAGCTGAAACAGGAAGTAAAAAACTGGTGGGTTTCACTTATTCTCGGCATCCTGTATGTAGCCGTAGCTCTGGGGCTAATGTTCTTCCCTTTTAACGGATATGCCGCATTGAGTATTTTATTCAGCATCTCGATGCTGGTCAGCGGTTTGCTGGAAATTGCCTTTGCAGTAAGCAACCGCCAAAGGGTATCCAGCTGGGGCTGGTATCTGGCAGGAGGAGTCATTGATATGATTTTGGGGCTCTACCTGGTGACTTATCCTGTGCTGAGCATGGAAGTCATTCCGTTTATCATCGCCTTCTGGCTGATGTTCCGGGGATTTTCCTCGGTAGGCTATGCTATGGACTTAAAGAGGTACGGGACAAAAGAGTGGGGCTGGTATACAGCATTCGGCATCCTTGCCATCGTATGCTCGCTTATTATCCTGTGGCAACCGACGGTCGGAGCTATCTATGCCGTTTATATGATTTCGTTTGCATTCCTTATCATAGGATTCTTCCGTATCATGCTCTCTTTCGAACTGAAGAATCTGCACAAACGAAGTTTCCGCAATTCATAATTCGCCACAGATTACACAGATATGTACAGATTAGATATTCTTGAGTAAGCCTCGGACGCTTTAAATCCGTCTGTAATAATCGGTATAATCCGCAGTGAATCAAAGCACATCCCGGTTGGAGACTTCCGGTTTATCTTTTATGATGCAGAAAACGGAACATGGTTGTTCTGGACACTCCCATCCGCCGGGCGAGTTCAGAGCAGGATGTTCCTTTCTTCTGCTCTTTAAGCAATTGTTTCTTGTTCTCCGCAAGTATCTTCATCTTAGGCATATCCCCCTTTTTACGCCCCAAATGCTTTCCTTCCTGCTTTCTACGGGCCAGCGCCTCTTTAGTACGCATTGAAATCAGATTACGCTCTATCTCGGCCATCAGTCCGAATGCAAACCCCAGCACTTTGCTGTTAATGTCATTCTGAAAAACGTATCCTTCTTTGGTGCTGTACAATATCACCCCCTTTTTTATACACGAATTGAGAATAGTCATAATCTCAAGCAGCGTACGGCTGAGCCGTGAGATCTCCGTAACAATCAAAGAATCGCCGGGACGCATCTTATCCAACACCCCCGACAACTTGCGTTCTTTACTACTGACGCTTCCGCTGACCGTTTCCGTATACCACTTGTCAATGCTCATCCCGTTCCTTTCTGCGAAGCGTACAATTTCCTCTCGCTGGTTTTCCAAAAACTGTTTTTCTGTACTTACTCTTAAATAAGCTACTACTGCCATAAATTTTGTTGTTGTTTTATTGGTTTAACGCCGCCAAAGAACGGTTATTCCAATAAAATAGCCAACCGGTCCGTCATATCCTTTGCCAACCGTTTTCAAAATACGGGTTTGTTCCCAAACAGATGCCAAACAGATAAAAAGTTTTGCATTAACATAATCTTCTTCCGGCTATATCAAACTTTTTTCCCCTTTTTCGTTTATCTTTGTACATCCTTTCATGACAAAAAAGGAAAGGGTTTCTTCTGCAAGCCGCAAAAGGCAGGAAGAGGAAACAATCATTTACTAATTAAAATACTAACTAAAATCAGAAGATTATGGCAATGCATACATGGTTTGAGTGTAAAATCCGTTATGAAAAAACAATGGAAAACGGAATGAACAAAAAAGTTACCGAACCTTATCTGGTAGATGCACTCAGTTTTACGGAAGCGGAAGCACGTATCATCGAAGAGATGACACCGTTTATTTCAGGAGAATTCACGGTATCGGACATTAAACGTGCCAACTACAGCGAACTGTTTCCATGCGAAGAGGAAGCTGCCGACCGTTGGTTCAAATGCAAGCTGGTTTTCATCACATTGGACGAGAAAAGCGGTGCTGAGAAAAAAACGTCTACCCAGGTATTGGTGCAGGCAGCCGACTTGCGTGATGCGGTAAAGAAGCTGGATGAGGGCATGAAAGGCACAATGGCCGACTACCAAATTGCATCGGTAGCAGAAACCGCCATCATGGATGTATATCCGTACAGCGCAGAACCGGATGACAAGCCGGAAGTATAAGAACCTGAAAATTTCATTTCACAGATTATCATATATACGATGAGTATTGCAGAAAACATAAAACAAGTACTGAGCGAACTACCTGATGGGGTGCGGCTGGTAGCTGTTTCCAAATTTCACCCCAACGAGGCCATAGAGGAAGCTTATAGCGCAGGGCAGCGTGTGTTCGGAGAAAGCAAGGTGCAGGAAATAACTGCCAAATACGAGAGCCTTCCAAAAGATATCGAATGGCATTTCATCGGACATCTGCAAACGAATAAAATCAAATATATCGTACCCTATGTTACTCTGATTCATGGAGTGGATTCCTACAAACTCCTTACCGAAATCAACAGGCAGGCAGCCAAGGCCGGACGAACCGTAAACTGCCTGCTTCAACTGCACATCGCACAAGAAGAGACCAAATTCGGTTTCAGTTTCGACGAATGCCGGGAGATGCTTGCAGGCGATGAATGGAAAAAGCTCGGCAATGTCCGGATATGCGGACTTATGGGCATGGCTACGAATACAGACAATATCGAACAAATCAAAGCTGAATTCCGTTCATTAAACAATTTCTTCCAAGAGGCTAAAGCCACCTGGTTTTCCAATGCAGAGTGGTTTCGGGAGTTGTCAATGGGAATGTCCCATGATTACCATGAGGCCATTGCCGCCGGCAGTACCCTAGTACGTGTAGGAAGTAAAATATTTGGAGAAAGAATATATTAATACCTAATAACTGTTATTATGGCAACATTAGAAACCACCTTTGCAGGGTTAAAACTTAAAAACCCGATTATTATCAGCAGTTCCGGACTTACCGACAGTGCTGCCAAGAACCAAAAGCTTTACGAAGCCGGAGCAGGAGCCATTGTACTCAAGTCTCTTTTTGAGGAACAAATCATGATGGAAGCCGATTGGCTTGGAGATCCCAATATGTATCCGGAAGGAAGCGATTACCTGGTAGGATACATACGCGAACATAAACTGGGCGAATATTTGAATCTGATTAAAGAAACCAAGAAAGTCTGTGACATTCCTGTCATTGCCAGCATTAACTGCTATCAGGATGCGGACTGGATTGAGTTTGCCAGAAAGATAGAAGAGGCCGGAGCAGATGCTTTGGAAGTCAATATCCTTGCTTTGCAAACCGATATACAATATGCTTACGGTTCTTTTGAACAACGTCATATCGACATCTTGAGCCATATCAGGAAAACAGTCAATATTCCTGTTATCATGAAATTGGGAGACAACCTCACCAATCCGATAGCACTCATCGACCAGCTCTATGCCAATGGTGCGGCGGCAGTAGTAATGTTCAACCGGTTCTACCAGCCGGATATTGATATTGAAAAAATGGCTCAAAGTGCCGGAAGCGTCTTCAGCACAGATGCCGATTTATCCAAATCCTTACGTTGGATAGGTATCGCCTCTGCGGCTGTGAGCAAGCTGGACTATGCGGCATCCGGCGGCATACATGCTCCCGAAGGAGTAGTAAAAGCTATCTTGGCGGGCGCTTCGGCAGTAGAGATATGCAGCGCACTCTATCAGAATTCTTACGCCATCATCGAAGAGTATGTCCGCTTCCTGAACGCATGGATGGAACGCAAAGGGATGGAGAACATCAGCCAGTTCAAAGGCATGCTGAATGTAAGCGACCTGAACGGTATAAACACTTTCGAACGTACCCAGTTCCTGAAATACTTCTCGGCACGCAAATAATAAAAATATGGTATACTAATAAAAACGGATGGTGCTTACCAGTGGGGCATCATCCGTTTTTTTTATGTCACATTCTTCGCCTTCACCAAGAAAGGCAAAGCAGCAGATATTACATTAAATTACTTGCCAGTTCGCTCAGCTGGCTACGCTCTCCCTTCACCAGATTGACATGGGCAAACAGGTTCTGGTCTCTCATGCGGTCTATCATATAGACAAGCCCGTTGGACTGGCTGTCCAGATACGGCTGGTCAATCTGTTGGATGTCGCCCGTGAATACCATCTTCGTCCCTTCGCCGGCACGTGTTATAATGGTTTTTATTTCGTGAGGAGTAAGGTTCTGCGCTTCGTCGATGATACAGTAGGTCTCGCTCAGGCTGCGCCCGCGGATAAAGGCGAGGGCTTCAATGACAAGCTGGTCGCTTTTCTGCATATCTTCCAACCTTTTCACTTCGCTTGAGTTAGATGCGAACTGATGCTTGATTACATTCAGGTTATCAAACAGCGGCTGCATATACGGAGCTACCTTCTCATTGGCATCACCCGGCAAGAAACCTATATCTTTATTGGACAATGCAACGATAGGACGCGCCAGCAGGATTTGCTTATAGTCTGTCAGCTTGCCCAAAGCGGCTGCCAGTGCCAACAGGGTCTTACCCGTTCCTGCCTTGCCGGTGAGGGCCACCAGCTTGATGTTCGGGTCATTCAATACCTCGAAAGCAAAACTCTGTTCGGCATTACGAGGTTCGATGCCGTAATTCTTTGTCTTATTGACACGGCAAACGGAATGGGTAAAAGGATTGTAGCGGGCAAGCACGCTGCTGCGGTCGCTCTTCAGGATAAAACATTCGTTGGGGTGAATAACATCCTTGAAGTCGAATTCGCTGATGTCCAACCCTTCCTTAGAGGAATAGATGCGGTCTATCAGAGTCGGGTCAACCCCTTCGAACACTTCGTTCGACTTTTCAAATATATCCACGTTAATTACCTTGTCGTTGATATAGTCCTCGCACAGCAGACCGATAGAGCGCGCTTTCATACGAAGGTTGACATCCTTGGTGACAAGAATGGATTTCATATTCGGCTTCTTCACGGTCAGCCAGTCAACGACAGAAAGTATCTGATGGTCGGGAATACGTTCCGGGAAAGAGTCGTGCACGCGGGGCGAATCTACCGAACCCGCCACCACGAACAGGCGTCCCAGACCTTCGCCCAGCGGAGCGCCTTTGGTAAAAAGGTTATCATCGGTAATCAAGTCGAGCTCACGGACAAACTCACGGGCATTGAAATTTATCTGCTCGTTGCCCTTCTTGAATTTATCGAGTTCTTCAAGCACTACAATGGGAAGATAAATATCGTTCTCTTGAAAATTCTTCAAACAGTTATAATCGTGAAGGATAACATTGGTATCAATCACAAAGTTTTTCTTAGCTCCCATACTCTTTAGATTTAAATAGTTTATACCTCATACCGACAATATAAAATAAAGCAAGCATACACACTTAAATAAAATTGCCTTATCTTTGCCGTTCCTAAAGATAACACTTTAATAAGGAGAAAGGATTGCTTTCCCGTTAATTTTTATAAAAGATGGACTATCAGAACACTTTAACTTACTTATATAACAGCGTACCCATGTTTCAGCAAGTGGGCGGCTCGGCATACAAAGAAGGTTTGGAAAACACGCGCATATTAGACGAACATTTCGGACACCCCCACCGTTCGTTCCGCACAATCCACGTGGCAGGAACCAACGGCAAAGGCTCCTGTTCCCATACATTGGCTGCCATATTGCAGGAGGCGGGATACCGCGTGGGGCTTTACACTTCTCCCCACCTGGTGGATTTCCGTGAACGTATCCGTATAAACGGCTTTCCCATACCCGAAGAGTATGTAGTGCACTTTGTAGAAAAAGAACGTGACTTTTTCGAGCCTCTGCACCCTTCTTTCTTTGAATTGACCACAGCGATGGCATTCCGCTATTTTGCCGACGAGAAAGTGGATGTAGCCATTATAGAGGTCGGACTGGGCGGCCGGTTGGACTGTACGAACATCATTCATCCGGATTTGTGCATCATAACCAACATAAGTTTCGACCATACCCAGTTCTTGGGCGACACATTGGCAAAGATAGCGGGAGAAAAGGCAGGTATCATCAAACCCGGCATTCCCGTAGTCATTGGCGAAACCACCCCCGAAACCAAACCGGTTTTCCTGCAAAAGGCCGCGGCAGAGAAAGCCCCTGTCGTATTTGCAGAAGAAAGGATGAACAACGATTATCCCGGACTGAAAACAGAGTTGCAGGGACTTTATCAACTAAAAAACACACGCACCATCCTCACAGCCTTGCCATTGCTGAAAGAGGCCGGATACCGCATTGACGAAAGGAGTGTGCGCAGCGGCTTCGCCCGTGTCTGCGAACTGACGGGGCTAATGGGACGCTGGCAAAAGCTACAGGAGGCTCCCACCCTGATATGTGATACCGGACATAATGTGGGTGGCATTACCTACATTGTAGAACAACTGAAACAGCAAACCTACCGCCAGCTCCATATCATCATAGGAATGGTCAATGACAAAGACATCAGCGGTGTGCTTGCCCTGCTTCCCAAAGATGCTGTATACTACTTCACCAAAGCCAGCGTAAAACGCGCCCTTCCGGAAGAGGAGCTGTGCAAGCTCGCCGCTAAAGCAGGTTTGCAGGGAAACTGTTATCCGGATGTTCCCGCCGCCGTAACCGCCGCACAAGAAAAAAGCCACCCCGAAGATTTTATCTTCGTAGGTGGCAGCAGCTTTATCGTGGCAGATTTATTAGCGAACCGCGATGCACTCAATCTCCACTAAGGCGTCTTTCGGAAGCGCCTTTACGGCAACAGCCGAACGCGCGGGAAAGTCTCCCTCAAAATAAGTGGCATATACCTTATTCATGTCGGCAAACAAAGACATATCCGCCAGGAAAACGGTAGTCTTCACGATATTCGCCATGCCCAATCCTGCCTCTTCCAGAATGTACTTTACATTCTCTAACGACTGGCGGGCTTGGGCTTCCGCACCTTCCGCCATCGCTCCGGTAGCAGCATCGATAGGCAACTGACCCGATACGAACACCATTCCGTTTGCTTCAATAGCCTGACTGTAAGGGCCGATTGCCCCCGGAGCTTTTTGACTACAAATCACTTTTTTCATAATTTTACTCTTTTATCTGTTCATTATCAAATATATAGTATCTTTTCCTACTATATTCAAAAAAAATCAGGAGACTCGTGCAGTATTTCCCAAAATCGTGCATTTATATATACGAATACACGAAAGAAAATTTCATTCATAACCTGTTAATACCTAGACTTAACTTATATTTTAGCATGGGGAAGTTTCCCAAACAAAGGCTCTGCTTGTGAAAGCGGAGCCTTTATTTTGTTAAGTATACCGTTTATTTACAATGCTTTTCAATCAGTCCGTCCACGTTCGGGTCGCCCAATTCCTTTGCCTTGGCAAAACTTTGGCACGCTTCCTGCTTCTTTTTCATCTGCAACTGTGCAATTCCCATAAGCCGATAGGCTTCGGCATATTTAGAATCAATAGCCAAAGCATCCTGCAACACTTTCAAGGCTTCTTCATTACGCCCTACACGGATATTGACCACGGCAAGCTCTGCACGGTAGGTCAGGTCTTTCGGACTCAGCTCAATAGCCTTCTCCATATCATTCAGTGCACGCTGGAACTGTTTGGCCTTCAAGGCAGCCTGCTCACGATAATAATAGAACACATCATTCACCTTGCCGTTTACTGCTTTATAATAAGCATCGTAATCAAGCATGGCGGCACGCGCCTGATTCGCGTTCATGCGGGCTTGGGCACGTTCCAACAAGTAAGGAGCGGCTTCTTCCGTGTACGGTTCGGTGAAACGTACCACGCAACTGTCCATAAGTGCCAGCACTTCTTCTGCCGGCGCTTTCATCAGTTCCTTTGTCTTGGCTGCACTGAAAAACGTTGCCGCCGACGCTATATCGGACTGATTAACCTTTTCGTAGCATGCCAAAGCTGCCGCATAATCCTGCTTTGCAAACAAAATATCCCCTTCGGTCTGTACATACACCGGAAGCTCCTGAACGGCAATCGCTTTTCTTATTTCATCCACAGCCTTATCGTAAGACCAGTCCTTATAGGGCTTTTCCGGATTACCCAGCATATAATTGTATATCAGTTTGGCACGGTTGTAATATACGTCGTCTTTCTTTTGAGCCACACTCAGGGCTTTATCCATATCCGCCACGACCTTATCCATCGAGGCATCATCCTTGGAGCGGTATATCCGGTTGGTGGCACGGCGCACATAGCCGTCCGCACTGTTCGGATATTCAGCGATGAAATCGTCCAACAGTTCTGCATACTTCTCCGGAGCAACCTGTGAGGAAGCCATGAAGAGAAACACCAGCGCCTGTTCTTCCGTATCGGGCAGTGCTTTCTTAATGCCGATATTCTTTAAAGTCATATCGCTGAAAGAAAATGCAGAAACATTCTGTTCCATGGCAAAATCGGCATCTACCGCATAACATATTGTAGCGGTATCGGCGCCGGATGACTTCTGTGCAAGCGCAAAGACCTGTCCTTCTTCAGTCATCACGGGACAGCTCACCATCTTATCCTTCAGGCGCAGATTGAGCGTATAGTAGTGATACTTTCCGGAAAATTCATCCGCAGCTTTCACTTGTCCGGCAGTATAGGAACGGTCTTTCTGTGTAGAATAAGGCAGGATGTACACATTGGCGCCCACAGCCGGAGCCGCGGTTGCCGGATGCAATGCCGGGACTTTTTTGGTGGATATACCTACACGGAATTTAATGACATCGTACATGTCATTCGCACCCATAATAGAAACTACCGGCATCTGTACGCCTTCCGAATTCACGACCACCGCCCGTTGCGCTCCTTCGAACAAAGAACAATCGGACAAGGCCACACCGTCTTCCGTCACGAAGAAACCGTTTCCGGTATTCAAAATCTTATCATTCTCGCCATAAGTAATCACCGAAAATACGGCACGTTTGGCTTTATCCACCCATTTGGGAGCTTGTGCCATGCTCCACTGTACCTCCAAAAGGCATAGAGCGGAAAGCAGGAAAATCTTCTTTTTCATATTCAGTTCGTTCTTTGTTTCACAGCTTCATAAATCAGGATACCCGCCGCAACGGATACGTTAAGAGACTCAATCGTACCCAGCATCGGAATCTTTACCCATTCGTCGCAAAGTGCAAGGTTATCGTAAGAAACTCCCTTGTCCTCGGCACCCATGATGATACACATAGGACCTGTGTAATCGGCTTTTGTGTAATCGTAATCACCCTTTTCCGTAGCAGCCACTATATGGAAACCGCTGCTTTTAAGAAACTGCAGGGTATCTTTCAGATTCTGTTCGCGGCATACGGGCAAGGTATGCAACGCACCTGCCGAAGTCTTTACCGCATCGGCATTCACCGTTACACTGTTCTTGGCGGGAATAATAACGGCATCCACCGCCGCACACTCGCAAGTACGGGCTATCGCTCCGAAATTACGCACATCCGTTATGCCGTCCAGCATCACAAACAACGGATTCTTGCCTTCCTCAAAAAGGAACGGTACAAGGTCTTCCGTTTTCTGATAGGTCACGGCGGAGACAAATGCTACCACCCCCTGATGGTTCTTACGAGTAATGCGGTTGATACGCTCTACCGGCACACGTTGTACAGGAATCAAAGTTCCCTTTAGAGCGGCAAACAATTCTTTGGACAAGTCGCTCTGGATATCTTTCTTCACCAATATCTTGTCAATGTCCTTACCTGCCTGAACAGCTTCTATCACGGCACGAACGCCGAAAATCATTTCACTTTTATCTATCATTGTATCTTATTGTTTTTTTTGTTCTACTTTAGCCGGCTAAAGTACTACACTACGATTGTAAACCTCTACTTTACAACCGTAAAGTACTACATTAGTCAGACGATGCCCAACAGTGCCTTGGCATTGTTCAGCGCAGCATCGGTCAGGGTGGCTCCACTCAGCATATGAGCAATCTCCCCTACCCGTTCCTCATCCGTCAAACGGCGGATGTGGCTGTTGGTTTCCGTTTCATTATCCTGCTTATACACCTTATAATGGGCACGTCCGCGGGCAGCTATCTGCGGCAGATGCGTGATACTGATAACCTGGCGGTCGCTATCGCCCATTTCCTGCATAATATCCGCCATGCGGTCGGCTATCTCACCGGAAACTCCCGTGTCTATTTCATCGAACACGATAGTGGGCAGCTTCACCGCTCCGGCTATCATTGCCTTGACAGACAGCATGACACGGGCTATCTCGCCCCCCGAAGCTACCGAAGAAATATTCTGCAAAGCCCCGTTCTTGTTGGCAGAGAAAAGGAAGTTCACCGTATCCGCCCCCTGTGCACCCGGCTCCTTGCGTGCACCTATTTCCACCTGAAAACGGACATTGGGCATGCCCAGCGGTATCAGGCGGGCTGCCATCTGCTTTTCAACCTCACGGGCTGCGGCGGTACGCAACCCCGTAAGTACCGCTGCCTGCCGCTTCACCTTATTATATAAGGCTTCGCTACGGGCTTTCAACGTTTCAATCTGTTCATCCGATGAAGTGATGTTGGACAGTTTGGCGGCATAATCATCCGCCAGAGCCAGAAGCTCGTCCACCGTAGAGACGCGATGCTTCTGCTGGAGAGTATAAATCAGGTTCAAACGTCCGTTCACCTCTTCCAGCCGGCCAGGGTTAAATTCTATCTCCTCTTCTTTTCCCGAAATCTCCTGAGAAATATCTTTCAGTTCGATGTAGCTGCTTTCCAGCCGTTCGGCAAGTTCACCGGCGGCAGGATATACTTTCTGCAAACCCGCCATTGTATTCAGACACTCTTTCAATACGGATAGCAGACCGCCCTCATCGGAGTTCATCGCCTGACCGGCACGGAACAGTCCGGCCTTTATCTCTTCGGCATGGCTCAGCGTATCGGCTTCCTGCTCCAGTTCCTCCTGTTCTCCGGTAGCCAGATGCGCATCCTCCAACTGCTCCAACTGGAAACGGATGTAATCTTCGTCCGCCTTGTTCTTTTCGGACAATGCGACAAGCTGTTCCAAATCCTGCTGCACCTGCTTCCATTCCCGGTGGAGAGAGCGGTATTTACTTAGCTCGTCTTCGTCATGCGCCAGCAAATCCAGCACGCTCAACTGGAAACCTTCCTTGTTCAGGAGCAGGTTCTGATGTTGCGAGTGTACGTCAATCAGCTGCTCGCCAAGCTCCTTCATCTGTACCAGCGAGGCAGGCGTATCGTTGATAAACGCACGGCTCTTGCCCGAAGCATAGACTTCGCGGCGAAGGATACACTCATCTTCGTATTCCAGTTCGTTTTCCTCAAAGAAAGGCTGCATACCATAACCGGCAATCTCAAAACGGGCTTCAATCACACATTTTGCAGCACCCCGCCTGATGGATTTCACATCGGCACGCTGCCCCAGCAACAGACCGATAGCTCCCAATATGATGGACTTTCCCGCACCGGTCTCACCGGTAATCACCGAGAAGCCGCTACCGAAGTCTATATCAAGCTTCTCGATAAGCGCATAATTCTGTATGTATAGAGAACGCAACATTTTATTAAACAGATAATTGAAAGTTGACAATCAAAAAATATCATTCACGCTTCATCACTTCCGCCAAATGGTCGACGATGTCCGCAGCCACTTCCGCTTTGGACTTCAACGGGTAGTCCTTTTTACCGTTCCGGTCGATAATGCTGATTTTATTGGTATCGTAACGGAAGCCCGCACCTTTGTCATTCAACGAATTAAGCACGATAAAATCCAAGTTCTTACGGTTCAGTTTATCTTCCGCATTATGCTGTTCGTCATTGGTTTCGAGGGCAAAGCCCACCAGCACCTTGCCGGGATGCTGCTTCTTCATCTCTCCCAAATGGGCGGCGATGTCCCGTGTAGGCTTCAGGTGCAATGACATATCACCTGTCTTTTCACGCTTTATCTTCCTGTCGGCAACCTGCTCCGGCGTATAGTCGGCAACGGCGGCAGCCATGATAACGGCATCCGCATCGTCAAACAAAGAGGTGGCCGCCTCAAACATCTCTCCGGCAGACTCCACACCGAAATACCGGTACACAGGGTAGTGTGTCCGGAGCTGGACGGGCCCCGAAACCAGAATAACCCTTGCTCCTCTTGCCGCACACTCATCGGCAAGCGCAAAGCCCATCTTTCCCGACGAATAATTGCCGATAAAACGCACCGGATCAATCTTTTCGTATGTCGGTCCGGTGGTAATCATTATTGTTTTTCCCGCCAGATCACCGTCCTTAGCGGCAAAGAACTCTTCCAGCCTGCGGATAATGACATCCGGTTCTTCCATTCTGCCCTTGCCTACCAGATGGCTTGCAAGCTCGCCCGTACCCGGTTCTATGATATGGTTACCATACGAACGCAGTGTCTCCAGGTTCTTTTGGGTAGACGGATGGGCATACATATCCAGGTCCATTGCCGGGGCAACAAACACAGGAGCTTTAGCCGACAGGTAAGTGGTTATCAGCATATTATCGGCAATGCCATTCGCCATCTTGCCGATAGTGGAAGCCGTGGCAGGAGCTATCAGCATGGCATCCGCCCACAGGCCCAAATCCACATGGCTGTTCCAGGTTCCGTCACGCTGCGCGAAGAACTCGCTGATAACGGGCTTGCTGGTAAGGGCGGACAAAGTAATGGGAGTTATAAATTCTTTGCCCGCAGGCGTTATGACAACCTGCACTTCCGCACCCCGTTTTATAAGTCCGCGAATGATATAACAGGCTTTATAAGCGGCAATACTGCCTGTAATGCCGAGTACTATTTTCTTTCCTTTCAGTGGGTTTGCCATGAAATCAAACTACTAATTACAAATTTACTTCTGGGTAATCTCGCGCAGGCGGATTTTAGTCAGCATAGCCTTGGTATTCAGTGTAAAATCACTGTTCAGTATCCAGCTGTAATAGCCCGGATCGCGTTTCAGCACATCTGCCACCGGCATGCCTTTGTATTTACCGAAATTAAACACTTCCACACCTTTGTCATCGTAAACCATGCGTCCTGCAAAGTCCACATTCTTGTTGAAGCTGGAATAATCCGAGAGGAAAGCCACATCGTTCTGCAATTCGGGATAACGGTCCAGTTGCGACATCAGCACCTCGTAAGTGGCACGCGTATCGGCTTCCGCCGTATGGGCGTCTTCCAGGTTCTTGCCGCAATAGAACTTATAAGCGGCAGACAGTGTGCGCTGCTCCATTTTGTGGAAGATAACCTGTACATCCACAAACTTGCGGCGGCTCATATCTATATCCACGTCTGCACGCAGAAATTCTTCCGCCAGTACCGGAATATCAAAGCGGTTGGAATTGAACCCGGCAAGGTCGCAGCCTTCAATATCATTGGCTATATTGCGTGCCACTTCCTTGAACGTGGGGCATTCTGCCACATCTTCGTCGTAAATGCCATGAACGGCGGAAGCCTCTTCCGGTATGTGCATTTCGGGATTGATGCGCATGGTTTTGGTTTCCTCGTTTCCGTTGGGATATACTTTGAGATAACAGATTTCTACTATTCGGTCCGAGTTAATGTTTGTACCGGTGGTCTCCAAGTCAAAAAAGACAATCGGATTTTTAAGATTCAGTTTCATGAAGTTTCGTATTTATTTATCTTTTAGGCACGGACTGCACGGAACGGTGCGGTTTCTCTATAAACCCGAACCGTGAAATCCGCGTAACCCGTGCCTAAATAAAAAAATGACAGATTACTATTTCATTAATCATTCAGCATCATCGGCATCAGCAGCATCAGCAGGTCTTCGTTTTCTTCCTGCTCTGCCGGAACAATAACACCGGCACGCGAAGGATCCGCCAGCTCGATAACCACTTCATCCGCCGATATATTATTCAGGATATCAATCAGGAAAGTAGACTTGAAACCGATGCTCATCGGATTACCCGCATACTGGCATGTCTGCGTTTCCTCTGCCGAAGTGGAGAAATCGATGTCCTGTGCCGAAATCACAATTTGGTTCTCCTGCATACGCAGTTTGATAAGGCTGCTTGCCTGTGAGGAGAAGATAGACACGCGACGCAACGCACCAATCAGTTGCAGGCGGTCTACCGTCACTTTATACGGATTGTTCTGCGGAATTACGGAGTTATAGTTCGGGTAGCGTCCCTCAATCAGGCGGCATACCATGCGATAGCTTTCCAATGTAACCACGGCATTGCGTTCGTCAAATTCAATGGTCACCGTGCCCTGCTCCTTCGGTAACAGGTTCTTCATCAGGTTGGCAGGTTTCTTGGGCAGGATGAAAGCCGCACGCTCATTGCCTTTGGCGGCCAGCGTCTTGCAGCGCACCAGCTTATGTCCGTCGGAAGCCACCATTGTAATGTCTTCGGTAGTAATATCGAAATAGATACCGTTCATCACCGGACGAAGCTCGTCATCAGCGGTTGCAAACACGGCGCGGTTGATACCTCCCAGTAACACCTGTGCATCCATTTCCACACGAACGGCATTCTCGCCCAGCATGGCCGATTGCGGAAATTCGTCCGCATTCTGCCCCATCAGGCTGTATTTACCGTTCTGATACTGAACCGTAATCTCCAGAGAACTCGTATTGATGTCAAACGTCAGCGGCTGTTCGGGAATTTCCTTTAAAGCGTCCAACAGAGTCTTGGCAGTCACTGCAAAACGTCCGTCGGCATCACTGTCATTCACTTCTACTGTGGTAACCATCGTTGTTTCACTGTCGGAAACAGTTACCGACAAGGTTCCGTCTTGTAGTTCAAAAAGGAAACAATCCAAAATAGGCAGCGCATTCTTTGAATTAATCACGCGGCTGATAGCCTGCAAATGGCTGGAGAGCGCAGTACTCGAAACGATAAATTTCATATATTCTATGTATTTAAGTTTTAATTTCAGTTCAGTTGTTAACTAACGGACAAAGTTAAAAAAAGAATTCCCTACGGCAAAGAAAAAACAGCCGTTTATTCGTCGCATATCCCTAAAAAATTGTAACTTCGCCGCATCATTTAAAAAGAGTACAATGGAATTTACAGGAAAAATCATCGCTATACTCCAGCCCAGAGGCGGAGTTTCCAAAGCATCAGGTAACGAGTGGAAAGCGCAGGAATACGTAATCGAAGACCACGGGCAATATCCCCGTAAGATGTGTTTCGACGTATTCGGAGCAGATAAAATAGAACAATTCAATATCCAGATGGGTGAAGAGCTGACGGTATCTTTCGACATCGATGCACGTCAGTGGCAAGACCGCTGGTTCAACAGTATCCGCGCATGGAAAGTGGAACGTGTCAGCGCAGCAACGGCAACACCTACACCGGGAGCACCGGTTCCGCCGCCCGCTCCGTCCGCAGCGCCGGAATTCTTATCCGGAGACGCAAAGGACGACTTGCCTTTCTAATTTGAGAATTAAAAATTGAAAACAGGAATCAGTAAGTTTATCCGGTAAGAAAAGGTTAAGGTGTCAAGATACACTTGACGATTTCTTTTAGGCACGGATTACGTGAAAAACACGGATTTCACAGAAAAAGAATAAAGAAAATCTGTGAAATCCGTGTTTTCGCATAATCCGTGCCTAATAAAAAACAAATAGTAAGCGGATTTTAGTTTTGACAAGCCCTCTTTTCTATTTCTCTTATTTTTCAATTCCCTACTTCTTCAAACTCCCCTATTTTCTCTCCTTTATACAGCAAGACGAGATTCGGATACACCACTCCTTCCGCGCAAGTAAACTGTATGGCTATAGTGAAGTGGCGGAAGAAATCGGAATGACGGAAGAAGAAATTCGGAACCAACCGCACATAAGTTTCCGGCTGGCGCATCATCTCTTCCATATCCACCATCATGGCAAAGTTATAATAAGGAGAAAGACTGCCTACACCTTCCTCGTACACCGAAGTACCATCCAGCACATCCCCGTTCTCCAAAGCGTCCACATAAGCGGAGAGACTCTGTGCATCGGGCGCCAGCAACAAAGCTCCTTTATAAAAGCAGGCGTATGTGTGAAGCGCGGATTCCGTAATGCCTGTCAGTTGTGTCAATACGGTATTCCGGGGCAAGATATACTGCCGGTACTTCCGTGCACGCGGGTATTGCCTGTAATTCGGATAGGTCCGCTCCACAGCCGGAGCGCCTTTTTCTTCGGGAGTGGCATACAGCAATTTTTGCAGAGCACGTTCTGCCTGCGCTTCATCTTTTACAGCAACGCTCATTACAGCGCAGGGATGCCGGTCGGTAGTATCCTTGGAATGAAACAGGCAAGACATGACATTCTCTCCCGCGTACGTTTTCATAAATTCCATCCACTCGCCATCCCGCTTCTTAATATAATCGGAATAGGCAGCCTTAGCATATTCCTGCTGCGAAGTAAAGCCGAATATGGCTTCCAAATCCGAGATTGCCCACTGGTTGTAGAAGAAAACAGAGGCCGGAAGCCGCTCTCCCGAAAAATCCTTTATCGGTTCCTGTCTGCGAAGCGCATTGATAAATGTCCGGGCTGTATCCGCTCCGTGACTGATACCGGAACAATAAACGGCTTCTTCATTGAACTTCATGTCAAACTCTGCCCAACTTCCCAGATGCGTCTGCGGACGAATGCCGTCTGTATTCTTACCCATGCCCACTTCTTTCATGCGTACATACACCGTTGCCGCCACATTGTTGCGCTTACCAGCATACATGGCACGGAAAGACGCCATGTCCATCAATGATTGTCTGGAACGGCAGGCATCGATAACCTGCTCTATCAGACGCTTCTGAAAGCTGACAGCCAGAAAGTCCGGGGTGAAATAAGCCGCAAGAAAACGCCCGTCCGCCGTGGGATAGATGCGTATTTCCTCGCCGTTGTAATCAAAATACTTAGAAGGGAAAGTGCTGGAACAGTATTTACGCACGAAAGACTCCACCAGTTCGTAATCCCCCGCCCCTAGGCTGCAATACAACACCTGGTTCAAGGGAGTATCCGGTTCGTGAAAACTGATAAGCATTTTATTCATCTGCCTGCTCAGTCCATGCGGCGTATCACCTACCAATGTATTGAAATACTTCTTCAGGCATACAAAAAGTTCCGATACATACAGGAAATGCTCATCCTTGCTGCAATGCAAGCCGTCGATATCTTCCATCAAATCCGCCATACGATCTGTCTCAAGTACAGCCGTGGCATCTTGCGGCACTAACGTAAAGAGATTAAAATCCTGCCGGTTTTCCACTGCATTCATTCGCAGAAACGAGTATACGCCAAAACCTGTACACAGCAATACTATGGACACAATAACGGCTATTCGTATAAGGATTCGAATCTTCATGGCATACATTCGTCAACTGTTGGCAAAAATAAACATTTATACTAATAAAACAAAACAAATGTTTCAAAAAGTTTAGAAATCTATTTCCATACCGTCATACGCAAAGTGCACATGGGGCGGCAGTTGGCGGTCGATTTCGGCATGCAGCCCTGCATGATGACTCATGTGGATGAAATAAGTTTCCCTTGCGCCGATACGTTCCGCTGCCGCCAGCGCTTCCGGTATGCTTTGGTGCGTAGAGTGCGGCTGCGGCCGCAAGGCGTTTATTACCAGAACATCCAGTCCCTGTAATTGTTCATACGAAGCATCCGGCATCGTAAGCATGTCCGTTACATACCCCAGCCGCCTGCCGATACGGTATCCCAGGATAGGCAGCCGCCCGTGCATCACGGTAACCGGCAGTATTTCCGTTTCCCGCACGTAGAAAGGCCTGCCTGCTTCCACTTCCTGCAAATAAATGCGCGGCACACCCGGATATTTCTTATCCACAAAGCAATAAGGCATCCGTGCCCGCAGATGAGCGGCTGTGTAGGCATCCGAATAGACAGGTATTTCCGAGAAACGGCAGAAAGGGCGCAAATCGTCCAATCCGCCCACATGGTCGTAATGCTCATGGGTTATCAGCACGCCGTCTATCCGCTCGTACACGGAAGCACGCAGCATCTGTGTCCTGAAATCGGGACCGCAGTCTATCAATATCACCGCATCGTCCGTATGCAGCAGGGCAGATGCACGCAAACGGCTGTCCCGCGGGTCGGCAGATGTGCAGACCGGGCATGTGCAGCCAATTTCCGGCACTCCGGTAGATGTTCCGCTTCCTAATATAGTCAGTTTCATAAAACAGTGATTGCTGATTATCGGTTAATCATTCTATAAAGTTCACTTCCGGACAAATTTCCACTCCGAATTTCTCCTTTACCGAGGCTCTGACAGCATCTGACAGGGCAACCACATCTTTTCCGGTTGCACCACCCAGATTCACAAGCACCAGAGCCTGCTTGTCGTGCACGGCGGCAGGACCTAAGGCCTTGCCTTTCCAGCCGCATTGGTCTATCATCCATCCGGCAGGAATCTTCACCCGCCCGGCATCCACCTCGTAATAAGGCATGGTGGGATACAAGTCCAGCAACGCTTCAAATTGCGCACGAGGCACGATGGGATTCATAAAGAAACTCCCGGCATTACCCAGCACTTTTGGGTCGGGCAGTTTGCTTTCGCGAATATCTATAATCACACGGCGCAAAGTGGCTAAGGTCACTGACGGATGCCCGGCAAGCTCCTGACGGATTGTACCATAATCCAATGTATAATGCTCCTTCTTGCTCAGTACGAAATTCACGTAAGTCACAAAGACCGATTTCATTTCAGGCTTTTTGAAAAGGCTTTTCCGATAGGCATATTCACATTCGTCTTTCCGATAGACACGCTTCCTACCGTGGATGTTTATCGTCTCCACAGACTCTATGAGGTCTTTCACCTCTACACCGTAAGCACCGATATTCTGCACGGCGCCCGCTCCTACCTCACCGGGTATCAGTGACAGGTTCTCCGCGCCATACCAGCCTTGCTCCACACAGTAAGCTACAAAATCATCCCATACTACACCCGCACCCACACGTACATGCACCTGCCCGTCATCTTCCGCGGTCACTTCTATGCCCCCGATGCGCGAGTGCAGCACCATGCCTTCATAATCTTTCACAAATAACAGATTACTACCGCATCCTATATGTAAAAAAGGAGAAGTGATGCGCCCTTCGGCTATCCATTTCTCCAATTCCTCTACCGAGTGATATTCTGCATATACGGCAGCTTTTACATCAAATCCGAATGTATTGGGTATTCTCATAAGTCTCAAATGCTCGTATCTTCATATTTATACATCTTCCACTCACCGCCCCGCCTGCGGAAATAGAAAACGTTGGAATATCCGTTGCCGATACCGTTTACTTTCAGGATTTTCGTATTCGAATTATCCTCGTTCTTCTGTCCGTAGTTGATGTTGGACAACTTGTCTGCGGGCAGCGACGGACGGAAAGCATACCACTGGTTCACATCGAGAGTGGTTTCCAGTATGGCAAACTCATCGTCGGGGTCGATGGTGACAAACTGCAACGGATTGGCAATATGCTCGCTCTGATACAAGCTGTCCGTCACAAAACGGGTATAGAAATCCACAAAATTCTCGCCTTCACCTTCTTCGATATGACGCAAATTTATGGCTTCGAGCATCCACATGCCTCGCTTACGTTCAAAATAATATTTCTTTACCATACGTGTTTTCAGATAAATCCACTCCACCTGTACGGATTTCAATGCAGTGTCGCCCACCATGTCCATGTCGCTCTCACGGTCGAAAAGCAATGTATAATAATTCTGTTTGGTAAACAGGTAGTCGTGCTTCCAGAAGCGTTCCTCTATCTTCGAAGGAGTGTCCCGGTTGTAATAAGGCAAAGGAAACTCCGTCCTTGCCCGTTGCAAAGCCTCGTCCGAAGCATAGTTGAAGATAAAATCGTCAAACAGTTCGTCCGCTTCCAACGGCTCAGGCTCCTCCTTCACTTCTGCCTGTTGCAGCGTATCGGCTTCATGCCCGGCCGAATCCACCATTTCGGTAATGGTAGCAAAGGGATCCATTTTCGTCTTTCTGTTCCCACACGAGAACAGAAAGACGAGTATAAAAAATCCCGTTAGTAATCGTTTCATCCTTTACCGACCTCTACGGTCATTTATTTAATTTTGCTCTTAGTTTTTCAAGCATGTCCACAGTCATAGACTCCAGGTCAAACTGCGGCATCCAGTCCCATTCCTCGCGGGCGCAGGAGTCATCCAGCGAATCGGGCCAACTGTCGGCAATGGACTGCTTCAAAGGATCTATCTGATAGGTCATTTCGAAGTCGGGCACATGTTTCCTGATAGCCGCATAAATCATTTCCGGGTCGAAACTCATGGAAGCGATGTTGAACGCATTCCGGTGCTTCAGCCGTTCCGGATCGGCTTCCATCAGCGAGATAGCCGCATTAATGGCATCGGGCATATACATCATATCCATAAATGTACCCGCCTTTACGGGGCATACGAACTTCTCACCTTTTACGGCAGAATAAAAGATGTCTACCGCATAGTCCGTCGTACCGCCGCCCGGAGGTGTCACATTGGAAATGATTCCGGGGAAACGTACCGCACGGGTATCCACCCCGTATTTCGTATGATAATAATCACTTAACAATTCCGTAGTCACTTTTGTTACGCCGTACATGGTACGCGGACGCTGAATGGTATCCTGCGGTGTCTTTACGTGAGGAGTATTCTCTCCGAACGAACCGATGGAGCTCGGCGTAAACACGGCGCAACCGTATTCGCGCGCCACTTCCAGCACATTCCACAGCCCGTCGATGCCAATCTTCCACGCCATGGCGGGACGGCTCTCGGCAACTACCGACAACAGGGCTGCCAGGTTATAAATTGTATCAACCTTGAATTGCCTCACCACCACTTCAATAGACTGGCGGTCTGTCACATCGGCTATGGCCGAAGGACCCGAGGATTTCAATTCACCCTGCGGCATGGCGCTCGGAATATATCCGGCTACAACATGGTCATTACCATAGCGCTTGCGCAACTCCAATGTTAGCTCCGAGCCAATCTGTCCTGTGGCTCCAATTACCAAAATATTTTTCATACAACTTATTTATAAGGTATTCTTTCGTTACTGAGTCGCAAATATACACACTTTTTTTTCATTTTTCTATCAAAAAGATATTGTTTATTCCAAGAAAAATGATGTCCTTTGTAGAGCTTCAAATAACGAAGTATTACCTATTAAAATAAAAAGCTATGTACGGTAAAATGAAAGACCATCTCAGCAAAACGCTTGCTGAAATAAAAGAAGCCGGACTCTATAAAGAGGAACGCCTGATTGAGAGTGCACAACAAGCTGCTATCACCGTGAAAGGCAAGGAAGTACTGAACTTCTGCGCCAACAACTATCTGGGATTATCCAATCATCCCCGCCTGATAGCCGCTGCTCAGAACATGATGGAACGTCGCGGCTACGGCATGTCGTCCGTCCGTTTCATCTGTGGCACACAGGACATCCACAAGGAATTGGAAGCTGCCATTTCCGATTACTTCAAGACGGAAGACACCATTCTATATGCCGCCTGCTTCGATGCCAACGGCGGTGTGTTCGAACCTCTCTTCACCGAAGAGGACGCCATTATCTCCGATTCCTTGAACCATGCTTCCATCATTGACGGCGTGCGCCTCTGCAAAGCCAAACGTTACCGTTATGCCAATGCCGACATGGCAGAACTTGAAAAATGCCTGCAAGAGGCTCAGGAACAACGTTTCCGCATCATCGTAACGGATGGCGTGTTCTCCATGGACGGCAACGTAGCTCCCATGGACAAGATATGCGACCTTGCCGAAAAGTACGATGCGCTGGTTATGGTGGACGAATCCCACTCTGCCGGAGTAGTGGGCGCTACGGGACATGGCGTGAGCGAACTGTACAACACCTACGGACGTGTGGACATCTACACCGGTACATTGGGCAAAGCCTTCGGCGGCGCTTTGGGCGGTTTCACCACGGGTCGCAAAGAGATTATCGACCTGTTGCGCCAACGCAGCCGTCCTTATCTCTTCTCCAACTCCCTGGCTCCGGGCATCATCGGTGCAAGCCTTGAAGTATTCAAGATGCTGAAAGAAAGCAACGCCCTGCATGACAAGTTGGTAGAAAACGTAAATTACTTCCGCGACAAGATGACTGCTGCCGGTTTCGACATCAAGCCTACCCAGAGTGCCATTTGCGCAGTAATGCTGTATGATGCCAAACTGTCTCAGGTTTATGCAGCCCGCATGCAAGAAGAAGGCATCTATGTAACCGGTTTCTACTACCCCGTTGTACCGAAAGGCCAGGCACGTATCCGTGTACAAATCTCTGCCGGACACAATAAGGAACATCTGGATAAATGTATTGAAGCGTTTATTAAGGTAGGAAAGGAATTGGGAGTGCTGAAATAGGAAATGGGGTGCACTTAATGATTTTTCAGGCACGGATTACGCGGAATTACGCGGATTTTACGGATTTACTTTATCCTTTCTCCCGCGTAATTCCGCGTAATCCGTGCCTGAAAATAATAAATGTTTCCGTGTTGCAACACATCCCTACTCTTGCAACATTACCCTATTTTTCATGCAGGCACGGTCATTAGCTCGCGCCCTATTTCACGTATTGTTTCTATTATCTCATCAAAACGTTGTTTAGACGGTTTCTTTGTTCCACTCACATATTGCGCAAACAACGATAGCAGACAGACAAAAAACGGGTGATAAAGCCCACGCCTTACCACCCGTTACCTTACCGGTTATATTTCTTACTTATTTTCTTTCGCCCAGCTTCGCATCAATAAAGAAGATTCCGGCTGCACCGGCTTTCTTCACCATATCCACGATACCGGCAGCGGTAGCTTCTTCCTCTACCTGCTCGCGAACGAATCCCCACAAGAAGTCTTGGGAAGCCTTATCTTTTTCAGCGGCAGCCACGTCTACGAGAGCGTCAATCATCTTCGATACGCGGCATTCGTGTTCGTAAACCTGCTCAAATACTTCCAGCGGAGTACCGAAGTCGTTGGGAACAACGTCAACCTTATCCAGTTTGGCTTTGCCGCCACGCTTGATGATATACGATGCCAATTCACAAGCATGTGCATGTTCTTCGAACGATTGCTTCTTCAACCAGGAAGCCATACCACAATAACCCTCTTTCTCCATGTAGAAAGACATTGCCAGATAAAGGTTGGACGACCACATCTCAGCCGTAATCTGCTCGTTAATTGCATTCTGTAATTTTTCTGTTATCATAATTGTATTTATTAAGTAAATTGAAATGATTACAAATATAACAAGAACACATGAATATTGTTTATTCCAATAACATTATTTAGTAAAAAAAGCATAACATAACCTTTCGCATATAACAATTGCATTACAATGAGACCGGATTAGGGGGCGGCGGTTCTTGCAGAATAGATGCAGCGTCAAAACAAGGACACGCCTTTATCCATTCTTCGGGTTCTATCTCGCCGTTACGATTGAAGTCGGGACTAAGGTCGCGATACCCGCAGAGACGGCTGCCGGGATAATCACGCAGTAACAGCATAACAAGCATACGCAAAGAGTGTTTCTGAAAATCGGTACGAGTATCGGCAGGGTATCCCCGTTCATCCAGCCCACTCTCGCAGCAAATACCTATGCTGTGAGCGTTATAGCCGCGAGCACGCTCCTCGGAATGTTCCAAAGGACGGAGCATCTTTATATCACCGTTCTTGCAGATATAATAGTGATAACCTGCACCGAAGAAGCCCTGGCTCAGGTGGTCTGTTATCAAATCATGTTCGGTATAGCTACGGTCACAGCGGGTAGCGGAACAGTGGATAATGATGAGGTTGGTAAATCTCACGTAACTTAAGTATAAGGTATAAAATATGAAACATAATTAAGCAGACATTGTTTGTACGCCTAAAGCACAGAGAACGGCAGATGCCACTACGATTACGATTTTAAGGAGCTTGTTCCACCAGTTTGATTTTGTTATCATAAGATTTAAATTAAGGGTTTCATTTTTATAAGTTATATTAAAAAACGGACACAAAGGTATACAAAAAAGCGATGTATAATACGTGTCGAATACTCTTCGGGAACAGGCCGCTATCTGCAAGTAAACAAATTTCAGAAAAATGCAGTATATTTATTGCGTGCGGTAATAGCGCACGCAAAGACTGTAAATATTATAAAGCCAACAGATTATGAAAGATTTAACAACCTTTACGCTTTCAGTCATACAGGAACTGGAAGACGAGGGGCGGTTCGGAACCGCCCATGTATACCGCAGCATGCTACGGGCTTTCCAACGGTACTGGGAAAGTGAACATCCAAAAAACGAAATACGCATGCGGAAAGTGTTTGATATCGCCACGATACACAAATTCGAAAGGCACCTGCTGGAAAGGATGCTCAAGCTGAACACCATGTCCACCTACCTGCGCATGTTGCGGGCAGTATACAACCGCGCGCTGCTGGCAGGCCTCACCAGCTATGTGCCCGGACTGTTCAAACATGTATATACCGGAACCCGTGCCGACGTGAAACGCGCACTCCCACCTGCCGAAATGGGACAAGCACTCGACATCTCCGCTTCCTTGCACCGGAACCTCAAAGAAGCGCAGATATGGTTCGCACTGCTCTTCCTCTTGCGGGGAATGCCGTTTGCAGACCTCGCAAGGCTGCGCAAATGCGATTTCAAGGACGGGGTAATTACCTACCGAAGACAGAAAACGGGAAGGCAGATACGTGTACACGTAACCGAAGAAGCCGCTGAGCTTATCCGCCGATGCGCCGACCGCCGTGCGGACTCGCCCTACCTGCTCTACATACTGGGGGACGAAAACTGCCGTTTCCCCCTGGGAAGACGTGAAGAATACCGACATTACCAACAGGTCCTGCGGAGATTCAACCGGAAACTCAAACTGCTGGCAGCAGCCCTCAGACTGGGCGGAAAGCTGTCGTCCTACACCGCAAGACATATTACTTTTTCTTACCCATTGAAAACAAGAAACTTACAAATATTGTCAGCTTGACAGGTAACGATTAGGAAACCAGCGAGCTTCTCTATTCTGCAATGTTCTGCACTAATCAAAAGAACACTTTTCTCATGTGCAAAAGTAGTATTTTTCTCCCTCATTACCAAAACTATCCCACTGAAAAATGGAGAAAATCGGACTTCCAAATATAATTTTTATCATCCCTCTATCTTGAAGGTTATGTGATACTCTACGGATAACAGTCAGTGCTTGTTTTATCCCGGCAATAGGGATAGCATCTACCACTTCAACGATAAAATGTCATTTGTATGTGCTTATACGTTTCTGCAATCAACGATACAAGTTATTATGTACAGATTCATTGTAACACACATTGATTTTTCCACTGAAATAGTGCAATATTGAATGGCTGTATCCAATATTCTTATATTTTAATCGGCAATCTGTTGCTGAATCCTTTATACGTTGCTGTACTGAAGTACAACAACACGCCAGTACGACAATAAGTCAGTATGTCAATACATCAATAAAACAGCATGTCAGTACGTTATCGGTAAAATGGTGATATTGTATTGTAAATCAAAATATTACCATTTTAATACATTCTTTGTATTCTATATCCATCCTAATAACTTGCAGCTTTTTATTAGCGTATGCCTGCGTGCGACCATTTGCACTAACATGCATATATATCCCACCAACATCCCCAAAAGGATATTGTCCCTCAGTTCCTATTCTTCTTTTGGACAGCTTAGGCATCGGAAAACGATGCTTTGAGAGTCGAAGTAATAGCTATTTTCTCAATCCGTTTCTTGACGGATTATTGATTTCACCTGAAATCAGCAAGGTGTCCTTTGAGTTACTCAAAGGATTTTCGGTTACTCCCCAAAAGCCTTGCTGCCGGGCTTCCTCTCCGAAGTCGGGAAGCCTATTTTATAGCATTATTCTTGAGACTTATTGATTCATATTCCATATTGCCTTAACCTTTTATACAGGGTGGTCGGACTTATGCCCAGTAGTTCGGCGGTTTTCCTGCGGTTGCCGTCAGCCTGTTCCAGCACACGGAGAATATGTTTCTTCTCCATGTCATCCATTGCCGGTGAAACGTCATCCGCCAATGGTATTTCGTCAAATTCCAGTGTATCAGCTGTGACCGTATCGCTTTCGCTGTGTAATACAGCCAAACGAACGACACGCCTCAGTTCCCTCACATTGCCACCCCATGTATAAGCGAGCAACCGTTTCCTTGCTTTCGTATCAAAGCCTTTCACCTGCTTCTCAAATTCTTCGTTGGCAAGGTTCCGAAAGAAGTCAGCCAATGGCATTATATCCTCTTTGCACTCGCGCAATGGTGGTATGTGCAGGGTGTATTCTTTCAACCGTTGGTATAGGTCGGCACGGAAATGCTTTTCAGCGATGGCGGTCGGCAAGTCCTCATTAGTGGCCGCAATGATGCGCACGTCAGCCTTTTTATCCTTGTTGCCACCCATAGGTCTGTACCATTTGGATTCCAATGCACGAAGCAGCATCTGCTGTACTTCTATCGGAAGGTTGCCTATCTCGTCAAGGAACAGCGTGCCGCCTGCAGCTTCCTCCCAAAAGCCTTGTTTCCTGCCATCCGCTCCCGTGAACGCTCCTTTTTCATGTCCGAACAGTGCGGATGCGGCAAGTTCCTTGGATAGCAGACCGCAGTCCACGGACACGAAAGTACCTGATGCCCGTTTACTTCTTACGTGTATTTTTTCGGCAATGTGTTCTTTACCCGTGCCGCTTTCGCCCAATATCAGGACGCTCATGTTCGTGGGTGCGACCAATCTTATCTTGCGGTCTATTTCACGGAAAGCCATACTATGACGCTCATGAATGGGCATATCTTTCTTCTCTCTCCTCTTCTGTAAGATTTTCAGGAGTGGAAAGAGGTTGTCCTTAATCAGTTTCTTCGGGATATAGTCCTCCGCACCCAGCTTCATTGACCTCACGGCGGTAGGCACTTCGTCATAGTCGGTCATGACGATATAAGGATTGTTCCTGCCCTGTTTCCGCAGTTCTTCCAACAGGACTATACCGTTACCGTCGGGTAGACGCAAATCAGCCAGTACCATGTCGTCCTCCTGCATCTTGGCAAATATTTTCCGTGCATCCCTGCAAGTGGAGGTGTTGATGCTTTGGAAACCCTTGCTTTCCAGCAGGCGACATACGAAATCGGAATATATGGGGTTGTCCTCAACGACGATTACTCTACCCATCGTTCCGCCTCCTTCCTTGCCAAATCAACAATCAGCCGTCCTTGTGCCAATACTGCCTTTACAGCGGATTGTATATCTTTATCCGATATGTTCTCCTTATGGACAGCTTCGTACAGCATCGCCAATGGCTGCTCGGCTTTTATCAGCATCCATGAGCTTCTCAGGTGGTGTACCCATACGTCCAGTGCTTTCATGTCTTTGGCTTCCACCGCCTTGCGTACCTCATTCATGTCCGCCTGTGTCGTAGCTGCTAGCTTCTCCAGTGTGTGCCGCCTGTTGCCGAAGGCAAGCAGAGGCGAGAGGTTGATGCGGTTTGCGTGTTTTTGTCCGATGCTCTTTCCCGTGATTGCCAGCAGTTCGTCTATTGAATAAGGTTTGTAAAGCACGGCGACAAAGCCTTTTTCTTTCAGTTCTTCTTCTGCCGCGTATCCTGCGGCGGTGGCTGCCACGACAGGGATGGTCTGCGAATTGCCAATTTCAGACGTACGCAACAGTTCCAGCACTTCATAACCGTTCACCTCCGGCATCTTCAGGTCGGTTATCAGCAGGTCGTAGTCCTTCAAACGCATCCGGTCTGTCAAATCACCTACCGTCAGACAAGTGTCACATTCCACTCCGCTTTGTTTATACATCTCTTTCATCATGTCCAACAACATTCCGTTGTTGTCTATCGCCAACACGGAACATTCGGATAGAGTAGAATGTTTTACAACGGTCTTCTCGACAACCAATATTTCCTTTGCTTTTGGCAATGGTATCATGACAGTAAAACAGCTGCCCTTACCCGGCTCACTTTCCACCGTGATACTGCCATTTAGCAGTTTCACGGTATCTGCTACAATGGCAAGTCCCAAGCCGAAGCCGTCCTCCGTCACGGCATTGCCTAGCCGTTCAAACGGAGTAAATATTATCGTTTGTTGTTCTTTGGTCATGCCTGTACCTGTATCAGACACCGACAAGGTAAATGTACCGTCCTTGTAGTCGGTTATCAGCATGATTGTACCACTCCGGGTAAACTTGATTGCATTGGATAGGAAATTACTTCCTATGCTCAGTATGAGATTTTTATCGCCACTCACAATCTCGTCCGCATGGCTCATTACATTGAAATCAAGATGTTTTCCTTTCACTAACGGTGTGAACTCCGTTTCCAATGTTTCGGCTATGGAATACAGTTTGAACGGCTTGATGATTGGCGTTTCCTTTCCGCTGTCCAACCTTAAATATTCCAGCAGATTGTTTATCATTCCTGCCATACGCCCGGTAGCGGCATTAATGGTCTGTGCGTGACGGATGCGGCTGTTCTCCTCCGTATCATTCAACAGCAGTTCGGTATTGCCACTGATGACAGCCAGCGGCGAGCGCAGGTCGTGCGTCACGCTCTGTATAAGGTTGCGCCGGAAACGTATCAGCTCCTCATTCCGTGCGTTGCTCGCCTCCAGCTTGATGATGTTCTCCTCGCGTTTCCTCTTTTCCCTTGCGTTGCGCCGTAGCTCCCTATGTATGGTCAGATACGACAGGAACAGTAGGATGATGGAGATGGAGATGGCGGCGGTGAATAGGTGTATAGAGTTGTTATGTGCCTCCGTCATTTTCCGTTCCCGTGAGGCAAAAGCGGTCTGTGCCTGTCCGTCGAGGTCGGTTATCAAGCGGTTCAACTGTATGTTCAGTGTACAGTTACGGGTGCGCAGGCTGTCGGTATAGGCATTCATCTCTCTCTCCTGTTTGCGCTGCATGGTAGTCAAGCTGTCGCTGAGAGCATGCAACTCCCCGGCGGAGGGCATGACCTGTATTTCCTCTTTCTTGCCGAACAGCCCGGCGATGCCTTTTCTCTTTTGTCTGACGGTGCGTACTCTTGTCGCCCGCCTTGCCACTTCAGGCAGCTGGGTGGCAAGCAGGCTGTCGCGCTCGTCCCGGCGGTCGAGGCTCTGCATGATGTGCTGCAGGTGGGTTTCTTTCTCCGCTAGTAGGTGCCGCAGGGTATCTATTTGCCCGGAACGTACATATTCCTGGCAATAGGGCTTCAGCGTTTGTAGCAGGCTGTCCGTCAGCAGGCGGTGACGGTGGTAGTCCCGGTAGTCCGCTTCTTCCCATGCTACTACGCTTTCGCCCCGGATGGCAAGCCCCGTGATGTGGCGGTGTGCCTTGTTGATGTCGAGGCGCACTGAGCGGATTTTTAGCGTTTCTGCTTCTATTTTCTTAAATTGATTTCGTTCATGTATAAGAATAGCTACTACACCACCTAATACAGTTATCAATATCAAATACCCAAATAGAATTTTATGTTGTAGCAGTAATTTCATTTTTATGTATTGTTGTCATTTTTACGATATAAATACTTAGTTCATATAGAAAACACATCGGAAGAGCGACAAGAGACAGGGTGAAAATATCGGAAGTTGGTGTAATAATGGCTGCAATGATAAGAATGATTATAACGGCATGTTTCCTATAGCAGCGCATAAAACCGGCCGACAGGAATCCCAGTTTGGCGAACAGCCACGATAGAATTGGTATCTCAAAAACAAGCCCCATTGCCAACGACATGGTTATCAGCGTGGAAATGTAGGATTGCAAGGCAATCATGTTCTCCACTTCACCGCTGACCTGATAGGTTCCCAAGAAACGGAACGTCAGCGGGAAAATCAGAAAGTAGCTGACCGCCACACCCAAGGCGAACATAGCATAGCCGCCTCCGACCACCCGCACCACATATTTCCGCTCATTAACATATAAAGCAGGCGATACGAAGCGAAACAACTGGTAGAGGATATATGGCGATGCACAGAGAAGACCTGCACATAGTGCGGCTTTCATGTGGATGATGAACTGCTCAGCCAGTCCCGTATTGATGAGTTTCACGAGAAAATCCGGCGCACCGGATTCCGTCACCAGACCGCTGAGCGAATAGAGCAGGCGGTAGGTAATGAAGTCTGCATCTTTGGGCGCGAAGATGACTGCGAACAGCTTTTCTTTGAAGCAGAATGCCGCCACACCGAACACGACGGCCACGAGCAAGCTCTTAACGATAGCCGCCCGCAGCACATCGAGATGTTCCCAGAAAGATTGTTTGTCCGTATCAGCCGCCATCCGCTTATTCTTTTTTCACCGGTTTCTCCTCGATCTCGATCTCTTTCTCCATATTGTTCATCCCTTCCTTGAACGAACGTACTCCCTTGCCGAGACCTTTCATCAGTTCGGGAATCTTCTTGCCACCGAAGAACAGCAGCACGACCAATGCGATCAGTAGCACTTCCTGCATACCCAGACCGCCGATAAATAAGGGTGTTATCATATTGATTTTGTTTTAATTCGATATATCTGCTCTATAACCAACATATTGCATCGTTACATGAATCCGTAGCATGACTACCCGAAACATTTACCTCCTAATTCGTAAGCCTGTCGACTGTATTCGGTGCCATTCACCGCACCCGCCGGCCACATTTCCTCCGCCACGACTGTTCCACAGTCTTTCCATCCTAAATACTGGAGCAGCGTATGGTAATGCGAGAGCATCGGCTCGGCTTCTTCCACAGCTGTATCAGCGTATGCCATCAGCAAGGCCGACCGTTTCTCGCTTCCCTTGACCTGCCCGTTGAGCGCATAGAAGCGGTCTATCACGGCTTTGAGCTGCGAAGAGAATCCGAAGTAATACATTGGCGTGGCGAATACCACCATATCGGCGGTCACAAGGTGTGGACGAAGCTGTCCGAAATCGTCGTTGAATATACACAGACCGTTCATTCCGCAACGGTTGCAGGCGATGCAGGAAGAAACCTTGCGCTGGGTGCAATCGAGATGGTACACCTCGTGTCCGGCTTCTTCCGCACCCTTGATGCATTGTCCGACCAAATGATTGGTATTCCCGTTCCGGCGCGGACTTCCTGTCAATACTACTATTTTCATTTTCTTATCCGTTTTATCGTTCAACAATTCGGCTGCCTTCACTATTCCGACTCCTGAAAGCAGGGTTGCTCCGGTCGCTACGCCGACAGTCTTTATAAATTTTCTTCTGTCTATATCAGTTCAACTTTTTTCATTTAACCACTTTGATAGATGGTCTGCCACTTCTGATATTATTCAAGTCAGGCAACAGGAAATGCGTGTGACGCATAGTTCTGTTTCCGCCAACTGATACCCCGATACGATTTATCGGCTACCACGGGAAATTATCCGGGTCGTTCTGTTCATACGCGCGTTGGTTGCGGTTCAGACCGGTAATAATCTCCATTTCGGAAGGCGAAAGCTCGAAGTCGAAGATGCGGATGTTCTCATCCGTGTACGCGTCGTTGTCGCAACGTGGAATGGTGACTAGTCCGCGCTGCATGTGCCAACGTAGGATGACCTGTGCGACAGATTTGCCGTGCCGGATGGCAATCTCACCAATTGCGGGGTCGTCGAGTACGCCCGTAATGCCCTGTCCCAATGGTCCCCATGCTTCCACCTGAATGCCCTTGCGGAACGTATAGCCCACGACATTGTGCTGGGTCATGTACGGTCCAATCTCGATTTGATTGACAACGGGACGTATGTGTGCATACTCCAGCAGCCCATCGAGGTGGTGTGGGTTGAAGTTGCTTACACCGATACTGAGGATTTTCCCCCTATCCACGTATTCCTCCAATATCTGCCAAGTCTCCTTGATATGTCCTTTTACGGGCCAGTGGATGAGTACGAGGTCGATGTAGTCCGTTCCGAGGTCGGCAAGACTTTTGTCGAGCGACTGCCGCACGGTGCTGCCTCGCATTTCCGTAGTGTTCACTTTCGTGGTAATGAATAGTTCTCGGCGGTCTATTCCGCTCCGGCGTATGCCTTCGCCCACCTCTTTTTCGTTTCCGTAGCCCTGCGCCGTGTCGATTAGGCGGAATCCGACCTTGATTGCATGGCATACTCTTTCTGCTGCATCGTCCTTGACCAAAAACGTGCCTACCCCCAGTTGTGGCATTTCCATGCCGTTGTTCAGTTTTACAGTTGGTACTTTATTCATTTCCTATGCGTTTGTTTGAATTGCCATCCCCCATACAAGGGCAATGGCAAGGATTGTTTTTAATCTGTTTCTCATTCTATTTATTGTTTATTACATCGCCGTGTATCCTCCGTCCATCGCCCAAGTCTGCCCGATGGCAAATCCGGCATAGTCGCTACAAAGGAGTAGCACCATCGAAGCGATTTCTTCAGCCTTACCGACTCTCCCCAACGGGATGGCGTCGATAACACGTGCCATGTGGTCGGGCGACTGCTCAATGGCCTGACGTACCATCGGTGTCTCGCAGGTACCGGGACAGATGGCGTTGATGCGGATTCCCTGCCGGGCATACTCCAACGCCGCCGATTTGGTCAGTCCCAGTACACCGTGCTTCGAGGCATTGTAAGCTCCGATGCAGGGGATGCCTACCAGACCGCCCTGTGACGAGCAGTTCACGATGGCTCCCTTGCCGTGCTTTTTCATCTCGACAAGTTCGTACTTCATACAGTTCCACACACCGCGCAGATTGACCGAAATTACCCGGTCAAAATCCCAGCCTTCGGTTTCCGCCAGATCTTCCCGCACGGCGGCATGTATGCCCACGTTATTATAGGCTATATCCAACTTGCCGAAAACAGAGACCGCCTTTTCGACAGCCGCTTTCACTTGTGCCTCGTCCGATACGTCGCACCTGATACCGATGGCGTTGTGTCCTTCCGCTTCCAGTTCCTTGGCACGGTCTGTTACCCGACTATCCAAATCAGCCATGACAACCGACGCACCGGCTTCGGCAAACATCTGTGCGGCGGCATAACCAATACCGCCAGCCGCACCCGTAATAAATGCCACTTTATTCTCAAAACGTATTTCCATAGTGAATCAAAGTTTTTCCGTATCAGACATATCAAGGGTAATACTCACGCTTTGACGGACATAGAGCGTGTCATCATGTATAAGACGAACGGCAAGCCCGACAACGGAGGGGATGGTCGAAACATATCCTTTCGCCTGTTCGCCTTTGAAAGTCAATGTGTAATCATCCTTATCCCCGTCCCGTAAATACCCCGGACGAAGTATCGTGTAATCCAGACCGCTGTTTTCCACAATATCCGCTGCTTTGCGGTTGGGTATTTGGTCGGGATTGTTTTTCACGTTGTCTTCATCGTCCATGTCCGCCGGAATTTCATCGTAGATTCCCACGGCTCCCATAAAGATAAGACGGCGTAAACCGGCCTTCTTCATGATTGATACCGTGTTTTCAATGATAACAGGCAAATCATCGCCTGATATGGCGCAATACACCACATGGCAACCTGCCATCGCCTGCTGCAAATCATCAGTTTTCATGGCGTCACAATCGACGACATGACATCGCTCACTTTCGTGATAGCAAAACGAGGCATGACGGGATGCAAGCGTCAGATGACACTCTTTGTCATTGCTCAGCTTCTCGACAAGAGCTTTCCCGAATGTTCCGGATGCTCCTAAAATCAGTATTCTTTTCATGCTTGAATTATTTTTGTTTTAACCAGTTGTTTCCGAATGAAGTCTGCTCGGTCTCCGCATGACCGCGTATACCATATACCGGCAATCTGTCAAGTTCGGAATCCAATCTGTCGAATTCGGAATCTGTCAGTTGTACTTCGCACGCTCGCAAATTCTCCATGATACGCTCTTTGTTCTTTGAGCCGGGAATAGGCACGACATTAGTATATTTACGGAGCATCCAAGCCAAAGAAACCTGCACCGGAGTCGCCTGCTTTTCTGCGGCAAAACTCCTGAGCATTTCAACAATGGGCATATTACCGGCTATGTTCTCCCGTTTAAGTTGGGGAACCCATATACGCACGTCATCGACCCGGCCAAATTCTGTATTAGGCGTAATTTTCCCTGATAAAAGTCCGCTGGCGACAGGAGAGAACGACACAAACGCTATCCCGTTTTCCACGCAAAAAGGGATAACTTTTTCTTCGGAAGTACGTTCCACCATAGAGTAGATATTCTGCACGGCACCTACGGGTGTTACGGCATGCGCTGCTTCAAGTTGAGCCTTGTCCACCGCTGAAATGCCCCATTCGCGGACAACTCCCTCTTGAATGAGCCTGCCCATCGCATGGGCGACCTCCAGATAGTCCACCTCCATGTTGATGCGATGCAGGTAGTACAAGTCCACGTAACCGGTCTGCAAGTTCTTTAACGAGTGTTCAAGATGGTGGCGGACGGCAGCATAAACGGAACCGCAATCTTCAACCGTCTCAGGCTGGATATGCAGTTTTGTGGCAATCACGACCTCATTGCGAAAGCCTTTGACCGCACGCCCGACAATCTCTTCGTTATGTCCGGGATAATAAAGCTCCTTTCCGTATCCTTCTGCCGTATCAAAGAAATTGCATCCATAGCCGAACGCTTCCCGAATGGCTTCTTCGGCATACCCAGCGTCCGGTACTTGACCGTACCCGTGGGAGAATCCCATGCAGCCCATGCCTATTTCACTGACACTTAAACTGCGTATCTTTCTTCTTTTCATTGTTTTTGCTATTTCTGACGCAAAATTACGGACCAGCACTTAAAAAGGCCGTGAGGAAATACCGAAATAAAAGCCAATTTTACTGATTGTGAAAATAATTGGCTAATTTTGCGCTCGTAATGATACAGAACTATGATATAAAGGTAAAAAACGTACACGACTACAATGAATTTGTAGGTGCAGAGGACTTGCATCCTCATGTCAGCGTCATCCACTACGATGAATTGCCGCCAATCCGGCATTGCCGAGCGCTATGGGGCGTGTACGGACTGTTTCTTTTGGACGATGATTCGGAGAGGCTCGGTTACGGGTCGGGAACATACGACTACTCCGTCGGAAGTATCGTATGCGTTTCTCCTTCCCAAATAGGAGGTGTGGCAGATGACGGCACAACCTTCCAGCGCAAGGGTTGGGCATTGCTGTTCTGTCCAGAACCGTTTCACGGTACGGATTACGAGAAAAAACTGCCCCATATGGAGTTCTTTCATTATCATGTGAACAAGGCTCTGGCCATCTCCGCCTCCGAACAACAGGATTGCGAGACCCTTTTCCGAATGCTCCGGCAGGAATTGGTGGAAGCCAAGCGTAAGGAGGTAACGGTAAAACTGATAGAATTGATACTCGCTTATTGTTCGTCCTTCTTCAACAGGCAGTATTCGATAGAAAGCGGAGCCAAACGCAACCATATCGTCAGCCGTTTAGAACATTTGCTGGACGATTATTACACAACGGGGGAACAGTTTTCTAAAGGACTGCCTACGGTTAGGTTTTGTGCAGACTGCCTGTGTGTCGCACCCAATTATCTCGGTGACCTGATTCGGCAGGAAACAGGTGATTCCGCAAACCACTTCATTGGACGCGATGTCATCCGTCGGGCCAAGAACTTGCTGATGTCAGGTAAATCGGTTACTGAAACGGCCTATGCGCTCGGATTTGACTTTCCGTCGCATTTAAGCCGCCTGTTCAATCGTCTGGAAGGAAGAACGCCGTCTGTTTATCTCAAACAAGTCTCAAAAAGAAAAGCGTAACGGACAGAGATGATTCCGTTACGCTTCATCTTACATGTTTACCCCTTTTTGAAACCTATTCGCCTCGGCAGAGGCAAAACTCGTTTATTTCAATTTATCATACTGGTCGTCAGTTACAGGTTCCAGCCACTCGTTGGAAGCGTTTTCGCCTGCAATCTCGAATGCCAAGTGCGCGAACCAGCTGTCGGCTGCCGCACCGTGCCAGTGCTTCACACCTGCGGGAATGTGGATGACCGTGCCGGGCAGAATTTCTTGTGCAGGCTTGCCTTCTTCCTGATACCAGCCACGCCCCGCCACACCGATAAGCATCTGTCCGCCTCCTTTTGTAGCTTTGTGAATGTGCCAGTTGTTGCGGCAGCGAGGTTCGAAAGTGACATTCGAGATGTTCACTTGTTCCCGCGATACAGGAGCGAGGTAGCTGTTGCCTGTGAAGTATTTGGCATACGCCGTGTTGGGTTTGCCGATGGGGAAAATCATTTCACGTTGGAAAGCTGTTTTGGCATCCTCTCCCACCGTGTCCTCTGCCCACACGTCTTTGGCCAGACGGAATGCCGCCCATGCTTTGGGCCAACCGGCATAAAAACCGATGTGTGTAATAATTTCAGCGATTTCGGTGCGGGTGATGCCGTTTTTCTTTGCGGATTGCAAATGAAATGTCAGTGAATTGTCTGTAATACCTTGACTGATAAGCGAGGTAATCGTTACCAAGCTCCGGTCACGAAGACCGAGCTTGTCGGTGCGGCTCCATACCTCGCCGAAAAGGACATCGTCGTTTAGTTCTGCGAATTTCGGGGCGAACTCGCCTAACTGGTCGCGCCCTGCTGTCTGTACAATTTTTTCCTGTGCCATAATATGAATTGTTAAAACGGTGAATACTGTAATTAAAATGATTCGGTTCATGATGCTTTACTGAATGAAGTTATTGATTCGGTTTTCAGGGTTGAGCGGCATCTGGTCGGACAGTACCAGCGACTTGACCATGCGCAGCGTACCCTGCTTGTATTTTTGGAAGTGTTCCGAAGCGATGTGCTTCTCGTATGCTTCACGGTTCGCATAGGTCTCAAGAATGGTTACCTTGCAGGGATTCTCCTTTTCGCTGACAGCATACATCGTCAATACACCCGGTTCGGTACGCAGGGAGACTTCGCCCACCTCGGTCGCGTATTTCATATATTCGTCAAGATGTTGTGGGTAAACCTCGATTTTCGACAGGCGCACGATACCGTCGGCGGTCATCGGCTCCTTGGCGCACATTCCCGGCTGCTTGTCCAGGTTCAGGCATTTGCCGATAATCTCTCCGGTGGCAATGTAGGAATAGGTCGGAAATTCGAACAGCACGGGTTTTAACCGTGTATAATCGAGTCTGCCGGCACTGTCAAGCACTTCGGGAGCAGCATAAGTGTTAGCGACAGAGCAGATGAAGTTGTCGAAACCTTCGGTTTCATAGATGTCCGCCACGTTGCACTCCATCGTCAGCGGTGAGGAATCTATCACAGGCGTACCGTTCTCGCCCCAATGATATTCAAAGACTTTCGATTTATCGACTGATGCGCCGCTCACACTGCCCACATAATCAGCTTTCGGCAACATTTCACGACTGATAAGGTTAATCGAGAGCTTCTTCGACTTCCTTATCCCTTGATTGGTATGATGGCTTTTGCTCATGCTTACGAGAATCCGGTCGTGGCCGATGATACCCGTATGACCCACAACAAGCCAGTTCACCTTGCCCTCAACCTCCGCACCGACAACGGTCAGCGGTTTGGGATAGAGGGCAAGCAGGTTTCCGATATTTTTCTTTTCCATTTCCGTACTGTTTTGTTTGTTTCTCTCCTTTGCCGGTTGCGTATTGCATGACAATAAAAGGGAGAGAAACAAGATGGTTCCTATTGATTTTCTCATCCTCAAAATGTTATTAAAGACTTTGACGCAACACTCCGATTACATCCTCACGGGTGAGGATGACATAGCCGCTTTCGTTGATGGGGCACGCATCGGCCATGCCTTCAAGTTGTGACGCATCTGCACCGCAAGCCGTGATGTCCATTGCCAAACCCAGTTCCCGCATCCATGCCTCCATCCGTGCGAGTCCTTCCAATGCAATCTCCTTGTCCGTCTTTCCGGCAGGAACAATATCCCACACTACGGTTGCCAGCCGACGGAATTTCTTCACCGCATCCTCTGAACGCTCTATAAGCAGCCTGTAATAAGCCCCGCTGACAGCCGAGAGCGTATGTCCGTGTGTAGCGTCGGTATAGGCAGCTACGGCCTGCCCCAGCATGTGTACCATCCAGTCGGTAGGCTTACCGCAGGCAAGAAGCCCGTTCAAAGCCCATGTAGCAGTCCACATGATGTTGCTTCGCGCTTCATAGTTCTCCGGATTGTCGAGCACTTTCCGGGAACTGACAACGAGGGAACGCATCAGCCCTTCAGCGATGTAATCGCTCGTATTGTCATCCGTTCCGGAAAGGTATTGTTCCAAGATGTGCGACATGATGTCATAAATACCGGCCACTGTATGATGTTTGGGAACGGTGTAGGTGTAAATGGGGTTGAGAATAGAGAAATCGGGATTGCGGAAATAATAGAACTTCTTCCGGTTTTCACTGTGCTTGGAGATGACGGAGCAACTGTCCATTTCCGACCCCGTTCCTGCCATCGTAAGTACGCATCCGACCGGAATCCAACGACAGGTCATTTCCCCAAAGTTATTGAAATAATACTCCCACGGATCCTGTTCGCAGTAGGTGGACCCGGCCACCGCCTTGCAATAGTCACAGACGGAACCGCCGCCGACAGCAAGAATCAAATCCACCGCCTCTTTCCTTGCGAGTGCCACGCCCTCCATCACCTTTTCGATGGTGGGATTGGGCATGACGCCCGACAGTTCGACCGTCTGTTTGCCCGCTTTGCGCAGTTCTGCCAGCACCGCATCGTAAATGCCGTTCTTGCGGATGGAACCACCACCGTACACCAACATTACTTTTTCTCCGTACTTGCCCAGTTCCTTGCTCAAATGCTCCAATGCGTTTTCCCCGAAGTATAGTTTCGTGGGATTGTGAAAAGTGAAATTGCCTAACATAATCAATTCGTTTTTAAGTTATTTCTTGTCGTTGATGTTTTTAATAAGCCGTGCCGGAACACCGCCCACTACCGTATTTGCCGCCACATCTTTTGTTACAACAGCCCCTGCAGCAACAACGGCATTGTCATCGATCGTTACACCTTGCAGAATGGTTGCGTTCGATCCTACCCATACATTCCTGCCCAGCACGATGGGTGCAGGATAAGTATGGCTGCGTTCTTCGGGGGCAAGCCCGTGATTGAGTGTGGCAAAGACCACATTATGTCCAATTTGACAACCATCACCTATCGTAACTCCGCCGTGATCCTGAAAGTGGCAGCAGGCATTGATGAACACATTCTCGCCTACGGAGATGTTTTTTCCGAAATCCGCATAAAATGGAGGGAAGACACGAAGCGACTGCGGCACTTCATAGCCGAACAACTCTGAAAGCAATTCACGTACTTCGTCCGGTGTGTGATAAGCAGTATTCAGGCGGAAGGTAACGCGTCGGGCTTCGTTGCTCATCTCGTCCATAAAACGGTGTATTTCCTCCGTATCGAGAGGCATCCGTGTCTTTACATATTTCTTGAAGTCATCTATAGTCATATTCATTTTTCAAATTTTACCGTTAAGTTTCCAGCTTTATTTAAAGTTTCGATGCCGTCACCGTCGATACGACCGATTTTTATCAGGTCGTTGCTATGCGGCCAGTTCTTACAAAAAATCGCCACATTGCCCCACGGCGCATAAATCGTGATGTCACCGGGCGTAGGCGCACAGCCGCATGTCACACCCTCTGTCGTCAAAGCCGGTTTGGGATAGAATATTTTCTCGGTTGTGTTGTTGTAGTCGTTTAACGTAACCTCTAACGGCAGACGGGAAAGGAAATCCCTGCCTGCCGCATTGTCTTCCATTGTGGCTGTAATCGTGCGGTTGCCGACCGAAATATTCACTTTAAGGGATGCCTCTCCCGGCGTTTCCGGTTCTTTTCGGTTCGCTCCGATTTCTTCAAGCCATGCCGAGACACGTGTCGCCATTTGCGAAATACCTGAAGAGGTCAGCAACAGGGTTCGGTCGATGATTGTCGCATCGGGGCAAAGGCTGCGAGCTTCATTGACAGAAGTGGAAATGCCGCTGCTGCCGCTGGTGGCGAACAGTGCGACTCGTTTTCCGGCAAGTTTCGAGGCATGGGAGTGCAGGAAAGTCTGCATCGGTGTCGCCATGCTGCCGTACCAAATCGGGTAGCCGACGAACACGATGTCGTAGTCATCTAAATTCTCTACCGAAGTCTTGATCGGAGGATAGCTACCCTGACGGATGGCTGCCAGTTCTTCCTGCGAGCGTTCCAACATGGCGTTGTAGTCATTGTCATAAGCCACTTCCGGCTCTACTTCGAGCATGTCGCAGTCGAGTGTAGCCTGAATCAGTTGAGCTACACGTTCCGTATTGTTCGTGCGGGAAGCATAAAGTACGAGGTAACGACCGTTTTCACCCGGAACAGGCATGTCGGGATTATCGTCGGAATCATCACCGCTACCCTGATTCTCCGGCTGTTCGGGCTGTTCCGGAGTGAACGGTTCATCAGAACCGCCTCCGCAAGCTGCCATAGACAAGGCGGCAAACAATAAAAACGGAATCAATAAAATCTTTTTCATAATTTGAACTTCGTTTACAATCACTTCCGCCTCGGCATAGCCCAAGCAAGCTTGGCTCTGCTCTCGGCTTAATCGTTTATTTTATACTCTTTATTTGTCGATTTGGCTTTCGGTGAACGAATCGGCACGGTGGCCCATAAGGTCGATCGTAGCATATTCTTTATCGAATTCTTCCATTTCGTATGGAGTGAGACGAACGGTTGCCGCACCGAGAAAATCATCTAAATGGGCAGGATTGGTCGTGCCGGGTATAGGGGCTATCCACGCCTTGCGCGAAAGCATCCATACGAGAGCGAACTGCGCTGGAGTAATGCCTTTGCGCTCCGCCCATTTGCGGACAAGTGCCACAAGCGGCATATTGTATTTCAGTGCTTCGGGGGTGAATTGCGGCAGGTTCCACCTGCGGTCTCCCTGTTTGAAACGGCTGTTCTCGTCGATTATCCCGGTAAGAAAAGCACGCCCCAACGGGCAATAGGGAACGAAGCCGATGCCTAACTCTTCGAGTGTCGGAAAGATCTTCGTTTCTGGTTCTCGCCACCAGATAGCATATTCGCTTTGTACGGCAGACAGCGGACAAACAGCATGTGCCTTACGTATAGAGCGGGCACTGGCTTCGGACATACCCCAATGCAAGACTTTTCCTTCCTGCATTAAATCTTTTACCGTACCTGCAACATCTTCCATAGGAACATTCGGATCAACACGGTGCTGATACAAAAGGTCGATATGGTCAGTGCGCAGACGTTTCAACGAACCTTCCACGGCTCGCCGGATATGGTCAGGACGGCTGTTCAAAGCCGTAGGTTGCCCTTCCTCTACACCGAAACCGAATTTTGTTCCGATTTTCACTTTGTCGCGAAAAGGAGCGAGGGCTTCGCCCACCCACGTTTCACTGGTATAAGGACCATACACTTCCGCTGTATCGAAAAAAGTGACGCCTTTGTCGTATGCTCGCTGAATCAAGGCTATCATATCTTTTTTGTCGTATTTTCCGCCGTAATATCCTACCATCGGAAGACAGCCAAGACCTATTGCCGACACGCCCAAATTTCCGAGTTTACGATATTCCATATTATTTATAGGCAGGTTGTTCTTTTCACTGCTTAATCCACTTTTTGGCACTGAAGAAGATTGCGCAATTATTTTCGATACTCCGGTCAATGCCCCTGCTGCCGACAATGCAGCCATTGATGACATCTTCAAAAAATTTCTTCTGTCCATAGCTTCTAAGTTTTTAATGATTAATACCTATCAATCCACGCAGAATCTCAATCTCGTTATCTTCCAGTCGGCACATTTGTATTTCCTCCTTTCCATCAACAGACAGACCTTCAAACAAGAGAAAGTACTGCAAAAGTTTCTGCGGACTTACATGATGACGATCCGCGATGAAACATATCGCTTCATCTTCATACAATTCATTTGGAATGGTAATCTGTTTATCCATTATTATCATCTTTTATTCGACCATACAAAATTACCGGGTATGGCAAACAAAAATGTAACGATAAGTGGTGTGTTTGTACCAATTTTACAGATTATTCAGTCTGTTAATCTTATTGATTGATTGAAATTTACTACTTTTGCACAGGATATTGGAGGATGCTATGACAAAGATTCTGAAAGTGAAAAACGTAAAAGACTACAGCAGTTGGTTGGGACACACAGACAGCCATCTGCTAGTGAGTATCATCAACTATGAAAAAGTATCTCCGGTTCGACATACACTGAACGATTACAGTGTCTATGGTATTTTTTTTCATGACGAGGCAGAATTTGACTTATCATACGGATGTGGCAAGTATGACTACAAGAAAGGAACCGTTATTTGTGTGGCTCCCGGACAAATTGGTGGCAAAGAGGATAATGGCGAACAAGTCATGCTGACTGGATGGGCACTGCTGTTCCATCCCGACCTGCTGCACGGCACTTTGCTGGAAAAAACGATAAAAAATTACTCTTTCTTTGACTATCGTGTCAATGAAGCTCTGCACATGACTGATGAGGAACATGACACGCTTGTATCATTGATGCGCCAGATTGATGATGAGCTACGGAAGCGTCACGATGAATTACAGAATGTTATCCTCGTGAACTATATAGAATTACTGCTTAATTTCTGCCAGCGTTTTTATAACCGCCAATTCATTACCCGCCGATTGGAGAACTCGGATATTCTGATGAAATTCGAAACGTTGTTACATAGTTATTACGAAAATGGTCTGCAGTTTACATACGGTCTGCCCACCGTGCAATATTGTGCGGATAAATTATGTATGTCCTCCAATTATTTCGGGGATTTGATAAAGAAAACAACTGGCTGTACAGCAGGCAACTATATTCACAGGTATATCATTTCTTTAGCCAAGAACAAACTCTCCTCCGGATTGGGAATATCGCAAACGGCGTATGAATTAGGATTTGAATTTCCCCAACATCTTAGCCGAATGTTCAAGAATAGTGAGAACATTACCCCTTCTGAATATTACAAGAATATCCGTAATGGCAAACATATGTAAATGTAATTGATTGTGTTTTATAAATTAATACTTTGACTTTCTCTATATTCTGATAGTTTAATTAAATGGTTGAACACTAAGTTATTATGCGCCATTTATATCTTAAGAATATTTCCTATCTTTGAAGAATTCCAAAAACGCCACAGACTACCACATCGGTGCCAAATGCTGCCACGGTGTTGCAAGGTGGTTGGAATCTGACGGAATTGACTTTTCTTTGTACATCGGTAGTCGGAAGGGCTGTGTGGAATATGCAATAACGCCACTCCCGACCACAAGCTGCCAGTCAGTCGTAAAGCCATTGCCCGATGCAGATGTTGGCTTTACTTTGCAGGCAAGCCGAATTATCAACAAAAAAAACAGTATATGCAATGAATGAATTTGTGATTATCTCGAAAGACGTATTTGAAGAAATGGTCGGGAAGTTCAGACGCTTCTCCGACCGGGTGAATGAACTCCTCGGGAAGCAGGATGAAGGGCGGCTAAGCCGCTGGATGGACAATCAGGATGTCTGCCAGCAGTTGCGCATCAGTCCGAGAACCTTACAGACGCTTCGTGACAACGGCACGTTGGCTTACTCCCAGATTGGGCATAAGATTTTCTACAAGCCGGAGGACGTGCTGCGTATCGTCCGGCTCGTGGAGGACAGACAAAAACGAGGAAAGACCACTTGAAAGGAATTAAGCTTATTGTACCACTAAATCCACAGTAACAAATGAACGGAACGATTAAGACTAATAATGAATGGGCTGTCGGTTTTATGAAGGAATTGGACTTCATGCTTGACGGCATTGAAAACATGAGCGAAAAAAGCCGGACTTCATTCGGCAATGAATACTTTTTGACGGACAGGGAGGTGTCGGCACGGCTCAAAGTGAGCCGCCGCACTTTGCAGGACTACCGCAATAACGGAACAGTCGCTTATTACCAGTTGGGCGGCAAGATTCTCTACAAAGAATCGGATATAGAACGGATGCTTCTTAGCAATTACCGTGAAGCGTTCAGAAAAGCGAGTATCTGAACAGCATGATAAGATGAAAGCCGACAGCGCAGGAATACGTTTCCTGTCCGTTGTCGGCTTCTGTTTTTTCTTTTCACCTTTTTCAGCAATCCGCTCTCCGTCCATTATACGGGGAGAGCGAAAAGAAAAGGTGAAGCGGTTTTCTGTTATGGCTTGTGTTCAGCCTGTCCATGACAAATTCTCTGAAAGTCATACATTCCCGGCTGCGTAATCTGAATGCAAGTGCCATGACCATTTTAAGGCTGTACACCTCATAACGTGTTCTGTCGTCTTGTCTGATGTATCGTTTCGTCTCCTCTTCCAATAACTCGTGATTTTTATAAATGGCACGTACTGTCTTGCGGATGTCGAAGCAGAATACCATAAACAGGTCTGCCATTTCCTCTAACGTCATCCATACGGGAGCGGTTGGCATGAAGACCGTCCCGTTTTCACTAATTGTAATTATACCTCGTTCCATTGTCATACTTCCTTATCCGTTACATTTTTCTATGTTTTCTTTTCTCTTGACATACCTATTCCGTAGGTACGCCTGATTGCTATCAGATTGTCCATATCCCTTGAAATCTTCTTGTCAGTGACTTCCGCATACCGCTGGGTGGTTCTTATCCCTGAGTGCCCCATCATCTTAGCGATACTCTCGATCGGTATGCCCTCTGAAATCAAAAAAGTTCCGAAGGAGTGCCGACTTTGATGGTAGGACAAATTTTCTTTTCGTCCTATCGCCACACCCATCTCGTGTATCTCAAACCACATCTCGTCACGGCTCGGAAGCGGGAACACGGGCTTGGTGTCATCCGTGGTGTTGTAGAGGTCAAGTATCTGTTCCGCTATCGGGTGCAGGGGAATGAACGCCTCCACATTGGTTTTCTTGCGGTTGATGCGGATATAACGCCTGCCGTCGGAGGTCATGCCGATATGGTGCGGATGGAGCAGCATGATGTCCACATACGCCAATCCTGTAAAGGTTGAAAACAAGAATGCCCTCCGTCCCAGTTCCTGCAACGGGTCGAGCATAGGCGTTTCAAGAATGGCTTTCAGTTCCATACGACTGATATGCCTGTGTTTTGGAGCAGGTTTCTTCTCATACTCCATGTCCTCCAACGGGTTGGCACGGAGTATTTCATAGTCCACTGCAAGATACACCAGCTTGCTCAGCCAGCATAGGCACTTGTTGATTTGCTGTGCGCTAAAGTTCTTATTGCGCTTCATGAACGCCTTGTAGGAACTGCCGAAATCTTCCGTGATGTCGGTGAAGTCAATATCCTCCTTGCCCAATGACGTAAGATAGTCTTTCAGGTATTTTTGATAATATCCCGAATTGCGGTAGGTGGACGTGGAGTTTATCTCCTTTGAACGGGAAAGTAGCCGCTCACGCTCCCTTTCGCCCATCTGCAACAGCTTGGTGGGAATGACCGCCCTTTTCGCCAGCGTGTTTTTGAGCAGTTCGGCACTCACCACGTTTTGTTTCTTCAATATTTCATCGTATGCCGACTCCACGGACTTGCGGAACTCTTGCAAGCGGTTGTTCTCACGGGCTGTGCGGATTGAGCCTGTCTTGCTGTTCCAGTCTTCAGGTCTGCAATAGATGCCTGTCACCATTGTGGTACTCTTGCCGTCTATGGTAATGCGGCACAGGACGGCGGTCGTGCCGTCAGCCTTTACTTTACTTCTGTTGATATATGGTAATACGGAAAATGTACTGCGCATGGTTGTAGTGTTTTAGAGTTAAAGAATAAGCTTCAAGTCTTTGGTTGCCTCGATATACTTGCCCATGTCTTCAAAGAGCTTTTTCGGGGTGACACGGGCATACACTTGCGTGGTCTGAATGTCGGAATGACCGAGCATCCGGCTGATGGTTTCGATAGGCACCCCCGCTTCCAGCGTAATCAGTGAGGCAAATGAGTGTCTTGCCTGATGATAGCACAAGCCACCATTCACTCCGGCAAGGACGGCAAGGGCTTTCATGTGCCGCTTCATGTTGGGGTGATGTACCATCGGGAACAACGTTGGTCGGTTATCATCACGATACTTCTCTATCAATGCGAGTGCTTCGGGAAGCAGCTTGACACTTGCCCGTAACTCGTTTTTCTTGCGGTGGTACTTCAGCCAGAGGTTTCCCTCATCGTCCGTGTAGAGGTTCTCACGGGTGACGCTCACCGCATCTGCATAAGCGGTTCCCGTATAGCAGGCAAACAGGAAAAGGTCACGGGCGAGGATGTGAGTGGTACGCCATGCTGGTATCTCCACGTCACGTATCTTCTCGAAATCTTCACGGCTCAATGCTCTTGGTGTTCGTTCTGTCTTTTGTGGAAGAGTGAAGTTGGTGAAGAAACATCTGTCTGCATATCCCTCCTTGTAGGCAATACGGCATACCTTTTTCAGAATGGCGAGATAATGGCGCACGGTATCTACTGCCAGCCCCTTCACGTCCATCACATAATTCTGATAGTCATGGATGAACTGTTCGGTAAGCTGACTGAAAGCTATATCTTTCGTCTTGAACTGCCACTGGATGAACTCACCTAACCTCAGCCTCATGTAGTAATAACCGGGATATGTCCCTTTGGCACGGTCGATACCGATACGTGCCTTCAGGTCTTCACAGATACGGTCAGTCATTCTAAGCAGTGTCATCTGTGTTTCCATGCTACCTTGGAACAGTTCCTTGACCGCCGTGGCGTCAAAATCTTGTCCGCGTTCCACCAGCGTATCGAAAGCATGATCGACGGCAAGTAGCAGCTTGTCCAGCTTGGCATTGGTTTCCACTGCCTCACGACTTTTGCCGTCCAGTCGGCTCTCCCGTGTATTCCACAACTCCGGCTTGCACGACAGCTTGCATCCGAACTGCGCCATCGTACGGTTCACCGTAATCCTTCCCATTATCGGGGCTTTGCCCGACTTGTCCGTTCCACTCTTTTTCAGGTAGAGCAATACCTTGAATTTTTCAATTTTCATACGCTCACATTTTTTGTTTGCAAATTTACTTTCTATGTAAGCGTTCATTGATTTGCAGAACACTGCGTATCAGTGCAAAAGAAACGGCTGTATAACAATTTCATTTTTCGTGCGTTACCTGTCCTTGCTTCGGTAACAGGCGGCTAACGGTTTGGTAACTGAAATGGCTCAATATTCCGCACTTCCTTGCGTTTCCGGCATTTGGCATAATAGTGAAAATCCGCTCATTTCAAACGGGTTGCGTTTTGTCGTTACTTGTTTGCTGACGGTTGCTTTGTGGGTTCTGTTCCATACGGCAAGGCACACATGGGCAACAACGGCGTTCCACACCAGAGTCGCCGTGGGAGTAATAAGCAACGCACTGGGGCATTCATCGGTAAAGGTTACGGAAACCTATCTGAAACCCTTCGAAAACGAAATGCTGGACAGGACCAATAAGAAAATTATCGCTTACGTGAAGAAATGCAGTATCCGACAAGGATGACATGGAAGTATTCCATGTATATAACTATGATACAGATTATTACAAAGGAATTACTTTGTAGGTAACGGAGGATATTCCTACCGCAAAAGTAACTATAAAACTTGAAAAACAAAATAAAAAAGATAAAATCTTATCATATACGGCATAAAAGACCGGCAGCAGACAAAACAGAACAAACCGACTTCAACCAATAAAGCAAAGCCCCCCTTGCCGCCTTCCGGTAGGAAAGCGGGAAAACGTCTGTCATATAACTTTATCGGTTATACAACCCGGATGCATATGCGGCAGACGCTTCTGCAGGGTGCCTAAAGGCAATCTTCCGTTACCTACAAAGTAACGGCAGGATACCAACAATCAAACAAACAAGAAAACTACATGATAACGCCCAAAACACAGACTGCCATTGCAGTACTCAAATGCATCTATGCAAGAGACTACGGTACTTGCATAAAGCAGTGCACACTTACAGAAGGGCAAATGCGGGTATTGCTGACACAGCTCACCAATGCCGGACTTATCATCCTGAAAGAAAAGGAACATCCGCTGGAAATACAGTCCTATATTCCTGCTAAAAAAGCCATGGAAATATCCCTGCTGGATATTCTCGAAGCCACGGGAGGACATCTGAACTGCAACAGCCCCATTACCGAGCGGTTCTATGCACAATACGGAAGAGCCGCACAAAAACTCGGAATAGTAAACCAGATAACCAGGATATACCTGAAGGAGATTACACTGACAGATTTATAACAGGAACAAAGAAATTGAGAAGCAGAAAATACATACCGATGCTGATGCTCCTTGCCCTGCTGTCGTGTGCAGGCAAGGCAGGGGCGCAAACCGTTGCCGTGAAAAGCGACCTGCTTACGGGGGGCATGCTCGCCTCGCCCAACCTCGGTGTGGAACTAAAGCTGTCGGAACGTTTTACGCTGGAGACCGGGGTTCATTACAACCCCTTTCCGGCAGGAGGAGACAAACGCTGGAAACACTGGTTCGTGCAGCCGGAGCTGCGCTACTGGATGTGCCAGCCCTACGGAGGACATTTCTTCGGGGCAAACCTGATGTACGGCGTGTACAACGTAGCCAAGGCAAGGCTGCCTTTCGGGCTTTTCAAAGGGGTACGTTCCGAAAGATACGAGGGAGACTTTACGGGAGTGGGAATATCATACGGCTATCACTTCATCCTCTCCCCCCGCTGGGGACTGGAGACAAGCATCGGCGTAGGATTCCTGCACACCCGATACGAACGCTACCACTGCGCGCACTGCGGAGAAAAGACAAGAAGCGGAAACAGGAATTTCATCGCTCCCACCAAAGCCTCCATATCCTTAGTGTATATGATACAATAATAACAAGATAAATTACAACAGCAAATTGAAAGTATGAAAAACTTAATCCGTATTCCTATGATAATGGCACTATCGGCGCTCTGCTGCCGGGCAGGTCATGCACAGGAATTCTACCGGGGGGAAATGTTCGTCACCGGGCAGCAGTTCTCGCTTGCGGACGGGCGTCTGAACATTGACCTCTCAGTCGATTTCGAAGGACTGAGAATGCCCTCGGACGAATCACTGACCCTGACGCCCGTACTCATCAGCGGGGAAAACGAACAAGCCCTGCCGGCGGTACTCATCAACGGCAAGGAAAAGCAGAAAGTGTACCAGCGGCAAAAGGAATTTGCCGGAAACGGGCATCCGGCTCCCATACCCGCAGTAGTGATAAGGAACGACGCCAGGATGGCGCGCTCCTTCCGATACCGGGTGGCAGTGCCCTATAAGGAATGGATGAAGGACGCCCGGCTCCTGATGAGAACGCAGGAATGCGCCTGCCACGGCAAACAGGGCAAGGCCTACGAAGACAGGATTGCCGGCAGGCTGAACCTGCCCGAAAACCGCACTTCAGCCTGGGACATGGATACGGACAGGAAATACCTAGCCTGGGTGAACTTCATCGAGCCTGCACCCGGCAAAGACACACTGCATGCAGTGACGGGGTCCATCCCCTACTTTGGCAAAGGGAAGCAGGAAAAAGGAGAGAAAACGCTGGGAGAATTGTCCGAAAGCAAACAGAACTTAGAAATATACCACCGGCTGCGCAATGCTTTGCAGAACATCCGACGGGAAGAGGGAACGGAACTCCTGAAAGTGAAGGTTACAGGATACGGGGCACCTGCCGGAAACCTGAAAAAGAACGAAATGAATGCACTGGCACGCTCACTGAACCTTAAAGCATACCTGCGGGAAAACCAACTTGCAACTGGCATTCCGCTGGAAGTAACCTGGATTCCGGAAGACTGGGACTCCATTGCCGCACTGACAAGACAAAGCGGCATGATGTTCAGGGAGGCCGCCCTAGACCTGATAGGGAGTGTAGACATGGATAAAGGGCGGGAACGAATGCTGATGAAACTTGCCGACGGAAAGCCCTACAGATACCTGGCGGAAAAGATATTTCCCGAAGTTATGCGGGTCGACTACAGGATAGAGTACACCCGCCAGCAGCCGGATGCGGCGGAGAGCCTGAGGATGTCCCGTACGGGAGAACGTCAGACACTGCGCCTGAACGAGCTCTTTGCGGTAGCGGGCAGTTACCCGAAAGGATCTACGGAATACAACGATGTACTCGACCTCACAGCCCGCCTGTTTCCCGACAGCCCCGAAGCCAATATCAATGCAGCGGCCGTGGCACTCACCAAAGGGGAAACGGCCAAAGCACGGCGCTATCTGGAGAGATTCGCAACCATGCCAATCGCATACAACAACATGGGCATACTCTGCCTACAGGAAGGAAAACGGGACAAGGCGGAAGTATATCTTACCATGGCAGCGGCAGCCGGCATAGAGCAGGCAGACAGGGTGCTGAAAGAGTTGAAAAACAAATAGGAAAGCAAAATGACCGGGAACACCAAAAGTATATTAACCTATAAAACAGGCATACATGAAAACAAACAGCTATTTATGGAGCATGCTGGCAGCAGCAACCTTTACACTGGCCGGATGCGGCAGTGAAGAAAACGGAATAACGGAACCCATGCCGCAGGGAAAGACGGCACAACTCGAACTGCGCCTGACGGGAAGCGGAGTGAGCACCAAGGCAACCGGAAGCGCATTGCCTACACAAAACGAAGAGAATACGGTGAAGCGTTTCACCGTCGCCATCTTCAACAGCGACGAATCGGTGAATGCCATACGGACCGTAACCAATAACACCACTTCGGCAACAACCATCAACTGTACTCCGGCAACGAGCTGTACGGGCATCGTGGTAGCCAACGCCCCTACAGACGGTTATTTTTCAGGCGTCCTGAACAAGACCGACTTCCTGAAGAGGACAATTGCACTGGGCGATGCCCAGACCAAGGATTGTCTGCCCATGAGCGGAGACGTAAAAAACGGTGATGGCAACGCCACCTTCACACTGGGCACAGGCATCAACACCGGTATGACAGCCCGGCTGAGCAGGCTCGTTGCAAGAGTGTCCGTAAGCGGCATCAGAACCGAATTTGACCCCAACGGACAGTACTCGGCGGCATCCTACGAACTGAAAAACATCTTTGTGCGGAATGCCGTGAAAGAAGCTGTACCGGGCACGGGAGGATACAGCACCACCAAAATGAGCACACCGGATTATCTGACCGGAAACTACACCGGCTCCAGCGGAACTGTAGCTTATCTGGCAAATTCGGTCACTCCGCCGGTAAGCGTAGGTACCGAGCATAAAACCGACTACTGGTTCTATATACTCCCCAACGAAGAGGCCACCCGTACGGCATTGGTACTGGAAGGCACGTTCAAGAAAAGTGCAAGTGATGCAGGAACCACCATCTATTATCCGATAATCGTCAACAAGAGCCAGACCGGAACAAATATCACCGGAGCTTCGGGCACGGGTACTTCAAACATTGCCCGCAACACGACCTATGCCATCAAGGCAACTATCAAGAATATAGGGACCGATGACCCCACCGGAGAGATAAATCCTACTTCACTCGAACTGACAGTGAGTGTAGCCGACTGGGCACTGAACATCACGCAGGACGTAACATTCGAATAATTACCCGAAACCATAAACAATAATGAAACCTATCCGCACAGCCATACTTACGGCATCATATGCCTGCCTTGCCTTTCTGCACGTATCATGCGTGCGGGAAGACACTGGAGACTGCATGCAGTACGAAATACACGTGCGGGTAGTGGATGCGGCAGGTAATGATCTCACCCAAAGCGGTGTACTGGAGAAATCGGAAGTGTATCTTTTCGGAGAAAACGGTTTTGTACGCATGGTTCCTGCAGGAGTGTCATCAGACTATCTTTTCGGAAACCACAAAGAAGCACGGCTTACCCTCGTAGCGTGGGGAAACATCAAGGAAGATACCCTGATTACCGCCAAAATCAAACCGGGGATCCTGCTAGAGGAAGCACGCCTGAAACTGAAACAACATGCCGAAGGAAGCCATTTGCCTGTTACTGATCTCTTTTACTGCCGCAAGGAACTGAACAACACCGCTACAAGGAGCATACAAGAGGAAAAAATCACGCTGGTTATGAAAAGAATGGCCGCAGGATTGAGCATACGGACACGCTATCTTGCAGAACGCTATCCGTATCAGGGAGAAACCTATACCTTCATTGTACGGGGAACGGGTTCCGAAGTGGATTTCATGGGAAAAGTAACCGGAGAAAACGCAGGATACAAACCGCCAACCTTTACAGATGAACAAGGAGATGCCTATGCTCCGCCCTTTCGCATATTTCCAACCCAAGAAGAAGAATGTATCGAAGTGGAAATATACAGAGGGCAGGAAAAACTATGCACCATTACGCAGGATAACGAGCTACACCTCTTACGAGCGGAAGCCGGAAAGCAAACTGACATTGAAATAGATTTCAGAAAGACCGAAATAAGAGTATTCGTAAAAGTACTGCCATGGGGAGAAGTGGAACAGGAAACGGAAATGTAAATTAAAGGAAGTATGACAGGGCTATCGGAATATAGAAGCAAATCCGCCGCATTATTACGCATTGTAACCTGTGCGGTAATCGTCCTTGCCCTGCTGGCTTGCGACAATGGGCAACCTGGCACACTGACCGACAATGGCGAAGTAATGCTCACACTCCGCATTTCGCTACCGACGGCAACGGACGGAAGTACCGCCACCCGCGCCATTACATCCAACGAGGAAAATGCAATAGACATAGCCCAACTGAAAGTATTGGTATTCAAGGCAAACAGTTCCACGGAAACGTTCTGCTATGAGGCGCCGCAAATACAGTTACAGGATGAAAAGTACATAGTGACCCTGAAACAAAGCCTGATAGGCGAGAAATACAGACTTGTAGTCATAGCCAATGCCGGAAAGAAACTACCCGTCATTCCGGATAACACTGCCAAAAACGATGTTCTGAAAATGATAACGTTCGATGCCACCGGAATGTGGAATGCAACCGGAACGACAAACTACAGCCGTTTCCCTATGTGGGGAGAAACGACTGCAACGCAAGCCATCACTCCTGCCACATCTTTGGGAAACATCACGTTGCTGCGTTCGCTGGCACGCATAGATGTGGGATGTATGCTAAATGGAGAAACAGCAGCAGGAATAAGCGGATTTACGTTGAAAACAGTCAGCGTGTACCGCACCAAGAATAAAGGCTACGCAGCTCCTGTAAACGGTGGGACAATTACCGATAACGTGGTTGCGTCCGTATCCATCCCCCCGGATGCCGGAACAAACGATGCGCTGACCTACACCTGCATGGACGGCAAATCACTGATACGGACTATCTACGTAGCGGAAACACCGCAAGGAAATGGCAGGGACAATAATGTATGCCTTGTCGTAGGAGGTACTTATGCGGGAAGCACGCATTATTACAGAGTGGACCTTACCAGCGGGGGAAGTTATATTCCGCTAAAAAGGAACTGCCGCTACATCGTGAATATCAAGGCGGTGAACAATGCGGGATATACCACGGAAGCAGCAGCACTTACGGGCGACAAGACATTGGTGATAGCAACAAGTATATCAGCAGAAGCGTGGAGCGGACAGACATCGGCAGGTTCGGGAACAATAACCATGCCTCAAAGTCCGGATCAATGGTAGCAGGTGCAAAAATGACAAACGGTTCATAAACGATTACTTTACCTTAAAAAAAATGAGACGAATGATAAGAAATATGTTATTCCATATATCGGTTGTCCTGCTGATAATCGGGTGCGGAAAATACGAGGACAGCATAGAGACCCCCTCTCCCAACAACATCCTCGTTGAGGTGGAAGCTCCCCAGACAAACGGCTGGAGCACGGAAGAGATTGCCGGCACACGAAGCGGAATAACAAAAACCGTCAAACAAAAAGGAGAATACGACTTGAATATGGAAGTGAGTACACTGTATTACCCCGCAGGATATGCAACCGATGAAGCCGCCACCCGCTGGGCAAACATGGAAGATAACATAACTTTCCGGGTCATAGCTTATAAATCGGCTACCGCCACCGAAATTTCCACTGCAAACTATGCCGGATATGGAGATTATAAGCTGTCGGGAAGCAGCGTACAAACCACAAAGAGCCTTATTCTCCCTATGGGCACTTATACATTCATCGTTTATTCATACGGCAATTCAAGCGCCATTACCACATTTACCAACAGCTCTACAAGTGTTCCCGTAACAAACGGGCAAAATTTTATGACGTATGTAAAAGCTGGAGTTGTAATTAACAATACAGGCAGCAAATATACGTTGAGTAACATCGTGTTCAAACATCATTGTGCACGATACAGAGTACAAGCCATTGCCCAAGCCGAAAGAATGGGAATAATTACGGCATGTACTGGTACAGTGACTCTGCCCAAACATAATGCTACCTATTCTTTCACAAACAATGCACTGACAGCACAAGCCGGATCGGGAACGATAAATATCACTTGGAGCAGTCCGAATGCGATGAGTGTGTATAGCAATTACACGTATTTATTGCCGCAAACTTCTGCAAGCGTAACGATAAAATTGAATCTTACCATCGGCAACAAACCATTTAGCAATAGGAGCACAACATTATCCGAAGTGACTCTTAACGCCAATAACACCTATTACAACAACGTTTCATTCACCACAACAGAAGGGTATATTATCGGGGGAAATATTTGGGCAAACGGAAACTTATATTATACAGCAGAAACAAAAAAATATGGTATCTATCCCAATACACTGACATGCAGCAAAGCAAATAATGCTCCGGACTATTTTGTATTCAATAATCCGTTGCCAAATAATCCGGAACTTGTCACAACTTGGTCCGATTCAAGGGACCCATGTCGAAAAGTTGAACCTAATAGCACTTGGAGAACTCCTACTTTACAAGAGTTCAATAATTTGCTTTCCTATGCAAAAGGAGTACCCAAAGATGGATACACAATATACGGAGATGTATTAAAACTCCCATATAGTAGCTTTATGAGATTTACCGACGGACATCCGCACGAACCTTATTTTGATGCCATAGGATACTATCTATGCACTACGTACAACAGACATCTTCAAAATGAATTCATTGGGGGTGAAGACTCTTCAACAGGTGAAATAATAGCTTTTGTTATCCGGTGTGTACGAAATAAATAGCTTAAAATAATAAGAAATCATTGCTTTGTACAAATGAGAATATAGAATTTACATACACAACTTATATTCAACTTCCACTTCCAAAGCATTAAAACGCTCTAAATACCTAAAACAAAAACGTCTGATAAGAATATCTATTTATTCAAATCAGAAATGTTTTGTTTGTTTGCTGTGCCTTCCCTGCACTGTGAAGTGCGGGGAGCACTATTTTATACAGACCTATATTTTCAAACTCAAAACAACCGTAACAAAGAACTCTTGGATGTTCATTAAAAGGGTAAATCATAACCGCAAGCAAAGTCCTCTTGTACAGACAACTTCCCCATACTATCCAAAAGAGCAATATTTTTAATTGCTGAATTCAACTTGCAAATGCAACAGAATTCTGATTAATAATTTGTTTAAATTT